>Ga0208480_1001027_pt1 | contig 10255 bp, 8 predicted proteins | sample NGESurshal092012_4_FD_184485 | JGI IMG/M metagenome (GOLD analysis project Ga0208480, IMG submission 184485) | Arctic peat soil microbial communities from Barrow, Alaska - NGEE Surface sample F53-1 shallow-092012 (SPAdes) | ecosystem: Environmental > Terrestrial > Soil > Wetlands > Peat ... | reverse complement strand
CCGAACGCTACTCGCCGGGTTTACGACCGTGCGCAATGTGGGCGATGGGGCCAATGAGTCCGCCGCGCTGCGCGATGCCATCAATGCCGGAATTGTTCCCGGCCCCCGGATTTACACCGCCGGCAAAGCGATGGGCTCGACTGGCGGGCATGCCGATCCGATGAATGGCCTCAATCAGGAGCTGTCGAAGGACTTGGGCCCCACCGACGGCATCATCAACAGCCCAGCGGATGCGGTGAAGGCAGTGCGCGAGCACTACAAGCTCGGCGACGACCTCATCAAGATCATGCCCTCGGGCGGCGTGCTCGATGAAGGCGCGAGCGGCGACAACTCGCAAATGACGCTCGAGGAAATTCGCGCCGTTGTGACGACGGCCCATGACTATGGATTTGCGGTGGCGGCGCATGCGCATGGCGCGGAAGCCATTCGCCGCGCCGTGATCGGCGGAGTCGATTCCATCGAGCACGGAACCTTTATGGATGCCGAAGACATGAAATTGATGGTTGAGCACGGCACCTTCTATGTACCGACCATCATTGCCGGCGACTTTGTCGCGCGCCAGGCCAAAATTCCCGGGTATTACCCGGCGACAGTCGCCCGCAAGGCTCAAGAAATCGGTCCCTTGATTCAAGCCACCGCGGGGCGCGCCTACAAGGCTCATGTGAAAATTGCTTTCGGCACCGACGCCGCCGTGTATCCGCACGGCCAAAATGCGCACGAGTTCGAACTGATGGTGGGCGCCGGCATGCCGCCCATGTTCTGCATCCAGGCAGCGACGGTCAGTGCGGCGACATTATTGCGGCACGAGAAGGATTTGGGCTCGGTCACGCCCGGCAAGATCGCCGACGTGGTGGCCGTTCCCGGCAATCCAATCGATGACATCAGCCTCATGAAGCAGGTTACCTTCGTGATGAAGGACGGCGTCGTCTACAAATTGAATTCCGTGCCGGTGGATACCGCGCTATAGGCGAGGCACTGTAAGTGACGTAGCCGACGCGGTGTAGAGGCCGCGGCGTAGCCGCCGCTTCGAGCGAGGAGCTTTAACTTGGACCTTCAGCTGACGAAGAAAATTGCCCTGGTCAGCGGATCCACCGCAGGCATCGGCAATGCGATCGCCGCCGCGCTCAGCAGAGAGGGCGCGACGGTGATTGTCAACGGCCGAACGTCCGCTGCGGTTGAGGCTGCCGTGGCGGCCCTAAAGAGCGCTACCCGAGGGCATGTGCTCGGATTCGCCGGAGATTTGAGCGACGCGAAAGTGGCGGAAGCATTGGCGCAGGCGCACCCGCACGTCGACATCCTGGTGAATAACTTGGGCATCTTCGAGGTGTGCGCGTTCGAGGACATTAGCGATGCCGACTGGCAACGCTTCTTCAATGTGAATGTGTTGAGCGGCGCGCGGCTGTCGCGCCTGTATTTGCCTTCGATGCGTCAGCGCAATTGGGGCCGCATTATTTTCATCTCGAGCGAGAGCGGCTATCAGATCCCGGCCGAAATGATTCATTACGGCATGACCAAGGCCGCACAGATCGCCGTCGCGCGCGGCTTGGCGGAAGCCACGGCGGGTACCGGCATCACTGTCAACAGCGTACTGCCGGGGCCGACACGCTCCCGCGGCGTCGGGGATTTCGTAGCGGAGTGGGCTGCCAAATCCGGCAAGAGCGCACAGACCGTCGAGAACGAGTTCTTTAAGACCGCGCGCCCAACCTCGCTGATCAAGCGCTTTGCAACCCCCGACGAAGTAGCGGCGATGGTCGCCTTTGTCGCAAGTCCGCTATCCGCCGCGACCAATGGAGCGGCGCTGCGCGTCGATGGCGGCGTCGTCAAGAGCGCGTTTTAGAGACCGTTCGGCGTTGATTTCCTGGCGCAGCTGCGCGGCAGCAGCGCGAATTGCCGCCGATGTGCCGCCGCCGGCGTAGATGATGCTGCGCGACGCGCTGATGAGTAAGCCTAAGCCTTGCGCGTCCAAGCCCGCGGCGAGCACTGCCTTAAGATCACCGTTTTGCGCACCGATGCCGGGCACCAGGAAAGTCACCTTGGGGTGTGCCGCGCGCAACTCGGCCATCTCCTTTGGCACGGTTGCCCCCACGACCAGCATGACGTTGCCGAACTCGTTCCAGGGACCCGTCGCGCGCTGCGCGACATGGCGGTACAAGGGTAGGCCATCGAGAATCAGGTTCTGAAAATCCTGGCCGCCGGGATTGCTGGTACGGCACAGAATCACGGCGCCGCGATCTTTGCGGGCGAGGAAGGGACGTACCGAATCCTCACCCATGTAGGGATTAACGGTGACGGCATCGGCGCCGTAGCGATCGAACGCTTCTCGCGCGTAGGCTTCGGCGGTGTTGCCGATGTCGCCGCGCTTTGCATCGAGAATCACCAACGCATTGGGTGCGCGCTCGCGAATGTAACGAATTGTTGAGGCGAGTTGATTCTCCGCGCCGAGCGCGCTGTAGAACGCAATCTGTGGTTTATAGGCGGCGGCAATGTCATATGTCGCATCGATGATACGGCGATCGAACGCATGCAGCCGCGCTGCATCTTCCCCCAGATCGTCGGGCAATTTGCCCTGATCCGGATCGAGCCCGACACAAACCAGGCCGCCGCTGCTCGTTAGCGCTGCGTCAAGCTTTTGGGCAAAACTCTGGGGCACGACTCATGATAACAAGCCATTAGAGAGTATGCTGTTGTGTCTCTATGGCTTCCTGACCATCGTGACAACCGCTTTGCCCAGCAAAACTCGTACTGGACCGCGATTGGTGCTACAGCCGGCGAATCGCCGCGCCGCGCGCCATACGAGCACCAGTGCGCTGAAACGCTTCTTCGCCATTGCAGATTCATGGGAGCTCTCGCCGCTGCAGCAATGCCGCTTGCTCAAGATTCCTTCGCCGCAAGTGCTGCAGCGCTACCGCCTAGGGCAAGCGCCGCGCCTCTCCGCCACGCAACAAGAAAGAGCCGCGCTGATTGCCAATATTCAATTCTCGCTGATGGCCGAGCCGGGACCCAAGGACCGGGCGTGGGCCTGGGTGCATGCGCCCGCGGAACGAGCCCCCTTTGACGGCGACAGCCCGCTGTACTTCATGCTGGAAAATGGCCTTCCGGCGTTGCGCGAGGTGGCGCGGCTTCTGGTTCGCGAAAGCGAACCCCGTTAGCTATAATCAGGGGCTTAAGTTGACGCGAATGTGGCGGAATTGGTAGACGCGCCAGACTTAGGATCTGGTGGGGCAACCCGTGCGAGTTCGAGTCTCGCCTTTCGCACCACCGCTTAATCTTCGCTAACCCAAAAAAGGACAGTCATGCAGGTTTCCGTTGAGAGTATCGGCAAGTTAGAGCGCCGCATGCAAGTGCAGGTGCCGGCCGAGCGCGTAAGCGAGGAAATCGCGGCGCGCCTGAAGACCATCAGCCGTACCGCGCGCTTGAAAGGGTTTCGCCCTGGCAAGGCGCCGCTCAAGGTTATCCGCCAGCAATTTGGGAGTCAGATTCACCGTGAAGTGATCGGCGAGTTGTTGCAGTCCAGCTATGCCGAGGCGGTGACGCAAAAGCAGTTGACGCCCGCCGGAAGTCCGCGCATCGAGCCGCAGACCATGGATGAGGGCCAGGACCTAAAATATATCGCGACCTTCGAAGTGTTTCCGGAAGTCGTTCTGCAGCCGATGGATTCGCTCGAAGTCGATCGGGTAACGGCCGAAGTTACCGAAGGCGACATCGACGCTATGATCGAGCGGCTGCGCAAACAGCAGATGAAATATTCGGCGGTAAACCGTGGCGCCGCGACCGCCGACAAAGTGACGATCGATTTCGAAGGCACGATCGACGGGGTCGCCTTCGCCGGTGGTAAGGGAGAAAACATCGCCATCGTGTTGGGTGAAGGCCGCATGCTGCCCGAACTGGAACAGGGCTTGGTCGGCGCTACCCTAAGCGAGAAGCGCGATGTGACGGTGAATTTTCCGCCCGATTATCGCGCTGCGGAACTTGCGGGAAAAACGGCGATTTTCGCCACTGAGATCAAGACGATCGAGGAGCCGGTGCTACCGGAGATCGATGAGGAATTTTGCAAGGCGTTCGGCGTTACCGAAGGGGGCTTGAGCAAACTGCGTGAGGATGTGGCCGCCAACATGCGCCGCGAGCTCGAGCAGGCGCTGCGCAATCGCAACAAAGCGGCGGTGATGGAGAAACTGTACGCGGCGAATCCCACGGAAGTTCCCAACGTGCTGATCGAAGGCCAAATTCGCGACATGCAGGTCGAGGCGATGCGCCGCGCCGGCACGAAGGATGCCGCACAGGCGCCGCCGCGTGAGCCATTTATCGAGCCGGCGCGCCGGCGAGTGGCGCTCGGACTGCTGCTGAATGATGTGATCCGCAAGGAAAACCTGGTGGTTGACCGTGCGAGAGTGAATGAGCGTCTGGACGAGATGGTGTCCTCCTACGGCGATGCCGGCGCCATGAAGCGCGCCTATATGCAAAATGCCGAGGCCATGCGCCAGGTGGAGAGCCTGGCGCTCGAGGACCAAGCGGTGGATTGGATTCTCGAGCACGCCAAGGTGCACGAGGTGAAATCGACTTTCAAGCAATTGATGAACTTTGAGGGCTGAGCTGCAGCATTTCTCTTGAAATGATGCTAAGAAGTCCATACAAAGAGTATGGCAACGTTTAGGCAATTTTAAAGGCAGTTATTCATGACCACGCGCGCGCTGAATTTGGTTCCGATGGTGGTAGAGCAAACCGCTCGCGGCGAGCGGGCCTACGACATTTACTCGCGGCTGCTCAAGGATCGGCTGATATTCATTGTCGGTCCGGTCGAGGATTACATGGCGAACTTGATCGTCGCGCAGCTGCTGTTTTTAGAATCAGAAAATCCGGACAAGGACATCGCGATCTATATCAACTCGCCCGGCGGCTCGGTGAGCGCAGGTCTCGCGATCTACGACACCATGCAATTCATCAAGCCGGACGTCAGTACGACTTGCGTGGGACTGGCGGCCTCGATGGGCGCGGTTCTTTTGGCGGGTGGCGCGGCGGGCAAGCGATATTCGCTGCCGAATTCGAAAATCATGATTCACCAGCCGTCTGCCGGCTTTCAAGGTCAGGCCTCGGACATCGACATCCATGCGCGTGACGTCATGGAGACCAAAACGCGCCTGAACGCCATATTGGCCAAGCACACCGGTCAGACCGTCGAGCGCGTCAAGGCGGACAGCGACCGGGACAACTTTATGACCGCCGAACAGGCCCGGTCCTATGGTTTGATCGACTCGATGATCGAAAAACGCGTCGAGATCCCCGCAAAGGCCTAAGTGACGCCTGATTTGACCGCGCGCGGGTCCGTGCGGAACCTAAGTCACGTCCTGAGAGACCTTATCTTTGCGTGGGATCGGCTGGGTGCTATATAGTCTCTACTGTAGCTGCGTCGTGGGCCTGCCAAAGACCCGCGGCACGGCCAATTTGAGGACAGCATGAGCGAAGATTCGCGCGGCAAACATGATGACGGCAAGCTGTTGTACTGTTCTTTCTGCGGGAAGAGCCAACACGAGGTTCGGAAACTCATTGCAGGTCCGAGCGTTTTCGTCTGCGACGAATGCGTCGAGCTCTGCAACGACATAATCCGGGAGGAGCTGGAGGAGCGCGCCGAGCGCACCCGCGACAAGCTCCCCAAGCCCCAGGAAATCAAGAAAGTCCTCGATGAATATGTCATCGGCCAGGAACGCGCGAAACGCGTCCTCTCGGTGGCCGTCTACAATCACTACAAGCGATTGCAGACGCGCGGCGCCGAGGGCGTTCGCTCCCGCGACGATGTGGAGCTCGCCAAGAGCAATATCCTGCTGATCGGGCCCACGGGCTCCGGGAAGACCTTACTGGCGGAAACCCTGGCGCGCCTGTTGAATGTTCCCTTTACGATCGCCGATGCAACCACCTTGACGGAAGCCGGCTACGTCGGCGAGGACGTCGAGAACATCATTCAGAAGCTGCTGCAAAAGTGCGACTACGATGTTGAGAAGGCGCAAACCGGCATCGTCTACATCGATGAAATCGACAAGATCTCGCGCAAATCGGACAACCCCTCGATCACGCGCGATGTCTCGGGCGAGGGGGTGCAACAGGCGCTGCTCAAGTTGATCGAAGGCACGATCGCTTCCGTGCCGCCGCAGGGCGGGCGCAAGCATCCGCAGCAGGAATTCCTGCAGGTCGACACGACCAACATTCTATTTATATGCGGCGGTGCGTTCGCCGGCCTCGAAAAGATCATCATGAACCGCACCCACAAGAGCGGCATCGGCTTCGGCGCCGAGGTTCGCGGGCACGATGCCAGGCCGCATGGCAATGATGTATTCCATGACGCCGAGCCTGAGGATTTGATCAAGTACGGCTTGATTCCGGAATTCGTCGGCCGTTTGCCGGTGGTCGCGACGCTGGAAGAGCTGGACGAAGAAGCGCTGATTTCGATCTTGATGCAGCCGAAGAATGCGCTGACCAAGCAATATCGCAAACTGTTCGATATGGAGGGCGTGGAACTGGATTTCCGCGAAGAGGCACTGCGGTCCGTGGCGCGCAAGGCCATGCAACGCAAGACCGGCGCTCGGGGCTTGCGCACCATTCTTGAGAATGTGCTGCTGGACACGATGTATGACTTGCCCTCGTTGCGCAACGTGCAAAAAGTGGTAGTCGATGAACAGGTGATCGAAGGCCACAACAAGCCCTACATTATTCACCGTACCGAGGAGACCCGTTTGGTGGCCCCGGTTGAGGAACAGCGGCGCCCGACGGGCTCGGACCATCTTTAAACCGAGCTTGAAACCACTCCTGGCGGCCCGCATGTACTCATGGGCGAAGTATTGATGTACGTGCCACAACCTAAAAGGCCAGCCTAGTGAGCGATGAACCCTTAGCTTTAGTTCCCGAAGTCGCGCCGCCCGCGAGCGGCATGCCGGTATTGCCGCTGCGCGACGTCGTGGTTTACCCGCATATGGTGATTCCGCTGTTCGTCGGCCGCGAGAAGTCCATCGTGGCACTGGACCTGGCCATGAAGGCCGACAAGCGGATTTTGCTGGTCGCTCAGAAGCAGGCCGATGTCGACGATCCGACGCCTGCCGACCTGTACCGGGTGGGCACGATCGCGACCATCCTGCAGCTTCTGAAGCTGCCGGACGGCACGGTCAAAGTCTTGGTCGAGGGCGTCGATCGCGCGGTCATCGAAAAGCTCACCGAGGGCGAGTTCTTCTCCGCCGAGGTGACGCCGCTGCCGGACCAAGAGCGCTATGAAGAGCGCGAAATGGACGTGCTTACCCGCTCCGTGATCACGCAGTTCGAACAATATGTCAAATTGAACAAGAAGGTGCCGCCGGAGATTCTGACCTCCCTGGCGGGCATCGAGCAGGCTGGGCGTCTGGCCGACACCGTCGCGGCGCATATGTCGCTCAAGCTGTCCGAGAAGCAAAAGGTTCTCGAGATACCGGACGTGCGTAAACGCCTCGAGCACATGCTCGCCGTCATTGAAGGCGAAATGGACGTGCTGCAAATCGAGAAGCGCATCCGCGGCCGCGTCAAGCAGCAGATGGAAAAGAGCCAGCGCGAGTACTACTTGAATGAGCAGATGAAGGCCATCCAGAAGGAGCTGGGGGAATTAGACGATGCGCCGAATGAAATCGGCGAATTGGAAAAGCGCATCAAGGCGGCCGGCATGCCCAAAGAGGCGCGCGAGAAGGCCAACTCCGAACTCGCCAAACTGAAATTGATGTCGCCGATGTCGGCGGAAGCCACGGTGGTGCGCAATTACATCGACTGGCTGGTGAAATCGCCCTGGAAAAAGCGCAGCAAAGTTCACTTGGACATCGCGGCAGCCGAGAAGGTGCTGGAGGCCGATCACTACGGCTTGGAGAAGGTCAAGGAGCGCATCGTCGAGTACCTGGCGGTGCAGCAGCGCGTGAAGAATCTACGCGGTCCAATCCTGTGCCTCGTGGGCCCGCCGGGCGTCGGCAAGACTTCCCTGGGGCAAAGCGTGGCGCGCTCCACCAATCGCAAGTTCGTACGCATGTCGTTGGGCGGTGTGCGCGACGAGGCGGAAATTCGCGGCCATCGACGCACCTACATCGGTTCGATGCCCGGCAAGATCATTCAAAATCTCGCCAAGTGCGGAGTCCGCAATCCTTTGTTCCTGCTCGATGAAGTCGACAAGATGTCCACGGATTTTCGCGGCGATCCGTCATCGGCACTGCTCGAAGTGCTGGACCCCGAACAGAACAGCACTTTTAACGACCACTATCTCGAGGTCGATTTTGACCTGTCCGAGGTGATGTTCGTGTGCACGGCGAATAGCCTGAATATTCCTGCGCCGCTCTTGGATCGCATGGAAGTGATCCGCATCCCGGGCTACACCGAGGATGAAAAGCAAAACATCGCGCGGCGCTACTTGCTGCCGAAGCAGATCAAGCAGAACGGACTGAAGGAAGGCGAACTGGTTGTCGCCGACCTGGCCATTCAGGACATGATTCGCTTCTACACCCGCGAAGCCGGCGTGCGAAATCTCGAGCGCGAGATTTCCAAGATCGGGCGCAAAGCGGTGAAGCAGCTGCTGCTGGCGCCTGCGGAAAAGACCGTGACGGTCGATTCGAACAATCTGGACAAGTACCTGGGTGTGCGACGCTTCCGCTATGGCAAGGCCGAGGAGAGCAACCGCATCGGCCAGGTCACCGGCTTGGCGTGGACCGAGGTCGGCGGCGAGTTGTTGACCATTGAAGCCGCCGTTGTGAACGGCAAGGGCAAGCTCACGCACACCGGCCAGTTGGGCGAAGTGATGCAAGAGTCCATTCAAGCGGCCATGACCGTGGTGCGCAGCCGCTCGGCCCTGCTCGGACTCGACGTGGACTTCTATCAAAAGGCGGACGTGCACATTCACGTGCCTGAGGGCGCCACGCCGAAGGACGGCCCCAGCGCCGGCGTCGGCATGGCGACTGCACTGATTTCCGCTCTCACCAAAATTCCCGTGCGCTCGGACGTCGCCATGACCGGCGAGATCACGCTGCGCGGTGAAGTGCTGCCGATCGGCGGCCTTAAAGAAAAGCTGCTGGCGGCTCACCGTGGGGGTATTACGACTGTCTTGATCCCCGACGACAACACCAAGGACCTGGCCGAGATCCCTGAGAACATCAAGGAAAAGCTCGATATCCGCTCGGTGAAGTGGATAGACGAGGTGCTGCAAGTTGCCTTGACGCATATGCCGGTGCCGCTCGGGCCGCCCGTGGATCCGGTAAAGCCGCCGGAAGCGATGGCGGGCGAGAAGAAGCGACGCGCCGTGCGGGTTAAGAGCCAGGTGCGGGCGCACTAGTCTTCTGCGCAGTGATTCTGACCGGTTGGTGTAGCGGTCGGCGGGGGAGGGTGAGAAGACTCAAGGCCCGAAGGCAACAGGGCCTCGAGTCTTCTCACCCTCTCCGCCGAGGACTCCGGCCGGTCAATATCACTACGCAGGACGACCAGTGGGTGTTGAGCGACGTCTGTTTTTGCCGCCGACGAGTGCGCATTCAGCGTTGTCTTCGTGCGCTGGCGGCCTATAGTGTACAAGTCACTTGTACATGTGGACCGATAACTATGGCGCCGCCAATCTTCACAATTTCCGCTGCCCGCCAGAAGTTTTTCGATCTCTTTGAGACCGTCACGGCCCATCGTGGTCGCAAGGTCGTCATCACCAGTCGCGGAGCCGTCAATCGGGCGGTGCTCGTCGGTGAGGACTACCTCAGCGGTCTCGAGGACGCCGCCAAGAAGCTGCGCGACATCGAATCCGGCAATGCCAGGCCGGCCTCCGACTTCAAACTCATCGGCAGCGGGCATATAGCAGAGGGTGTGACAGACCCGCTGGCGGACATTCGCGCGGAACAACAGGTGCTTTCGGACAAGAAGCTGGCTTCGTTCGGGAAATGAATGTCATGAGTTCCGAAGAGACGCCTCTCGCCGTCACGGATACGCACGCGCTCATCTGGGCGATCGACGGCAAGCGCAAACGCTTAGGTAAGCACGCGCGACGGCTTTTCGATAGGGCGGACGAGGGACAGGGTGCCATCTATATTCCGGCGCACGCGTTGGCCGAGCTCGGCGAAGCCTCCCACACCAATAGGGTTATGCTCGACTTGCCGTTCGAGGAATGGGCTCGCGCCGCTTTTGCGAGCGGCAAATATCATGAAGCGCGATTGACAGCGGAAATCGTGTATGCAGCCCAACGGCTATACGCGATTCCGGAGCGCGGCGACCGGCTAATAGCGGCCACTGCGAT
>Ga0208480_1001026_pt1 | contig 10255 bp, 5 predicted proteins | sample NGESurshal092012_4_FD_184485 | JGI IMG/M metagenome (GOLD analysis project Ga0208480, IMG submission 184485) | Arctic peat soil microbial communities from Barrow, Alaska - NGEE Surface sample F53-1 shallow-092012 (SPAdes) | ecosystem: Environmental > Terrestrial > Soil > Wetlands > Peat ... | reverse complement strand
GAGCCATAGACAAGCGTCTGATCGGTGAAATCGAGCTTGGGCGTCCAATTGACGGCAGCGCGACCAGTGAACTGATCCCATTGCTGGTTTATCACGCCGGTTGAGGGGTAGCCAAGATCATTGATGCCGACTTCGCTTGGAATGTCGATGAAATGTTTCTGATCCTCAGTCCACCGTAAACCGGCGGTCAACTTCAAATCGTTCAGGACATTGTAATACGTTTCTCCGAACGCCGCATAGGAATTGAGTGTATACGGATTTTGACTGAGGAAATAATTGTGTCCCTGATTGTTTACCTTCGAAAGCGGATTGAAATCGATCCCGATGCATTGATTTTGATTCGCGCCGCCGCCGCCACCGTTTCCGGGTCTGATGTTGGGAAACTGGTATCCGTGTCCGGTAACCCCGTTCGAGGTTATGCATGAGTTGTCGAAATTCGAAAAACCGCTTGGGTCTTCCGCATATACCGTGAGGGCGTTGATGAAGACGTAGTAATTCTCTTCGGTTTCATAATGCATGTAATTGCCTCCGGCACTGAAGTTAAAAGGCCCAGAGAAATTCGAGGTCAGGCGAAATTCTTGATTGGCTTGCCAGGCGTGTTCATCGGAGACGTCTTGCGCAAGAAGCCGAGTGCTACAGCCGAGCTGAGGGTCACAGAACAGGGTATCGGCCGTCCCAAGGCCATTTACAAAGAGGCCTGGCGCCGTATCGAACCTGTTGTAGTCCTCCGTCGAATACAGAAAATCGTGGTTGAAGCCGGACTGCGAGGTGAAGGTTAGCGACGGCGTGACTGCATAATCCGCGTTGAACTGCACGACATCGTTCTTTGCTGCATAGTGAGAAGGAAGCGCCGATTCGATCACGCGCAGATTGTGTGACTGGACCGTTTCGGAATATGGGTTGCTGTCGGGAGCAATTCCGCCATCGAGTTCTCCAGCCTTGACATATTGCAACGAATAACCATTTGGAACTTCGAACGCATCCGACGAGTAGAGCGAACTCATCTCGCAGCCCTGCGTTAAATAGCCCGGCGGATCAAGCGCGCCGTTTAAAGTGAATTGGCTGGTTGGATCGAGAGCCGGGACAGCCACACCGCCGACGGTTGTCGGAATAGGAGCGGTTTTGCAGAGCTGCTTGCTGCTGCGCAAGCGGTCGTCGTCTTCGGAGAAATGCTCCCAGACCAAGTATGTTTGCAGCTTTGAGGTCGGCTTGAATCCGAGGGTTACACGGCTCGACCACAGATCGCGGCCGTCGATGCGCTGATCTGTTATAGAATCGAACGAATAACCTTGTCTCTTTGTCCATTCACCTGCGATGCGAAGGTCAAAGCGATCATCAAGAACGGGGACGTTGATCATGCCTTCGAACCGGCGAGACTGATAGTTTCCTATGTCCGCCGATGCCATCGCCTCGAATTGATCCGTAGGCTTGGCTGAAACCAAGTTCACGACGCCCGCAGTCGCATTGCGGCCATAGAGCGTGCCTTGCGGCCCACGAAGCACTTCAACCTGGCTAACGTCGTAGAATTCCTGCTCGAAGAAATGATTGCGGATAAACGGCATGTCGTTGAACGCAACAGCCACGGCGGGGTCGGTCGTCACCGAAATCGCCTGGGTGCCAATGCCACGAAGCTGAATGCTGTAACCGGAAAAATTGGTTTTCGTGAAGGTCATATTCGGAACCTGCTTCACAAGGTCCGGGCCGCCTGCCGTCTGCGTTGCCGTCAACTGCTCCTGACTCAGCGCCGTGATCGAAATCGGGATGTTTTGTACATCACCACCGATCTTCGATGAGGTGACGGTAACGGTTTCGAGCGAAGTGCCGGACACGGTGGGCGCTGAAGCAGCCGCAATATGTACCGGGGGCCGTTCCTCAAGCGCTCGATTATCACGAACGATGGCGATCGCGCCTGACGCGCGTCGCAGAATACCGAAACCAGTATCGGTGAGAACTCGTGATAAGGCCGCCTCGGGTGATAGATCGCCCTTCGCGCCGTGGCTGAACACGCCCTTCACCGCCGTAGCCGAAACCACCAATTGAAGCCCAGTTTGCGCTGAATACGCGTTCAGTGCCGAGGTCAAATCGCCACTGGGAATATTGAATTGTTCTGCCGTCGCGCCAGTTGCGAGAGCGGCCAGACACGCGGCGCCGGCAAGCACTGCGTTCAGCGATTTAATCCTGATCACTTGTCCCCCTATTCTCGACCGGTTGGCCGAAGCTAATGCTCAGCCCTGGCGAGCTATCTCGAAATTATGATTGTCCCATTGCGATCTTCGGCGCGCAGCCCGAGGGCCGCCTGCAGAACATCGGCAAACGCTTCGATGTTGTTCGTCTGAAAGGTTCCCTCGATAGTGAGGCTGGCCAGCTTCGGGTCGGCGAACACCATCTTCTTGCGGCCATATCTGTTGAATTCGGCGGCAGCGTCCGCCAAAGACGTGTCGCTGAACACGACGACGCCGCGACGCCAGCCAAGGCTTCCTTTCATGACGTCGACTGGCTTTTTGACGAGCGTGACGCCGTCCTGCGTTGCGACGACCTCGTCGCCTGGAGACAGTTCCAACGAAGACACACGGGCGGCGTTATCGGTAGTTTCAAAGCGCGCGCGACCCTCGACCAGTGATACCTTCAGCCGGTCGATATCACGGCGCACGAAAAATTGCGTGCCGAGATCGGTTACGCGATGATGGCCTGCAATCAAAACAAAGGGATGCGCAGCGTCGTGCTTAACCTGAAAATACGCCTCGCCCTTGTCCATCGTGATTGATCGCGTATTTTCATCGAGGCTCACACGCAAAAGCGTATTCGTATTGAGCTCAATCCGGGATCCATCCCCGAGGATGACCTGCTCCCGCCCCCCAATCGCGGTGGCAAAGGTCTGTTCGCTGGTGTGCTTCAGGATATTTTCGGTGATCACGGTCGCTGCGACCGCGACGAGCCCTAACGCGAGCGCGATCCGCATCCAGAATGGACGGCGCGATGATGCGCCATCCCCGGGTTCGCGCTTGGGGCGACGCAAGGCGGCCAACCTGTCGGTCCGCCGCCAAGTCGCATCGATCCGGATATAAGCGACGCGATGAGCCAGCGACTGCGCGAGCCAAGCATCAAGTTCAGCTTGGCGTTCTGGCGTCCAATCTTCGGTGTTGCGCCGATCCGCCACCCATTCCGCGGCACTTCCGCTGATGGCCAAAGCGTCCGATGCGGCTAACCCGCCGGTTTCGCCGGTGGCGCTCATGGTTGTTTCCGCATATCCGTGCGCTCGCTATAGAGGAGGTCCGCGAGCGTGTTCCCGGCCTCTTTCAAATGGTACTTGATCGTCATTTCACTCACGCCCATGCGGGCAGCGATCTCCCGCCGCGACAGGCCATCGACTTGACGCATGATGAAGGCCTCGCGGCATCGAGGAGGCAGTTGATCCAAGGCGGCTTGCAGCCGACGAAGTTCATCGCGCGCAATAATCGTGCTGTCCGGCCCCGGCTCGTCGATGGCGGTCCCCAGCGCATCGAAATCCGAGACAGCCTCAAATGGAACGACGTGCTCCCGACGCATACGCGTGATCAGAAGATTCCGGGCGGTCTCGAAGACGAAAGCCTTGGGGGAAGACGGGATACCCTTGAGCGCAGACTCATAGACGCGCACATAAATGTCTTGCCGGATATCGGCGATATCGCTTTTGTTGCGCCAGTTGTGCTGCAAGAAACGCATTAAGGCTGCCTCCAGCGGCAAGACCTCGCGCTCGAACCAAGCATCTACCTCGGGCGCAATAATCCCCGCCCCCTGAACGCGTGGCTCGACATGGTCTAGGCCGTTTTCCGTTTTCTCGGTCATCCCTCGCCAGCATCCTGCCTTTCGAGGGTTAGAGCTTCGAACTACTAAGGGAGACTAACGAGACCCAAAAATGGGTAGGGCCCCTGCGAGAAATATTTTGGCGGCGCTTCAAAAAATACATGGAGTACCATCCAGACTTAGGTTCGCTCCTAGACGATAGGTCGATGACCAAGGCTCGACGAATTCGTGAGAAAGAGTATTACGGCCGTTGCTCGCCCGGTGACGACTGGTCGCCGCGTGATATGGTTCGCTGCCGAAATCCCGTTGTGCGAACCGACCGCTCGCAGGCTCTATAGCGAATTGGACTCGAATCGCCGGTTGAATCTATCAGCGCATTTGGCCATTTTGGTATGAGTCAAGCAACATCCGCGCTTCCGACACATTGTTTTCCACTCAGATTTACACATCGCAAAATTCATCGTCTTAAGATAGGAATCGCAAAAGAAGAACGGCTCGTTTTTCGGCCAGTTTCGGATCGGGATAAGCTGCTGGCGTGAGCCATTGAGTTATCGCCTCGGGAATAGCCGCAGTGGACCACAAAATAAAAGGCAGCGGAGCCACTCCGCTGCCCGAGTTTTGGGGAAGCTCGCGGACATAAGCGCACGAGCTATTGGCTAACCGCCGATTCCGATGCTGACTGATGCAAATGGTCCATAGAAGGCGATTGTCGAGCGCTTCGCCGCATCGAAGCCGGTATCCATCGCGCCGAAGAAGAAATCGCCGCGATAGCCTGCGCTGACTTTGAAGTCGGTGAAACTGAACGTCACACCCGCAAAGCCGCCCACGTTCGGCACCGCGACAGTGTGCGCGCGCTGCAGGTTCACCTGCGGGTGATCGTAGCCCACGCCGGCCGGTGGGGGATATTTCTCTAAAGAATAATTGCTGTGAAAATACACCGCTGACGTCTGGTGCTGTACCTTGGCCTTCTGCCGTCCGAACAGAATTGCCGCGTTGGCTCCCCAGTCGACGGACAACACGCCGCTTTCCGGATTTCCGGCAAACGGAGCCGAAGCGTTCCACGATAGGCTGGGTCCAATTCCGTGAAAACTCCGGGTACTCTGCGCTGTCGCAAGATACTGGTGATAGTGATTTCCATACAGGGTACCGTAATTGTGTGGGTGATGCGGTGTTGGTAAGTGAATCGCGACGAAAGCAAGATCTGGGCGCGCTTGCATATTCGATTGCATGCGAGAGGTGAACTGCGCAAATCTTACTCCGGCGTTTAACACCGATGTCCCAACGCGCCCAAAAAGCCCAATGCCGAAATCTTTGCCCGCCTGAAAATCGACAATGGCATGGCTTCCGCTTTGCTTTCCCTCAACTGCGAGAAAATTTGCCACGAAGGGAGTGTGGGTCTGCGTGGGTATCGGCGTAAAATGAAACCGTCCGTTATACGAAAGGTGTAGGTGTTCTGGTTTATTCTTGGCCGTTTGATGAATAAATTGATTTCCGTTCGCGCGTCCATAGCGGACGGACGCCGAGAAAACCCAATCCGAATCTTTCGGCTGAAACGAGATTTTGCTCTCGCCGCCGAAGCTGAAAGCCGGCGGCCGCTGTGCTTCCGCAGGGGAGACCGGATCGAACGCTGTAGAACCTGGATTGTTCGCGACAAAAGGCGGAGCGAAGGCCTGCTGTCCGTCTTCCACGCGGTCCAAATCAGCGCCAAGTTCGATCCATACCGTTGGGCGATCTGAATCCTCGGCGTAGGAATTTTGCGCACCACAAACCGAGGCAAGCAGTGCCAGAGACGAAACCGTCGTCAGCAAGCGCCAACGGAACACATTCTGGGCTTGTTGTGTGTTGATCAATTCACTCATGGTTTTCCCCTTACCAATTTTTCGTGACGCGGACGCCAATCAACTTCGGATCGGTTAGGAAGATGTTGGTTGTCAGACCCGAATCATCGCTGTTCAGGAAATCGCCAGTGATCGCCGTCGTGTTGAAGACGTTCTTGTCGTAGATCATCACTTGCCAGCCGTTCTGGTTAGTGAAAATCAGTGTCAAGTTGACATTGGTGTAACCGCGCAGACGGTCATATGGATTGTCATTGAACACACGCGCCCAAGAGTAGGCCTGCCAATAGTAATCTCCGCGCAACGTACCCGCCCAATCCGTCGTCAAAGGGATCGTGTATTGCGCGCCACCAGAAACCGTAAAAGGTGGTGCGTTGGGCAGTTGATGGCCGCTCAGATTTTTGTCGAACCCTTCGCCAATATTTGGCGCTGGTCCAGCACCATTATTTGTCGCCGTCGCGTCAAGGGGGTCGAAGCCGGGATAGCCCGGGACAGGAATACCTGTGCGGGTACCATAAAGTATGGGATTTGGAACATACGGATTCTCGGTAACTGGGTCGACGGGGACGTCCGGGCCGTAGTTGAATTCATGGTCGTATGCGACGGTGCAAGAAATTCGGAGATTTCCTCCGAGCGTACCTTCCTGCCCCTCTTCCGACAAAACCGCGGCAACCACGTATTTCGGTAGGATGCAATTGGATGCTAGGGTCGGAAACGGTTTGACTACGATCCAATCGGCATTGCCGGCCGTGCGATCAATCAGATCAATCGACTGCGAGCCTTTCGCGAGCGCCGTATCCTCCCAGCCTCCCGCAAAATTCAAACGCAATCCCGGTACCGGTTCCCATGACGATTCGATTTCCGCACCTTTTACATGCGCGTCGAAGTTCAGGTTGATCGCCGTGCGGTCGACAATCTCCGAAATTTGATAGTTCTCGTAATTATAGTAGAAGACATCGGCGTTCAGCGTCAGCGAACCATCGAGCAGCGTATTCTTCGAACCAAATTCGAACGCATCGATGAATTCGGGTTTGAACGTTAATGGATGGTCCGGCTCAATACCGATTGTGGCGTCAAAGATGGCACCGGGCGGGTTTGCTCCGCCCGCCTTATAACCATGGGCGTAAGACCCATAAACCAGCGTCTGATCGGTGAAATCGAGCTTGGGCGTCCAGTTAACGGCAGCGCGGCCGGTGAACTGGTCCCATTGCTGGTTCACTACACCCGTGATGGGATAGCCAAGGCCGTTGATGCCGACTTCACTGGGAATATCGGTGAAGTGCTTCTGATCCTCGGTCCATCGCAGACCGCCGGTCAGCTTCAGATCATTCAGGATGTTGTAGTAGGTTTCTCCGAACACCGCATAGGAATTAAGCGTGTAGGGGTTTTGACTAAGAAAATAATTGTGCCCCTGATTGTTCACGCTGGAAAGCGGATTGAAATCGAGACCGATGCATTGGTTTTGTGCTGCGCCGCCGCCGCCGCCATTATCACCTCCAATATTGGGATATTGGAACCCATGTCCAGTAGTCCCTCCCGACGTAATACATGAATTATCGGGATTCGCCGGAATGCCGGTTAGGTTTTCCGCGTATGCTGAAAGCGCGTTGATGAAGACATAGTAGTTCTCCTCAGTTTCGTAATGCATGTAGTTGCCTCCGGCACTGAAGTTGAATGGCCCGGAGAAGTTCGAAGTCAGACGAAATTCCTGATTGGCTTGCCAGGCATGTTCGTCGGAAACATCTTGCGCAAGGAGTCTGGTGCTGCAGCCAAGTTGGGGGTCGCAGAAGGTCGGGCCGCTCCCATTGAAATTCGCATTTATGAAGAGCCCAGGCGATGTATTGAAGCGATTGTAATCCTCCGTTGAATACAGAAAATCATGATTGAAGCCGGTCTGCGAGGTGAAGGTCAGTGACGGTGTGACAGCATAGTCAGCATTGAACTCAACGACGTCGTTCTTCGCTGCGTAGTGAGAAGGAAGTTGCGATTCGATCACGCGCAGATTTAGCGATTGTGTCGTTTCAGCATAGGGGTCAAGTGTGGGATCGATTGCGCCGACAAGTTTCGCGGCTTTGATGTATTGCAGAGAGTAACCGTTCGGAACCTCGAACGCATCCGGGGAATAGAGCGAACTCATTTCGCAACCTTGAGTCACATAACCTGCCGGATCGAACGCTCCCCCGAGGCCAGGGTTGCTCCCGATGGGAGGGACGGCCACACCATCGATGGTCGCCGGTATTGGAGCAGTTTTGCAGAGCTGCTTGCTGCTGCGCAGGCGATCATCGTCTTCCGAGAAATGTTCCCAGATTAGGTAAGTTTGCAGCTTTGAGGTCGGCTTGAATCCCAGGGTTATGCGGCCCGACCAAAGATCACGGCCGTCGATACGCTGATCCGTCTCGGAATCGAACGAATAGCCCTGACGCTTTGTCCATTCGCCAGCGATGCGCAGATCGACACGATCATCCACAATCGGCACATTGATCATGCCTTCGAACCGGCGAGACTGATAGTTTCCTATGTCCACAGCCGCCATCGCCTCGAATTGATCGCTAGGCTTGGCAGAAACTAGGTTGACCACGCCCGCAGTTGCATTACGGCCATAAAGCGTGCCTTGCGGCCCGCGCAGCACCTCAACTTGGCTGACATCGTAGAATTCCTGCTCAAAGAAGTGATTGCGAAGGAATGGCATGTCGTTGAACGCCACGGCCACGGCGGGATCGGTGGTCACCGAAATCGCCTGCGTGCCGATACCGCGAAGCTGGATGGTGTAGCCGGAGAAATTGGTTTTCGAAAAAGTCATGTTGGGAACTTGTTTCACAAGGTCCGGACCGCCCGCCGTTTGCGTAGCGGTCAATTGCTCCTGCGAAAGCGCCGTAATCGAAATAGGAATGTTCTGAACGTTGCCGCCGATCTTTGACGACGTAACGGTAACGGTTTCAAGTGCAGCTGACGGCGCTTGGGCTGCAGCAAGTTGAATTGGTACGTCGCCAAGATTACTGCTTTCCGATGGCGGGGCGCGCATGATGACAATCGCGCTGGATTCCCGGCGCAATGAGAGACCTGTTCCATTCAAGAGGCGCACTAGAGCGGCATCAGCCGCCATATCGCCCTTCACGCCCGAGGTATGAGCGCCGTGCACGAGGTTGTCCGGGTAGAGAAGCTGGAGTCCGGTTTGGGTCGTATACGCGTTGAGCGCGCTTTCCAGTTCGCCGGCAGGGATATTGAATTTTTCCGCGAATGCGCTCGTATAGATCGCGAGGCAGCTAGTCACAACGAGAACTGCCCGGAGATAATTGGATGTTGTCATTGTCCCCCCTTCATGTTTTTCCACAACTTCCCAGTACATTTGCGAAAACGTTGCCGTCAGCGCGCAATGATCAATTCGTTTCCGTGATGCACGACGTGTAGGCCGAGCATGGTGCTGGTTGCGCGTGCAAATAGCTTGGGATCGTTGGCATTGAACGTACCGCCAATCTGCATTTGCGCAACTTCACTGCCTTCGATTATTAACTTCGCGGTATTGTAGCGATTGAATTCCGCGGTCGCGTCCTGAAGGGTCGTATGCCCGAATACAAGCAGGCCCCGCCGCCAGCTTTCTTCGCGTTGCAACTCGGGACCGGATTTCTTTTCGATGGACAAAGTCTCGGCATCGGCCACGGCGACGTCGCCCGGCACCAATGTTGCGTGTTGTGCCCTTGAGGTGCCGTCGGATTCCAGACGAACGACGCCTTCCATCAAGACGACGCGGACCTGTGATTCATTTGTGCGGACGACAAACTTCGTGCCCAGGTCCGTCAGGCGGTGTCCTGCGACGCGAACGATAAAGGGATGATCTTCGTCATGTTCGATACTGAAAAATGCCTCGCCGCTGTCCAGCCACGCGGTTCGCTGACCAAAAACACTCGTAACGGTGCGTAGTCTTGTGTCGGTGTTCAGTTCGATTTGCGAGCCGTCCGCGAGCCGCACGATTTCGTGACCGCCGATCGGCGTTACATAAAGTTTCTGTTTGGGCGCAGCGACGAATCCTATCGCCGCGACAATGACGCAAGCCATTGCAAAGCCGGCCACGATACGGAACGTAAACGGCCTTTGTTTACCCTCGCGTCCAGTGCTGGCCTTTGGCTGCATGGGTCCACGCAAGGCTGTCAATCGCTCGGTAGAATCGAACCCCGCGCTTATGCGCCAATAGGCGACTTGATGGCCGACAGATACTGCCAGCCATGTATCGAGCGCCACCTGATCTTCTGCGGTCCAGCCGCCAAAATGTTGGCGTCGAACCCACGCGGCGGCTTGAGCCTCCAAATCCGCCGCACGGCTGATCGGCAGCCCGGTTTCCGCGCCACTCAAGGTTTTCTCCTTGGGTCTGGCTGGCCGTAAATGATGTCGACGAGAAGACGGATCGCCTTATCCAGGTGAAAGGAGACGGTCGCTTTCGTGATGCCTATGCGGTCCGCAATTTGTTGACCGGAAAGGCCTTCGATGCGGCCCAGCACAAACACTTCCCGCGCCCGCGGCGGCAACCGGTCGAGCGCCTTTTGGAGTCTGCGCAATTCATCGCGCGCGATCGTGGTACGATCCGGCTGCGGCGTATCCATGGCGACATCGAGCGCGTCCAAATCGGCGACGGCTTCGATCGG
>Ga0208480_1001025_pt1 | contig 10256 bp, 11 predicted proteins | sample NGESurshal092012_4_FD_184485 | JGI IMG/M metagenome (GOLD analysis project Ga0208480, IMG submission 184485) | Arctic peat soil microbial communities from Barrow, Alaska - NGEE Surface sample F53-1 shallow-092012 (SPAdes) | ecosystem: Environmental > Terrestrial > Soil > Wetlands > Peat ... | reverse complement strand
TTGGGCTGTTCGCCCATTAAAGCGGTACGCGAGCTGGGTTCAGAACGTCGTGAGACAGTTCGGTCCCTATCTGCCGTGGGCGTTGGAGAATTGAGAGGATTTGTCCCTAGTACGAGAGGACCGGGATGAACGGACCTCTGGTGTATCTGTTGTCGTGCCAACGGCATAGCAGATTAGCTACGTCTGGATCGGATAACCGCTGAAAGCATCTAAGCGGGAAGCCGGCCTCGAGATGAGTTCTCCCATCCCCATGAGGGAGTAAGGTCCCTGGTAGACCACCAGGTTGATAGGCCAGATCTGTAAGGACGGTAACGTTCGCAGGAGACTGGTACTAATGGACCGAGGGCTTGACGGATTTTTGTTTTACCCATTGTGTGGCGGCTGTGCAGTTTTGAATGACCGCGGGGCGTGGTCTCTCACCATTTTCCGGTGGCCATGGCGAGGGGGAAACACCTCTTCCCATTCCGAACAGAGCAGTTAAGCCCCTCAGCGCCGATGGTACTTGGCCCGCAAGGGCCTGGGAGAGTAGGTCGCCGCCGGTTTCTTAAGTTAGACGCCGGTCGCCCCGTTCGGGGGGCGGCCGGCGTTCTGCGTTTTGGCGCAACGAGGGCCGCCAGCGCCCCCAAAGCGACCGACCGACCGATCGACCGATCGACCGAGGGCTGGGGTGTGCGTGAGTCTCGGGCCCGTGAGTTTCTCCGGGGGGGCGGGAGTGGGGGCACCACTCCTTCGAAAAGTAACTGCCTGACTCAGTCAGCTAATTTCACGAAGAAGTCGCAGCGCAGCATCTTCAGGACGCTGCTCCCACCGAGATCGGCCCCGCCCCGCCGGCCAGTCCCGAACCGACGTCCCGCGGCCCGCCGACCCCGATCCGATCCATCTGCGGTTCCGCGCGCCACCGGCGGCCGCCGGGACCCTGCCGTCTCTCGGGGCCTACCCGAACCGCCCCGTGACGTAGTCGTTCGTCCGCGGGTCTGACGGTCGCGTGAAGATCTTCACGGTGTCGGCGTATTCGACCAGGGTCCCCGTCATCCGCCCCTGGTGCCGGCCGAGGCTGAAGAACGCCGTGCGGTCGGCGACCCGCGCCGCCTGCTGCATGTTGTGTGTGACGATCACGATCGTGTAATCCCGCTTGAGCTCGCCGATCAACCGCTCGATCGATGCCGTCGCGATCGGGTCGAGAGCTGACTCGGGCTCGTCGAGGAGGAGGACGTCCGGCTCGATCGCCAACGCCCGGGCGATGCACAGGCGCTGCTGCTGTCAGCCCGACAGACCGAGCGCACTAGGCGTCGCCGGACGAGCCGACCGGTTCCTGACGGTGTCGGCTCGCCGAACGGCGAGCGAGCCGCCGGCGGTCCGCCCCACACAGGGGACGGACCTCCGCTGGCGGTCTGTGGCCGAGCCTCCCAGCTCTCAACCACGTCCTGCGCGCACGGTCACTGCCGGCGGGCAGGCTCGGGGTCGAGCCACGGGTGAGATGCAGACTTGTCGTGTCGGCGCCGGCGCACCCCGCCGACGGGAGCCCTGTCGCCCACGTAGCGCCACCCGATGGGGATGGGCCTGGGCGCTTCCCCCGGCGGCCGAGGACCAGTCGAGCTGCTCGCCGTCGAAGACTCCTCCAGACCCGGCCAACCCGCAGTCCCCGGCGGTGACCAGGCACCCGCCGCGCTGAGGATCGGCCGGATTCCCGGGGGCGTGGGGTCCCCTGGGTCTGGTGGGTGCCGGCCGGTTCGCGGCGGCCAGTCGGGCCGCCGCAAATGGAATGGATCCGAGGCGCGGCGTAAGCTCCTGGGCGGGGTCGCGGGGCTCGAGATCGTCCTCGAGCAGGATGAATGCGCGGACCCGGCCGAAGGCGCGGTGAACGGCGCTGATTGGGGCCGGGGTGTGAGTGGTGCGCCAGAACATACGTTCGTAAGCTAGGACCCCCGGCGGACGGAAGCCGCCCGGCCCGGCGAAAACCCGCCGAATTGGCTCTGCAGAGCCGCTGCGGCTGCAACGTGACTTGCACGGCGGAGCGGGATTTCGACGAATTGCGCGCGATCGGTCCCAACGCCGGCCTCGGTGCCGGCGTCGTCGCGCCGCCGGGTGGCCGGACGGCCGGCGCGAAGCGGCGGGCGGCCGATTCAACGGCCGGAGCGGCGGTCCGGCAGGGTAAGGCGGTCCGGCCGGCGAAAGGATGTCGGAATGGACGATGCGGAGCGCCGGGCGGTGAGCACGGAAGCCGGGATCGGGGAGGTCGAGGCCGAGATGGCTGTTACCCTTCGCGGGCGCTCGGGCGGCCCACGTCTGCGGGCCTGGCGGGTGCGCAAACCACTTATGGAGAAGTTCGTCATCCACGGCGGCGTGCCGCTCTCAGGCACGATCGTCCCTGCCGGGAACAAGAACAGCGCCCTGCCGCTGCTTGCGGCGTCGGTCCTGACCGAGGACGACGTGGTCGTCGACAACGTCCCGCGGATCCGCGATGTCGATGCGATGCTGGCGATCCTCGAGGACATCGGCGTCGTGGTCCGGTGGACCGGGGAGCACGAGGTCTCCCTGTGCGCGGCGGGCGTCCACTCGACGGCGATCGAGCGGGCCCTCTCGGAGAAGATCCGCGCGTCGTTCCTGCTCGCCGGCCCGCTGCTCGCCCGCTTCGGCCGGGCGGTGATGCCACCTCCGGGGGGAGACGTGATCGGCCGCCGGCGCCTGGATCCCCACCTCGACGCGTTCTGCGCGCTGGGAGCGACGGCCCAGCACGGCGGGGACATCGTGCTGAGCGCGCCCGACGGACTCCGGGCGGGCGACGTGTTCATGGACGAGGCGTCGGTGATGGCGACGGAGAACGTCCTGATGGCGGCGGCGCTGACGCCGGGTGCGACGGTGATCGGCAATGCCGCGTGCGAGCCGCATGTCCAGGATCTCGCGCGGATGCTCGTCAAGATGGGCGCCGACATCCAGGGGATCGGGTCGAACCTGATCACCGTCAACGGGGCCGACCGGCTGCGGGGCGCCCGGCACACGGTCGCGCCCGACCACATCGAGATCGGCAGCTTCATCGCCCTGGCCGGCGTGACCGGCGGAGCGCTGCGGATCAAGGACACGATTCCGGCGGATCTGCGGATGATCTGCCTGGTCTTCGACCAGCTCGGCCTGCGGACGGAGTTCGAGGGCAACGACGTGATCGTCCCGGGCGATCAGCGCCTCGTCGTCCGGTCGGACGCGGGTGACTACAAGCGCAAGATCCAGGACGGTCCGTGGCCGGCCTTCCCGGCCGACCTGACGAGCATCGCCGTGGCGCTAGCGACCCAGGCGGAGGGGTCGGTCCTGATCCACGAGTGGATGTTCGAGAACCGGCTGGTCTTCACCGACAAGCTGACGAGCATGGGCGCGGACATCGTGCTGTGCGACCCGCACCGGGCGATCGTGATGGGCCCGCGGCGGATGCGCGGCGGCCCGCTCGAGTCGCCGGACATCCGGGCGGGCATGGCCATGCTGATCGCCGCGCTGTGCGCCGACGGACGCAGCGAGATCAGCAACATCCGCCAGATCGACCGCGGCTACGAGCGGATCGACGAGCGCCTGCGGGAGCTCGGCGCCCGGATCGAGCGGGTGGCGACCGAGCCGGCCGTCGCGGTCTAGCCGCCAGTCCACGACCTCGTCGACGGCCCGGCACATCCCGACGACCGGAGTCCCAGGCCGGCAGTACGTGTTCGGCTACGCGTCGCTGCTCGACCGGCGTGATCGCGACGACGACGATGGCAGGCCGGCCGGGCTGGCCGACCTGACCGGATACCGGCGGTCGTGGGGCGTCGCGATGGACAACAGCCTGGACATTCCCGGCTACAAGTACTACGTCGACCCGGCAACCGGTAGCCGTCCGGACGTCTTCGTCGCCTTTCTGACCATCTCGGCCTCGCCCGGCGGCCGGGTCAACGGCGCGCTGATCGAGGTCTCGGCGGGCGATCTCGTCGAGCTCGACCGCCGGGAGCGCAACTACGCCCGGGTCGACGTGACCGACCGGCTGGCGCGCGCCGCCGACGGAACCGACCGGCTGGCGGGCGCCGCCGGGGTGACCGGCGAGCCGGGGGTCGCCGCCGGCGGGACGGTCTGGTCGTACGTCGGCACGCCCGAGGCCCGCGAGCGCTTCGCGGACGGCCAGCGCGCCGGGCGGGTCGTGATCCAGGAGGACTACTACGAGGGCGTGACCCGAGCGTTCGCGGCGGCCGCCCCCGGCGGGCGGGCGGAGTTCGAGCGGCTTACGGCGCGGCCGTCGTGTCCGATCGTCGGCCTGCGCCGCGTGGCCCTGTGAACCCGAGACCCGCCGGCGGGGAGGCCGGCTCCGGCAGCCGGCGGTCGTCTCCTAGTACCGTCCCACCCGTGATCCACCCGATTCCAAGCGGCACGCGGGACGTCTTGCCCGACGAGATGCGCGAGCTCCGCCAGATCACGGAGTCGCTTCGCGGGGTGTTCGACGAGGCCGGGTACGGGGAGGTGTACACGCCGGCGCTCGAGTACGAGTCGGTCCTCGCCCGCGGGGACATGGACGAGGCCCGGCCGGCCTACCGGGTCTTCGACGAGGCCGGCGAGGTCCTCGTGCTCCGGTCGGACATGACCGTGCCGATCGCCCGGGTCGTGGCGACCCGCTACGCGCACGCCGAGCCGCCGCTGCGCTTCTGCTACTTCGCCCACTCCTACCGGGGCGTCCGGCCCCAGCGGGGCCAGCCGCGGGAGTTCCTCCAGGCGGGGATCGAGCTGATCGGGGCGCCGGCTCCCCACGGGACGGCCGAGGTCCTCAGCGTGATCTGCGGAGCGCTCGACGCGCTCGGACTCGAGAGCTACAGGGTCGGCCTCGGCGACGCCGGCCTGTACCCGTCGCTGCTGGACGGGTTCGGCGTGACCGGCGAGTCGCGCGCGCGTCTGCTGGCGGAGCTGACCCGGGGGGACTTCGTCGGCCTGGAGACCGAGCTCCGGGGGCTCGAGCTCGCCGACGAGGAGATCGACCTGATGCTGCGGGTGCCGCAGATGCGCGGGGGTCCCGGCGTGCTCGAGGTCACACCGGGTCCTGTCGCCGACGTCGTCGCCGGACTGCAGGGCGTCCACGCCCTGCTCGAACGGTCGGTCGCCGACCGGGTGATCTTCGACCTCGGCCTGTCACTGCGGTCGCTCGGCTACTACACGGGCGCGATCTTCGAGATCTACGATCCGGCCGTCGGCATGCCGATCGGCGCCGGCGGACGCTACGACGACCTGCTCGGCCGGTTCGGCGCGAGCCAGCCGGCCGTCGGCTTCGCGCTCGCCGTCGACCGCCTCCACCTGGCCCTGGCCGGCGAGGAGCGCACGACCCAACCGGCCGCCGGGGCCCCGGTGAGCGCGCCGTGAGCCCGACCAACGGCCTGACGATCGCCGTGCCCCGGGGCGCCCTGTTCAAGGGGACGCTCGACCGGCTCGACGGCCTGGGGGTCGACACGAGCGAGGTCCGGGCGAACGATCGGAAGCTGCTGTTCGCGGACGTCGGCCTGATCACGATGCGCCCGTCCGACGTGCCGACCTACGTTGCCGCGGGGGCCGCCGACCTGGGGATCACCGGCAAGGACGTCCTCATGGAGCACGCCGACTCGGCGTCGCCGGGGCTCGGCCGGGAGGTCTACGAGCTGCTCGACCTCGGCTTCGGCCGGTGCGTGATGGTCCTCGCGACGACGGCCGGACCCGATCCGGCGGCCGAGGCGCTGCGGCGGCTGGGGGTGATGCGGGTGGCGACCAAGTACCCGCGGATCGCGCTCGGCCACTTCGAGAGGACCGGCCGCCAGGCGGACATCGTCGAGGTCAAGGGATCGGTCGAGCTGGCCCCGCTGACGGGCCTCGTCGACGCGATCGTCGACCTCACGGCGACGGGGACGACGCTGCGCGAGAACAATCTCGTGATCCGCGAGGAGATCTGCGTCTGCACGGCCCGCCTGATCGCCAACCCGGTCGCCCACAAGCTGAAGGCAGCGGCGATCGACGAGGTCTTGGAACGTCTCCGTGCCCAGTGATCTGATTCTTTTGGAGCAGTTTCGTGAGGATTGAGCGCTTCCGGCTCGAAGACCCCGCTCAACTGGTCGGCCAGGTCCGTGACCTGATCCCGGCGGGCGAGTCCGTCGGGGTCGCGGCCGGCAGGATCGTCGACGACGTCCGCGACCGGGGGGACGCCGCCCTGGCCGAGTACACGGCCCGCTTCGATACGCCGGGAACCGACCTGCGGGTCGGCGCGGACGAGCTCGAGGCGGCCCTGGACGGGCTCGACGGGGAGGTCCGCCACGGTCTGGAGGTGGCGATCTCGAACGTCGCCGAGGTCGCCAACGCCGGGGTCGCCGAGGATCGGGAGGTCTCGCTCCCCCAGGGTCACCGGGTGCTGCTCCGGGAGGTCGCCGTACGCCGGGCGGCGGTCTACGTCCCCGGTGGGGCCGCGCCGTACCCGAGCACGGTCGTGATGGGCGTCGTCACGGCCCGGTCGGCCGGCGTCGAGGAGGTCGTCGTCTGCACGCCGCCGCCGGTCGCCCCGGTCCTCCTGGGGACGTGCGCGCTGTGCGGGATCGACATCGTCTACCGGATGGGTGGGGCCCAGGCGATCGCGGCGCTCGCCTACGGGACGGAGACGGTCGGGGCGGTCGACGTGATCGTCGGACCGGGGAACCTCTACGTCCAGGAGGCCAAGCGCCTCGTCTCGGGCCAGGTCGGGATCGACGGGTTCGCGGGTCCGAGCGACCTGCTGGTGATCTTCGACGCCGGCGACCTCGGCTCGCTGCGGCTGATCGGCCTCGACCTGCTGGCCCAGGCCGAGCACGGCGCCCAGAGCCTGGTGCTGGCGGTCGCCGACGATCCGGGCCTGCTCGACGCCCTGGCCGCCGAGCTGACCGCCCTCGCAGAGCTTCGCCCTCGACAGGACGCGGCGCCGTGCGTGCTGGTCGAGGCCGACTCGCTCGACGCGGCCCTGGCCTTCTCGGACGCCTACGCGCCCGAGCACCTCGAGCTGGTCGGTCCGGGCGCCGAGGCGCTGGCCGGACGGGTGCGCTGCGCGGGTGCCGTGTTCGTCGGCTGGCCGGGGGCGACCGCGTTCGGCGACTACGTGGCCGGCTCGAACCACGTCCTCCCGACCGGCGGATCCGCCCGCTTCGCATCGTCGCTCTCGCCGCGGCACTTCCGCCGGCGGATGGCCGAGATCCGGATCCCCGCGGCGGCCGCCGCGTCGCTCGCCCAGGCGGGTGCGCCCGTCGCCCTCGCCGAGGGGTTTCCCGTCCACGCCGAGTCGATGCTCGCGCGGGCGCCCGAACTCCGCGAGAATTGACCGATGAGCCGGATCCCGAACACCGAGCGCCGGCGACCGACCCGAGCCCGGGACACCGAGCGACGACAATTGAGCCGGACGCCGAACACCGGGCGCCGGCGATGAGCCGGACCGCGGCGATCGACCGGGCGACGAAGGAGACCGCCGTCAAGTTGAGCCTGACGCTCGACGGGACGGGTGCCGGCGAGCGGGCGACCGGCGTCGGCTTCCTCGACCACATGCTCGACCTGCTCGCCCGGCACGGCCGCCTGGATCTCGACGTCCGGGTCGACGGGGATCTCGAGACCGGCGGACACCACACGGTCGAGGACACGGGGATCGTCCTCGGCCAGGCGCTCGACCAGGCGCTCGGCGACCGTTCTGGAATCTTCCGCTACGGGGACGCGATCGTCCCGATGGACGAGGCCCGCGCGCTCTGTGCGATCGACGTGTCCGGCCGCCCGTATCTTCGCTTCGACGCCGTCCTGCCGCCGGGAGCGACCGGGGATCTCGACCACGAGCTGGTCGAGGAGTTCTTCCGGGCGGTCGTCAACAACGCCAGGCTGACCGTCCACATCGACGTCCAGACGGGGGCCAACGCCCACCACGTGATCGAGGCGATCTTCAAGGCCTTCGCCCGGGCCCTGCGCACGGCCGTCGGGATCGACCCGACCGAGACCGGTGTGCCGAGCACCAAGGGGACGCTCAGTTGACGACTGCTCCGGGGAGTGCCGGACCGGGACAGGGGCCTGTGATCGGGATCGCCGACTACGGGATGGGCAACCGCCGGTCGGTCGAGAAGGCGCTCGTTCGGATCGGCGCCCGACCGGTCCTCAGCTCCGACCACGAGACCCTCCGCCAGACCGACGGCCTGATCGTCCCGGGGGTCGGCGCCTTCCGCCAGGCGATGCTCCGGCTCGAGGACCTCGGCCTGGACGATCTGATCCGCGACCAGGTTGCCCGGGACGTGCCTACGCTGGGGATCTGCCTGGGGATGCAGCTGGCCTTCGACCACTCGACCGAGCTCGGCGGGGCCGACGGCCTGGGGATCGTCCCGGGTCTCGTCCGCGAGCTCGACGCCGGCGACCTCAAGGTGCCGCACATCGGCTGGAGCGCCGTCCACTGGCGGCCGCCGTCGCCGCCGGCGTGCCCGACCCGAGGCCGGACGAAGGCCCACGGCGCGCTGATCGACGGGCTGCCGGACGGGTCGACCTTCTACCACGTGCACAGCTTCGTCACCGACCCCACCGACCCGGCCGACCCGCTGGGGAGTGCCGAGCACGGCGAGCGGTTCGTCACCGCGGTGGCCCGAGGGTCGTTCTTCGGGGTCCAGTTCCACCCGGAGAAGTCGTCGACCGCCGGCCTGCGCCTGCTGGCGAACTTCGCGGCGATCTGCGCCGTCCGGTCGGCGCGCCCCTCGCTCGGCGAGGCGGAGCTCCGCCCGGCATCCGCGGCGTGATCCGCGCAGCGGGGGCCGGCCGCCGGTGATCCTCTACCCGGCGATCGACATGCTCGGCGGGAGCGCCGTGCGACTCGTCCAGGGCGACTTCGACCGGGCGACCCGCTACGAGGCCGACCCGCTCGACGCGGCCCGCGGCTGGGTCACGGCGGGTGCCAAGCGGCTCCACCTCGTCGACCTCGACGGCGCCCGCGCCGGCCACCCCGTAAACCTCGAGCACGTCCGCCGGATCGCCGCTGAGACCGGGCTTCCGGTCCAGCTCGGCGGCGGCCTGCGCTCGCCCGACGCGCTCGACGCGGCCGTCGCCGCCGGGGCGTCCCGGGTCGTCCTGGGGACGGCGGCCTTCACCGACCTGCTCGAAACCGCGCTCGCCGACCACGGCGAGCGGCTCGTCGTCTCGATCGACGTCCGGTCGGGCCGCGTCAGCACCGCCGGCTGGACCGAGACGGGCCAGCTGCGCGCATTGGAGGCGATCAGGGCACTCCAGGAGCGAGGTGTCCGCAACTTCGTCTATACCGACGTCGACCGCGACGGGATGCTCGGGGGCCTCGACAACGCCGACATCGAAGCCGTCGCCGACGCCGTCGGTCAGGCCGGGGGAGAGCTGCTCTACTCGGGTGGAATCGGCCAGCTCGCCGACCTCGACGCCCTGAGTCGGCTCCGGCATCCGGCGCTGGTCGGCGTGATCGTCGGCAAGGCGCTGTATGAGCAGCGCTTCACGATCGCCGAGGCGCAGGCCGCACTGTGCAGCTGAGGCGGATCATCCCGTGTCTGGATGTCGACGCCGGCCGCGTCGTCAAGGGAACGAACTTCGTCGACATCCGCGATGCCGGCGACCCCGTCGAGCTGGCCGCCCGCTACGACCGGGACGGCGCCGACGAGATCGTCTTCCTCGACATCACGGCGACCCACCAGAAGCGCGAGACGATCGTCGAGCTGGCCCGCAAGGCGGCCGATGCCGTGTTCGTGCCGTTCACGATCGGCGGGGGGATCCGCGCCGTGGCCGACGCCCAGGCGGTGCTCGACGCAGGGGCCGATAAGGTCGCCGTCAACTCGGCGGCCGTCGAGCGGCCCGAGCTGATCGGCGAGCTGGCCGAGGTCTTCGGCGCCCAATGCGTCGTCCTGGCGATCGACGCGAAGGCCCGCGCCGGGGGAGGCGGCTGGGAGGTCTTCGTCGCCGGCGGGCGGACGCCGACCGGCCGAGACGCCGTCGAATGGGCTCGCGAGGGCGTGCGGCGGGGGGCGGGGGAGATCCTCCTGACGAGCATGGACCGGGACGGGACCAACGACGGCTACGACCTCGAGCTGACGCGGGCCGTCAGTGAGGCCGTCGGCGTCCCGGTGATCGCGTCCGGCGGGGCCGGCGAGCTGTCGCATCTCGTCGACGCCCTGGAGGTCGGCGCGTCGGCTGTGCTGTGTGCGTCGATCTTCCACTACGGGGCCCACACCGTCGGCGAGGCCAAGGCCCACCTGGATGCGGCGGGGATCCCCGTCAGGTTGGGGTAGACCGGGGGG
>Ga0208480_1001024_pt1 | contig 10258 bp, 6 predicted proteins | sample NGESurshal092012_4_FD_184485 | JGI IMG/M metagenome (GOLD analysis project Ga0208480, IMG submission 184485) | Arctic peat soil microbial communities from Barrow, Alaska - NGEE Surface sample F53-1 shallow-092012 (SPAdes) | ecosystem: Environmental > Terrestrial > Soil > Wetlands > Peat ... | reverse complement strand
ACGACTTCGATGAGACGCTGCCTGGCCCCTGGGAATGGGACGTCAAGCGGCTGGCGGCCAGTCTGGCCGTGGCCAGCCGAAGTCGGGAGTTCACGGACAAGGAGCTGCGCCGGATCGTCGCGGCATCGGCGGAGACCTACCGACAAGCCATGCACGGATTTGCCGACGTGGGCCACGTCGACGTCTGGTACGCCCGGTTGGACGTCGACCAGGCCATGGTCGACCTCGCCTCCCAACTCTCGCAAGTCACCTTGCAGCGCACCAAGGCCGGTCTGGCCAAGGCCAGGACGCACGACAGCCTGCAGGCCCTCTCCAAGCTGACGAAGGTGGTCGACGGACAGCGCCGGATCATCAGCAATCCACCCTTGATCGTGCCAATCGAAGAAGTGCTGCCGGAGGTGGAAGCGGACGCCATCTACGAGGTCATTGATCGAGTGCTCCATGGGTACAGGGAGACCCTTCCGGCCAGCCTGCACCGCCTGTTCGATCAATTTGCCTTGGTCCAGATGGCGCACAAGGTCGTCGGGGTGGGCAGTGTCGGGACGCGCTCGTGGATCCTCTTGTTCGAGGGGCGCGACTCAGGTGACCCACTCTTCCTTCAGGCCAAAGAGGCACAGCCTTCGGTGTTGGAGCGTTACGTAGGGAAGAGCACGTTTTCCAACCAAGGAGCCAGAGTGGTGGCCGGTCAACAGGCCATGCAGGCCAGCAGCGACATCCTTCTCGGATGGGGCCGACAGGACGCAGTCGACGGCACTCATACCGACTTCTACTTCCGACAACTGCGGGACTGGAAGGGGTCGGTGGACGTCGATCAGATGATTCCCAGCGGCATGACCGCCTACGCCCGGATTTGTGGCTGGACATTGGCCCGGGCCCACGCTCGATCCGGTGACCGGATCGCCATCGCCTCGTATCTCGGCAATGGACGGGTCTTCGACGAGGCCATCGCCACGTTCTCGGAGCGCTACGCCGATCAGAACCAGCGTGACTACGAAGGGCTCCAGCTCGCCGCCGCCAACGGGACCATCACCGCCGAAGTCGGGCTCTGAGGCGAATGCTGACTGGATTCGCCCACGTCGGCGTGTGCGTCCCTGACGTTGTCGCCGCGACCCGCTGGTACTGCGACGTCCTCGGCCTCGAGGTGCTGTCACCGCCCTACCGGATGGCCGGCGAGGCGATAGAGCGGGACATGGGCGAACTGGTCCCCTCCCCGGTGGTTCTCAAGGCGTCCATCGTGGGTTTCGGTGCCGGCGACCATGTGCTCGAGCTCATTGAGTACCCCGAGGTCCCGACCGCCTCGGCGTCCCAGCCGGGGGCCGCTTCGATCACCCGCCCCGGGCTCACGCACGTCGGCCTGCTGTGTGATGACCTTGACCGCACCCGGGCCGAACTGGAAGGGCGAGGGGTCGAGTTCCTCACCTCGGGCGCCGCCGACCTCGCCGGCCTGCGCACGACGTGGTGTGTGGACCCCTGGGGCACGGTGATCATCTTGCTGGAGAAGAAGTCGCCCTCCCTGCCGTATTGGCGCCAGTTCGAGGCGTGAGAGAGAACGTGAGAGAGAAGAGGACGCCGCCGGTCTACGCGGTGACGGTGACGTCGAGGACGACCGGCGGCAGGGACTGGCCGGCGGTGGTCTTCAGGGTGACGTCGAGCACATAGGTCCCCGGGACGGTGGGGGCGACGATGGTCAGCACCTGGGGCGCCGGGGCCGTCACCGCGCAACTCGAGAGGCCTTCTCGGCCCGTCGTTTCGTTGCTGGCGGTGACCGTAAAGGCGCCGTCGCTCGGCGAGGCGAGCAGTCCGGTGCCCCTGGCACTCCAACGGACGGACCAAGGACCGGTTTCTGCTGGTTGCAGTCCCAGCTGCACCGTCGTCGTCTGCCCCGCCGGCACAGTCACGCCGCCGCTCGGCTCGGAGAACCCGACGGCCGGCAGCCGACCGGTGCCGAACGACGGAGGAGTGGCCGCCGCCGCTGAACCCCACGAGGGATCGGGCACAGAGGAAAGCCCGTAGGCGAGGGTCCCGCCTGTTGTGATGATGGAGGAGGGGAGCCAGGGCTGGTTCCAGGTCGCCCGATCCTTGGGGGTCGATGCCGTGGGCGAGGCACAGCTTGGCGTGGCCTTGGGAGTCGCGACGCCGCTGACCGCCAGGGAGTGGACGTAGGGCGTCGCCGGCGAGGCCGCCGGTGCGTGCATCACGATCCGTTGACCGTCGGGCAGCGTCAGCACGACAGCGGGGAACAGGGGGCTCCCCAAGGCAAGATTCGCCGTCCCCGGGGTCACCGGGTACAGACCGATCGCCGCCCAGACGTACCAGGACGAGATGGCGCCGAGGTCGTCATTGCCGGGCTCGTTGACCGGGGCGTTGGCATAGAGCGTGTTGACGATCTTGCGGACCACCTGCTGCGTCCGGGAGGGCGCGCCGAAGTAGTCGTACTCCCAAGGTGTCCAGAGGCTGGGCTCATTCCCGGCCCACTCGTAGGGGGCGTCGCGGGTGGCGTTGAGTTGCGTGAAGAAGGTGTTCAGTTTGGCCACGGCCTGGGAGTTTCCACCCATCAGGGTGCCCAGTGCCGACAGGTCCTGGGGCACGGACCAGCTGTACTGGATGGCGTTGCCCTCCTCGAACCCGAGCTCGCCTCCGGGCTCGAGGAGGGAGGTTTGGAAGGCCGGTCCGGGTGTGAAGCTCCCGTCGGCATTGCGGGCCTGGAGGTAGCCGGTGGCGGGATTGAAGAGGTACTGCCAATTGTGTGCTCGCTCCATCATGCTGGCGTACACCGCGTGGTCTCCCAGGGCGGCGGCGAGCTGCGCAATCGAAAAGTCGTCGAGGGCGTATTCGAGGGTGACCGAACCTCCAATGGAGTAGTCGATCGAATAGAGATCGAGAGACCCGGCCGGGACGAAGTGCTGGGTGAGGTACTGGCTCAGGTACTGGCGTTCGATCTGGAGCCCGTGCCCCGTCTCGTTCTCGGTGGCGCCCTTGACCATGGCATTGAGTGCCGCCGCCACATCGAAGTCGCGGACGCCAAAGGCATAGGCCGCGGCGATGATCGGGTCCGCGGAATCGCCGTTCATCTGGAGGGCGTCACCATCGGCAATGGCGAATTTAGGAAGCCACCCACCCTGTTCGGCGTCATTGACCAGGCTTTGCATCATGTCGCCGGCCTGGGGCCGAGCCAACAGTGACACCAGCTCAATCTGCGAGCGGTAGATGTCCCATTCGGAGAAGTTGGCGTACTGGGCCCGTGTGGCCGAGCGATGGGTCTTTCCATCATCGCCCGTGTACTCACCGTTGTCGTCGCTGACCACGGTGGGCGAGAGCAACGAGTGGTAGAGCGCGGTGTAGAACGTCACCTCCGTGTTCCGGGTACCGCCACCGACACTGATGCGGCCGAGCAGGCGGTTCCATCGGCTGGTGCCCGCAGCCTCGACCCGAGCCAGGGACCAACCCGGATCTTCGGCCCTGATGTTGGCGGTGGCATCGGCGGTGCTGACGAAGGAGATGCCGACCTTCATGAGGACGGACCGTTGTTTCTCCGTATTGAAGGTCACGAAAGCGCCGCAGGTGGGACCCTGACACGCGGTGGCTCTCGGCGTGACCGCGGTGCCCTGCCAGCTGCCCGCCGAGGCGAATGGTCGACTGAACTGGGCCGAGAAGTACAAGGTGTAGTTCGTGCCGGTGCCACAGAACTGACCACTGGTGACCTGGCCGGTGATCGCGTCCTGGCCGACCAGATGAAAGCTCGACGCGCTGACCGGGTTGGCGCTCCCGGCCACCTTGAACAAGAGATTTGCCTCATCGGTGGGGGGAAACGTCATCTTGGAGAGTCCGGTCCTGCTCGTGACCGCCAATTGCGTCGTCACCGCCGGGGAGCCGAGCGTGACCTGGTAGCGACCGGGCGCCGCGTGCTCGCCGGAGTGGGAGAACGTGGCGGTCGTTGTCTCCGGCGTGCCGCCGATCGGGCCCACGGTGGGCAGGATCGGCACATCGCCGTACGCAGCACAGCCGACCCCGCTCAGATTGGTCAGACTGAAGCCGGAAATGGCGGAGTCGGCATAGGAGTAGCCGCTCCCGGACATGGCCACGTTGGGCGTGGTGTTCGGGCTCCACTGGATCATCCCGAACGGCAGGTCGGCGCCGGGGAACTCACCAATGGCACCCGGGTTGACCGCCCCGGCCCCCGTTCCGGCCATCGGATTGACCAAACTGCTCGGGTTGCCGACCAATGCGGCGACGTGCGTCGCTCCGTCAGCCGCCACCACCGGGCCAGCCACGGGTTCGCCCGCCACCAGGACCACGCAGGCGAGCCCGGCGGCCAGAATTCCCCCCATCCCTCGGCTGATCGGCATGGTTCCCCCTTCAGGGCGACGGTAGCGGAGTGGGCCTGACGGCGCCCGAAGCGCAACGTGTCCCCGGTCAGGTCAGCTCAAGGGGGAATCCACTAATTCCCCGGTCCGGATTCGTATGATTCGAGTGGTGAGCCGCCTTCGAGACGCAAGGTTGAAGGCCACATGGAGTTGTCCGGCCGTCACGCCAGGGAAGGATCTGAGGTGGCCTGGCATGGCCGAGTCGCGTTGAATGCTCCGTTCACCAACGGCTCGGCGTGAGGTCAGTTGACGGCACCACGCTGATGATGTCGTGGGTCATGCTCGTGGCCGTCATCGCCGGGGTCGTCGTGGTCGGAGGGGTGTTCACACTTCTGGTCAGGCCGCGGGTCACCGTGAAATTGGCCAGGACCGTCGCCGGACCTCGCGTCCGCACCTTTCGGGGTCACTGCGGTGAAGCATTTCCGCTCTGCCTTCGCATACACATGAAACACCTTTCCCTGCGCCGAAGCGCGGCTGACATTGTGCTCAACATCCATGCCATTTCGGATGTGCGTCTGCATGTGGCTCGCTACGGCGCCACGCAGGAGTTCACCAGTCGCGACGTGAAACACGGAAAGGGGCCGTCGCGCTCGATGCAGGTCAGCGGCGTCAAGATCGACAAATGGGAACCAACGCCGTTCGAGGACGTGGAAGTGTGGATCACGGTCCCGCCGGCTGGTGGGAAGTATCTCGCCTGGACGACCTCGTTCACCCACGCCGGCGGCGGCGGTACCGGCGTCACCCGCTTCGTGTTCACGGTCAAGCGCGGCGAATTCAGACTTCGTAAGGTCAGTTATGTCGGGACGTGGCGCCTCCGGGCGCTGCGCTGGTTCGCCTCACCGAATCCGTACCACTTGCCACCGTACCCGTCCCTGATGAGAGCGACCTGGTGGTCGGACCCGGTGTCCGTGTCCGTTCGACCTCCGTCGCCAGTGACCGTGCCACCGACTCGAAGCCGACCCGTCACTGCCGGCGTGCCCGAATCCGGGCAGAACGGCCGCCCAGCAAGCACAGAACACGCCGGGGCGTTCGTGACGGCCGCTTTCGTTGAATGAGCCTTCTCCATGACCAACAGCGTGACAGCGGGAAGCGGGCCAACCACCATTCGACGCTGTCCTCCCGACCAATCAGCGAGAATCGACTGGTGGTGCAGCGCTTTGCCCCTTCTGGGAGACGAGAAAGGTGCCCAACCTGGGTAGCCTGAAAATCGGAACACGAGCCGCTGGAGGGGGGTCGATGACGGCAATTGGTCGCCCCGCCAAGTTCGTGTCAGTGGCCCTTCTCGGCACAACCGGCTTGGCGTTGTCCATCATGGCCCGCCGGTCTAAGGAGCGTCGGGCCACCGTCGTGTTGGAGCATCCCTCGGTCCCCTACGAAACCCTCGGCGGTGATCCCGTACGACACGTTGCCGGCCATCTCGACGAACCAACCGGACTGGAGCCATCCAATCCCAACGACCTCCGAGTGGAAGGTTGGGCATTTAGTCAGGAGAATCCGGTCTGCCACGTCGAAGTGTGGTTGGACGGCCGACTGCTGGGTCGGGCCGCCATTGGACGCCCTCGACCGGACGTGGCCCTGGCCTTGGACCGCCCCGCCGCCGTGCTCTCAGGGTTTGAGCTGCTCGTCGCGGTCCCGTTGGCCCACCGCCCCCAAGGCAGGGCCGCATCGTTGCAGGTTGCGATCTTGCTGCTCGATGGCACAACGGATTGGTGGTTGCCCCGGGCTTTGTCTTTGGAGCGCCCCCCGAGTGTGGCGGCCGACACAGGGGTACCGTCTGCCGTAGCCAGCGGGAGGAGCACGCCGGCTACGGCATACCGCCGGCAGGGCAGCGTCGCTCCGAGTGATCGGATTCGTACCCTGTGGCTCGCCCGCGGACTCGACAAGGGTGGGTCCCAACTCCGCATGGCTGAGGTGATTGCGCACCTGGGTCACGTCGGCGGGTTCACGTCCGCCGTCTTTGCCGCGCATGACGGCCCGCTCCGTCCGGCGCTTGAAGCCGCCGGGGCCACGGTGCGCCCAATCCCGCTGGTGCCCTTGGACGATCTCACGGGCTACGAAAAGGCAGTGACCGATCTGAGCACGAAGATGGAGGGGAAATTCGACCTTGTGGTCGGGCCCACTGTCACGTCGTTCCCGGCAGTTGACTGTGCCGTGCGGCTCGGCATCCCCGCGGTGCTCCGAATCGGTGAAGCAGAGCCGTTGCGTTCGGTCGTGCGATGGGTGCAAGGACCACTGCTTCATCCCGGAGTGGAGGAGCGGGCACGTCGGGCCGTGGGCGGGGCGTCGATCGTGTGGAGCAATTCTGGTGCTGCCGTGCGCACCTATCGCGAGGATGGCTACGCCGGCCGGTTCGTTGTCCTTGGCTCTGGCGTTGATGTGGCAGCGGCCCGTGCCTACCGATCGGCGGCCTCCCGCGAGGCGACCCGGGAGCGGCTCGGCGTGGGACCCGATGATCGCCTCATCGTGTGCGCGGCCACGATGTGGAAGGCCAAAGGCCAAGGGGTGCTCGTGAGCGCACTGGACCGGATCCACCGTGCCTGCCCCCGGCTGCGATGCGTGCTCATCGGCCATTCTGAACGTCCCTACACCGATGCGATCAACCAATTCGTGACGGACCGAGGTCTTGAGGATGCGGTACGCATCCTCCCGTTCAGCGATGATCTGCGGCCATGGTGGTTGGCCGCTGACGCAGCTGTATTGCTTTCCGAATCCGAATCCCTACCGGCTGCGTTGGTCGAAGCCATGGCTTTCGGCCTTCCGGTTCTGGCCACCCGGGTGGGGGACATACCTGAGCTCATCGAGCCGGGCGTCACCGGTTGGCTCTGTGAACCTTCCGATGTGGGATCGGCCATGGCCGGGCTGAGCGCACTCGCCGCGTCCCCGATGGGATCGTTGCGAGCCATGGGTAGAGCGGGGGAGCAACGGGTCGCTCGGGCGCATGATCGCACCCAGTGTCTCGAACGGACGGTGGAAATGTTCCACGCGGCGGTGGTCGGCCGCCTCCCCCGGTGGGCTGAGTCATGAGACCCGGCACCATTGGCCTCGAGGCCGCCGGGTTGAGGCTCAGTCGTCGCCGAACGTAGCCAGATACAAGGCTCGAAAGAAGGTCGTCATTTCGGGCATCTGGTACCTGGCCTGCAGGCCACTTGGATTGGGTAACAACCACAGTTGGGCGCCGGCGATCCCCTCGGGCTGCCGCCCGACCGTCGCCTGAGGACGCTCGAAAGCGGTCCGGTAAGCCTGGAGACCGAGCACGGCGACGCACCGAGGCCGGAGGGTCATCACCTTGGCTTCCAGACGACGAGCGCCGTCACCGAGTTCCGCGTCATGGAGGTCACGGGCCCCCGCCGTCGCCCTTTCGACCAAATTCGTGATGCCGATGCCCAACGAGGGGAGAATGTGCTGTTCGGAAGGAAGCAAAACAGCGTCGGTGAAGCCGGCGGCGTGCAAGAGCTTCCAAAATCGGTTGCCCGCTCGGGCAAAGTGGAGGCCAAGCTGGCCAGACAATGTTCCGGGGTTAATGCCGCAAAAGAGCAGTCGAAGATCGGGCCCGACCAGGTCAGGAACGGCCAGCGGCATCAGTCAAGCGCTCCACCTTCGGAAAGATCCTTGACCTCGTCGGCCGAGAGTCCCAGGAACTCGATCAGGACCTGTTCGGTGTGTTGTCCGATCATGGGCCCCGGTTGGGTGATCCCGCCGCCGCTCTTCGACAACCTGAAGCCGTTCTCCTCATAGGTGGTGACGCCCATACGCGGATGTTCGATCGGCACGAAGTGCCGACGCGACACCAACTGTGGATGGACGTGGGCGTCGGCGAAATCGGACACCTCATGGGCGTCGAGACCGGCCGCCTGAAGCTCCTCTGCAGCATCGAGGTTGGTGCGTTCGGACGTCCAGCCCGTGATGAGTCGTTCGAGCTGGTCCTGGTCGGCCAAGCGCTGTCCTAGCGACAGTTCGAGTGGTCCACCGATGATGCCCGCCAACGTGCGCCACTCGTCATCCGAATGGACGGCCAGCGCGACCCAACGGTCCTTCACGTCGCCCGAGTCTGCGCAGGCGAAGACGCCGTGGGGAGCCATGTGTGGGTGTCGATTGCCGTCACGTCCTCGGGTGATGCCGACTGATTCTTCGGCCACCCAGGCGCCAAGGGTCCAGATCGCCACCTCGACCTGTGAGAGGTCGATATACGTACCTTCCCCGGTACGCTCCCTATGCAGGATCGCCGACGCCAGGGCGGCCGCCACGAATCTCGGTGCCAGCGAGTCGGTAATGGTGCCGGACAGGCCGACGGGCCGGCGATCGGCCCAGCCAGTGAGGTGCGTGTAGCCCGACAGCGCCGCACCCTGACCGCCGAAACCTGGATAGTTCCGCTCCGGTCCGGTGTTACCCCATATGCAGCCAGAGGCCATGACGACGTCGGGCTTGCTGGCGGCGAGGCTCTCAAAGTCAAGGCCCCACTTGGCCATGGCCCCGGGCGCGAAGTTCTCCAACACTGCGTCCGCCCATTCCGTGCACAGCCGTCGCGCCAGCTCAATGGCCGCCGGGTTGCGCATGTTGAGCGAGATGTCGAGTTTGCCGCCGTTGAGGCCGCAGAAGAACTCGCTGCCCTCGAGCCCGTGCTGTTTGAAGCGTTGGGAGCTGTAGGAACGCAGGAAGTCCGGTTTGGTGTGGGACTCAATGCGCACCACTGTGGCGCCGTGGTCGGCGAAGTAGCGGGTGGCGATCGGACCGGCCGCGCCGCTGCCCAGTTCGAGGATCTTGAGACCTTCCCAGGCCCGCCCGTCCTTGCGATCGAATCGAAAGGGGCACGGTCGAGGTTCCCAATGCGGCGCTGGGCCAATGACCGCTTCGCCGCGCAGGCCCATGCGATCGGGGACGGTACGGGCGAAGGCGCGGGGGACCGAGGGGATGTCACCGACGTCGGTGAGCGCGTGGCGAGAGGCGAGCTGGGTCGAATTGATGATATCGGCGGCGTTGCTGGCTGGGGCCAGCATGAGCCCGGTGGCCACGGCATGGTCGTACAGCTCGCGCATTGTGTGCTGGGCGAAGCATGCGGCCACCACACCCTCGATCTCCGCCAACTCCTCGGGCGTCAGTGCCGCCGGATCGAACGAAGCCCAGTCTCGTTGGCTCACCGCCGCCGTCGCAACGCCCTCGGCCTCGGCGAGCGCGGTAAAGGTCTGCAGGTTCTTCACACGTGCCTTGCCGCCGCGAAGCCCGAAGGAGACGTATCCATCGGCGCACGGCCACGTCTCCGTCGTCAGGCCCGTCTTGGCCCCCCGACGGCTCCCTCGGTTGCCTTCGGTCGGCCATCGAGCAGGCGCGTTCATCTGGGTCACCAGCAACAGTTCCTGCATGCTCACGTCGACGTCTTGGGGCGTACCGCTGGCCAATGCGGTGAGTGCCGCAATGACGACTTCGCCACCCGTGTGCGCATAGGACGCCGGCTCGGAGCACCGAAGGGGCGCCCGGTCGGGGTCGCCGGTGACATTCATTCCGGTGCCGGCGGCCATGCAGGTGAGGTCGCTCCCACGCCAGTGCGCGCGGGGACCGGTCAAGCCGAATGGCGTGATGCTCACCCAGATGGCCTGGGGGGCTCGGCCATCACGGCCGAAGTGGGAGAGGACCACGTCCGCTCCAGACCAGAGACCGTCGTCCAGGGCCGACACGACATTGGTGCCGGCCCGTTCGACGCGCCAGCGTACGTCCTCAGCCGAGCCGTGGGGCTCGAATGCGACCACGTCGGCTCCGAGATCGGCGAAGGCGCGGCCAGCCAGACGCGACCGCTCGTCGGTCAGGTCAAGGACGCGCAGATCCTCGAGCAAGCCGGGCACGGTCGTCAGCCTAGAGCACCGTCAATTTCCGCAGATGTGGAACGAATCATTGGAGCGAAG
>Ga0208480_1001023_pt1 | contig 10258 bp, 12 predicted proteins | sample NGESurshal092012_4_FD_184485 | JGI IMG/M metagenome (GOLD analysis project Ga0208480, IMG submission 184485) | Arctic peat soil microbial communities from Barrow, Alaska - NGEE Surface sample F53-1 shallow-092012 (SPAdes) | ecosystem: Environmental > Terrestrial > Soil > Wetlands > Peat ... | reverse complement strand
GGCGCTGCGAGGCCCGCGCGCCGTCAGGCGAGGACCCACCACTCAGCGTCCCGTTCGATGTCTCCGGTGCACTGCGCCCGGGGGCGCCCTGGTCCTCTGGCGTGCTCATGCTCGGCGACCTCGCCTCACGTCGACGTAAATCCGGCCCGACCCGGCAACGATGAACAGGACCCCGAGCAGCACGCGAATACTGAGCGGGCCTTCGCTTACGAGCGCCTCCAGTATGAGCGCAATGCCAATCGCGACCATCGCCAGGGACAGCACGGTCGTGCCGGCGCGATGTAGCTGCCTGCCCGTCATCTCATCTCTCTCGTGTGAGCTTAGGACTATTCGCGGCATGCGGGGCGTGTCGCGGGGCATTGCGGGCGCCTGAACAGCTCACGCCCGCGCTTGCCCCCGCGACAGTACTCCCGACTCTCAGGTAATGAGCGGGATGATGAGGATGGCCACTATGTTGGCCACCTTGATCATCGGGTTGATCGCCGGGCCGGCCGTATCCTTGAACGGATCGCCGACCGTGTCGCCCGTGACCGAAGCGGCGTGCGCCTCAGAGCCCTTACCGCCGTAGGCGCCGTCCTCGATCAGCTTCTTGGCGTTGTCCCAGGCGCCGCCTCCGGCGGTCATAAGGACAGCGAAGAAGAAGCCCACGACGATCACGCCGATCAAAAGGCCGCCGAGCGCCTTCGTGTCGATCAGTCCGACGATTATCGGCAGAGCGATCGGCAGCAGCGCCGGCAGGATCATCTCACGCTGTGCGGTGCGCGTGACGATGTCCACGCACGTCGCGTAGTCAGGCTCTTCGGTGCCCTCCATGATCCCCGGGTGCTCGCGGAACTGGCGCCTCACCTCCTCGACGACCGCGCCACCGGCGCGCCCGACGGCCTCCATCGAGAGCGAGGCGAACAGGCACACCATCAGGCCACCGAGCAACAGCCCGATCAAGACCGGCGGTTCGTTGATGCTGAACAGCAGGGTTTCGATCGATTTGTGGGTGTGGTCGGCCAGTTCTTGGCGGAACCCGGCGAACAGCACGACGGCCGCCATCACCGCGGAGCCGATCGCGTAACCCTTGGTGACAGCCTTGGTCGTGTTGCCGACCGCGTCCAGTGGGTCGGTGACGTTGCGGACCTCCTCGGGCAGCTCGGCCATCTCGGCGATACCGCCGGCGTTGTCTGTGATCGGTCCGAACGCGTCGAGCGCGACGATCAGGCCCGTCAAGGACAGCTGGCCCATGACGGCCACGCCGATGCCGTAGATTCCGGTGGTTCCGCCGCCCGCGAGCTTCCAGGCGCCGAAAATACCGAGCACCAGAACGATCGCCGGCAGCGCGGTCGCCTGCAGGCCCGAGCCGAAGCCCTGGATGATGTTGGTCGCGTGGCCGGTGACCGACGCCTTCGCGGTCTTCTTGACCGGCGAGAAGCGCGTGGAGGTGTAGTAGTCGGTGATCACGAACAGCAGCGCGGTCACGCCGATGCCGATCAGCGCACACAGGTAGAACTTGCCCCAGGAGGGCGGGTTGACGACGTTGCCGACCTGGCTGAAGGTCAGGTCTTTCATCAGCCAGTAGGTGATCGGAGCGAATGCCGCGGCGGCGATGATGCCCGAGACGACGAGGCCCTGATAGAGGGCGCGCTCGACATTGCCGGACTTCGAGCGAACGGCGAAAGTGCCGATGATCGAGGCGATGATCGCCACGCCGCCGAGAACCAGCGGGTACATGACGACTTTGGTGGCCTCGTGGAAGGTGAGCACTCCGAGCAGCATCACCGCTACGGCGGTGACCGCGTAGGTCTCGAACAGGTCGGCCGCCATGCCCGCACAATCGCCGACGTTGTCGCCGACGTTGTCGGCGATGACCGCCGGGTTGCGCGGGTCGTCCTCGGGGATACCCGCCTCGATCTTCCCCACGATGTCGGCGCCGACGTCGGCCGCCTTGGTGAAGATGCCGCCGCCCAGTCGCGCGAACACAGAGATCAGTGAGCCGCCGAAGCCGAGCCCGATGAGCGCGTCCACTGCCGTCTTCTGGGAATCGTTGAACACTGCTGTGAGCAGGCCGTAATAGCCGGCCAGGCCCATCAGGGCGAGCCCCGCTACGAGCATGCCGGTGATGGCACCGCCCTGGAATGCCACCCGGAGGGCTGGCGAAACGCCGCCACGGGCGGCCTCGGCGACGCGCGAGTTGGCGCGCACTGAGACGTTCATGCCGATGTAGCCGGCCGCGCCCGACAATATCCCGCCGATCGCAAAGCCACAGGCCACGGCGATGTTCTGGACGAAGATCAGCGCCACGAAGATCACGACGCCGACGGCCGCAATCGTCATGTACTGACGATTGAGGTAGGCGCGGGCGCCTTCTTGGACAGCGAGCGAGATGCTCTGCATCCGCTCGTTTCCGGGCGATAGCGCCAGCAGGGTGCGCGTGGTGACCAAGCCGTAGATCACGGCGCAGGCGGCGCAAACGAGGGCAACGACGACCCCATGGTTCGTCAGAAAGCTACTCAACAGAAATCCTCCGCGGTCTGGTTAGGTGCCGCGCGAGGAAGTTCGCGCGCACGTTGAAAAGCACGGGCCACTCCCTAGGAGCGCACGACCCGGCGTAAAGGCGGGCGCAGTCTATCGTTTGCGGCGGCCGGAAGCCGTGCGAGGCGACGTCAGCGTCCCGGAACCCACAACCTGCCGCTCGACTGGGCCGGCCCCTGGGCCGGCTGCCGATCGTTCTCGTCGGGCTTCGCGGGCTGCTGGGCATCCTTGGTCGGCGACGCCGGCGTGGTGCTCGTGCTGCTGTTCGTGCTCGTGGACGCCGGGGGTTGGCTTGTACTCGCGGAACCCTGGGCCTCGCGCGCATAAGCGACCTGTAGCTGGGCGATCGCGTCTCGCAGCGGTCGCAGCTCTCCCGGCATGCGCCGCTCGAGGATCGGCATCAGCGCACTGGCGCCATCGATCGCGTCTCGCACCTGCTCCAAGTCGCGTTCGCCATCCGGCGTCGCGGCCCCCTCCCCGGCGCCGGCTGCCGGCGCGAGTCCCAAGCGTCGACCAGCGATGTTGATCAGCGAGACGGTCGTCTGAATGATCATCTCGGCGCTCGAGATGCGGTTCAGCTCGGCTTCGTAAGCTGCGCGCAGCTCGTCCTCGCTCGGCTGCGCCTGGCTCGTTGGCCCGCCCGGTCCTTGCGCACCCGCCTCGCTCGGCTGGGGCTGTTGCTCGCTGCTCACACCGTCACCTCCTGGGAATAGGTCTGTCTTGTCTCGGCTACCGAAGCCGCGAATACCTCCTCGCGGCTTGCTCCCGCGTCGATCATCGCTCTCTGTCGCTGTGCTCCGTTGCGCTCGGGGAACGCCAGCTCGACGCGCACCGGCTCGGTCCAGGCGGCCAAGCGCTCGACGATCTCTGTTGCCGGATACTCCTCGGCGCGCTCGAGGTCGACCATCTTGCCGTCGAGCCCAAAGCGGATCGCACGCCACATGTTCTCCTCGATCAGACGTGGCGGCGGATCCGCGAATGGCGCGCCCTCATCGACGTCTCGAGCGGCCTGGGCCACACACGCCACGATCAAGCCGGCCAAGGCCTCGGACTCGCCCGCCGTGCTCTGCGCATCACAGATGCGCACCTCGACTGTCCCGAACTCGAAGTGCGGGCGCACCGACCACCACACTTGCGTGAACTCCACGATCGAGCTTGTCCGCAGCAGGAACTCGATGTACTGTCGATATTGCTGCCAGCCACCGAAAGCATCGGGGATACCGCAGCGCGGGAAGTTGCGCGTGAAGCTTTGCGTGCGCGCCGAGTGCAAGCCCGAATCGCGGCCGTCGAGATAGGGCGAGTTGGCCGACACGGCCAGCAGCAGCGGCAGCACCGGGCGCAAACGGTCGCAGACGCGCACGGCCCGGTCGATGTCGTTGATACCGACATGGACGTGCAGGCTGAAGGTGTTGTTTCGCCAGGCGACGTACTTCAGACCTTGCTCTACGCGCCTGTAGTGCTCGGTGTCGATGATCGGCTGCTCGCGGTAGTCGGCCCATGGATGAGTTCCCGTCGCTCCCAACTCGGTGCTCTCTTCGCGGGCCAGGGCGAACAGCCGTCGACGCCGCTCGCGCTGAAGAGCCAGCGCGTCCGCGAGGCTCTCGCCGCGACCGGAGACGATCTCGATCTCCGAGGAGATCAGCTCCCCCGTGATCGCGGCCGCCAGCAGCGGGTCGCGTTCGCCCGCGCGGGCACGCAAGTGCTCGAAGCGCTGGGCCAAGTCCAGCGTGCTCGGGTCGAGGATCGCGAACTCCTCCTCGATGCCGACAGTTAGATCGGTCGATCGCGCGAACGTTTCAACTGCTTTATCTAGGTCTTTACTGGTCATTCGGGTTGGCCTATCGAGCTTGCCGGTATGGGAGGGGGAAAAATTAGTGTTCGGTGCAGACGCGCCGCACCAAGGTCAGGGGGGCTCACCACCGAGCCCGGAAATCAGGTCAAGTAGAAGTAGAGCGCGTAGAGCAGGTCGACCGCCGGGCTCGAGGTGTGGACGGTCACCTCGGGCGGGACCGCCAAGAGCGACTCGGAATAATTGAAGATGATCTTCACGCCGGCCTGTACCAGCTCGTCCGCCAGGCCTTGGGCGGCGCGCGTGGGGACCGCAAGCACACCCACGACGATTTCCTCGTCTTCCACCAGCTGGTGTAGCTCGCTGGTGTGGCGAACCGTCTGGCTGCCGAGCTTGCTGCCGACCTTGGCCTCGTCCACGTCGAAGATCGCCACGACCCTGAAGCCGTGGTCGGCGAAAATGTCCGAGGAGGCGATTGCCTTGCCGAGGTGGCCGGCGCCGAGCAGCGCAATGTTGTGCTGGCCCGCCGTGCGCAGGATCTTGCGAATCTGCGAGACGAGCGACTCGACGTTGTAGCCGACTCCGCGCTTGCCGAACTTTCCGAATCCCGATAGATCGCGCCGGATCTGGGTGGAGTTGACGTGCGTGTAGTCGGAGAGCTCTTGCGAGGAGATCGTCTCCTTGCCCATCTTCTTGGCCTGCGTGAGCACCTGCAGGTAGCGCGAGAGCCGCGCGGCGACGCCGAGCGAGAGCCGCTCGCCGGCGAGTGCGTCCTCGTCGTGGATCGTGCTCACTGGAGTACTCAACTCGTTGTAAGCCATCGCTTCTGACTCTAGAGGATGGTCCGCAGACGCTGCCGCAGAGTTTGCTCGTCGACGAAATATTCGAACAGCTCCTCGCCGTCCAGTGTGGCTACCGGGATACGCTCGAAATAGGCTCGATGCAGAGCCTCGTCGGTGGTTATGTCAACCTCCGACAGCTCGAATCCCAATTCTTGGCGCAATCCTTGCAGAACAATCTGCGCCTCCGTGCAGAGGTGGCAATCCGGCTTGCCGTAGAGGGTGACCACCTTCATCAAAACGCGTCATGCCCCCCGCGCGCGCGGGGGGCATGACGCTTTTTTGGACATATATGAGCTGCCCAGGGGCCTCGTCCGCGTGTGCGTTCTCGGTCGATTCTCGCCCGAACTACCCCATGTCCTTACCCTCTCGCACTTCTTCGATCGGCCCTCGCTCAGCACGGGCGTTCCCCCGTTGCGTAGGCGTCCAGGCCGAGATACTCGGGGTATGCGAGCGCCGGCGCGAAGCGTGCGGCACTGGCGATCATCGCGGCGTTGTCGGTGCACAGGACAGGCGGCGGCACGTGCACGCTCACTCCCAGCTCTTGCAGGCGTCGACGCAGCTCGCTGTTGGCCGCGACGCCACCGCCGACGGCTAGGCGATCCAGGCCGGTCTGCTCCAGTGCTTCCTCGCTGCGTACGATCAGGTGCTCGACGATCGCGGCCTGGTAGGAGGCCGCCAGGTCGGAGGCGTGCCGGTCTCGCTCTGGCTCGCTCAGTTCTCGCAGCTTGTAGAGCAGCGATGTCTTCAAGCCCGCGAAGGAGAAGTCGAGGCTGCGACCAAAAGGGCGTGTGGCGCCTCGTCCTCCCCGAGAGCGCGAGCCGGAGGTCGGGAACTCGAACGCCTGCGGATCGCCCCCCGCCGCCAACCGCTGCAGCGCCGGTCCGCCGGGAAAGCCCAGACCCAGCATCCTTGCGCCCTTGTCAAATGCCTCCCCCGCCGCGTCGTCGAGCGTGCGACCCAGCGTCTGGAAGCCCTGGTGCTCTTGCACGTGAGCCAGCAGCGTGTGGCCGCCGCTTGCGATCAGGCAGAGGAAAGGCGGCTCGAACGGCCTCTCGCCGGCTTGCGAGACGAGAAAGTTTGCCGAAACGTGGCCTTGCAGATGATCCACCGCGGCAAACGGCAGGCGGCGCGGCGCGGCGAGGGCCTTGGCGCTCGAGAAGCCGACGAGCAACGCTCCGATCAGGCCCGGACCCTGCGTCGCGGCCACCAGCTCGATCTCGTCGAGCGTCGTGCTCGCCTCCTTCAAAGCGCGCTCGACAACGAGGTCCATCAGCTCCAAGTGGTGACGCGAGGCGATCTCGGGCACCACCCCACCGAAGCGCTCGTGCGCAAGCTGTGAGGAGATCACGTTCGAGCGGATCGTGCCGTCGTCGTCTACGACAGCTGCGCAGGTGTCGTCACAGCTGGTCTCGATCGCGAGGATCGTCATAGCCCACACCCGCCCACGATGGCACGGCGTTCAGCATTCGCACTGGCGATATTCGCATCGGCGACAGCTGTGCAGGCGTCGACGACCGTCTCCCCCACCCGCATTACACCGGCCCCGGATTGGGAACGTCCTCGAAGGAACCCGCCAACGTCGCCGGCGTCCGCCACATCACCAAGGCGTCCTCACCGTTGTCCTTGTAGTAGCGCCGGCGCAAGCCCGCGGCCCGAAAACCTTCGCGTTCGTAGAGGTGGATCGCCACGTCGTTGGAGCGGCGAACCTCGAGCGTGAAGCGGGCACCCTCGTCTTGTACTCGATCGTAGAGCTCGCCCAGCAGGGCCGAGGCGACGCCCTTGTGTTGATGCTCGACATCGACCGCGATGTTCATGACGTGCCATACCGTGTCGTAGCGCGAGCAGATCAGATAGCCCACCAGCCGCTCCTCGTGCAGCGCGGCCAGGCAAACACCCGAGGACTTTGACAGCTCGAGCACGAACATCGCCAGCGACCACGGCGTCGGGAACGCCCGACGCTCGATCGCGATGACGCGCGGTAGATCGGCGTATGTCAGGCCTCGCGTTTCAACCGAGAAAGAGCCTTCGGTCCTGTGGCCGGCCAAGGAAGCGCACATCAGGCCTCTACCTCCTCGAGCGCGATCTCCGCGTCCGGGCGGCGGCGATAGTCAGGCAGAACCGGATCCTGGGCGGCAGATGCCTGCTCGCCCAACTCGCAGATTGCTCGTGCCTGGATCCGGTGGTCCTCACTGGCATCCTCGGCAACCTGCACGCCCGCCCGCTCGAATGCTTCGCGGTAGAGGATCGCCCCGTCGCCCAGCGCCAGCCATCGCTCAGCTTGCGGGTCGATTGCTGCGCTCTCCAGCAGCTCAGCCATCCCATCTGGAGCGACTGCACGCGGCGCGATCAGCTCTTGACTGCCCTCATACGCGGCAATGAAGACCTCACCTCGGCGCGCGTCGATCGCAGCCAAGTCTCGCTGCGTCCCCTGGGCCGCACCATAGGCGAGCGCACGCAGGCTCGATACGCCGACGAGCTCCACGCCGAGCGACTGGGCCAAACCTCGCGCCGTGGCGATCCCGATGCGCAGGCCCGTGAACGTTCCGGGACCCACACCCACGGCAATCCGCTCCAGCTCAGGCCAATCGACCTGCGCCTCGTCGAGCAGGTCGTTCGTCAGCGCCAGCAGCCGCGTGGCATGCCCCGGCCGCTGCATTGCGTCTGGATCGTCGCGCGCTTGAAGCGTGCGCCCATCCGCCAGCCGCAAGCCGACCACCGTTGCCGACGTGGCCGTGTCGAGTCCGAGCACAATCACGGCGCGGCCTCCAGCTCTCGCACTTCGATGCGCCGGCGATCGGCGCCTTCGTGGGTCAGCGTCACCAGCAGACTTGCGTCCTGAAGCTCTGGGGCCGTCTCCTCAGGCCACTCCACGAACGCAATCGAGTCGGGGGCGAGATAGTCGTCGAGTAGCTCTGGCTCCTCGCGCCCGAGAGTCGCCAGACGGTAGAGATCGAGATGCGAGATGGTCACACCAGCGCCCTGGTAGCGGTGGCCGATCGAGAAGGTAGGGCTCGTGACCATCTCGCCGACTCCCAGGGCTTTCGCAGCGCCGCGTACCAGCGTTGTCTTGCCGGCGCCCAGCTCTCCGCGCACCAGCACAATGTCGCCCGGTTTCAGAGCAGCGGCAAGCTCGGCGCCCAGCGCCTCGGTTTGAGTTGAATCCGAGGTCTCGACGATGCGTGTCGCCACGAGTAGAGCCTAGTCCAACCGGCGCCTGCACCCGCGATCGGGGACCGACTGGCCATCGCACCCAGCTGCGGGCCATCCCGGCAATGCATCCGTGACCCCGCAACCGTCCCTATCGCAAACCTCAACAACAAAGCGGCCGGCTCGCGGGAGAGGAATCGCGAGCCGGCCGTGGTGCTTGGGAGGATGGAGATGTACTCGGTATCGGCAAACCGCCCAGCCTGCATGAGCGGCCGCACGAGCGCTTTCGCTTCCGTATACGAGCGCCGCGCCGATCTGGATGCCCCGCGCCGCCCAAAGTCGCCCAATTTGGGAACTTTTGTCCCGCTCAGCGGGATACTCAGAAAAGACCGAGTTGGTCGACAGCTCCCGCCTGCTCATCGCCGCCGGCCGGAGACCCTCCCGCCGATCCGCCACCGGGCGCCCCCACATCTGACAACGCTCCACCGCGCGATTTCGCATCCGCCGGAGCCGCAGCCGCTGACTTGGCTGGGCCGCCCTCCGATTGCTCGCGCGAAGCTGCCGCCTGTTCAAGCGCCTCGGCCTCTCCCGCGACCGGCTGGGCCGGCTCGGGCTGGGCCAGCAGCTCCGGCAGGCGCGCGAAGTCCTGGCGCAGCGTCTCGAGCATCCGTGGCGTGTACAAGGCCGCGGCAGGGTGGAAGATCGGATAGAGCCGCACCGTGCGCCGACCGAGCGTGAGCTCTTGCGGTTGGCCATGCAAGCGCGTGATCCCGGTCGGGTCGTCCCTGAGCAGCTTCGTGGAGAAGTTGCCAAGCGAGCAGATCACACGCGGCTGGATCAGCTCGACCTGCCGGTAGAGATACTCGCGGCAGTTCTCGATCTCGAGCGGCAGCGGATCGCGGTTGCCGGGAGGGCGGCACTTGAGCACGTTGGCGATAAAGACATCCTTGCGCTCGAGGCCTATCTCTTTGAGCAGCGTCTCCAACAGCTTGCCGGCACGACCGACGAACGGCAACCCTTGCTCGTCCTCGCTGGCGCCTGGCGCCTCACCGACGAACATCAGGTCGGCGTTTGCGTTGCCTGCACCGAAGACGACGCTCTTGCGCGTGGCCGCCAGCTCCTGGCAGCGGGTGCACACGCTTGCCTGGGCAAAGACCTGCTTGAGGGCCTCGCGCCGCTGGTCGATATCCACCGAAGACACAGCGCGGATGGTAGTCACCGACGCCGTTGCGCGTTATGATTGAGCCAGTCGCGACCGGTATCCCCCTGGGAACTGGACCGAGCCAAATGAACTTTTCGATCTCCACATCGATCAGATCTCTTCCGCGGGACGCGAAACCGTGAGGGTTTTGCGCAGGGTTGACGAGGTACGGGCGGCGCTTGGCGCGTCCAGCATGCGGGGCCGCACGATCGGTCTCGTACCGACGATGGGGGCGCTGCACGAAGGACACCTCTCGTTGGTCGCCGCGGCACGCGCCGACTGCGATGTCGTTGTCGTGTCGCTGTTCGTCAACCCCGCGCAGTTCAACGAGAACGCCGACCTCGAGCGCTACCCGCGCGATGAGCAGCGCGACCTCGAGCTGGCAGCCGCCGCGGAAGTCGACTTCCTGTTTGCGCCCTCCGCCGAGGACGTCTACCCGCCCGGATTCTCGACCTCGATCGAAGTGCTCGGTCTGACCGACCGTCTGGAGGGGGCTGTGCGCGGAGCAGCCCATTTTCGCGGTGTCACTACCGTCGTCGCAAAGCTTTTGAACATCGTCGCACCCGACGTCGCCTACTTCGGGCAGAAGGACGCCCAACAGGCAATCGTCATCCGTCGCATGGTCGCGGATCTGAACATGGACGTGCGCATCGAGACCTGCCCCACCGTGCGCGACGGCGACGGGCTGGCGATGTCCAGCCGCAACGCGCGCCTGAGCGAGCAGGAGCGCGCCCGTGCGCTTGCCATACCACGCGCGCT
>Ga0208480_1001022_pt1 | contig 10264 bp, 6 predicted proteins | sample NGESurshal092012_4_FD_184485 | JGI IMG/M metagenome (GOLD analysis project Ga0208480, IMG submission 184485) | Arctic peat soil microbial communities from Barrow, Alaska - NGEE Surface sample F53-1 shallow-092012 (SPAdes) | ecosystem: Environmental > Terrestrial > Soil > Wetlands > Peat ... | reverse complement strand
GCTCTGCCCCAGGGCAAGCCCTGGTTCGTCGCTCCACTTGCATGTGTTAAGCACGCCGCCAGCGTTCGTCCTGAGCCAGGATCAAACTCTCCGTGAAGAACTTCACGAAAAGCTGTCATAGGTAACAGGGACCCATACACCGTGGTCCCATCTATGACGGGGTACTTCTCTACTTGACTCTTTGCCGTCACCGGGCTCGCCGAAGCGCTCCCGTGACGGGTCGAACCTGGACGCACACCATGATCGATTCTCGATCGTAGGTGCGCATGCTGTTGAGTTTTCAAAGACCGTCGTAGCCTCTTGGAGAGGACTTCTCGTCAGAGGAGACCGTTCGACCCACGCCCAAAGGCGCTTGTAGGCCGACCGTACAGTATAGCGCTCCCTGCTGGACCGCGTTGTGAGCATCGCCCACCGCCTCGGTCGCAGAGCCGAGCTGCTGTGCCCGGGCACTATAGGGCATTGTGCGGACGAGCGTCTTCAGCCGGCGCGCAACTTGCGAAAGCGTCGCTTGCCTACGCGCAAAACGGCGCCTTCGAGACGCTCAGGGGGAAGATCGTGCTCGCCGCCAACCAGAGCTTGCTCGTCGAGCGAGACACCGCCCTGGTCGATCAGGCGCCGCGCCTCCGAGCGCGACATCCCGAACACATCGGCCATCAGCCCAGGCAGATGCACGACCCCGCCGGACCCCTCGAAGACGAACTCCTCGATCTGCTCAGGAGCACCGCGCTGCACGAACACACGATCGAACGCGCTCTCGGCCGACACGGCCTCCTCTGGCGAATGCAGCCAGCCGACCAGCTCGCGTGCCAACGCACGCTTGGCCTCGCGCGGCGACAGCTCGCCGTCGAGCTTACGACCAAGCAGCAGCCTGTAGTACTCCCCCATCGCCTCGTCGGGAATGCTCAGGACCTTGCCGTACATGTCCTCAGCGTCGTCAGTCACGCCGATGTGGTTGCCAAACGACTTGGACATCTTGCGCGTCCCGTCAGTCCCGACGAGGATCGGCATCGTCATGATCGCCTGCTCGGGATGCCCGTAGGCGCGCTGCACGTCACGCCCGAGCAACAGGTTGAACTTCTGGTCGGTCCCGCCAAGCTCGAGGTCCGCGCGGACCGCGACGGAGTCATAGCCTTGAAGCAAGGGATAGAGCAGCTCGAGCATCGAAATCGGCTCCGAGGCCGACCAGCGTTTGGCGAAGTCCTCGCGCTCGAGGATTTGGGCGACCGTGGTGGTGCGCACGAGCGCGAGCAGGTCGACCATCGGCATATCGAGCCACTCGCCATTGCGCCGCACTTCAAGGCGCTCGGGCGAGCCGTCGAGGATCTTCAGCGCCTGCGCCTGGAAGGTTGCGGCGTTGGCCTCGATTTCGGCGTCGCTGAGCATCGGGCGCAGCGTCGAGCGGCCGGACGGGTCGCCAACGCGCGCCGTGTAGTCGCCGATGATCAACACCACTGTGTGCCCTGCGTCCTGGAACTCGCGCAGCTTGCGAAGCACAACCGCATGGCCCAGGTGGATGTCGGGCGCGGTGGGATCGATGCCGAGCTTGACGCGCAGCGGACGACCCGCGGCACCAGCTTCGGCCAACTTCTTAGCGAGAGCACCCACGGGAAGACTGTCGACCGAATTCGCGCTAAGCCGTGCGGCCTCGGCCGAATCTGTCGCGCTCACGCGTGCGGCGCCAGCTGAATCTGTCGCGCTGAGCCCCGCAGCATCGGCGGAATCTGCGGCGCTCAGCCGTCCGGCATCGCCTGAATCAGCGGACACTTGCGCTCGTGCTTATGTGGGTATCCGACATGAGGCCCAATGCTAGACTCTCGCGTCCCGTTGGAGCTAGCCGCATTGCCTGCCGGCGGCCGGCCGCGCTTGAAGAGGCTTCGCTTTCTGCTGATCCTCTTCGCCGTCCTGCTGCTCGGCCTCATCTCTTTCGTGTTCGGCATGTTCGTTGCCGTCGCGTCCGACCTGCCTTCGCTCACGCGCTTCTCGCAGTTCAAGAACGCCCAGAGTTCGGTGCTGCTGGACGATCTCGGACACCCGATCGGCGTGCTCAGCGAACAGAACCGTGTGATCGTCAAGCCCGCGGAGATCCCGCCGCTCGTCCAAGACGCGGTGATCTCGATCGAGGACAAGCGCTTCAGGACGAACAGCGGCGTCGACATCCGCGGGATCGCACGGGCGTTCGTCCAGGACATCGCGCACAAAGGCAACCTGCAGGGCGCCTCGACGATCGAGCAACAGTTCATCAAGAACGCCCTGCAGGCCCAATCGCACAGGACCATCCTCGAGAAGCTGCGCGAGACGGCGCTTGCCTACCAGCTCTCGCACAAGTGGTCGAAGGAAAAGATCATCGCCGCCTACCTCAACACGATCTACTTTGGCAACGGCGCCTACGGGATCGAGTCCGCCGCGCAAACATATTTCGGCTCACAGCCCAAGCATCTCGGTTGCGGCACGCCAGGCCACGAGCTGTGCGTGCAGGAGCTCGAGCCGGCCGAAGCGGCGCTGCTCGCCGGGATCATCCAATCCCCGACGGCATACGACCCCGCCGACAGTCCCCTGCAAGCACGAACACGTCGCGACGTTGTGCTCCAGCAGATGTTCGCGCAGGGCTACATCGGCAGAGCCGCATATGAGGAAAGCGTCAAACAACCGCTGCCAATGGCCAAGGAAATTCAGACACCCCAACAGCCGCTTGTGAACGGCGTCGATGTCGGCTATTTCACAAGCTGGGTGCAGCAGCAGGTGATCGAACGCTACGGCGCTCCCCGCGTCTACAACGGTGGGCTGCGCATCAAGACGACGCTTGATCTTGGCATGCAGCATGCCGCCGAACAGGCGGTCAGCGGCTACCTCCCAGGCCCGGAAGGCCCGACCGCGGCACTCGTTGCCATCGAAAACTCGACGGGCGAGGTGCGCGCGATGGTAGGCGGGCGCAACTACGACGAGACGCCGTTCAACCTGGCAACAGAGGGTGAGCGCCAGCCCGGCTCCTCCTTCAAGGCGTTCGACCTCGCGGCGGCGCTCGAGGATGGGATCTCCCCCGGATCGGTGTGGCCTTCGCACGAAAAGACGTTCTACGTCCACGGATCCGGCGGAACGGAAAAGTTCGTGGTGCACAACGACGAAGGCGCCTACACGGGCGAGAGCTCTCTCACCAACGCCACCGCCTATTCCGATAACTCGGTCTACGCCGAAGTCGGCCTGAAAGTAGGCACGCACCGTATCGCGAGCCTGGCTCGCCGGATGGGGATCACGACGCCGCTGTCCACCAATCCCGCTATGACGATCGGCGGTCTGAAGGTCGGCGTCACGCCCCTCGACATGGCCCACTCCTATGAGACGATCGCCCACGGCGGCGACCGCGTCAGCGGCTCGCTTGTATCTGACTGGCAGCCGGTCGGCATCCAGGAAGTCAGCGCCGCCGGCAACGTGCTCTCCGACGGGCACCACAGCGACCGCAACGCCGTTGTTCTCAAGCGCGTCCTGCCCCCCGAAGTGGCAAACACCGAGACCTCCGTGCTTGAGACGGTGCTGGAGTACGGGACCGCGAAAGCGGCGGCACTTGGCCAGTTCGCGGCGGGGAAGACCGGCACCACCACAAACTATGGCGATGCCTGGTTCGTGGGCTGGGACAGCAAGTACACCGTCGCCGTTTGGGTCGGCTATCCCAACAGCCTGGTACCGATGACCACGGACTTCAACGGCGGCCCTGTGCTGGGCGGGACGTTTCCAGCGCTGATCTGGCACAGCTTCATGACCTCCGCGATGCAGGTCGAAAAGGAACGTGCGAGCGAAGCGGCGGCGGACAAGAGCGCCAAGGGCGCCAAGAGTGGCTCTTCAGGCTCCGCCTCGCAGGCAGAAACCTCCGGAAGCGCCACGGAAACAACCGCCTCACCCCCACCCGCGGCGACAAGTCCGAAGAGCGGCGCCGGCGAAGCAGCCAAAGGCACGCCGGCGGCTCCGCCCGCAACAGGCGGCGGCGAACGCGGAGAAGCAAAAGGCGAAGCGCCGAAGTCCGAAGGACCGGCCACGCAGACCCCGGCGCCGGCGACCCCGCCCGCTACGCCCAGCCCAGAAACACCGGCAAATGAAGCCCCTGCCTCCAAAACGGGAGGGACCGGCGCCACCGGCGGGGTCAGCCCAAGCGGATGACGGCCGTGTCTGCTGCGGCTGCCGTCCTACCCACGTGCGTCGGGGATATGTCGAGGAGAGGTGCTGGGCACCTCGGGCCACGGCCGTGAGACATGTCGGTTGCCGGCGGCACAAAAGCGCCAGCGCAGGTCGACTGCCTTAGTGATGCCGATGCGCGTTCCCACGACCACGACGGGCCTGCCTTCCGGACCACTCACGACTTCGCATTCCCCTTCCGGCTGAGGCCTATCCTCAAATCCAGCGAAGTCATCCCCACCGCTCCGAATGCTGATCGGCCCATCGATGAGGCTGCTCCCGTTCTCCGAGAGGTCCACGCCGAGCGCCTGCGTCAACTTGCCAGGCCCCGAGCACAGGTCACGATCGCGCAGAGGCGCCCGCTCGCCTCGCCGATCGCCTCCACGTCCGGGGCCACGCGCGGCGGATTCACGGCGCAAGCGCATCTCCTCGATGCCTTCGAGCGGCTCCAGAGCACGAATCAGCACCGCCGCCCCCACCCCCACCGGCTCGCAAACCGCGTTGAGCATCGCATGGATGCCGTAGGAGCGATACACGTAGGCAACCCCGGGCTCGCCGAACAGCGTGCGCGTGCGTGGCGTGACCCCAACGAAGGCGTGGCAGGCCGGCTCGCTCTCGTGGTAGGCCTCGGTCTCGACGATCCTGCCGGATACGCCGCGGTGCTCGACGACGCAGCCGATCAACTCGCGTGCGACCTCGAGCACCGGGCGCGCGTAGAAGTCTGCGGGAAGTACCCCTGCGGGAAGTACCTCTGCGGGAAGTACCTCTGGGCGAGATGCCCCCTGCGCGCGCGGCGGGGTGCAGCTTTTCGCGATACCGGCGCCGACATCGCCGCTCCCGCTGAGCCGGCCGAGGCCGGCATTCGTGAGGGCCATCTCAGCCGTCCGGAGCCTGCTCCAATACGGCGCGCGCCAGCTCCAGTTGCTCACGCACACGCGGCAGCGCCGTCCCACCCATCGACACCTTCGATTCGAGCCAAGATTCGTGCTCGAGGACTTCATAGAACTCGGCTGCGGCGTTTGTCGAGGCTCCTGTCCGCGCGTCGCCCCCGAGGGCGCCCGCAGGAGTGACGAGCAGCTCACTTTGATCCCTGAGCTCCTCGACGGTCAGCTCTGAGAGGCGCTTGTCCGCGTCAACGGCGGTCCGCACGAGTCCCGCGACAACCCCGTGCGCCTCGCGGAACGGCAATCCGCGGCGCACGAGCAAGTCGGCCACGTCCGTGGCGGCGATCATCTCGTCTGAGGCCGCCTCGGCCAGGCGCTCGCGGTTGAAGACGACACCAGAGACCATGCCGTGAGCGGCGGCGAGCTCGAGCTCGAGCGTGTCCACGGCATCGAACAGATGCTCCTTGTCCTCTTGCAAGTCCTTGTTATAGGTCAGCGGCAGCGCATGCATCACGCCGTGCAGCCCGCTCAAATGGGAGACCACGCGCGGCGCCTTGGCGCGCAGGAGCTCGGCCGCGTCGGGATTCTTCTTCTGCGGCATGATCGAAGAGCCGGCACTCCACGCATCGGGTAGTTCGCAGAAGCCGAACTCGCTCGATGACCACAGCACGAGCTCGGCGCCCAGGCGGGAGAGGTGGGTCGCACAGGTTGCGGCGGCAGAGAGGTAGTCGAGTGCGAAGTCGCGATTGGCGACAGCGTCGATCGAGTTCGGCACGGGCGCGTCGAAGCCGAGCTCGTGCGCAACGAGCTGACGATCGGTCTCGAAGTTCACGCCTGCCAGCGCGCCGGCGCCAAGCGGCAGCTGCGAGCATTGGCGCTCGGCGAAGGCAAAGCGCTCGCGGTCGCGCGCAAGCATCCAGAAGTAGGCGAGCAGGTGGTGGCCGAGGTAGACGGGCTGGGCGCGCTGCAGGTGGGTGTAGCCAGGCAGAGCCCAGTCGATGTGCTGCTCGGCGCGCTCGACCAGCGCCCCCATCAGCCGTGCCGCCGCCGCCTGCGCCGCGCGCGCGCAATCGCGGGTGTACATCACAAGATCGGTCGCGACCTGATCGTTGCGCGAGCGGGCGGTGTGCAGCTTGCCTCCGACCGCCCCGACGAGCTCTGTCAGATGCCGCTCGATCGCCATGTGGATGTCTTCGTCGCTTTCGACGAACACGAACCGGCCCTGCTCGAGCTCGCGTCGCACCTCCTCGAGACCCCGCAACAGCTCGTCGCGGTCCTCCCCGGAGATGATCTCCCGCGCGGCAAGCATCCTCGCGTGCGCGCGCGACTGGGCGATGTCCTGCGGCCAGAGGCGCCGGTCGAAGCCGACCGAGGTGTTCATGCGTACAAAGTCGGGATGCTGTGGCTCGTGGAAGCGGGACACGGCTGAGCAGTCTATGCCGCCGGGGAGCGCTTCACGCGCACCACGCTCGGCCGGCGGAAGCGCTTCACGCGCCGCACGCCGCTCAGCCAGCCAGGAAGCGCTTCACACGCCGCACGACGTTCAGCCGCCGGGAAGCGCCTCGCGCCGCACGACGCTCAACCGCCAGGAAGCACTTCACTCGCCGCACGACACTCAGCCGCCGGGCGCGGCCAGACCGTCGAGCTCGAGCACCTCGAGCATCACGCGCAGATCGTGGTCGCCGACCTCGCCACCGCGACGTTCGGCCTCGAGCAGCCACTCGAACATGATCACGAAGGCCGACGGTGTGTCCAGATCGTTTGCGAGCGCATCGCGGAAGGCTTCCATGTGATGGCGCATGTCGGGAGGACTCGGCTGGTCGGGCACAAGCCTCTCGAGCGCCTCGCGGATGCGCGACGCGTTCTTGGAGCCGGTCGCCAGACCGGTGAGCGCGTCTCCGAGCGGCAGCGAGTAGTGGGTGCCGAGCAGGTACAGCGCCACCGCCGGATGGCCGAAGTGTTTGAGCGCATCGCTCAGCAGGACGCGCTCGCCGGTGGAGGCGGGATCGGCCTCGACGCCGTCGCGGGTGGCGCCAAAGCAGATGTTGACCCAGCGGTCGACGTCAGAGCGTGGAACCTCGAGCAGACTCATGCCGGCCTCAGATCCGCCATCGTCGACCTCCTCGACATCGCGGCCGCAGTCGAGTTCGCCGTCCCGATCAACATCGCGCTCGCCGGCACGCTTGCCATCCAGATCTTCCTTACGCCCAGCGGCGCGCTCGCCCTCGAGGCCCGCATGGTGCTCGCTCTTCAGGTTTGCACAACGCTCGCCCTCCAGGTCCGCCCCACGCTCGCCCTCCAAGTCCGCACCGTGCTTACCATCGGGCGATTCCAGGTCCGCTTGGCGCACGTGGCCGAACCCACCGCTCCGATCGGCGCCGCTTCCGGCGTGCTCTGCGGGGAAGTCTGGCGAGCCAGGCGAACCGGACGAAGCAGGCGAACCGGATGAGCCAGGCGAACCTGACGAGCCGGCGACGCTTGGGGGCTCGAGCTCGGAGAGCTCGTAGAGCATGTCGCCGCCTCCGGGTGAGTCGAACAGAAACTTGGTGGCAAAGCCTTCGCGTTGCAGGAAGCGCTCGAGGAAGATGAACAGGACGAGCGGCCTGGTGGAGGCGACGTCGACCCCGCCGTCCATGATGATCGGCGAGGTACGCACCTCGACCCTGATCGCGTCCCCCGCGCTGACCGGCACGAGCTCCCGGCTCAGCGAGTCATACAGGCGTATTTCACGCACGAGCGTAAGACTACACCCCACCAGCCGGCGTGCCACAAAAATTCCGGCAACTGTCGATAGCCGGGATCAGTCGGAAATATTCAATTTCCTTTGGCACGCGCCGTCACGGGTGTCTTGTCCGTGACGGCGCCGCCGCCAACTCGTCATCCGCAGAAACTGAGCCAGGCCAGACCGGACCAGGCCAAGCCGAGCTAGACCAGCCAAGCCGGACCAAGCCGAGCCAACCCAGGCGACGCCAACCCAGGCCGACCCAACCCAGGCGACGCCAACCCAGGCCGACCCAACCCAGGCCGACCCAACCCAGGCCGACCCCAGGCGAAGCCAAGCCAAGCCGACCCCAGGCCGATCTAGCCCGAGCCAAGCCAAGCCAGGCCGACCCAGGCCGACCACGCGGTGACCTCTGTCGATGCCTCCAGCCCGCCGCCGCGGGAACTGACACTCAGTGTAGTCGACCTCTCGAGCGCCGGCGCGCACTCCTGGGTTTGCGGCGGGGGCTCATGCGTCCGCCGATCTCCGCGCACGGCGCCTCGTCGCAGCGCAGGTCCCAGCCGTAGCGGCGCGAGATCACGTAGCCGGCGGTGCCATGAAGCGCGTCGTAAGTGGGTGTCCACTGCCACCCGTGATGGCCATGTTTGCGCATGGCCTAGACCCTGGTTCCCGTCATACACCTGATAACGACCATCTCACACCCAATTCCTTCCCGAGGAGGTTGTCAGAACACCGGTGCCGGGACGCGTCATTGGTCAGGTCAGAGAACGTCCCGGCATCCGGTTAGCCTGGAGGGGCCGCGTGCTTCCTATCATGCGAAGAAGCGCGGCGCAAGTAGATCCGCACAAGTGTTTCTCACTTTTCGGCGGAGCGTCCGGCGGGGCGTCCGGCGGGGCCTCCGGCGGAGCGTCCGTCACAGTGAAAACCACGCCGCAGGAGACGCTTCATGTTTCTCACTTTTTGCTCTGCGTGGTGCTTCACTTTCGGTATGCTCGACTCGACCTCCTCGCTAGCTGATGACAACCAACCTTTTTGACTATTTCGAGGAAGTATCGAAAGACGCTGGGGTTCATGCGCCATGGGCTGCCCGTGCGCCGCGACGGGCGAGCGCCGATTTCGACATCAAGCTCGTGCCGCGCGCGCCCGACTGGCAGGGCGATCCAGAGTCGCTGAACTCGTTGGAGCGCCTGCGCGAGCAGCCGTGGGTGGACAGGTTGACCCGCACCGAGGACGGCGTCGAGCTACGCCTGAGCGACAGTTGGATCGAGACGACAGGCGCCACGCTCGAGGCAGGCGGCGGAGCCGAAGCCGCGCTCGTCGATCTCGCCCGCGCGCAGCGCTACGCGATCCAATTCTGGGACGCGAACGCGACCAAGGCGCTGCACGTCGGGCATCTTCGCAACCTGGCGCTCGGCAATGCGCTCGCCGCGTCGCTGGAACAGGCCGGCGGCGAGGTCGAGCGGCGCAGTGTCATCTCCGACGCGGGGCGCAGCATGGGCGAGGCGATGGCTGGGATCATCCGCAGCGGCCACCACACCTCGGCCTGGCCCGAGGGCAATCAGAAGAGCGACCACTTCGTAGGCCTCTGCTACGCCGACTACGTCGCCGCCGGCGGCTTTACCGAGGAGGGCATCGACGAGCGCGAGGACTCGCTCACCCGTGAGCTGCGCATGCAGAACGACGCGGCCGACGAGCTGCTCAAACGCGTGATGGGCGGCGAGAGCGAAGCGCTCGAGCTGTGGTTCAAGACGCGAGCGTGGGTGATTTCGGGCCAGCGCAAGACGCTTGCGCGCCTTGGGGTGGCGTTCGACAGGGTGTTCTTCGAGTCCGACTTCCTCGAGGAAGGCAACGAGCTGACCGAGCGCGGCCTGCGCGAGGGCAAGCTCGAGCGCCGCGTGGACGGCGTCGTGATCTACGACACCGGCGTCGAGCACATGGAGGAAATGCCGCTGGTGCGCGCCGACGGGCAGACGACCCAGCACATGCGGGCGGTCTCCTACTGGATGGGCGCTCCCGACCTGCAGGGCGTGACGACGATCCAGATCACCGGCACCGAGTGGGTGGCGCACTCGACCTGCATCCGCCAATTGATGGGCGAGCTGACGGCGGCGCAGAACGGCGGCCTCAGCCGCGGCATCCACCCCACGCACGACGTCTTCCACGGCATGGTCGCCCAGCAGAAGCGCGCGGTCAGCTCCAGCGACGAAGGCGGGCTGTTGATCGACGATCTGATCGAGTGGATCGAGACGCAGATCGATGCGAACCCGAGGATGCGCGAGATTCGCCGTGCGCACCCCGCCCCCGAACGCATCCCGGCGCAGATCGCGCTCGGCTACTTCCTGCCGTATCCGATGACCCCGCGCGTGGACTTCGAGATGGCCAAGCTGCTGACAGAGCGCGAGTCGCTGGGCTGGGACCTGGTGCGGGCGCGCGCGACGCATGGGACGCTTGCCACCTCCCCAGGCCACCGCCCCGCCGAAGACCCGGACTACCG
>Ga0208480_1001021_pt1 | contig 10267 bp, 9 predicted proteins | sample NGESurshal092012_4_FD_184485 | JGI IMG/M metagenome (GOLD analysis project Ga0208480, IMG submission 184485) | Arctic peat soil microbial communities from Barrow, Alaska - NGEE Surface sample F53-1 shallow-092012 (SPAdes) | ecosystem: Environmental > Terrestrial > Soil > Wetlands > Peat ... | reverse complement strand
GGTGTCATCATGGCAATAGATTAGCCGATTTTTCGCCTCCCCTAAAGCGCGCCTATTTCGGTTGCGCGGCGGCGAGGTCGTTCATCTGTTTGAGCTCGAACGCGGCGCCCCAATACTCGAAATAGTCATGCGGGCAGTGGTCGACGGACGACTGGAATAGCGGCTTGGCCGCGTCCTGCGCGGCCTTGGCCATCTGATAAACGCCGACAAAGAAATCGGCCTCGCAGGCGAGCCCGATGCGCGCGCTCGGGGCAGCGGCCGCGACTGCCTTTTGCACCGCGTCGGGCCCGCTCGTGCCGAGAAACAGCGCGACGGCCGGCCATGGCCATTGGCTTTGATCGAGCGTCCTGGCGTTCGCGGCAAGCTCGTCGGCGTCGCTCTGTCCGGCCTGAACGCGGGCGACGTGAAGCCAAAGCACGTAATAAAGCTCGGTCGGTACGAGCTTTTGCGCCTGCGCCATATCATTGGCAGCCGCGGCGGCATTGTTGGTGACGAGTTGCGCCACGGCACGCTGGAAATAGAGACGCGCAGGGTTCGGCGCCTTGCCGGTCGCGACAAGGCCGAACTTCGGCGCGGGCGGCGCGGCGATTTCGCCGGCGCGGATCGCCATGCGCAAGAGCATGCCGCGCGGCGCCAATGTCCAGCGCGCTGTCCAATCGATGAAGTCGCGCAACGCCGGACGGAGCGGCGGCCACTCGAGGACCTCGGCGATGGATTTGAGATTGTCGCCGCCGCTCGTGCGTGTAGCCCAGACAACGCCGGTCGCGATGCGGGCGCCGAGCGGCATCCGGACGAAGGCTCCGGGTTCAAGCTTGAGGCCCAAGGGCGCGCGGTAGCTGTAAGCCGTGTCGACGGCGACCGGCGCCAGCACATCCACCACGACGCTCTGCGGCATTGAGTCATCGGCGGCGTCGGCGGGCGGCGGAGGCATGCCTCGGGTTTAGCACGTGCGCCTGGCCGTGGCGGCCAGCGAGGTCGCGAATTGTCGCGCCAAGCCGATTGACGGTCTGGGTTGCCACCAACCGTCAAACGTGATCCCTTATTCTCCGGAGACATCCGGCGGATATGAGGCCGACAAGCGCGCCCGAAAGCGCGCCTGTCTCATAGCGAAACCCCGTTTCGGTCACGCGTTCTTGGACTCGCCGCCCTGACGCGGCGAAACCCTCGCTCCTTGCGCGTCCCGCTTTATTTCTTGGCGGGCGCTTTGGCGGCGGCCTTGGCGCTGGGGGTCTCCACCCGCTCGGCGATGCGGGCCGACTTGCCGCGACGATCGCGCAGGTAATAGAGTTTGGCGCGCCTGACCTTGCCGCGCCGGACGACTTTGACCGAGTCGATCATCGGCGAATAGACGGGGAACACGCGCTCGACGCCCTCGCCGTAGGAGATCTTGCGCACCGTGAAGCTCTCGTTGAGACCGCCGCCGTTGCGCGCAATGCACACGCCTTCATAAGCCTGAACGCGGGTGCGCTCGCCTTCCGCGACCTTCACATTGACGATGACGGTATCGCCGGGCTGAAACGCCGGCATTTTGGCGCCGGGCAATTGGGCCGCGTGCTCGGCCTCGATCTGCTGAATGACGTTCACTGATAGGACTCCTGCCGTGACGCCGGGGCGGACCCCAGGCGAAGCGCTTCGGCGCGCTGTTGTGAGTTGAGGCGCGGCTCTTATCGCAAAGGGAAGCGGAAGTCGAGCGCCGGCTGGCGCCGGCTCGATTCAACGGCGCCGCCAATTGGAACATCCCTCGAGGGGCCTGCTTACGCAGCGCCGCCTCAAAATGAGGTCGCAAATTAGAACCCGAGTACTGTCGCGTTGATCGAGGCTTCGAGGCCTCCGTCGACCGGCAGATTGGCGCCGTTGATCCAGCGCGCGGCGTCCGAGCAGAGGAAGAGCACCGCGGGCGCGATGTCGGGCGCGGACCCGGCGCGGCCGACCCGCGCGATGTCCTCGTCAACCCGCGGATCGCCGAAGATCTGCCGAAATTCCTTGAGGATCGGCGTTGTCACCGGGCCGGGGCTCACCGCGTTGACCCGCACCGCACGGTCCTTGAACAACGGCTGATGCGCCGCCCGCATCGTCCATAGCAGCAACAACTCCTTCGACAGCGGATAGGCCTCGCCGTCCGGAACCTGATGGGCGGCGATAAGCTTGGCGAGATCGGGAAACCCCGGCGCGTTCACGAACGCCTTGGCGCGCTCGACATTGGCGCGCCAGCCGTAGCCGGCGATCGAGGCGACGTTGACCACGGCTCCGCCCTCGCGCAGCCGCGGCGCGAGGCTTTGCGTCAATTCCCGAAGTCCATAAAAGTTGATCGCCAGCGTTCGCGCCGCTCCGATCATTCCCGACACGCCAGCGACGTTGCACAAAGCATCGAAACGCTGCGGCAGCGTCTGAACGATCTCGGCGATCCCTTGAGCTGAGCCGATATCCGCCTGGATGAAGGCGTCGAGCGGCCGCGCGGGCTTATTGATGTCGACGCCGACGATATCGGCGCCAAGGGCTTGGGCGAGTTCACCCACGCGGGCGCCGATGCCGGACGAAACTCCGGTGATCACGATGGTCTTTCCCAGAAGCACGTCAGCCCCCTCCCTGACCCTTATTCCTGCTCTCTGCGCCGAAGCGCACGCGGTAGCCCACCGGCAAGAGCCTGAGCGAGGTGCGATCCTCGATCCAGCCCCAGATACCGCGCGGGAAGAGAAGGGCAAAGATAAGCGCGGTCGCGCCGAGACCGACGAGGTACCAGACGCCCATGTCGCCGAACCAGGTCTCGATGGCGAAGAAGATAATTGCGCCAAGAATTGCGCCCTCGAAGGTCCCCAATCCTCCAACCAGCGCCATGAAGATCATATACGCCGTCCACAGCGGACTGAAATAAGCCTTCGGCTGGAAAGTGAGCGCCGTCGCCACCCAGAGCGCCCCCGCCAGCGCCGCGCCGAAGGCGGCGAGCATGAACACGAGCCGCTTGGCGCTCATGACCCTGACGCCGATCGATTCCGCCGCTTCCTCATTGTCGCGGATCGCCTGAATCGCCGCGCCAAGCGGGCTGCGCAGCAGGCGAAAGACGATCGCCAGCAGGCCGGCCATCGCGCCAAGCGCGCACCAATAGGTGAGCGCCCGCCGGCTGTCGTTTGCGTAGGCGTTGAGCTCGATCAGCGACGTGCCGGTTTCGCCACGCACCAGCGTGTCGAGATTGACGAGCAAATGAGCCAATTCCGACACGACCCACATGCCAATGGCGAATTCGCCGCCCTTGAGCCTGAGAATGAGGAGCGACAGGGGCCAGGACAGCGCGCCGACAATGAGCGCGCCCAGGAAGAGCGACGGATAGACGCTCACGCCTAAGTCGGCGAGACGGATCGCGGCGTAGGCGCCGAGTCCAAAGAACGCCTGTTGGCCGATTGACACCAGGCCGCAAAATCCGACCAGCGCGTTCCACGTCAGCGCCAGGATGACATAGATGAACAGGGTCGTGAGCTTATCGACGGCGTTGGCGCTGAAGATGGCCGGGCCGACCGCAAGCACGGCGATAATGACGGCGGCCGCGGCGACCGCGATGCGCGACTCCGGCGTCCAGCGCTCGACGACGGCGGCGCCCGCGCTCATGAACGCGCTCCCCCTGTGAGCGCGGTCCGGACGCGCTGGCCGAGATCGCCGAAGAACAGTCGCGCGAAGAGAATGGCGAGGAAGGCGAGGTGGCCGGCGATGAAGAAGCCTTGCGGATTGATGAAGGCGCCCAGACTCTGCGCGACGCCGAGCACGATGCCGCCGATGAGCGTGCCCCACAGCGACCCCGCCCCGCCGATTACCGACGCCTCGAAGGCGAAGATGAGCTGGGCCGCTCCGGCGTAAGGCTCGAAGGTCGCGCGCATGCCGAGAAAAGCGCCGGCGACCGCGACCGTCGCCAATGCAATCGTCGCGGCGATCGCGTTGACACGGCGCGCGTTGACGCCGACGAGTCCGGCGGTGTCGGGGTCCTCGGCGGTCGCGCGGATCGCGCGCCCGGTCTGTGTTCTGTTGAGAAAGATCTGGATGCCGCCGAGCAGCGCCACCGCAACCACCATGGTGAGGGCCGCGAGCTTGCCGATCGCAATGTCGTCGGTGAGCGTCCAGCTGTCGTAGGAGAGGTCGCCGATGTAGGGCGCGAGCGAGCGCGTGTCGGCGCCGAAACCCTGGAACAGGAGATTGTCGAGAATGATCGACAGCCCGAAGGTCGAGAGCACCGGGACCAGCAACCCGCCGCGCGCGCTGCGTTCGAGCACGAGCCGCTGCATCGCCCAGCCGATCACGGCCATCAGCGGGATCACGAGGCCAAGGCCGAGAAACGGCTGAACCCCGAAGCGATCGGCCAGAACGTAGAGGGCGTATGCCGCAAGCACCGCGAGGCTGCCATGGGCGAGGTTGATGATCCCCATGACGCCGAACATGAACGACAGGCCGCAGGCGATGAGCGCGTAATAGCCGCCGAGCAGAACCCCTTGAATGATCTGGTTGACGAAAATCAAGGCTGCGGCGCCTCGGCGCGCGATGAGTTCCTCAGACCGAAATACGCTTCGGTGACTTGCTCCCGGCTCAGCGTTCGCGTCGGTCCTTCGATAGCGATCAAGCCTTCGAGCATGCAGATGGTTCTGCTTGCAGTCGACATGGCGCGCTTCAGGTCCTGCTCGACCAGGAGCATGGCGACGCCGGAGGATTTCAGCGCCTCGAGTTGGACGTAAAGGCGATCGACGACGAGCGGCGACAGGCCCAGCGAAACCTCGTCGAGCAGCAGGAGCTCCGGGTTCATTATCAACGCGCGCCCGATCGCGGTTGCTTGCTGTTCGCCGCCCGACAATGTGCCGGCGAGGCTGCGACGCCGGTCCTTAAGGTTTGGAAAGGCATCCATGACGGTGTCGAGCGTCCATGCGCCCGTTCGGCCGGCGGAGCGCGCGAGCAGGAGGTTCTCTTCCACCGTGAGTCGGGCAAACAATCGCCGGCCTTCGGGAACAAGCGCCAAGCCCAGCGCGGCGCGCGCGTGAGAGGGTCTCGCGCCGATGTCTTCGCCCTTGAAGGCGATCCGGCCTGCCGCGATTCGGTGCGCGCCGGCGATGGCGCGCAAAAGCGTGGTCTTGCCGGCCCCGTTCGCGCCGACGAGCGCGACCGTCTCGGCCTTCTCGATGCTGAGGCTGACGCCGCGCACGGCCTTAAGCTGGCCGTAGCCGGCTTCGAGACCTTCAACTGAGAGAAGCGTCACGCCACGCCTCCGCCAAGATAGGCCTCGATCACGCGCGGATCGGCCATGACGCTTCCAGCCGGCCCGTCGGCGATGATGCGTCCGGCGTCCATGCATACCAGGCGCTCCGTGACGCGGAGCAGGATATGCACGATGTGCTCGATCCAGACGATCGCGATCCCGCGGGCTTTCAATTCGAGGATGATGTCGACCAGTTCATTCGCCTCAGCGTCGGTCAAGCCGCCGCCGATTTCGTCCAGAAGCAGCACAACGGGGTCGGTCGCGAGCGCACGCGCAAGCTCGAGGCGCTTGCGATCGATGAGTCCGAGGGTCTCCGCGCGTCGGTTGGCGACAGTCGTCATGCCGGTCAGCGCAAGCGATTCGATTGTCGCCTCGTAGGCGCGGTCACGCTCCAATCCGCCGCCATGCGCGGCGGCGGTGAAGACATTCTCAAACACCGTCATGCCGCTGAAGGGCCTTGGAATCTGGTGCGTGCGCGCGAGCCCCCGCCGGCATCGCTCGGCCGTCGGCGCCATCGTGACGTCCTCCCCGAGAAAACGCACGCGTCCGGCGGTCGGCGCATGCGCGCCGACCAGGAGGCTGAGCAAGGTCGTCTTTCCGGCGCCGTTCGGCCCGACGACCCCGACCGCTTCGCCGGCGCCGATCAAAAAGTCGACGCCGTCGAGCACCAGGAGGGCGCCGAAGCTTTTCGTCAGGCCTTCCGCCTCGAGCAGAATGCCATCGGCTCGAGCGTCGGAGGTCATGTGTGCGCCGCCGTCAGCTGTTGTATGGCCTGAGTTTCGCCTCGATGGGGACGCTCGGGTCGGTGGCGTTCTCGGTCACCGGGTAGTCGAGCGGGAACCGCGACCCCGCCTTCGCCTTCACCCATTGCGTGCCAATGATGGGCCCCGGTGAGACGTTGGGCACTGGGCCCGAGGTGAAGTCGACCTTGCCGTTGATGGTGATGGTTTTGAGCGTCGACAGCGCCTTAGCGACGGCCGGCTTGCTGTTGGGATCGCCGCTCGTCTTCAAGGCGTCGAAGCCGGCGTCGAACACCGCGAGCGTCGCGCCGAGCTGCTGGGTCCACATCTTGCCCGAGGCTTTCTCGTAACCGTCAGCGAGTTCGTCGCCGCTGACTCCCGTGAGCGACGATTTATAGGGGAAGGCCTTGTGCCAATAGGCGGCGCTCGCAAGGTTGTAGCCGAGATTGCCGAGCGCGGTGACGTCGTCGGGGAAGAGACAGGCCTTGGCGATCTGGGCGATCTTGACCATCTTGGTGTAGCCTTGCTGCGCGGCTTGGCGCCAGAAAGCGGCGAAGTCAGGCGGAATCGGGAAACTGTTGAATATTTCACACTTCTCCGCCTTGAACTTGGCGATCTGGGCCGAATAGTCGGTTGTGCCGTCCTCATAAGGGCCCGGATCGATAATCGTGAATCCACTCTTGGCGAGCGCGGGCGCGAGGTGGTCGCGGATGGCGTTGCCGTCCGCGTCGTTGGGATAGAGCGCGCCCACTCTTTTATTGGTCGGCAGCAGGCTCCACTGCGAGACGTAGCACTTGTGGAATTCCGCGCCGCCGAAGCCGAAATGGTAGGTCCACTTGAACGGCGATGGCTGGCCGGGCTTGGCGCCGCGACCGAAGTACCAGGATTCCCAAGGCATCACAGTCGACAGGCAGGGAACGCCCGCCGCTTCGCAGGCGTCGGCGACAGGATTGATCGTCTCCGGCGTCGAGACAACCAGCATCATGTCGATCTTGTCGGAATTGATGAGGGTCTTGGCGAGTTGGCCGGCCCGGGAAGGGTCAGACTGGGTGTCGCGGTCGAGAATGTCGACCCCGTAGGTCTTGTCGCCAACCTTAAACCCGGAGGCGAGCGCCTTGCGCACGAGCTCCAGCACATAGCCGTCGGTCGCGCCGAACCCGCCGAGCGCGCCGGTGCGAGGGCTGATAAAGCCGACCTTGAGCGATGCTTCGGGACCGGCGGCGAAGGCGCCGTACGGGCGGGCGGCCGCCGCGAGGCCTGCGGCGCCGGCGGACGCAATCAGTCCGCGCCGCGATATTGGCTCGCCTGTGAGAGAGACGAGAGTGGATTTGGCTTTCATGTGTTTCCTCCCAGGCGCCGTCCCTGCCATGAGGCCGGCGCATCCAAGGTCTTTACACGTTCCAGGCGCCAATCGAAAAGCCCGGCGTCCACGCGCGTCACCGAAGACTTCAGCTCAGGCGAGACCCGGACTCGTCTCGTCTGAGCGGTTCATCGACGACCGCGACGCGGCGATCTTGTGAATCACGAGGCGGATGTCGCCATTGTCCTCCATGAAGCGGTCGAAATCGAGCTTCCGCAACACGAGCAGCCGGCAATAGGTCATGGCGACGACGTCGGCCTGCCGCGTCATGCCGGTGAGGAGCGCCATCTCGCCGAACAGGTCGCCGCTCCCGAGCGGGATCCGGCGGCCTGGAAACACGACCTCGGCGGCGCCCGAGGCGATGAAGTAGCAGGCGTCGCCCTCATCGCCCTCACGCACGATCCGCTCGCGCGGCGCCACGAACCGGGCTCTGAGCAGCTTCTGCACCCGCTCGAGCTGCTGGTCGTTGAGAGCGGCAAACAGGTCGAGGCGCCCGATCAACTCGCGCGTATCGAGGCCAAGATCAAAGCGAGGCCGCGCTTCTCTCTTTCTGTCCTCGACACTGCCCTTGAGGTCCTCGTAGACCTCGGCCGCGATGAGGCCTTCCTGAAACAAGGCGTCGTATCGTCCCATCTCGCGGCGCATCGCCGATTGGCGCAGGAACCTGGCTTCGAGGGCGGCCGCGTACTGGGGATATTGTCGCCGCAACGCCTCGAGAGCCGCTGTCGTGCGCTTGAGGCGGAGCTTGAGAATGACGTCGATGAGCTCGACAACGCGCTCGCCGAAAATCGAGCGCGACCGCACAGCATGCGCGCCGGTGAGCTCCTGGATCAACAGACGCGTAACGAGCAGCATCTCGAAACGGTCGCCGAGCCGGTCGGCGAGAAAGCGCACAATTCCAAAACGGCGATAGAAGAAATAGGCGACGACGAATGAGAACGGAAAGGCGAGCGAAGCTTCGGCCCCCCGCTTGTAGCCGAGACGGCCGCCGCTTCTCGCGCCTTCGCCCAGAGCTTCGGCGTTGCGCAACAAAGCCTGCACTGTGATGGGCGAGGCGGCTCGCTCCGCCATAATTTCAAGCGCCAGCATCCGTTCTTGATTGCCGAGCGCCACCAGGCCGATCGCGAGGCGCTGGTGATCCGTGAGGCTCGCTTCGGCTGTGCCGGGCGATTTTGCCGCCGCCATCCCCGCCTCATAGGGCGCGAGCGCGCTGGTGACGGCTAACGGAGAGATCTCATGCTCGTTCGCGGTCGACCGAATCGTCTCGGCGACCTCGGTGTAGGAGAGCGCCAACACCCGATCGCGCAAAGCCTGGTCGACCGGGGACAGGCGATCGAGACGCAGGAGGTGGATAACGAAGCGCAAGGTCGTGCCGTTGACGAGCAGTGTGAACAAGACGAGGCCTGTGGCGAGCACCGCGACAAATCTTTGGATCTCAGGCTTCAGCGCCGGGTTTTCGGTGACAGCGAGCGCCAGCACCAAGGTCAGGGCGCCGCGCAAGCCGCCCCACGCGATGGCGAGTTTATAGGCGGTGCTGATCGGCTCGGTGAGTTTGGCCACGCTTAACAGGGGCAAGAGCAGGAACAGCACCAGGAGGCGCGCGGCGAATACGGCTATGATGAGCGCCGCGAGCAGCACGACGTCGTGGAACTGCATGTCGAGCAACAGCTTCGGCACCAGGATCGAAGCCAGCACGAACACCAGCGAATGCGCCCAGAAGGCGATCTGCGCCCAGAGATCCCTAATGAACGACCAATTGTACGGGGCGATGCGCGATCGCCCAAAAGCACTCACGGTCAATCCGGCGCAGAGCACGGCGACGACGCCGGAAACATGCACGACCTGTTCGGCGACGATGAAGACGAGATAGGGAAGCGCGACAGTCAGCGTCGCTTCGGCCAGTCGATCGTCGCGTGTCCAAGGGATCAGCTGCAGCAATGCCCGCCCGGCCAGGAGGCCCAGAGCTGCGCCACCGAAGAAGGAAACCAGGAACTGCTCCTCGCCAACGAGGAGGTTAGGTTGCTGTCCAGATACGATCACCCCAAGCAGCACTGTGAACATCACGATCGCCGCGGCGTCGTTCAGAAGCGCCTCGCCCTCGACGAGGCGGGTCAGCCGCGCCACGGCGCCGACGTCACGGAAGACCGCGATGACCGCAGCCGGATCGGTGGTCGCTACGACAGAACCGAGCAACAGGCAGACGACCAGCGGCAAGCCTGCGATCGGCCAAAGCGCGAAGCCGACCACCGCGGTGCAGACAATGGTGGCGACGACAGCCAGCATCAGAATCGGCGCGGCGTCCTCGAGCATCCGCCGGACGTCGACCGTGATCGCGCCCTCGAAGACGAGCAAGGGGAGGAAAACATAAATGAAGGTCTCGGCGCCGACCGGCAGGTTGGCGAACAGCGCCGCGAAGTCGCCGAACCGGGACGAAAGCGGCGTGTGCACCAAGACAATCGACACCGCGCCGATCGCCACGCCGATGACGGCGAGGAGCACGACCGGCGCAACCTTCAGCCGGACCGCCACCGGCTGTGAGACGGCGACGACCACGAGCAAGGTCGCAAGGACGGCCAGGAGCAGGACGATATTGAGCATAGAGGCAGAATCCTATCCGGTCGCCGCCTTGGGGGGCAAGGTTGCCCCCGCCTTCGGATCCGGAGAAAGAATGTCCCCCCGCACGGCCCGCTTGAATCAGCGGCACGGGCTCAGGCAAGCAACGCGGGCGAGTCAGCCGCTTCCCGGCAGATTTTTCGGCTCGTATGGGCAGAGATCGACCAGCACGCATACCCCGCACAAAGGTTTGCGGGCGATGCAAACGTAGCGCCCATGCAGGATCAGCCAGTGATGGGCGTGCAGCAGAAACCGGTCCGGGACGACGCGCATGAGTCCGTCTTCGACCTCGCGCGGGGTTTTGCCGGGCGCGATGGCGAGGCGGTT
>Ga0208480_1001020_pt1 | contig 10275 bp, 8 predicted proteins | sample NGESurshal092012_4_FD_184485 | JGI IMG/M metagenome (GOLD analysis project Ga0208480, IMG submission 184485) | Arctic peat soil microbial communities from Barrow, Alaska - NGEE Surface sample F53-1 shallow-092012 (SPAdes) | ecosystem: Environmental > Terrestrial > Soil > Wetlands > Peat ... | reverse complement strand
CGGAGAGGTTCGTCCCGGAGATCGTCACCTGCGTCCCCCCGGACTCGGGACCCCCGGCCGGACCCAGCCCGGAGACCGCCGGCAGCCCGGTGACGGTGACCGCCTCGGTCGGATCCCCGCAGGCCGACGCCGCGGCGGCGTAGTCGGCATCGCCACTGTAGCCGGCGATCACGCGGTAGGTCCCGGGGCTCGTCGGCGTGAACGGGTCGGAGACGGTCGAGGAACCCGCGAGCTGGTTCGTGCTGGTGAAGACCGGCTGATCGGCGCAGGTCGGGTCGGCCGGCCCGTAGACGGCGAAGCCGATCGTCCCGGTCGGGGCGACCCCGGCGGGCGGAGCGGTCAGGGTCGCGGTGTCCTCGAAGGCCTGCCCGGCCGTGATCGACGCGGGGGCGACCTGGGTCGCGAGGCTGACGGCTGCCGGGGTGACCGTGACCTCGCTGGTGGCGTCGGCCGAGCCGGCCACGAGGAGGCCGGCCCGGGCCCGGGCGAAGGCGACCTGATCGGTCTGCAGGCCGGCGAGCGTCGGGGCGGCGTCGATGACCGGGGCCTTGGGCACGGTCACGGTGAAATCGAGCACGCAGGTCTGCGTCTGGCTCCCGCCCGGGCCGAGGACGACCGGCGCCGCGGGTGCGAACGCGTACACGCCTTCTGTGGGGTCGATCAGGCTGGTCGTGAAGGCGATCCCGCTGCAGGCGGTCCCCGCCTGGCCGGTCGCGGTCGCGCTGGGCTTGAGAATACCCGGGTCGACCGCGGCGCCCGGGCAGTCGGCGCCGTTGATCTGCCTCGTTCCACAGCTGGCAACGAGGGTGATCGTCTCGACGGCCACGTCGGCCCAGGTCTCGGGGCCGTCAGACGCGTTGGTGATCGTGATCGTCGACGCAGCGCCGGTCTGCCCGACGACGAGGTCGGCAGGGAGGTTTGGGACGACGTGCAGGACGACGTCGGCCGTCGCGGTCGACGCGCCACCGAGCAGCACGCCGGCGGCCAGGGCGGCGCCGAGCAGGCCGCGGGAAACGCGACCTGTGCGCCGGTGACCCGTCATGCCCACTCCTTCCGTCGACCGATCTTTTTGCGGTCCGTAACCTACCTGGCGCGGTGTTGGTGGGGCTGCGGTGGCACGGAGGCTGCCGGGGTCTTAGGGTATGCCGCGGGATGGGGATCCACACCGGGCCCGCGACGTGACTCGCGCTCTCCCGAGCGGCCCGCTCACCCGACTGCTCGCGGCGTGGCTGCTGATCGGGACGGGGGGATGGGCGTTCATGATCGCGCTCGCGGTCTACGCGTTCGACCGCTCGGGCGTGGGTTCGCTGGCCGCGGTCACGGCGGCCCGGCTGGTCCCGGCGATGCTCGCCGCTCCGCTCGCGGGGACGCTCGTCGACCGGGGCAACCGCGCCCGTGTCGTGACGGCGGCCTGCGTCCTGCAGGCGGCAAGCTTCGCCGGGGCGGCGATCCTGATCGAGTCGGACGCGCCGCTGGGGACGGTTCTCGGGCTCGCGGCGATCAGCGGGATCGCCGGGACGGCGGCGCGTCCGGCCCTTCAGGCGCTGATGCCGGCGCTCGCGCGTTCGCCGGCTGAGCTGACCCGGGCGACGGCGCTGTGGTCGGCGACCGACAGTGCCGCCTTCCTGCTCGGCAGCGGTGTCGGGGGATTGGCGATCGCCGCGACCGGAATCGTCGCGATCGTCGTGGTCGGGGTCGTCGCGGTCGGCCTGGCGGCGGTCTTCGCGGTCGGCCTGCCAACCGTCGTGCCGACCGCGGCCGACGAACCCGGCCTGAGCGAGGGACCCCTGCGGGCGGCACTCGCCGGCATGCGGGCGCTGGTCGACGCCCGGGACCTGCGCGTCCCGTTCGGGCTGTTCGCGGTCCTCCTCCTGCTCCAGGGAATGAGCGACGTCCAACTGGTCGGCCTGGCGATCGGCCCGCTTCGGATGGGCAGCGGCGGGCCGGGAGAGCTCTACGCGATCTGGGGAGTCGGGGGGCTGATCGGCAGCGGCGTGATGCTGCGCCTGGTCCGCCGGCGCGGCTACGGCCTGGCGCTGATCGTCGGGGTCGTCGCCTTCGGCGGGGCCCTGGGCCTCGCAGGGGCCGACGGGACGGGCCTGGCGGTGGTGGCGATGATCCCCGTCGGGATCGGTTTCTCGTTGGTCGAGACGGCCGTCATGGCGCTGGTCGCCCGGCTGGCCGACGACGCCGTGATCGGCCGCGTCTACGCCGTCTCGGAGCTCCTCTACACGGGCGTGGCCGGGATCGGAGCGATCGTCGCCGCGCCGTTGATCGACGCGGTCGGGTTGACGGGAAGCCTCGGCCTGGTCGGCGGGGCGTTCGCCGCGGCGGGCGTGCTCAGCTGGCGCGTGGCGGCCCGGCTGGACGCCGGCCAGGAGGACGCGGGAATCGTCCGCGAGCTGCTTCGGGGGCTGCCGTTCCTCGGTCGGCTGCCACTCCCGCGACTGGAGCGGCTCGTCCGCCAGGCGCGGCCGGTCGGCTTCGGTGCGGGCGAGACGATCATCAGGATCGGCGACCACGGAGACGACTTCTTCGTGATCGAGGACGGCGTCGTCGACGTCGTCGAGTACGCCCGGCAGATGGGTCCGGGCGAGGGTTTCGGGGAGATCGCTCTGCTGCGCGACATCCCGCGGACGGCGACGGTACGGGCGCAGACGGCCGTCCGGGTCCGCTCGCTCGGCCGGCCGGTCTTCATCTCGGCCGTCACCCAGCACGAGGACGCCGGCCGGGAGGCGTCCGCGGTCGTCGAGGCTCACCTCGCCCGGCCGCGGCGCGACTGAGGCGCCCGGGGGTCATCGCCGGACGGCCCCAGCCGCCGGGTGTCGCGACGTCAGTCGGCCGCGGGGGCGGTCTCCGCCTGGCCGATCGCGACCTGGGGAGCGGCGCCGGGCTTGCCGCCGTAGTTCGCGATGAAGTCCTCGGTCGCCTTGCGCGCCTGATCGTCCGGCCGCTGGTTGTGGGGCGACTTCATCAGGTACGAGCTCGGCCCGTCGATCTGGCCGGACAGGCCGTGGTTGAGGGCGAGCTTGCAGCAGCGGACGGCGTCCGTGACGATGCCGGCCGAGTTCGGCGAGTCCCAGACCTCGAGCTTGAGCTCGAGGTTGAGCGGGACGTCGCCGAAGGCCTGGCCCTCGACGCGGATGTGGGCCCACTTGCGGTCGGTCAGCCACGGCACGTAGTCCGACGGGCCGACGTGGACATCGCCGGCCGGGAGCTTGTGGTCCATGATCGAGGTCACGGCGTTGGTCTTTGAGATCTTCTTGGACTCGAGCCGCTCGCGCTCGAGCATGTTGAAGAAGTCCATGTTCCCGCCGACGTTCAGCTGCGACGTCCGGAGCATCTTGACGCCGCGGTCGGCGAACAGGCGGGCGAGCGTCCGGTGGACGATCGTCGCGCCGACCTGCGACTTGATGTCGTCGCCGATGATCGGGAGACCGGCCTTCTGGAAGCGCTTGTCCCAGTAGTCCTCGCGGGCGATGAAGACCGGGATGCAGTTGACGAAGCCGCAGCCGGCCTCGAGGACCTGCTCGACGTACCACTTGGTCGCCTGCTCGGAGCCGACCGGGAGGTAGGAGACGACGACGTCGGTATGGGTCGACTTGAGGATCTCGACGATGTCGGCGGTCTCGCCCGGGGCCTTCTCGATCTTCTGCTTGAGGTACTTGCCGAGCCCGTCGTGGGTCATCCCGCGGTGGACCGGGACGCCGAGCCGGGTCGGCACCTCGGCGAACTTGATCGTGTTGTTCTCCCCCGCCCAGATTGCCTCGCCCAGGTCGAGGCCGACCTTCTTGGAGTCGATGTCGAAGGCCGCGGTGAACTCGATGTCGGAGACGTGGTACCCGCCGAGGTCGACGTGCATCAGGCCGGGGACCTGGACCTTGGGGTCGGCGTCGCGGTAGTGGTGGACGCCCTGGACGAAGCTGTTGGCGCAGTTGCCGACGCCGACGATCGCGACGCGGACCTTGTCGGATTGGTAGCGGGCGGCCCCGTTGGTGGCCGACGACTTGCCGTTGGTGTTGCTCACGGGTGGATGATCCCTTCTAGAAAGCGGTAGCCACAGCTACCCAAGTCTGATTCTCGGTTACACCGCGGGCGCTCGGAGCGCGGCAACTGGGTCACGCCGCCGGACTCGGAAGGGCCTCGAGGGCCTTCTTGACGTGGATGATCCGCTGGAGGACCGTGAAGGCGCTCAGCCCGGCGAGCACGTAGACAGCCGGAGCGAGCAGCGAGAACGAGCCGAGGCTGGCGCCCTTGGCGAAGACGAGGCCGGCCGAGAGGATCACGACGCGGACGGCGCGGGTCGCGATCCCGACCTTGCACTCGACGCCGAGGGCCTCGGCCCGGGCGCGCGTGTAGGAGACCATCAGCGAGCCGAGCACGGCGACCACGACGGCAGCGACGGCGTCGACGTTGCCCTGACGGGCGAAGTAGGCGGCGACCGCCGTGAGGACGATGCCCTCCTCGCAGCGATCGAGCGTCGAGTCGAGGAAGGCGCCGAACGGCGTGCCCTTGCCGGACATCCGCGAGTACCGGCCGTCGAGGGTGTCCATGATCGAGCCGACGATGAAGGCGACCCCGCCGAGGAAGAAGAGCCGCTCCCAGACGAGGACGGCGGCGACGACGTTGAGGAAGAGCCCGGTCAGGGATATCGCATTCGGCGTCAGCCGGGACTCGATCAGCCGGCTACGGACGATCTCGCGGGTCTCGCCCGGCGCGCGAGACGGCCGCTGGCGGGCCCGGGACTGGCGCTCGGGGGTCTCGAGCGGGGTCACCGGGCGGTTCGGAGGGTCGCGACGCGGCTCACGTGGGGCAGCCGCCGATCCCGGCCGGGGCGATCGCCGGAGCGGCCGCCGTCCGGGGGACGAAGCACCAGGCCTGCGGCCGGAGGCGTCCGAGCCGGCGGGCGACGAGGGCGGAGATGCCGGCCGTCAGGGCGCCGAGGATCGCGTCGGAGAGGAAGTGGTTGGCCGTGGCGACGGTGACGAAGGCGATCACGAACGGGTAGAGGTACCAGAACGCGGCGACGATGCGCCAGCGGGCGAGCCGGGCGAGGGGCCAGCCGAGCATCAGGGCGAAGCCGACGTGCATCGACGGGATCGCGGCATACGGGTTGAACAGGGCGTTGACCGGGGCGCTGGTCGCCGGGACGCCGGTCAGGTCGGCGACCGAGTCGAAGAAGCCGAACTCCGGGAGGAAGCGGGGCGGGGCGGTCGGGAAGAGGATGTACCCGACGAGGGCGATCGCCATCGCGACCATCAGCATGTTGCGGACGAAGTAGAAGCTCCGGTTGTGGACGATGTAGAGGTAGAGGAGGACGCCGATCAGGACGGTCGACTGGGCGTTGAGGTAGAGCCAGGTCGTGACCTCCATCAGGAGGTGGCTCCCCGAAGCCCAGACCTGGATGCTCGGCTCGACGAAGAAGTGGAGGGTTCGCTCGACGTTGATCAGCTCGCGGGCGTGCTTGAAGGCGGCGGTCGTCCGCGCGTCGGCCAGACCGCGGACGACGCGGTAGAGCATGTAGGCGGCGCCGAACAGCAGGAACTGGCGGACGATGTCCGGCCAGCCGTGCGGCAGGAGGCGCGCCCGCATCAGTCGGAGACGGACCAGCATCGGAGACCGATCCTACCGCGCCGGGCAGGCCGAGCCGCCGACGCGCAGGCGGGCGGTCACGGTGACGAGTCCGGGGCGACGGACGCGAACATCGGTGAACCCGTCCGGCGCCCGGGAAACGCAGGCGCCGGGGGCACTCCAGTAGGTCGTGTAGTGCAGGCGAACCTCGGTCTGGCCGGGCCGGGCGAAGCGCAGCTGGAACTCGTCGGCCCCAAGCCGGGTGACGCTCGCCGGCGGGCTGGCCAGCGGGCGGGCGCCGGCAACCGCGAAGACCCGCCAGTGCGGGAGCCGGGCAACCAGACGAAGGTAATTCTGGCCGGCCTCGATCAGTGCGGCCTCCTGGCGGGCTGAGTAGTCGAGTCGGGCGTCGGGCAGCGCGACGAAGCGGACGCCGTCGGCATCCAGCCACGCCCGGTAGGCGCCGGGGGTGAGGTGGGGCGCGTAGAAGAGTGGGTTCTCGGCGATGTCGAGCTGGCGCTCCCAGCCCCGGGCGAGCGCAAAGCGCGGGGCGAGTCGGGCGGCCTCCCAATGGTCGCGGGTGAATGGAACCTCGATGCGGAAGGGCGGGCCCGGCTGGTCGGCGAGGAAGTGCTCGAGCGGCGCGTAGTAGGCGGCTTGGATCGACGGATCTCCGGCGGCGGAGACGACGTCCCGGATCGGCGCCTGGATCTGGAGGTAGGCGAGCGGGAGGACGAGCACGCCGAGCAGGACGCGGCGCTCCGGCCAGAGCACGGCGGCCGCGAGCGGACCGGCGAAGAGGGCCGCCAGGCGGGCGGCGTTGCCGCCGACCGGCGTCTGGATCGCGAATGCGGCGACGCAGGCGACGGCGTAGAGGGCAAGCCCGAGTCGCAGACGGGGTGCGAGCACCGCCAGAACGCAGGTGACGCCGAGCACCGGCCAGAAACTGGAGGCGGCAAACGGCTCGAAACCTCCCGCGGGGAAGGCCAGGGTGAGCACACCGACCGGGACCAGGGCGGCCGCGGCGAGGCCGGCGCGCTGGCGCGTGGTCGGTCGGCCGGGCCAGCCGGCGATCGCCGCGAGGCCGAGGAAGGCGCCGGCAAGGGGGCTCGCCAGGGCGGTCGCGACCGCGAGGCCGCAGGCCGCCGCGTGGTGGCGGCGGGCGGCCGCGAGGACGGCGGCGAGGCCGAGGCCGAGGCCGAGCGTGTAGGCGATCCGGGCGGATCCGAGCGACACGCCGACGCCGATCGCGAACCATGCCGCCGAGAGCGGCCGGTCGACGAGGCGGGCAAAGCAGGCGGTCGCGAGGACGGCGCCGAGAGCGGCGAGCAGGCGGACGCCGAAGAGGACTCCGAGGGGTCCGAGCAGGACGCTGTAGCCGAGCGTGTCGTAGCCCGAATACCACTGGCCGTCGTACGGGGCGAACCCGTTGCGGGCGAAGAAGCCGACGCGATAGGTCGCGGCCGCGAGATCCCCGCTCGACGGGCCCCAGATCAGGTAGACGGCGGCGATCCCCGCGACCAGGGCGACCGCGCCGACGACGACCGGCGGGCCGAGGCGGGCGGGCCCGTCGGTGCGGGCGGACCCGTCGGTGCGGGCGGGCCCGGCCAACGCCTGCAGGCCTACTCGGAGGCTTCCAGGAACTCGACCACCCGTTCGACGAGGTCGGGCCGGTCGAGCCAGGGGACGTGGCCGGCGTCCTCGAGCAGGACGACCTCCGCCGGGCCGCCGAGCGCCTCGGCGTACCGGTCGGCGAAGCTCGGCCCGATATATGGATCCTGCGCGCCCCAGACGACGAGCGCCGGCGCCACGATCCGGCCGAGCTGCTCGCCGGCGGCGGCCAGCCGGTCGGGCGACCCGTCGCGGTGGAGCTTGAGGATCGCCCGCTGGGTGCCCTCGTCGAAGTGATCGATCCACGACCGGAGGTACTCGTCGGGAAGCTCGCCGGGGGTTGCGTTGACACCCTGGGAGATCCGGCGGACGACCCGCTCGACCATCGATCCCATGACGACCTCGCCGACCCCGAACCGCCGCCAGGCGCGGGCCAGGCGATGCCACGTGTAGCCGGGGAGGAGGGGCACGGCGTCGATCACGACGAGCCGGGCCACCCGTTCGGGGAAGCGCTCGGCGAAGGTCAGGGCGACGGCGCCCCAGTCGTGGACGACGAGGTTGAGGCGGTCGACCTCGAGCAGGTCGAGGAAGGCCTCGACGAATCGACCGTAGCCGGCGATCGTGTAGTCGAAGGTGTTCGCCTTGCCCGACCGGCCGAAGCCCGGCAGGTCGGGGGCGATGCCGCCGCCGAGCGCGAGGAAGGCCGTCCAGTCGTCGGCGTTGGTCGGTGTCCCGTGGACGTAGAGCGTCGGCGTGCCCGTCTGGGGAGCGCTCCGCCAGAAGACCCGAGTCCCGTCGAGCTCGGCGTGGTGTTCCTCGACCGCCGGCATCAGAGCGACGACCCGGCGTGGTGTTCCTCGACCGCCGGCATCAGAGCGACGACCCGGCGTGGTGTTCCTCGACCGCCGGCATCAGAGCGACGGGCCGGCGTGGTGTTCCTCGACCGCGGGCATCAAAGCCGCGAGGATACCGGGGGTGACGCAGACGGCGGAGACCTGGAGGCGACCGACCCGGGCTCGGGTGCGGCGGATCCGCGATCGCCTGCGCGAGCGCTACGGGGTGCCGTGCGCGCCACCCCACGGGCGGCCGGTCGACGAGTTGATCCTGACGGTCCTCAGCCAGAGCACGAACGACCGCAACCGGGATGTCGCGTTCCTGCGCCTGCGCGAGCGCTTCGAGACCTGGGAGGCCGTCCGTGACGCGCCGGTCGACGAGGTCGAGGAGGCGATCCGGCCGGGCGGGATCTCGAAGGTCAAATCCGTTCGCATCCAGGCGATCCTCGAGGCGATCGGTGACCCGGTGAGCCTCGACTGGATGCGCGACGCTCCGATCGCCGAGAGCCGCGCGAGCCTGTGCGAGCTGCCGGGGGTCGGCCGCAAGACGGCGGCCTGCGTGCTGCTGTTCTCGTTCGGCCTGCCGGACATCCCCGTCGACACGCACGTCTCGCGGGTCGCGACCCGACTCGGCCTGTTGCGGCCGGGCGCACCGTTCGAGGAGCTCCACGACGCGATGCTCGATCTGACGGGGGCCGGCGAGGAGCTCGAGCTCCACGTCAACCTCCTGCGCCACGGCCGGCATACGTGCCATGCACGCAGGCCCGAGTGCGGTGATTGCGTCCTGCGGCGGATGTGCCCGTGGCCGGTTCGCGGGGACGGGTCCGCCGGTTGACCGGCTGGCTCGGGCGAGCTTCATAGATTGAAGTAACGCTCCGCGTGATAGAACGTTGGCGAGAGAGTGGGCACGTTCGGGAACCGTCTGGGTCAGACGGGGCTGTGACGTGCCGTCCGCAGAGCGATCGGAGGACGCATGAGCGCAGAGGAACGTCCGGTCATCCTGGGAGTGGTCGGCGACTCGGCGTCCGGGAAGACGACGCTCAGCCGAGGGCTGGTCGAGCTGCTCGGAGCCGACACGGTCACCCACGTCTGCACCGACGACTACCACCGGTACGACCGGGGCCAGCGGGCTGAGCTGGGGATCACGCCGCTCAACCCGGAGTGCAACTACATCGACATCATGGCTCAGCACCTCGGCCTGCTGCGGGAGGGCGCACCGATCCTCAAGCCGGTCTACGGCCACTCCGGGGGGACATTCGGAGCGCCGGAGTACATCGTGCCTGGGCGCTTCATGGTGATCGAGGGCCTGCTCGGCTACCACACCGAGGAGATGCGCTCGGCCTACGACGTCCGGGTCTACCTCGACCCGCCGGAGGATCTCCGGCGGGAGTGGAAGGTCCAGCGGGACTGCTCGAAGCGGGGCTACGCCGAGCAGGACGTGCTGTCCGAGCTCGACCGGCGGGAGCCGGACTCGGCGTCGTTCATCCGTCCGCAGGAGCGGTGGGCCGACCTCGTCGTCCGGCGGTTCGTCTCCCCGGAGACCGGGGATCCCGACCAGCTCGATGCCGAGCTGACGCTCCGCGACGGGCTGCCGCATCCGGATCTCGGGGTCTTCACAGACCACGCGGACTCGGGGATCAGGTTGACCGAGGTTCGCGAGGGCGAGCGCCTGCTGCGCATCCCCGGGTCCCTCGGCCGGGCCCGCGCAGCGGAGATCGAGGAGGCGATCTGGGACGCGATGCACTTCGCCAGCCACCTCCGGTCCGAACGGCTCGGGGAGTTCACGATCGGCGGGGAGACCCACCGCTCGGAATCGCTCGGACTGGTCCAGCTCCTGATTCTCTACCACCTGACGACGGCCGTCGCGACCGTGGCCCTCGGGGCCGAGGACAACCGGCTCTAGGAGCGCGTCGAAGTTCTTGCTCGGTCAGACCCACGGCTTCGCGCTGTTCGCTCGGCCGGCTGCACGTCCGGGCGGGTGCGGGGTGCGGGTGCGGGTGCGGGTCGCCCGCGGGGGGTGCGGGTCGCCCGCGGGGGTGCGAGTCGCCCGCGGGGGTGCGGGTGCGGGCGCGGGTCGCCCACGGGAGTGTGGGATGCGATCGACCGGGCTCGTCCCCGGCGGCGGACGAACATGCCGAGACCTTCATCGCGAAATCGCTGCCTGACTCACTCGACTTTCGCGGTTTAGAGGCCGGCGGCGGCCCAGGCGTGTTGGACGTCGTTGATTTCTTGGGTTGTGGGGGTCTGGGGGCGTTGTGGT
>Ga0208480_1001018_pt1 | contig 10298 bp, 9 predicted proteins | sample NGESurshal092012_4_FD_184485 | JGI IMG/M metagenome (GOLD analysis project Ga0208480, IMG submission 184485) | Arctic peat soil microbial communities from Barrow, Alaska - NGEE Surface sample F53-1 shallow-092012 (SPAdes) | ecosystem: Environmental > Terrestrial > Soil > Wetlands > Peat ... | reverse complement strand
AGGACTCAGCCGATGATGCCGAGGGTCACCCCGGCCACGGCCTGCCCGTGGCCCAGCCCGGCCTCACGACTGCGGCCCAGGCCGATCGCCCCGCAGATGATCGCGCTCACCGCCAGTCCCAGGGTGAGCAGGCCGCCCCACTCGATAATGACGGCGAGAATTCCGAGAACCATTCCGGCCACAGCCTGGCCATTGGAAGCCCGGACCAGCTGGAGCTGGTTTATGTAGGTCGGGTGCGACTGCTCCTGCGAGAAATACGTACTCATTTCTCCTCCTTCGGGCCAGTGGTCCTGGCCGCTTCTGTGTAGAGTTACGACCCCCTTCGCTCCGGCGGTTCACTCTCGCCGAGAAAAATTTAAGAAAGTCGAAAGATTCGCATGCTGGCGGCGGCCGAGCGCAGGCATCGCGGATGGCGAGTTAATTTTCCGCCGGAAAGAGGCAGGAATTCAGCGTAAGGCGTCACGCGGGAGACCGCCTTCGCGCCGGCTAGCGTGAGCGACATTGTTCCGGCTGCGATACAGCCATTGGGCCGTGTGGCCGCCGGAGAAAGGCTGTCCTGCTATCCCGCGTCTGCGGCGGGTCGTCAATAGATACGACCAGGATCCCGGGAACGGTTCAGTCCCGGTTCGATCCGGTTCCTGGGCGCCGCCCCGGCCCGGCCCGGGCCTTGGCTAACGATCTTCAATAACGGAGGTTTACAGGATCTGGTCACCGGGCGTGTGGTGCGTTATGCCGGTGGTATGAGGTATCCCGATGGCGGCGGGCAGGTTCATCCCGTGGCTGCGGTGCTTGCCCAGGGCCCCGGCAAAGTCGTTAGCGCTTCATGATCGTCCGGAGGGATCGGCCGGGCTATCGTGGCCTTCGCCGGTGACCCGCGGCGCGTGACGCTCAGCGGCCAGGCACTGGCGATGACTTCGGGCCCGGCGGATCGTCCTCACTGGTGGCGGGCACGCGGCAACCTGTCCCGGTCGCCGTGAAGCAACGTGTCAGGAGGTCATTGTGCCGCAAGTGCGGGTGCACAACTTCTCAGTGTCGCTGGATGGGTTCGGCACCGGCGAGGGGCAAAGCCTGGACGCCCCGTACGGGCACGCGGGAACCCGGCTGCACGAGTGGTTTTTCGCGACCCGCACGTTCCACGCCATGCAAGGCCAGCCCGGTGGCAGCACCGGCATCGACGACGCCTTTGCCAGCGCCTGGTACCCGGGCATCGGCGCGGAGATCATGGGCCGGGGCAAATTCGGCCCCCACCACGGCCCCTGGCCGGACCAGGAGTGGAACGGATGGTGGGGAGACAACCCGCCGTTCCACACCCCGGTCTTTGTTCTCACCCACCATCTGCGGCCCCCAGTCCAGATGAACGGCGGCACCACGTTTCACTTCCTCGACGCCAGCCCTGCCCAGGCGCTTACGCAGGCGCGCCAGGCCGCCGATGGCCGGGATATCCGCATCGGCGGCGGTCCGTCCACTATCCGCGAGTTCCTGGCCGCCGGCCTGATCGACTACCTGCACATCGTCGTGGTGCCCATCGTGCTGGGCCGCGGGGAACGGCTCTGGGATGGGCTGGAGGCGCTCGAGGACCGCTTCCAGATTGAGGCCGCCAGCAGCCCTGGCGGCGTCACCCACGTCACCCTCAGCCGGCGGTAATAGGCGGCAGCACGGCGGGACACGCTAGCCGGGGGCCGGATAATCTAACTGCCATGCCGCGCTTGCGGCGTCGGCTGGGCAGGTGGATTACGCCGGGCACCTGACGCCCTCGTCCTCCCAGGCGAGGTCCTTGCGGCCGCGAACCGGATGGGAGCTTCGCCGTCATGCCGTCTTCGCGCCGCTCGCCATCACCGGAGGTCGCTGCCCTCCGCGTCGCAGTCGAGGGCAGCTGCAAGCAGCTCCGGGACCAGGTACGCCAGCAAGCCCGGCTCATCCGCTCCGGTGCCGTCGGCGAGCTGACGGAGGCCGACGCCGGGCGCATGGCCGAAGACATCACCGCCGCCGCGCGTGCGCGGCTCGACGCGGCTGCGCCGTACGACCAGAGCCTGCCGGCTGACCCGGAGCTGCAGGCTACCCGCCGGGAAGCCGCCATGCTCATGGCCGTTTCGGCGCGCGAGGCCGATGCCGAGCTGCGCAAGGCGTGGCGAGCCCGGCATGAAGAGGCCGCGGGCCGCAGGTGGCGCCGCTAGCCCGGCAAGAACCTGGAGAGCCCGGTCCCCGCGCACGCCGCAGAATGCCCGCAGAACCGGAGCAAAGCTCCGCAGCGCACCTGAAGGCGGCATCAGCAGCAGCTCGGCGGACCGGTGGTGCTCATCTGGGCAACCTGAATGCGCACGTCAGCGCGGCGATGACCGAGCTGATCGGGTCCCGGGACTGGCTGACCGTCTGCCAGCTGCCGCCGCGCCGGGGCACCAGTCCAGAGGCGCCCGGCTACTTCGGCTGCTCGCCGCCCAGGCGGTGGGCGGGTTCCCGGCCCGGCGGCTGGGTCGGCCGCGGACGGACCGGCGCGGCGGAGATCGGGCGGACCTCCGGCTTATCGGGCTTGAGATTCAGGTGCAGGCCGTGGTGCATGACCGTCAGCGGCTCCCCGTCGTCCAGCACATAGCGGGCTTCGGCGTGGGTCACCTCGACGTGCAGGCGCCTGCCCCGGAGGAACAGGCTGAACGCCAGCCTGCTCAGCCCCTCGGGCAGCCGCGGCGCGAAGCTCACCATGCCGTCCTCGTGGCGCAGGCCACCGAACCCGGCGACCAGGGCCATCCAGGCGCCGGCCAGGGAGGCAATGTGCACGCCGTCGCGCGTGTTGTTCTCCAGGTCGCGCAGGTCCATCAGCGCGGCCTCGCCGAGGTAGTCGAAGGCCAGGTCCAGATGCCCCACCTCGGCGGCCATGACCGCCTGCGTGCACGCGGACAGCGACGAGTCCCGGACGGTCATCGGCTCGTAGTAGTCGAAGTTGGCGAGTTTCTGCGCGGGGGTGAATGCATCGCCGCGCAGTGCCATGGCCAGCACCAGGTCAGCCTGCTTGACGACCTGCTTGCGGTACAGGTCGAAGTAGGTGAAGTTCAGCAGCAGCGGATACTGCTCCGGGGTGGTGTCGGCGAAGTCCCAGACCTGGAGCCGGGTGAACCCCTCGTCCTGGGGGTGGACGCCCTGCGCTTCGTCGTAGGGGATGGACATGGCCTGGGCCGCGTCCCGCCAGCCCGCGGATTCCTCCGGGTTGACGCCGAGCTCGCGGGCCCGGTCCGGGTAGCGCTTCGCCGCGTCCGCGGCGGCCACCAGGTTCTGCTGGGCCATCAGGTTCGTGTAGACGTTGTTGTTCGCCAGGGCGCTGTACTCGTCCGGGCCGGTGACCCCGTCGATGTGGAACCGCCCCTGGGCGTCGTGGTGGCCGAGGGAGCGCCACAGCCGCGCCGTGTGGGTCAGCAGTTCTATCCCCGGTCCCCGGTCAAAGGCCTCGTCCCCGCTCAGGTCGACGTACCTGATCACCGCGTTGGCGATGTCCGCATTGACGTGGAAGGCGGCGGTCCCGGCGGGCCAGTAGCCCGAGCACTCCTGGCCAGCGATCGTCCGCCACGGGAACGCCGCGCCTTTCAGGCCGAGCTGGCTGGCCCGCTCGATAGCCATGGGCAGCGTGCTGTGCCGCCACCGCAGGGCGTTGGCGGCCGCGGCCGGGGTGGTCACGCTCAGCAGCGGCAGCACGTACGTCTCGGTGTCCCAGAACGCGTGCCCGTCGTACCCGGGCCCGGTGAGGCCCTTGGCCGGGATGGCCCGGTTCTCGGCGCGGGCGCCCGCCTGGAGCACGTGGAACAGGGCGAAGCGGACCGCCTGCTGCACCTCGGCGTCCCCGTCCACCTCCACGTCGGCGCGGTCCCAGAAATCGTCGAGGTATTCCCGCTGGTCGGCGACCAGGCCGTCCCACCCGCTTTGCTTGGCCGCGCTGAGCGCCGCCCACACCTGGTCCCGGACCGCCGGGAGTGTCCGTGAGCCCGACCAGCCGTACGCCACGTACTTGACCATGCGCAGCTTCTGGCCCGGCTGGAGCAGCGCGGTGGCCGTGACCACCCCGCCGTCGGTGTAGGCCTGCGACTCGACCTGGACCTTGATGTCGGACGAGCCGTCGATCAGGTGATCCATGGCCGCGCCGACCCGGAGCCCGCTCGCCCCGGTCGTATGCACGACCACGACGCGCGTTCCGTCGCCGGAGTGGTACTCGCACAGCAGCGGGTTATCCAGCACCGCGGACACCCGCGGGTCGCCGCCCCGCTCCGGGAGCTGCTCGTTGGCAAGGAGCTCGGACTGCACCGAGATCCGCGCCGGGCCGTCGAGCGGTTCTACCTCGTAGCTGATCGCCCCGATGGCCCGCTGGGTGAGCGACACCAGCCGGGTCGAGGAGATACGGACTGCCTGCCCGGCCGGGGAGACCCACTCCGCGGTTCGGCTCAGCGTTCCCGCCCGGAAGTCGAGCATGCGCTCGTGGGACCGCAGCTCGCCGTAGCGGATGTCGAAGGGCTCGTCGTCGACGTACAGCCGGATCAGCTTGCCGTTCGTCACGTTGATGACCGTCTGCCCGGACTCCGGGAACCCGTAGCCCGCCTCGGCGTACGGCAGGGGCCGCAGCGCGAACACGCCGTTGAGGTAGGTGCCCGGCAGGCCATGCGGCTCGCCCTCGTCCAGGTTGCCGCGCCAGCCCAGGTGCCCGTTGGACAGCGCGAACACGGACTCCGTCTGGGCCAGCAGGTCCTGGTCCAGGGTGGTCTCCCGGAGGGACCAGGGCTCGACCGCGAAGGCCGACTGGCGGATCACGGACGGTCCAGCAGTTCGGCGAGATCGGTCACGACCACGTCCGCTCCATGGGCCTTCAGCGCGGCCGCCTGCCCGACGCGGTCCACGCCCACCACGTAGCCGAACCGGCCTGCCCGTCCGGCTTCCACGCCGGCCAGGGCGTCCTCGAAGACCACGGCGGCCGACGGTTCCAGCCCGAGGGCCTTCGCCCCGGCCAGGAACGTGTCCGGGGCGGGCTTGCCGCGCAGATGTTCCTTCTGCGCGGTCACCCCGTCGATCCGGGCCTCGAAGAGGTCGTCGATGCCCGCGGCGACCAGGACATCGTGGCAGTTGGCGCTGGACGACACGACGGCGCGGCGCAGCCCGGCCTCCCGGACGGCCTGGACGTAGCGGACCGAGCCCTCGTATGGTTCCACCCCCTGGGTGCGGATCATCTCCAGCAGGATGACGTTCTTCCGGTTGCCCAGGCCGTTGACGGTTTCCGCGTCGGGGGGATCATCCGGGCTGCCCTCGGGCAGCTCGATGCCCCGGGACTCCAGGAACGACCGGGTGCCGTCGGCCCGCGGTTTCCCGTCGACGTACTCGTCGTAGTCCCTGGCCGGGTCAAAGGGCGTGAACGGCTGGCCGGACTGGCTGGCCCGCGCACGCAGGAATTCATCGAACATCTGCTTCCACGCGGCGTCGTGAACCTTCGCGGTCTGCGTGAGCACACCATCGAGGTCGAACAGGCAGCCGCGGATACCATCCGGGAGTCCGAGCACGGGTCCAGCGTAAGAGATCAAGCGCCCGCCGTCCCCTGCCGGCGGCCGGCGACGGCGCGATTCATCTGAACTTCGGCGGGTGGCCACCCTTGCCGCGCCCAGGCCGGTCCCGTTCGCCCAGCTGGTGGCATCCCCGGCTGTGCCGAGGTAGTCGCTATTTCAAGGCACACCGGCTACCTCGGAGGACCTCTGCAAACAACCCCTCAGGGCGGGCTCTAGGCCGCTGGCCGGGAACCAGCCCGCGGGTCCTCGACGGCGGAGCTCCCCGCGACCGCCTAGTCTTTGCCTAGTGTTTACCCGGGGCGCACCGCGGTAGGAGGTCGGGGGTATGAAGAGGCTGCTTGTTTTCGCTGCCTTGCTGTTCACGGGGCTCGGGCTGTTTGCGGCCCCGGCCAGCGCCAGCACGCTCGCCCAGTGCCTGGCCCAGCAGCACGTCTGCGTGAGCGGCAGCGCCCGGTCGCTGGTCTCCGCGAGCCAGGAAGCTCAGCTGTCCCGCCAGATCGGCTCCCAGCCCATCTGGGTGGTGGCCGCCCCGTCCGCGTCGTCGGGCTACAACAGCGTGATGCGCCAGATCATCAGCGATCTCAGCGGGCACTCCCAGTTCACGGTGGGCTACCTGGACAGCCGGCTCCGGCACTTCGGCGCCTACAACCAGGGGATGCTGCCCAGCCATGGCGCCGCGTCCATCGCCACCCAGGTGGTTCAGCAGCATCAGGCGGACGGCAACATTTTCGCCGCCCTGACGGAGTTCGTGAAAGACGTGCAGCAGCAGGCCACCTCGGGCACGGCCACCGGCTCGGGAGGCAGCACGTCCAGCGGGTCGTCGGGCGCGCTGACCGCCGTCCTGATCGTCGCGGGCATCATCGTCCTGCTGGCCGTCCTCGGCGGCCTCTTCATCTGGCGGCCCATCCGCAGGCGCCGGCAGCAGGAACTCAAGGACGCCAAGGCGGCCGCGCAGGATGACCTGATCGCGCTGAGTTCCGGGGTGACCGATCACGACGCGGACATCTCGATCCGCAGCCACCCCGAGGCGGCCGCGGAACAGGCCGCGGCGCTGAACTCCTACGAGCGCGGCACCGCGGCCCTGGACGCGGCGCGCAACGTGAAGGACATGGGCACGGTGAGCCGGGCGATCGCCGAGGGCCAGTACCACCTGGCCAGCGCCCGGGCCCTGGCCGCCGGGGAAGCGAAGCCCGCACGGCGTCCCTCGTGCTTCTTCGACCCCAGGCACGGCATGTCCGTGCGTGACGTGCTGTGGACACCCCCCGACGGGGGCCCGCCGCGCGAGGTGCCGGCCTGCGCCGCCGACGCGCGCAAGGTGGAGGCGGGCATCGAGCCCGACATGCGGAAGGTGGAAGTGGGCGGGACGCCCGTCAACTACGTCAACGCGGGGTTCGCGCCCGCCTACTGGGGCGGCTTCGGGTTCTTCCCTGGCGTGTTCACCGGGTTCCTGCTGGGCGAGGCGCTCTCCCCTGGGTTCGGGTACGGCGGTTACTTCGGCGACCCGGGCTACGGCGACGGGAACTTCGGGGACGGGGACCCCGGCAACGGCGGTGATTACGGCGGCGGGGACTTCGGCGGGGGCGATTTCGGGGGCGGGGACTTCGGCGGCGGGGGCGGAGACTTCGGCGGGGGCGACTTCGGCGGCGGGGGCGGCGACTTCTCCTAAGACGGCGGGGCGGTGGCCCCGGAAAGTTTGCGGGACATGCGGTAGTGCAGGACCAGGAACGGGAAACCGAAGACCGAGAAGGCGTGGTCGGCCCGCAGTTCGCCGTCCTGCAGGTACACGTCGAGTTGCTCGGCGAAGCCGCGGACGGCCAGCACCGTGAGGTCGCGGCTGCCCGGGTCGATGTAAGCCAGGTAGTGACCCGGCTGGTCCAGGTCGCTGCGGCTGGTCAGGATCAGGCCCCCGCCGGGCCGGGCCTGCGGCAGCAGCGTCGCCGTGAAACTGCCCTGCGGCACCGGGAAGCCGACGCTGACGTACCCGCGGCCGCCGTGCCGGTAGGTGGTGTAGATGCCGACGTAGATCGGCTCGTCGGTGTCGGTGAACGACCGGATCCAGCCGCGGACCGTCGGGGTCTCATCGCCGGTGTCGTCACCGGCCCCGGGCAGGATGATCGTGTCGATCCGGCTGCGGATGCCCCGCTGGGTCTCACGCTGGTTCATCGGCACATTGGCCTGCCCCAGCGGCCGGGCGACCAGGGTCCGGTAGAGCAGGTAGCCCGGGCGGACCCACAGCCGCCACTCCGGCACGATGTCGAGGGCGAACCGGGTGGTGTGCTCGTAGAACTCGCGGACCAGCGGGTCAACACCGGCCGGATCGAACTGCGGGCCGGCCAGATCGTCCACCGAGGCGACGATGCCGACATCGGGCGCGTCCGCGACGTAGCGGCCGCCGAGCTGTCCGGCCAGCTCACGGATGTAGCCGGTGCCGACGTACCGGGACCGGGCTTCCCGGGGCACCACGAACGGCACGTCCTCGGCCCGCACCCGCTCGGCCAGCAGGCTGACCTGCGCATCCCGGAACACCAGTGACGACGTGACCCGGTAGGCCGCCATCGTGGCGCTGGCTACCACAGCCGGGGGAACGGTTCCCCGCCTCGCTCCGAGCACCCCGCCCACCGCGGCGCCGAACAGCGGCCCGAGCAGTACCTTCTGCGGCCGGACGCCCAGCAGCCCGCCGAGCGCCCCGGTGGCCGCGCCGACCTCCACGGGCTTGAGGGGCTTCTGGGGCCTGAGCCGCCCCGCGGCCCATCCCAGCGGGGCAACCAGTGCGGCGCTGGTCGCGATCCGCGACCACAGCGGCGGGATCTCCCCCGGGCGCTGCTGGGCCCGGGCCACTGCCTCGGACGCGGCCAGCACCGCCGCCCCGGCGACCGCGCCCAGCCCGGCCGCCCGAGTCCCCCGGTGACCGGCGAGGGCCGCCCCGGCCACGCCGCCGATGAGGCCCGCGGTGAGGATCTGGCTCCTGCGCCCGGGCGTCTTCCCTGGCTCATCCGCTGTCATCCCCACAACGTACTGGGGCGGCCGGGGGGCACCCGAGGCACCTGGTTAGGTGAGCGTGTTCTCGGTGGAGACGATCAGGGCGTCGACGCCGGCCAGGCCGCACAGCGGCACCGGGGCCTGATCGCGGAGGATCCCGGCGGTGCCGCCGTGGGCGGCGAGCGTCTCGCCGACGGAAGCCAGCAGCGGCGGCAGCCACGGCTTGGACGGGCCGCACCCCGGCCTGGTGGGCGGCCCGCATCATGTGGCAGCCAACGTCCCGGGTCCGGACGCAGCGGGCCAGGCCGCTGTGCGCTTCGTTGGCCATCACGACGGGCGCGTGGGCGAACCCCCACCGGACCAGTTCCTCGACTGAACGCCAGCCCTCCACCGCGGCCAGGGACCTCCCGCCTGGAATTCCTACCAGGTTTCGTAAAACACGTTAGTGCCGTCCCTGGGACTCAGCGGGAGCAGGTGCCGGTGATAAATCCAGCCGTTAGGCATCGCCCCGCTGGGCGGCCCGGCATCGAGAAGCAGGTAACGGCGGAACGGGTCCGCGCTGAAGAAGCGGAACGAGAAGCCGTTGCCGGTCGGCACCCGGTAGACCACCCGCAACGGCCGGCCCGTGGCAGCCGAGACCTTGACCACCGACACCGTGGTGCTGCCTCCCCGGGGCGGGCTGTTCATCTCCAGCACAAATACACTCGAGCCATTGGCGCTCACCAGGGCGCCGTCGAGGTACCCCGAAGCCAGCGGCACGAGGGCGGACTGCCGGGCCAGGAGCCGGCTGCTGCTCAGCTGCCCGCCCGCGGCCGCGGGGCTGAGCGCCCGCACCTCCTGGCCGTTGCCAGTGGGCTGGCAGTGACCCCGGATGCACCGCGGTGTGGCGAGGTACACCAGTTCACGCCCATCCGCCGTCAGTGACGGCTCGCCGGCGCTCAGCGCCATTTTCCCGGGGACGGCCACGCTACCGTGCCACAGGGCCCGGGTCCCGGTCCTGGTGTTGATCACCATGATGTTGGGCGATACCGAGGAATTCACCGGCCCGGCCGGGCTGGTGGTCACCGCGACCTCCGCGCCGTCGGCCGAGGCCGTCACCTCGCGGACACTGAGCCCGTCCAGCGACCCGCCCGGCATCAGCGTGTAGCGGGCGATCCGGCCCGTCGCCGTGAGGTGAAAGCGGTAGATCCTGGAGCCGGTGACCTGGGGATCGTTACGCGGCCCGGTTTGCTCCTCACAGACCAGGAAGAACGTCCGGTGGCTGGCGGCGGCAATCCCACTGCCGAGGATGGAGGCCCCCCGCGCGGGGCAGTGCACCGTGGCGGTCACCGCGCCCGTCGCCGTGGCCCTGATCACGGTCACGGCCGGGGGCGTGTTCCGGAACCCTTGCTCGACGTAGTACCGGGGCACGCCTGCCGGCGGCCGGGGCCCGCTCGCCTGGCCAGAGCCGCTGGCCCGGACGGCGACGGCCACGCCGAGACCGGCGACAAGCACGGCCACGATCGCGGCGGCCATGGACTCGATGATCCGGCGGCGGGTCACCCGGCGGCGCACTGCCTGGACGGTCACCGTGCGCGGCGGTTCACCGACGGCCGCCTCCAGGAGGTCACGCAGCTGCCTGCTGGTCTCGCTCACCGCGCCTCCTGCTCCATCAGCTCAGCCAGCCGGGGATCTTCGCGCAGCTTGGCCAGCGCCCGCGCCATCGTGCTCTTGACCGTGCCGACCGCGCAGTTCATCACCTGGGCCACCTGCGACTCGGGCAGGTCGTCGAAGACCCGCAGGACCAGGACC
>Ga0208480_1001016_pt1 | contig 10325 bp, 9 predicted proteins | sample NGESurshal092012_4_FD_184485 | JGI IMG/M metagenome (GOLD analysis project Ga0208480, IMG submission 184485) | Arctic peat soil microbial communities from Barrow, Alaska - NGEE Surface sample F53-1 shallow-092012 (SPAdes) | ecosystem: Environmental > Terrestrial > Soil > Wetlands > Peat ... | reverse complement strand
CGGGGCGACGAAGTTCCGGCAGGTTCTGGAGGACGCCGGCCTGAACGTGCCCGACGAGCAGTCGCCCCTGCATCGCGTCTCGGCGCGCGAGCACTGTCGCCTCGCGACTCTGCTCGTGCCCTCATCGGACGGCACCGTCGCGCCCGAGTACCTGCGGATTCCGGACGCCGAGATCTCCTCAAAAGCAAAGCCATGACCGAAGCCGTCGCGATACGGCCGCTGTCTTACAGCGATCTGCCACAGGTCATCGCGATCGAGCGCCGCGCGTTCTCAAGCCCGTGGTCGCTGTCGATGTTCGTGCTCGAGCTGTCGAGGCCGTCGGGCCTCCACCTCGCGGCCGTTCGGGGGGGCGCGCTCGTGGGCTATCTGATCAGCGCCCGCTATGACGAGGCCTACCACGTGATGACGATCGCCGTCGACCCCGATAATCGCCGTGCTGGGATCGCCAGCATTCTTTTGGAGGCCCTGATCGACCGTGCCGGCGAGGACGCGAACTACACGCTGGAGGTGCGCGTCTCCAACAGCGGCGCGATCGCGCTCTACGAGCGTCACGGCTTCCGCGAAGTGGGCACTCGAGCCCGCTACTACGCCGACAATGGCGAGGACGCGATCATCATGTGGCGCGCACTCGGAACTCCCTGGGAGGCAGCGTGATCCTCGCGATCGAGACCAGCTGCGATGACACCTGCGCCGCGCTTGTCAGCGCCGAGGGTGAGATCCGCGCCAATGTGATCTCGTCCCAGGGCGTGCATGACCGCTTCGGCGGGGTGGTTCCAGAGATCGCGTCGCGCCATCATCTGACGCTCGCTGAGCACCGCGGTGACGCGCGAAGCCACGGTCTGAAGCACCGTGTCGCCTGCGGCGTGGCCGAACAGGTCGTTGACTTCCTTGAACCGATCGAGGTCGAGGCAGAGAACGGCGAGACTTTCGCCGCTGGTCAAGGCTGCGATTTCCTGGTCGATCCGCCCGTTGAAATGGCTGCGATTGGGGAGCGATGTCAGCGCGTCGTGATGTGCGAGATAGTGGATATGCTGTTCGGCCTCCTTGCGCGCCTGCAGATCGCGAACGGCGACGACGTGGTGGGGCCGTCCGGCAAAAACGATCGGCCGCAGGATCAGCTCGACAGGTGTCATCGAACCGTCAAGATGGCGCAAACTTGTTTCGACGGGCAGATTGGAGCCAGACAGCAGTCTGGCGCGCGCAACCCTGTCGGGAAAACATCTTTCGAGCCTTGCACCAACCAGATTGCACGCGGATAGACCGGTCAGGGCAGCAAAGCTTGTGTTAACGGAGACGATCGCTTCGCCGTCGCAAACGAGAAGCCCTTCCACGGACGCATTGGCGAGATCGCGCATCCGGTCGACTTCGAGTTCTGAGCGGCGGCGATCGCGAATATCGAGCACAACGCCTGCCAGTGCCATCCCGATAATGGCGAAGCTCGCGAGCGCCACGCCGACCGCAAGCCATCCGGTAGGCAGCGCCGATTGTGAAATCTCGATGGTGGGGTCGGGAATAATCGACAAGGCGCCCATCGCCGTGAAGTGATGGCTGCAGATCGCCAGCGTCAGCAGCAAGGCCCCGCCGATTTTCCATTTCTCTTCCTTGCCATGAAGACCGACGGGAAGCGCGACAGCACCGATTGCCGCGCCGAGCACGATCGATGCCACGACGAGAACGGGATCCCATAGGACGATGCCAGCGATTTCAAACGCCGCCATGCCAGTGTAGTGCATGGCTGCAATGCCGCCAGCAACGATGGCGCCGCCGATCCATGGTCCGTGGCGCCAGTTCGGAATGAGCGATACCGCGAGCCCCGCGGCGGTCAGCAAGATGGCCGCGATCAACGACAGGATGGTTAAGACAATGTTATAGCCACTCGGAATTCCCGGCGTGAACGCAAGCATCGCGACGAAATGCGTTGCCCAGATGCCGAAGCCGGTGGATATCGCCGATACCGTGAGCCAGACGACTCGCATGCGGCCGCTCGATTTGCGCGCATGATGAAGTAGATTAATCGCTGCAAATGACGCCAGGATGCAGATCACGGCCGCGAGGCCGACAAGCCTCAAATCGTGGGCGTAGGCGATGCAATTATAGATCTTAAACATGTTACAATTCCGCAAATGGCGGGAATACCGCGATTATGGGGGAACCTAGCGTTAATTGTGTAAGAAGCAGTAAAGCCGCCCTCTCGCAGATAATGTGCCGGCCGGTGTAATATCAGATTGCCCGACGAACGCCGTGACCGAGCATGAAGTTCACGTGGCATGACCGATATTGGCACATCGCGACGTTTCGCTGCGCTGCAGGATTTGGTTGCTGCGGCATCGATCGAGCCTCACTCATCAGGCTCGATTTATGAGTAGGTGCCCTGATCTAACCTCACCGCGCTTTAACGATCATGGTCGGACCGCGCCGTCCGTTCCACCAGCAGCGTGGGGATGCCGCAGGTACCGTTGCGAACGGTGAGCACCCGCGTGCCCGGCTTGCGGCCGGGCCGCACCTCGGACACATCGACGCCGGCCGATACCAGCCGCGCCCGGGTCGCATCGATGTCGGCCACGCGCCAGCTCATGCCCCATAATCTGTCATGGGCCTTGTCGGCATTCGGGTCCGGCCGGTGTACGATCTCGACAATGAGATCGCCGCAACGGAAGAACATCAGCCGGCCCCAATCCGGATGCGATCGGTCGAGCGCCATGTCGAGCCCGAGCCGCGCGCCGTACAGCGCGGCCGCGCGCTCCGGATCCGCAGTCGATATCACCACATGGTCCATGGCGGTGATCGATGCCGGAACGGTCCGCACCGACAGCGGACGTTCCCTCGCCAGCTCCACAAAGAACAACCGGACTCCGCGCGTGGCGTCGGTGGCCGCGCGAGTCCGCTTCCATGACAAGGTTGCGCCCGATATCGCGTCGCGGCTCTCGGCCTCGGCAACCGGCTCCGGTTTCAGCGTCAGCCGATCCAGCCTGCGATGCATTTTCGCGATGTCATGGCTGCGAAAACACAAGCTCGCCAGCCCCTCGCCCTGCGCTGCGATCACCGCGCGAATCCGCTCGGCGGCGGCGCCGTCGGCCGCCGGCGCCATCAACTCCACCGTCATGTTGTCGAGAGTGAACAGCACCCGATCGGCGCCCTCGCCGGAATGCTGCCACGCCGGCGTGCGCGCAAACAACGTCTGATAGGCCGCTCTCCCGGCGTCGATGTCGTTGACGAGAACGACGACGTGATCGAGCCCGGTAATCATGGAAACAATCCCCGCGTATTCTTGGCGCCGCGGACTTTCTCCACCCCGATCGCCATTGCGGCGGTGCGGTGGGAGACGTTGTCGGTCTTCGCGCGCATCACCATCTGGTCGAAGGCGCGGTCGAGGATGTGGTATTCACGTCGCGTCACTTCCTCTTCTTCCCAGAACAATTGCTGCAGATCCTGCACCCATTCGAAATAGCTGACGACGACGCCGCCGGAATTGCAGAGAATATCCGGAATGAGAAAGACCTCGTTGCGCCGCCTGTCCAGCACGAGATCGGCATCGGGCGTGGTCGGACCGTTGGCGCCCTCCGCCAGCACCCGGCATTTCAGTTTGTCCGCGACGCCCGCGTCGATCACGCGCTCCATCGCCGCCGGCACCAGCACATCGCAGGCCAGCGTGAGAATGTGAGCGGGACCGAATTGCAACTGGCTGGAGAATCCGGCGATGCTGCCGTGCGCGCTGGCGTGGCGCATCAGGGCCGGAATATCGAGCCCGGCCGCGTCGTGCAGCGCGCCGGTATGATCGCTGACCGCGATCACCTTGAGGCCGAATTGATGCAATCCGAGCGCGGCATAGGAGCCCACATTGCCAAAGCCCTGGACCACGGCGGTAGCATTGTTCAGGTCGATCGCGAGTTCTCTCATCACCCGTCTGGCGAGATGCGCGACGCCGCGACCGGTGGCCTCGCGCCGGCCCAGCGTGCCGCCGGAAGCGACCGGTTTGCCGGTGACAATCTCGGTCACGGTGCGTCCCTGGTACATCGAATAGGTGTCCATGAACCAGGCCATCACCTGTTCGTTGGTGCCCATGTCCGGCGCCATCACGTCGGTATGCGGCCCGACGAAAGGGATCATCTCCTGCATATAGCGCCGCGACAGCGCCTCGAGTTCGCGCCGGGAGATGGTGGCGGGATCGACCCGTATGCCGCCCTTGGCGCCGCCATAGGGCAGGCCGACCAGCGCACACTTCCAGCTCATCCAGATCGCTAGCGCGGCCACTTCGCCGATGTCGACGCTGGGAGCAAACCGGGTACCGCCCTTGGTGGGACCTAGCGTCAGGTGGTGCTGCACCCGATAGCCTTCGAACACCGCGATCGAACCATCGTCGCGATGGATCGGACAGGAGACGGTGATCGCCCGTTTCGGCAGCAGCAGGCGCTCGCGCTCGTCCATCGGGATCGACAGATGATTGGCGATCACCCCGAACTGATTCACCGCCATGTCGAACACAGGACCGGAATAGACGGTCATCGCTTCCTCCCTTGGGTCTCGTTGTCAGGAACCTGGAACAGGCGAAGGCCGCCGGGTCGACGGCGCGCCGGCGGTGCTTTTAATGGTCGTAGTCCGGCCGCACGCTGATCTCAAGCGATAGCAACGGCGGATGCGAATAATTCAGCCAATTCCCGCGCCATCAGGTGCTAATATGCAGCGCCGGGCCGGGACCGCCCATCAGCCCAAGACGGATCACTTCATGCAGGCGCTATTCATCGGACAAACCTATATCGATGTTACCTTCATCACCGACCACATGCCTACCGGCGACGAGAAACACGTCGCATCCGCCTATGCGGTCTCGTTCGGCGGCAATGCGGTCACGGCCGCATTCTGCTGCGCCAAGCTCGGAATCGTGCCGGACCTGCTGGCGACCGTAGCCAATGACTGGCTCGGCCGGATGTTTCAGGACATGACCGCAAAATACGGCATCTCGGTACATCCGAGAAAGGTCCATACTTCCTCGCTGTCGTTCATCATGCCGAAGGACGGCAAGCGCGCGATCGTGCGCTGCCGCGACGACGATCACATCCATCCCTTCCCACTGTTGAACCTCGGCGGTTGCCGCGCGCTGCATGTCGACGGTCACCAGCCGGATGCCGCGATCCATTATGCGAAACTGTGCCGCGAGGCCGGCATCCTGACCTCGCTCGACGGCGGCGGCCTGCGAACCAACACCCACGAACTGCTGGAATTCATCGACGTCGCCATCGTCGCCGAGCGGCTGTGCGAACAGATGGACCTGACGCCCGAGAAGATGCTGGACTATCTCAAGAGCAGGGGTTGCCGGGTTGGCGGCATCACCATGGGAGAACGCGGCCTCCACTGGTACGACGAGAGCGGCACCGTTCGCGCGCTGCCGGCGCTGCCGATCCCGCGCCAACGCGTGCTCGATACCAACGGTGCCGGCGACGTCTTCCACGGCGCCTATGTCTATTCCTATCTCGATAATCCCGGCAAAAGCTGGCACGATCATTTCGAATTTGCACGCGCGGCATCGACCTACAAGATTCAGCGTCTCGGCAACGAGGCCGGACTGCCGGCGCTCCGCGACATCGAAGCCGTCCGGCAGGAATTTCAGGTCGGCGCGTAGCCAGCTTGCGTGAGGAACGTGCATGGGCCGGGTTTTCGTGGCCGGAAGCGTCAACATGGATGTGGTGGCGACGGCCGACCGGCATCCCCGCATCGGCGAGACGGTGGCCGGACACGCGGTGCGTTATTTTCCCGGCGGCAAGGGCGCAAACCAGGCGGTGGCTGCCGCCAGGCTCGGCGCGCCGACGGCGCTGATCGGGCGACTCGGCAAGGATGCGTTCGGCAATGAATTGCGGATGTTTCTCGCCGCGCAAGGCGTCGACCTCTCTTTGGTGCAGGAAACATCCGACGTTCACAGCGGAACCGCCATTATCACGCTTGCCAATGCCGACAACACCATCGTCGTCATTCCCGGCGCCAATGCGCGGGTGAGTGCGGCCGACGTGGCCGGCGCTGCGTTCGCGGCGGGCGATATTGCGGTCAGCCAGTTCGAGATTCCGCTGACCGCGATCACAGCCTTCTTCCAACAAGCCCGCGCGGCCGGCGCGACCACCATCCTCAATCCGGCGCCGGCCGTCGAATTCGGGCGCCCGTTGCTCGATCTCACCGATATTCTGATCCTCAATGAAACCGAACTCGGTCTGCTGGCGAAACGCGAGCTTCTCGACACCGACGATCCCGGCCGCTTCCTGGACGCCGCGAGGTCGCTGCGCACTGGCCCGGGCCGGATCATTTGCGTCACGCTGGGCAAACGCGGCATCGTTGCGCTGCTGGACGGCGAGCCGCTGATCCTGCCGGGCCATGACGTCCGTGCGGTCGACACCACCGGCGCCGGCGATTGCTTTGTCGGCGCCGTGGCCGCGCAACTCGCGGGCGGCAAATCCATTCGCGATGCGCTGGGCTACGCCAACGCCGCCGCGTCGATCTGCGTCCAGCGAATGGGCGCGGCGCCGTCAATGCCGACGGCTGAGGAGGTGAGCGACACGATTTCCCGAAGTCGTCCCGGCGAACGCCGGGACCCATAACCGCCAACCCGCGCAATTTGCGGCATCTGGCGGCGCTTCGGCCTCGTGGTTCGAGACGCGCGGCGCTGCCGCGCTCCTCACCATGAGGGTCTCGAAGACCTCATCCAGAGGAGCGCGCTTGCGCGCGTCTCGAAGGATGAAGCCACGGGGCGCTACGCCAGCGCGGCCTTCAGATCGAAGCTGGGATCGGCCGCCTGCTCCGGTTCGATCGATCCCCTGGCCGCGAGGATGCGGCGTCCGAATACATGATCGCCGGCACGATTGATCGACTCGATGCCGACCAGCCGCCCGGCCTTGTAGCAAAAGGCCGAGAACAACGCCTGATCGGGATCGCCCCGCACCACCACGCGGTCATATCCAGTCGTCAGGCCCGCGATCTGAAGCTTGTCGGCGCCCTGATCGCTCCAGAACCAGGGCAGGCCATCATAGCTCTGCGCGTCGCCGGTGAGCCGCGCCGCCACGCAGCGCGCATGATCGGTCGCGTTCTGCACCGATTCCAGCCGCAGCGCCGCGCTGAAACGCCGGCTCGCATACAGCGCGCAGTCGCCGATCGCCGAGATGTTCGGATCCGCGGTCAAAAGCTGCTCGTCGACCACGATCCCAGCGGCGACCGGCAGGCCGGCTTCATGGGCCAGTTCGACATTGGGCAGCACGCCGACGCCGACCACGACAAGGTCCGCCGGCAGGTGCCGCCCGTCGCTGAGGCTGACGCCGGCCACCGCGGTGCCCTCGCTTTCGATGGCGGTCACCTGCACGCCGAGATGGATGCGAATGCCGGCCGCGCGATGCCTCGCCTGGAAAAACTCCGAGACTTCGGCGGTCACCGCCCGCGCCATGACGCGGGTCCCGAGTTCCACCACATCCACCTCGAGTCCCCTGGCCCGCGCGGTGGCGGCAAATTCCAGGCCGATGAACCCTGCACCGACCACCACGACGCGTTGACCCGGTGCAATCCGCGCCCGCAGCGCCTCGCTCTCGTCCAGCGTCCGCAGATAGCGCACGTCTTCCAGGCTGGCATTGGGAAGGTCAAGCAGACGATTGCGCGCGCCGGTGGCGAGCACAAGATGCGCATAATCCAGCGCGGAGCCGGACGCGAGCTTGAGCCGGCGCGCCGCGCGATCGATCGCGATCGCGCGGTCGGCCATCAACTCGATGTTCTGGTCGCGATAAAATTTGTCCGGCCGGAACATCAGGCTGTCGGGGGCGCCGGTGCCTTTCAGATAGGCCTTGGACAAAGGCGGCCGCTGATACGGCAGATGGGCCTCATCGTTGATCAGGCAGATGCGCTCGCCATAGCCATGCTGCCGCAATGACGCCGCGGCCTGAAAGCCCGCGTGGCCGGCGCCGACGATCAGGACTGTTCCCTGCGCCATTGCGTCAGGCCGGCACGATGCGCAGCGGCAAGGTATCGAGCCCGCGCAAGGTGTTGTTCAGCCGCCGCTCGGGTTTGCCGGTCAGCTCGAACGACGCGACGCGCCGGGCGAGTGCGCCGAAGATCGCTTCGCTTTCGAGCCGTGCCACCGCCTGGCCGACGCAGCCGTGAATCCCGGTGCCGAAGGTCATGTGGCCGGTGGCGCGGCGCCTGACGTCGAACGTATCGGCGTTGTCCCAGCGGCGCGGATCACGATTGGCCGCGGCCAGAAACAGCAGCACTTTTTCCCCTTCGCCGATCGCTACGCCGCCGACGTCAACCGCCCTCGTTGTGGTACGGAAAAAAGTCTGCACCGGAGCCTCAAAGCGCAGCACTTCCTCAAACGACCCGCGGATCAGATTGGGGTTTTCGCGAAGAATTTTCCATTGCTCGGGGTAGCTCGCAAAACAATAGAGCGCATTGCCGAGTCCATAGACCGTCGTATCGATACCAGCCGAAAGAAACGAGCGCACCAGCATGCCGGCCTCGGCCTCGGACAACTCGCCAGCATCGACGGCGTGGAAAATCTGGATGCCCAGCCCATCCGGCGCCAGCGCAGCGCGGCTGCATTTCGACATGATCCAGTCGCGCACCGGTCCCGCATTGGCCATCGCCTTGTCGAACAGATCGTTACGCGGACCGAACGAGTTGAACACCATGGTGCCATAAGGCATCAGGTTCTCGCGGCCGTCTTCCGAAAGTCCGACTGCATCCGGAAACACTTTGAGCGGGAAGGCCTCGGCCAGATCGGCGACGCCGTCGAATTCGCGGCTTTCGACCAGCCGATCGACCAGCGCATCCGCCTCGCGCGCAAAGCTGTCGCGCAGGATATTGATGGCGGCCGGCGACAGGATGCGCGTCAGCACCGCACGGGTGCGGGTATGCAGCGGCGGGTCGGCTTCCAGAATGATGCTCGGCGGACGCCACGGCGGCTCCTTGCGGAAATCGCTCAAGCCGACGCCGGCCGAGGAACAATAGGTCTGCCAGTCGCTCAGGGCGTCGCGGACCTCCTGATGCCGGGCCATCGCCCATATTCCGTACTGCTGGAGCCACACCACCGGCCCCGCCTCGCGCATCGCGTGGTGATGCGGATAAGGGTCGTGCAGGAACTGATGCGAGAACGGATCGATGCTGGAAACCGGACGATCGATGGTCGCTGTCGAATTCATCGTGGTCGAATTCATCGCGCTTGCTCCCGTTTCCGGCATGGCCATGCAGATGTCCCGCCTCGCCGCCGATCCGCATTTTGCAGACATCGCCGGGGATTGTCACCTCCCGGCTTCTGCTATTTAAATGCCAGGCAACCGACTGATCCCTGGGGCTTATACCATGCCTGTATCATCCGATCCCGTTGCCGACGAACCGGCGCTGCTGCGGGTCGAAGGCCCGATCGCCACCATCACCCTCAATCGGCCGGCCGCCTTCAACTCGATCGACCTTGCGATCGCCAGGAAGCTCGAACAGTTGGGCGCGGCGGTCGAGGCCTCCGACGAGATCCGGGTGCTGGTGATCGAAGGCGAAGGCCGCGCCTTCTGTGGCGGCGGCGACCTGCAGACCATCGGCGCCGCGGCCGCCGCCGATACCATCGCGCCCGTGGTCGGCGAACTGCTGCACCATTACCACGCCTTCATCGCCACGCTGCGGCGGATGCCGAAGATCGTGCTGGCGAGCGTGCACGGCTCGGCGGCCGGCGCCGGAATGTCGCTCGCCTTCGTGGCCGACCTCTGCATTGCGGCGGAAGAGGCCCGCTTCACCCCGGCCTACGCGAAACTCGGTGTATCACCCGATGGCGGCGGCACCGCCGGCGTGGTTGCCGCCGTCGGCACCCGGCGCGCCCTGCAGATCTATCTCGCCGAGGACGGCTTTTCGGCCGCCCAGGCCTACGATTGGGGCCTGGTCGCCAAGGTCGTTCCGGCCGCCGAACTGAAAGCCGCCACCCGCGAACTGGCGCAACGCCTGGCGCAGAACGCACCCACTGGGCTGGCAGCCACCAAGGCGTTGATCCACCGCGCGCCCAACTCCGCGATCGAAGCCCAGCTCGATGCCGAGCGCGACGCCATCATCGACTGCATGCACACCGACGAATTCCGCGTCGCGGTGAAGAAGTTCACCAGCAAGGGGAAGTAGGGTGGGCAAAGCGAAGCGTGCCCACCCACGATGCCGTGAATAAACCGAGGTGGGCACGGCGCAAGAGCGCCTCAGCCCACCCTACGCGGTCGTCCTATCCCTGCGGGCAGATATATCCCGTTCCGGCTGGGGACTTGAAGCAGCCGACCGATTCCGGGATCACGTGCTTCGGCAGCCACAGCACCACCGTCGGGAAAAAGATCGTG
>Ga0208480_1001013_pt1 | contig 10333 bp, 10 predicted proteins | sample NGESurshal092012_4_FD_184485 | JGI IMG/M metagenome (GOLD analysis project Ga0208480, IMG submission 184485) | Arctic peat soil microbial communities from Barrow, Alaska - NGEE Surface sample F53-1 shallow-092012 (SPAdes) | ecosystem: Environmental > Terrestrial > Soil > Wetlands > Peat ... | reverse complement strand
CATGCTGTTTGACAGCGCGCCGAACATCCGCAACGCACCACCTACCGAATTGGATCGCCGCTTCGTTCGCATGCCGGAAGCATGCGAACGCCGAAACAATTCCGCGACGCACAGAATCCAGGGTGGTAGCCCTCGCCTCATAGAGGCGAGCATGCTCCCGCGCCAGCGCCGTCAACCGATGAATTAGGACCACCATGGCCGCCAAATGGGCAGTCGAGGCCGCTCTACAATCTTCCTGTAACACCGGGCTCCTTTCCCGATATCACAACAAAATGCTAACTAAATCAGCTAGTTAACCCATGGCGGTTGCGCCATAATACCGGGAAATTCGGCCTATTTCCTCAAATGCCAAGGCAATTTATCTGACAGGAGCAGCGAATGCCCCGCGCATTCACCCAAATAGCGTTCTCGCCCGCCGTCAAAGCGGCGCAGACGCACTACGGCAGCCGCGAGCTGGGGGAGCTGACGGAGAACAGAGAGCCGGCGCGCGACCGCCTCAACGCTGATCTTGCCGCCTATATCGGCGCCGCCGACAGTTTCTTCATCGGTACCGCGAGCCGTGATGGCTGGCCGCATATGCAGCACCGCGGCGGGCCGCCGGGCTTTCTCAAGCTACTCGACGACCGTACGCTGGCGTTCGCCGACTTCGCCGGCAACAAGCAGTACATCACCACCGGAAATCTTTCGGAGAACGATCGCGTGATGCTCTTCATCATCGACTACGAGCGCGGACGACGTCTGAAGATCTGGGGCCGTGCGCGCACCATCGATGACGATCCGGCGCTATTCCGGCGCACGAGCGATCCGGACTATCCGGCAGAGGTCGAGCACGTAGTCCGCATCGACATCGAGGCCTGGGATCTCAACTGCCGCCAGCATTTTCCAAAATTGTATCGCGCGCGCCGGCGGCCTCGCAATGACGAACAAAATGCGCGCTAAATTCCCGAATTGCCAAAACTGCGGGGCGGCGGCGAAATCGTCTGCGACCCCGAGCGGGTGACGCGCAGCACCGCAAGTCCGCGCTGGTTGGTGCCGTTGGGCAGAAAACGGAACAGGCCGTCAATGCCGGTAAAGCCCGACGCATTGGTGAGGATCTGCGGCGAGAACCGCACTTGCGGATCGGGCTGGGTTTTCACCAGCGCGGCGACGAGCGCGACCGCGTCGTAGGCAAGCGTCGCGGTGCGCACCGGATCCTTGTTGAAGCGCTGCCGATAACGGGTGGAGAAGCTCCGATATCCGGCGGCATCCGGGGCCGCATAGACCCCGCCGTCGAGCGCGGGCATCGCGTAGATGCGCGGATCGTCCCACAGTCCTGTGCCGAGAAGCTGGATGCGCTTGTTATTCATGCCATCGGCCGTGAGCATCTGGACCACGCCGGGGACCGCATCGCCGCCATCGGGGATGAACAGCGCATCGGCGCGTGCGGCGGCCTGCGCCACGGCCCGCACCGGTGCCGCCATGCCGGCATTGTCGTGCGGATAGTGTTCAAGCGCGACGATCTGGCCATTGTGGCGCGCGACGTCTTGCCTGAATGCCGCTTCAACCACGGTGCCATACGGATTGCTCGGCACCAGCGCGGCGAACGAACGTTTACCGGTCGAACTCGCATATTGAACGATGCGTTCGACATCGGACTCCGGCAAAAAGCTCAGCAGATAAACGCCGGGCGAGGCCACATTGGCGTCGGTCGAGAACGCAATGATCGGGATGTTACGCTGTCGCGTGAGCTGACCGACAACATTGACCGATTGCGCAAACAGCGGACCAAGGATGATCTGCGCACCTTGATCGAGCGCCTGCTGGGCGACGATTCGGGCCGTGTCGGTGTTGCCGGCATCGTCCTGCACGAGGAGCTGGATGTTCGGTGAATTGAATTCGGCGAGCGCCATCTCGGCGGCATTGCGCATCGCCTCGGCGGCGAGCCCGGCGTTGCCTCCGGCCGATACCGGCAGGAGCAGGCCGACCTTGACCTGGCCGGTTCCAATGGTTGCAGCCGGCGCCGTCGGCGGCGGTGTTTGGGCCGGCGGCGTCGAAGAGAAAAAGTGCGAATTGCTGAACAGGCTGGAGCTGCTCGAGCATCCGGAGAGGAGGGCAGCGCTGGACGCTAGCAAGGCGGCAACCGTCCGACGCCGCGTCGGCATCGCCGGTGCGGACCCCCGAACCTGCAATTCCGCGGACATTGCGGTTCCCCTCACCTCTGCCTGCGCAACGGGCATAGGTTTATAACAATTCGTCATCTTGGGGGCGAATAGTTAACCGAATTAAAAGGATAATTAATTGCGTTCGTGCTGAACGTCGGCCGAAAATGGCGTTAAATTCGCCGCCATGACCCCAGCGCCCGCCAGTTCGCCCAGCGCGGCTACGCCGCAAGATCGCAGCCAGCGTCGCTACTCTATCGGTGGCACCGTGGTCGATGTGCCCCGTCTGGCGGGAGGGCTTTACGTTGTTGCTACGCCGATCGGCAACCTTGGCGATATTACGCTGCGGGCATTGGCCACACTGGGGGGGGCCGACCTGATCGCCTGCGAGGACACGCGGGTGTCGCGTAAGCTGTTCGAGCGGTATGGCATTATCGTCCCTCTGGCGGCCTACCACGACCACAATGCCGCGAAGGCCCGGCCCGCACTGCTGCGCCGGTTGGCGGAAGGCGCCGCCGTTGCGCTGGTCTCCGACGCCGGCACGCCCCTGGTCTCCGATCCCGGATACAAGCTCGTACGCGCCGCACAGGACGCGGGCCACCCGGTGACAGCATTGCCCGGACCCTCGGCACTGTTGGCGGCGCTGGCGGTTGCGGGCCTGCCGACGGATCAGTTCCTGTTCGCCGGCTTCCTGCCGCCGAAACAAGCCGCGCGGCGATCGCGCATCGCCGAACTCGCAGCGACCCCGGCAACCATCGTGCTGTTCGAGACCGGTCCACGGCTTGCCGCAACGCTGGCCGACCTTGCGGCGGGCCTTGGCCGAAGAGACGCAGCGGTGTGCCGTGAGCTCACCAAGCTGCACGAGGAAATCCGTCGCGGCGATCTCAGCACGCTGGCGCAGGGCGCAGAAGCAGGCGAGAGCCGCGGCGAAATCGTCCTCGTCATCGGTCCGCCCGCGGCATCGGAGCAACCGAGCAGTGCTGACGCCGAGACGCTGCTGCGCGAGGCGCTCGCCCGAAGCTCGCTCAAGGATGCGGTCGCTGAAATCGCCGAAGCGACCGGCCTGCCGCGCCGCCAACTTTACCAGCAGGCGCTGGAGCTGGCGAAACAACCGAACCAGACAGGCCAAGGACCGAACCGTGAGGCGCCCCGCTAGACCCTCACAGCCCAAACCGCCGCCGCGGCAGGAGCGGGTGGCGGCGTTCCGGCTCGGCATTTCCGCAGAAAGCCGCGCCGCGCTTTTTCTTATTGCCAAGGCCTATCGGATTCTGGCGCGACGCTGGAAAACGCCGTTCGGCGAAATCGACATCGTCGCACGCCGCCGTAACGACCTGGTGTTCTTTGAGGTCAAGGCACGCGACACGCTTGAGGACGCGGCGGAAGCCGTCACCGCACGCAACAAACAGCGCATCGTCGCCGCTGCCGAGCTCTGGCTCGCCCACCATCCGCAAGATGCTCAACGCGCGATCCGCTTCGACGTGATCCTGATGGTGCCGGGCAAAATTCCGCGCCACATCGTCAACGCGTTCGATGCGACGCGCTGAAACGCGGCACGCTTCGAAGCGGGTAGCAGGCGGCAGGAAAATTGCGTAGACCTTGACCGCTAATCGCGTTCGACGAGTTCAGCCCAGCACGCCAACACGCCATGCGCCTCAACGTCGCCGTCCAAATGGATCCGATCGAGCGGATCAACGTCAAAGGCGATTCGACCTTTGCGTTGCTACTCGAGGCGCAGAAGCGCGCCTATCCCCTGTCCTATTACACACCCGATCGCCTGGCGCAGCGCGACGGCAAAGTATCCGCCACAATACGCTCGCTCGTGGTGCGCGACATTCCCGGCGATCATTTCACGCTCGCCGAGCCCCACCACGTCGATCTGTCATCATTTGATGTGGTGTTGCTGCGGCAGGACCCGCCGTTTGATCTCGCCTACATCACTTCGACGCACATGCTCGATCGCATCCACCCCAAGACGCTCGTGGTGAACGACCCGGCGCATGTGCGCAACGCGCCGGAAAAAATCTTCGTCACCGAATTTCCCGATTTGATGCCGCCGACGCTGATCACGCGGGACCTCGATGCCATCAAGGCCTTCCGCGCCGAGCACAACGACATCGTGATGAAGCCGCTCTACGGCCACGGCGGCGGCGCGGTTTTCCGTATCACGCGCGACGACCTTAATTTCGGCTCGCTGTTCGACATGTTCGCGGTCACGTTCCGCGAGCAATGGGTGGTCCAGAAATTTCTGCCCGAAGTGAAAGCGGGCGACAAACGCATCATCCTGGTGGACGGCGAATTCGCCGGAGCGATCAATCGCATACCCGCGGCCGACGATCTGCGCTCCAACATGGTGCGCGGCGGCGCGCCGGCGGCAACCGACCTGACCGACCGCGAGCGCCAAATCTGCGCGCGGCTCGGGCCCGCTTTGCGCCAACGCGGGCTATTGTTCGTCGGCATCGATGTGATCGGCGACTTCCTCACCGAGATCAACGTCACCTCGCCGACCGGCATCCGCTCGATCAAGAATTTCGGCGGCGCCGATATCGCGGCGATGATCTGGGACAAGATCGAAGAAAAGCGGAAATAGATTTTCAGCTTCACCCGCGCGCCGGCGCAGCAGCCGCCGTCGGCATGGCGATACCCGCGCCCGACGACTTTCGAACCGAGATTACCGCCAGCGCCGCGATGATACACAGCGCGCCGGCGACAAAGAACGCCGGCAGATAGGTGGAAAACTCGGTGCGCACCAGCCCCGCGCCGAGCGCCGCGCTGGCCGCGCCGATCTGATGGCCGGCAAAGACCCAGCCGAACACGATGCCGGCCTTCTCACGGCCGAAACGATCGGCGGCAAGCTTCACCGTCGGCGGCACGGTTGCGATCCAATCGAGGCCATAAAAGACAGCGAACAGCGACAGGCCGTAAAAGGTGAAATCGGTGAACGGCAGATAGAGCAGCGATAATCCGCGCAGGCCGTAATACCAGAACAGCAGCCAGCGCGGATCGAACCGGTCGGACAGCCAGCCGGAACCGATAGTGCCGAAGAAATCGAAAAAACCCATCATGGCGAGCACGCTGGCAGCCGTGACGGCCGGCAAGCCAAAGTCGTGGCACAGCGTGACAAAGTGGGTCTGGATCAGGCCGTTGGTGCTGGAGCCGCAGACAAAGAACGTGCCGAACAGGACCCAAAAGATGGGCACGCGCGCGGCATCCTTAAGCACGACGAGGGGCGACAGCAGCAGCGACACGAGCCCCACGCCGGCCTTGGGTGGCGGCGCAACTTTGGTTTCGCCATAGAGCGGCAGGCCGACGTCGCTCGGCCGATCGCGCATAAACAGCAGCGCCACAAGCCCGGCAACGGCCAGCATGCAGCAGACAAAGACCAACGACATGCGCCAGCCGTACGCGGTTTCCAGTTTGGCGATCAGCGGCAGGAACAGCAGCTGTCCGGTCGCATTGCTGGCAGCAAAGATGCCCATGACTAGGCCGCGGCGAGCGTTGAACCAGCGCGTCGCCACCGTCACGGCGAGCACCATTGCGGTCAGTCCAGTGCCGACCCCGACCACGATGCCCCAGAGCAGAACTAGCTGCCAAATCTGAGTCATCGCCAATGAGGCGATCAAGCCTGCTGAAATGATGATCACCGCACTGACCATGACGGCGCGTACGCCGTAACGATTCATGAACGCGGCGGCGAATGGACCGAACAATCCGAACAGCATGAGCCGGAGCGCCAGGGCCGAGGAGATTTGCGCATCGTTCCAGCCGAACTCCTGCTCAAGCGGCACGATCAGCACGCCCGGCGTACTCATCGCCGCGGCCGTCACCACTGTGGTGAGCAGGGTAACGCCGACAATGACCCAACCGTAATGAATGTTGCGGCGCGCCAGTGCGGCAGCCAAGCCGGAAGTCGCCATTGCGTCGTTCATTTCAAAACCGCGATAAGATGTTGGTCATCATTTTAATCTTGCGTATTGATGACGATCATCATATAACCTGTCAAGTTGCGCGGGCGAGTGCATAGCTGAGGTGCGCAATGCGGGTAAGCCGCGAACAAGCCGCCGCCAATCGCGATCGCATTATCGATGCGGCCGGCGCGCTGTTTCGCGCCAAGGGGTTTGGCGGCATCGGCGTTGCCGATATCATGAAGGCGGCCGACCTCACCCACGGTGGGTTCTACGGGCATTTCACCTCCAAAGACGATCTGGTGGCACAAGCCAGCAAGCGCGCCATGGCGCGCGCCACCGCGAATTGGCAAGACGTGGTTGCCGGCGCACCCGGCGAGCCTTTTGCGGCGCTGCTCAAGCACTACCTGTCGCCAAGGCACCGCGATGACCCGGCCAATGGCTGCGTATTCGCCGCACTCTCGGCAGATACAGCGCGCAGCAGTAAAGTCGTCCGCGATGCCTTCGCCGCAGGGCTAGCAGAACTCATCGGCATCCTGGCCGAGGCCATTCCGGGACGAACGAAGGCAGACCGGCGCCGCAAGGCCGTCGCCGCGATGGCCGCCTTGGTGGGCGCGTTGATGCTGGCCCGCGCGGCCGAAGGCATGCCGCTATCCGACGAAATTCTCGACGCCGCGCGCCGCGAGTTGCTGGCGTCCATGGGGCATTGAAAGCCCTGTTCGACGGCGGTTGCGCATCAATTCCCCTCTGTGATTATTGGATACCCCGCCTTTGCGTTTGGCGGGGCAACGCAAAGGAAGCGCCATGCTCGCGACCGGCAGGGAACGGCTTGAGCGCATGCGCGACGGGCGCGTCATCTACATCGGCGCCGAACGGGTCGATGACGTCACCAGCCATCCCGCCTTCCGCAACGCCGCGGGAACCATCGCGGCCCTTTACGATTTCAAGGCCGATCCGGCCAAGCGCGAACTATTGACGTTCGAGGAGAACGGCGAGCGCGTCGGCTTGCAATGGCTGCGCTGCCGCACCCGGGAAGATCTCGCGCGCCGCATGCGCGCCATGAAGGCGATTGCGGATGCCACTTACGGGCTGATCGGTCGCTCGCCCGACCATGTCGCCGGGCTGATCGCCGGCCTCGCCATGCGGCCGCAACTGCTCAACGAACTGCACTCCGGCTTCGGCGACAATCTGATCCGCTTCTACGATCGCGCCCGCAAGAACGATCTCTATCTATCGTTCGCTGTCACGCCGCCGTCCGGCATCCGCGACCGTGAAATCTACACCGGCATGGTGCGCGACGATCCGACTCTGCAGGTGGTCGGCGAAGACGATTCAGGCGTCATCGTCTCCGGCATGAAAATGCTGGCGACGGGCGCGATCTTTGGCGACGAAGTCTATATCGGCAATCTCACCGCCATCGACGACAGCCGCAAGGGCGAGAGCATCACTGCCGCAATCCCCAACAACGCGCCTGGCGTGTCGTTCTGGGCGCGTGAGCCATATGAGCGCCATGTGCGCGAGGCGGCAGATTATCCGCTGAGCTACCGGTTTGACGAAAATGACGCCGTGCTGGTGTGCGACCGGGTGAAGATTCCGTGGGAGCGCGTTTTCCTGCACAACAACGGCGCGTGGTCGCGCCGCATCTATATCGAGACGCCGGCCAATGTTTATCAGAACCAGCAGTCCAACATCCGCTTTTGGGCCAAGATGGGACTTATCGTCGGGCTGGCGAGCCGGATTTGCCAGGCCAACGGCGTCGACAAGGTGCCGGCGGTGCGCGAAACGCTCGGCCGGCTCGCCGCTCTGGAAGCAACCGTCGCGGGCCTCGTCCACGGTCAGATTGAGGCTTTCGAGGACTGGCCGGAAGGCTACGTCATGCCCAACCGGCGCATGGTCTACGCCACACTGAACTGGTGCCAGGAACACCACACCGAGATCATCGACACTTTGCGCACGCTCGCCGGCGCCGCGCCGCTGCAGATGCCGGCGAGCCTCGACTTGTTCGCCGACGCCGAGCTGAAGGATCGGTTCGAGCGCTGGTGGGGAACAGCGAGCATGCGAGCGGATGCGCGCTACAAGCTCTACAAGCTGGTCTGGGATTTGATCGGCTCGGAATTCGCGGGCCGCCACATGCTGTACGAGAAATTCTATGCCGGAAATTCGATCATCGTACGCAACCAAAGCGACCGCGAGGCACCCTGGGAGAAATTCCACGGCATCGTCGACGGGCTGCTTGCCGATGTGGCAAAGCCGGGCGTGTCATAGGGCAAGGGGTCCGCTACCGTGAATATCGCCGTCGTGTTGATTGCCGCGACCGTGATCGTTTCCGCCGCCGCGCAGATGTGCACCGATCCGCGCGTCAACCGCCGGTTCGCGCAAAGGCGGAAAGTGATGATCGCAGTCTATGCGCTCTATGGCGCCCTGGCGGTCGCAGTGCTCGTCGCCTTCGTGCCCCGCGGACAGGTCGCCACGTTCGGCGCATGCGCCGCCGTGTCCGGCTGGATTGGACTTGGCGTGCTCGCCTCCCTTCGCTTTTCCCCGGGCCCAGAGACACCTAGGCGGGTGTTGCAGCTAGGTGGGCCCGATATCGCTTGCCTCGTCGGGATAACGGCCGGCTTGGCTCAGGCCATGCTGCTGCGCTGACGGCACAACCATGTTCATGGATTGTTCTTGCAACCTGTGCGGGCCTCCGGTAGTGTGAATGGCACGGCAGGGACGGGCACATGGTCCAGCGCGTATCGACGGTCGCATTTGAGGGCATCGAGGTCAGGCCCGTCGATGTACAGGTGCAGGTGGCGCCCGGGATGCCGGCCTTCGCCATCGTGGGCCTTCCCGACAAGGCAGTCTCAGAGGCCCGCGAGCGCGTCCGCTCGGCGTTGATCGCCTCAGGATTGGCGCTTCCGGCGCGCCGCATCACCATCAACCTGGCGCCGGCCGACTTGCCGAAGGAAGGCAGCCACTACGACCTGCCGATCGCGCTCGGCTTGATGGCGGCGATTGGAGCCATTCCGCACGATGCGCTGGCGGGATTCACCGTTCTGGGCGAACTCGGCCTCGACGGGTCGATCTCTCCGGTCGCCGGCGTACTGCCGGCCGCGATCGGCGCCAACGCCCGCGGCGAAGGGCTGATGTGCCCGGCCCAGTGCGGGCCAGAGGCCGCCTGGGCGAGCCCAGACATCGAGATCATCGCCGCGTCCTCGCTCCTCCAGCTCGCCAACCATTTCAAGGGCACCCAGGTGCTGTCACGGCCGCAGCCGAAAATCCTCGAGGTAGAGGGCGGCCTGCTCGACCTCGCCGACATCAAGGGGCAGGAGAGCGCCAAGCGGGCGCTCGAAGTCGCCGCCGCCGGTGGACACAACCTGCTCATGGTGGGGCCGCCTGGTGCCGGTAAATCCATGTTGGCGGCGCGGCTACCGTCGATCCTGCCGCCGTTGGCGCCGGCCGAATTGCTCGAAGTGTCGATGGTCGCGTCGGTTGCCGGCGCGATCAAAGGCGGCGCACTCACCAATCGCCGCCCGTTCCGCGCCCCGCATCATTCGGCGAGCATGCCGGCCTTGGTGGGCGGCGGCATTCATGCGCGCCCAGGTGAAATCTCGCTCGCCCATCATGGGGTTTTGTTTCTTGACGAATTGCCGGAATTTCAGCCGCAAGCGTTGGATTCGCTGCGTCAACCGCTAGAAACCGGCGAAGTCTCGATCGCCCGCGCCAACCATCGCGTCACCTATCCGGCGCGTTTCATGCTGGTGGCGGCAATGAATCCGTGCCGCTGCGGGCGGGCGAATGAACCCGGTTATACGTGCAGCCGGAAGCCGAACGCCCGCTGCAGCGCCGACTATCAGGCGCGCATTTCCGGGCCGCTGCTCGACCGCGTCGACCTGCATATCGAGGTGCCGGCGGTGACCGCCGCCGATCTGATCCTGCCGCCGCCGACCGAGGGCAGCCGCGAGGTCGCCGAACGCGTGGCGCTCGCCCGCGAGCGCCAGGTGGCGCGTTATGCGGCGATCGGACTGCCGCATATCCGCAGCAATGCGGCAGTTTCCGGCACGGTGCTGGAAGACGTGGCAAAGCCCGATGGCAGCGGGCTGGCATTGCTGCGTGAAGCCGCCGACGTCATGCGGCTGTCGGCGCGCGGCTACCATCGGGTGCTGCGGGTGGCGCGCACGCTCGCCGATCTCGATGGCGCCGACAAGGTCGGCCGGATCCATCTGGCCGAAGCCTTGTCGTACCGGGCGCTGGCCGACGAGATCCGTCGCGCCGCCTGACGGCAGCAGCCTCGGTTCGCGGCTAAACCTG
>Ga0208480_1001012_pt1 | contig 10355 bp, 4 predicted proteins | sample NGESurshal092012_4_FD_184485 | JGI IMG/M metagenome (GOLD analysis project Ga0208480, IMG submission 184485) | Arctic peat soil microbial communities from Barrow, Alaska - NGEE Surface sample F53-1 shallow-092012 (SPAdes) | ecosystem: Environmental > Terrestrial > Soil > Wetlands > Peat ... | reverse complement strand
TTCAGGCGACAGCTGCGCGCGCCATTGCGCCTCGGTCTTCGCCACCTTCGGCACGCCCGCGCTGCCCAAATCCTTGCCCGAGCTATCGAAATTTTCGATCACGACCTGATTAGCCGCCAACGCCCAGCGCGGAACGCCCGCCCCGGCGGCAAAAATCGCGCCCAACAGCATAAACTGGCGGCGGTCGGTTGTTATGGAATGCGACAGGCTCACGATCCCTCCATACTGCACAAGCTCACAGATAGGTACGAAAGCCGCTTTTGCCTAGTTCACCGCGATGATCACATTTTCGTCAACGGGCCGGCATCTTCAATCCGGCGTGAGCACCGCTGGCCGCCGCGGCTATGTCACCACGAAAATGATAGCGCCCTTCCATTTTTCCAGAAGAGATCCCGCCGTCTGTCCCAGCGAAAGATGCTCTCCCACCCGGCGGCTCGTGCCCAGAACGATCATGTTGCATTTTGAACGCTGAGCTTCCTCCAAAATGGCTACGGGCGGCACGACATCGGTATGCACGACGGTTCTGATTTTCTCATATCCGTAATGACGGGCGAGAATAGAAACATCTTCAAGAATGGCACGTTCCGCTTTCTTGCGCGGCCTGCGCGCCTTCGCACGTTTATCGGTGTTCTCGGGTGCACGATCGGCCACATGCAAAGCCACGATATCGCTATCCTTCAAGGACGTAAGCGCAAATGCCATTTCGGCGCCGCGCCGCGCGGCCTCGGTTCCATTGACGGGAACGAGAACGTCGAATCCCGCCCCGGCAACATCCTCGGCACTATTGCCTGCCACGACGAGCGCAAGCGGACCTTCAAATTTCGCGGCTACACGGTCAACCGTCGCGGAGAAGCCGTCTTTGTCGATCATTTTTTCCAGACCAACGAAGAGAATGTCATAACCTTTGGCCGCTTCATCCGCGACGCCTTCATGCGGCGCGCCAATGGCGCGAACGGAAACTTCTACCTTTTCCGGTTTCTCCTCATCTTCTTTGTCGGCTTCGACACGATGACCTTTTTTCGCGCCGTCCGTCGCAAAATCCTCCAGAAGCGGCTCGTTTTCGCTCTGCGATTGCGTGTACGACGGCAGCATCGTAACGGGAATGCCGCGGCGGCCCGCGATGAATCCGGCCAGCCGTGTGGCCAACTCCCCATTGGCGCTGTTGTCGGCAGCAATCAGCAGGCGCTCAAAGCGGCTGACAAATCCCTTCGCGTCAAGGTCTTCCCTTTTAAGACGCTGTTCTTCTTCTGGGCTGATTGGCAGCCTGCGCAACGCCGAGCGCAGCATCGGCGGCATCGCCATCGTTGTTATAACGGCCATCGTCACGATCATTGTGTAGAGATTTTGCGTCAGCGCGCCCATGCCCAATCCGATAGACGCCACAATCACTTCGGTGCTGCCGCGCGCATTCAGGCCACATCCCAGTGCGAGCGATTCACGCGCGGAGAGCCCGCTTATCAAGCCGCCCGTGAACGCGCCGCCGAATTTTCCCAGACTGGCGATGACGACAAGGCCCGCCGTCAGTATGGCGAGATGCACATCCGCGAGGATCGTGAGATTGGCCGACAGACCCGAAAGGCCAAAGAAAATAGGCATCATGAAGGCGGAAATAAACCCTCGGAGCTGGTTTTCGATCTGCTTCGACAATATAGGCGATTCACCGACAAGAACGCCGGCAACAAAAGCGCCGAGCACTGTGTTGACGCCAATCGACTGTGTGATCAGCGCCATCAGACACATGATGATCAGAATCGCCGTGACGACGGCGAATTCGCTTTTGAACGTGTCGTTGACCCAGCGGATCGACCAGAAGACCAGCTTTCGGCCAATTGTGTAACTCAATCCGAGAAACAGCATCGTGCCGAGAACGGTTTTGGCGAGGCCGGCAAGCGAGAAACCACCCGCACCCGCGATGCCAAGTATGATCGAAACGATGATCCAGCCGGTCGTATCTTCCATGATCGAGGATGCGACAATGATCTGGCCCAGATTGCGACGCATGAAATTCATTTCGCGTACGACCATCGCCACGATTTTGATGGACGATATCGAAAGCGCCGTTCCGAGAAATAACGAAGCCACCAAGCGATGTTGTGCCGGCAGAATGGAATCCGGAAGAAATTGTCCGAGCGCAAAACCGCACAGGAACGGCACGGCAACGCCTGCCGCGGTGACGGCAAAAGCGGGCATTCCCACTTTGCGCACCAGCTTCAGATCGGTTTCCATTCCGGTGAGCAGCAGAAGCAACATCACGCCGACATTGGCCAATCCGGCGATGAGATTTTTCTGTTCCGCGCTCGCGGGAAAAATCAATGCGTGCGCCTGCGGCCATACCCAGCCGAACAGCGAAGGGCCGAGAATGATGCCCGCAAGCAATTGTCCGATGACGGCCGGTTGGCCGAAACGCTGCATGATCTCGCCGAGGCCGCGCCCGACGATCAGCAGCAGGGCGATTTCCGCAATGAGAATCGTTTCGCCTGAACTGCCCAATCCTGTCCCGGCCGCGTGCCCCGCATCGGCGGCGAATGCCAACGAACCACAGGCGATCACAGCAATCGCCGGGAGTATGAACAGGCGTTTGGTCACCGAAGCCCCGAATATCATCAATCGGGAACGCCATCAGGTTCCCAAAAGTTCCCTCAGGGCGAGCTGCGCGCGGATTCCGCCGGATCGTAGCTCCGATCGGAAGAAGAACGATCGGACTATGGGCCGTGCGCAGCAAAGCCGGACAAACAAAAAGCGGGACGTTCCAGACCATTCCCGCTTTCGGAGTCGAAGCTACGGCGTCATGCGAAGCCCGTTCAACCCGAGCAATGCTCTGCACCTTTGCATTCGCCACGGACATTGCATCGACAGAATGCTTTCGAGGCGCCTGGCTTGCCTGAGCGCTTAACCCGAAACCGCGGCGCGCCATGATGATCGTATCATATGGTCCCTGCCCTATCCTGCCTGCACGGATGCACGCGAGCTTGCATCCCGGTCCTGTCTGGTCTCGCGTTAGGTTCGCTTCAGCATCAATCCATTCCCGTTCTTCTGAGAACGAGATGGGAATACGAAAAGTCGTTTCAAGAGCGCGATCCAGAAAATCGGAGCGCAGCGTTGCGCTCCCACCCCTTAAACCGTTGACAACGCTGCAAACCGAAACAGACGAATTTTCTCGATCGGGGCTTTCGAAACTGATAACTCCATTTTTGGGTTGGCCGTAACTCCTTCTGCACACCGGCGCCGTGTACGAGCCCGATTATCAGAAAGAGGCAGCAGCGCGCTGGAAGCTTGGTTCTGGCGCATCGTCGAGCTGGCCAGAAAACCGCCGCCGCAAAGGCCGCGAACTCCCGACATACTCCTGACAAAGTCAGTGTGCGGACTATACAGGCCGCGTAATTCACTGATTTTGTTTAGAAACTTGGAGCGGGCGAGGCGAATCGAACGCCCGACCCTAACCTTGGCAACGTACCGGGCCCATTTTCGCCACAGTTTTCCAACTTACGCTATAGACTTTTATACTACTGATAATGCTAGTGTTTCTGAGATATTCCTCACGCCGAATGCACGCCAATATATCCGGAAATTTGCTCTGAAAGGCTAATTTTGTGCTTACACGAAGCCAAGCTTGTGCTAATGTAAGCAAATTCGGCTAATTATATGATTCACATGAAAAAACTCACAAAACAGGCGGTCGAAGCTCTAAAACCTTCCAGCGTTGGCGTCAAAGGTTCGTATTCCTTCCTCTGGGATCAGGAGCTTCGCGGCTTCGGCGTCCAGGCGATGCCATCAGGCCTCAAGAGCTTCGTCGTGCAGTATCGCAATACGCAGAAACGCAGCCGACGCATCGTGATCGGCCGCTATGGGGTCATGACGGTCGAAGAGGCCCGAAAAGAAGCGAAGACGGTCCTTGGCAAAATAGCCAGAGGCATTGATCCGCTCGACGAGAAAGACGCCGCGTCGGGTGATGCGATCACCGTCGCGGAAGTGTGCGACTGGTACCTCGCCGAAGCTGAAGCCGCCCGGCTTCTCGGCCGACGTCGGCGCCCTATCAAAGCCTCAACGCTCGCGATGGACCGCAGCCGGATCGAAGCGCATATCAAGCCTTTGCTCGGTAGGCGGCAGATCGGTTCGCTCAAGCTCGGCGATATCGAAGGTGCGCAAGCCGACATCGCCGTCGGCAAGACCTCGAAAGTGCGGGTCGGCGGTCGCGGTGGTGCCACAACCGGCGGCGAAGGTGTGGCTGCGCGCACGATGTCGACATTGCACGCAATTTTCGAACATAGCGTGCGCCTTGGTAAGATTGCGAGCAATCCGGCGAAAGGTGTGCGGCTCCTCGCCAGCACTCCGCGCGATCGACGTCTCGGCCGCGCGGAGATCGAGAAGCTCGGAAAGGCCATGCGCATCGCTGAGACCGACGGCGAACATCCGACCGGACTCGCCGCTATCCGCTTTCTGCTGATGACCGGCTTCCGGCGCATGGAGGGGCTTGGTCTTAAGCGCACATGGCTCAACGAAGAAGAGCGTTCAATCCGCTTCCCTGATACGAAGAGCGGACCGCAGACCCGTGTGATCGGCTGTGCAGCCGTCAACGTCTTGCTTGCGCAGCCACGAACAAGTTCTCCCTTCATCTTCCCGGCGGACTGGGGCGACGGTCATTTCATCGGAGTGGTGCGAGTACTTGACCGTGTCTGTGCTATGGTGCGGCTTCAGGACGTCACGCCGCATACTTTGCGTCACACCTTCGCCAGTGTCGCCGGCGATCTCGGTTTTTCGGAACTGACTATCGCAGCACTTCTCGGCCACTCGGCGCGCGGCATTACCCAACGCTATGTCCATATCGACGAAGCACTTAGAATGGCAGCCGATAAGGTGGCGGAGGAAATCGATCGCATCCTCTCAGGCGACGGTGCACTCGCCGCACGGCAAAGACAGACCCATACAGCAACTGTGAGCGCAAACCAATAACAAGAACGCTAAACACGAGAAGCCAACAAAGCCCCCGCAAACTTAACGGCCATCGCTAGTAGAAAAATTGCGAGCATCGTAGACCAAATAAGTCATCCGTTCGCAAAAACTAGCTTCGCTCATTGCCGGAATATAGTCGACAATAGCCAATCGCGTGCAAGAGTGGTCGCGCGATGGAAGCGGTGGCCGTGTTCCGTTGCCGAAATTCCGAAAAAGCTCGCATTCATGCGTGCACAAGTTATCGGTTATCCACCGATTCCAATGCTAATCGTAGCAAAGGGACCATAGAATCCGACGTTTTCCTTTTTTTCCGTATCGATGCCGCCATCCATAGCGCCGAAGAACAGGTCGGCGCGATAGCCGAAACTGACTTTGGCGATCGAACGGCGGAACGTGATTCCCGCAAAGCCGCCCACATTGGGCACGGTGACGGTTCTCACACGTGCGTGGTCGGGCGTGGCCGGACCTTGATAGGTGATAGGGCGAAATGGCTGCGTGTGGTTATTATGGGCATATTCAGTACCCGTATGAAACCGGCCTGTAGTCTGGTGGTGCGTTTTAGTTTTTTGCCGGCCAAACAAAAGCGCGGCATTCACACTCCAATCAAATGTGAGTTCACCGCCATTCTGATTGCCCACAAATGGCGCTGAGGCATTCCACGAAAGCGACGGCCCGATGCCGTGAAAGCTCCGCGCCGCCGTCAGGCTAGCCGCGTTGCTGTGATAGGGCTCACTCTTCGGTAGTCTCAGAAAGCTGGATCGGTATATTATGTGGAAGTCCGGATCGGATCCGAGCGTCACATTTGATTTGGCGCTGAATTGCGCAAAGCGGACGCCCAGATTGAACGTCGATGTACCTTTGTCGCCAAATATTCCCAATCCAACGTCCTTGCCGGCCTGGAAATCGAGAATGGCGTGGCTCTCGTCGTGCTGCGCTCTGATATCAACAAACTGGGCGGCTAGCGGTTTGACGACATATACGACAACCGAATGATACGTGATGTTATGAAGGGGCAAAAGGGTTTGTTGACGGACATGTTTGTCGCCGTTGGAGCGACCGAAACGGGCGGATGCTGAAAATATCCAATCAGAACCGCCCGGTTCGAATGAGATATTTCCTTCGGCGCCATTGCTGAATTGCGGAGGCCGCTCGACATTGAACGGCGAAATAGTTTGTACGGCCGGGCGCGGCGCAGCCAGGATAAACGAAGGGGTGAAAAATTCCTCTGTATCGTTCATTTGCTCCAACTGGCCGCCAAGTCCAATCCAGACCGTCGGACGGTCGCTGTCCTCATCGGCGGCAATTGCATCGCTCGTGACACAGACTGCCGCGAGCAACGCTAACGCGGAGGTGGTTGTCAGAAGTTGCCGGCGAAATTTCCCGGCCGTATTCGGAGAATTTATAGATTCGCTCATTGTTTGCCCTCACCAATTCTTCGTGACGCGAATGCCGATCAGTTTGGGATCGGTCAGGAACACGTTCGTCGTAAGGCCGCTGTCGTCGCTGTTCAGGAAGTCGCCGGTGATCGCGGTCGTGTTGAAGATGTTCTTGTCATAGAGCATCACCTGCCAGCCGTTCTGGTCTGTCAGGATAAGCGTGAGATTGACGTTGGTGTAGCCGCGCAGCCGGTCATAGGGATCGTCGTTGAAGACGCGCGCCCAGGAATAATCCTGCCAGTAATAGTCGGCGCGGAGCGTGCCTGCCCAATCGGTCGATAGCGGCATCGTGTACTGCGCGCCGAACGACACCGTGAATGGCGGCGCGTTGGGCAGTTCGTTGCCGCTCAGGTCTTTATCGAACCCTTGGCCGCTATTAGGTGCCGTGGTCGGATCGAAACCTGCATATCCCGGGATTGGATCGGCAGCGTAGGCACTCCCTGTTACCGGATCAAGGTGCGCGCCGTAGGCTCTGCCGCATGCGGTGGAAACGAGCGTCGAGTCGACTAATAACATCTCGGCGACAACATAGACCGGAAGGACGCAGTTGGAGGCCTGCGTAACGAACGGCTTAAGCACCATCCAATCCGGGTGATTGGCTGAATCGGAGCGATCCATCAGATCGACCGACTGCGAACCCTTGGCGAGCGCGGTATCTTCCCAACCGCCCGCGAAATTCAGGCGCAAAGCGGGAAGCGGCTCCCAAGTCGATTCGATTTCCGCTCCCTTCACATGCGTGTCGAAATTGTCGTTGATCGCCGTGCGGTCCACGATGCGGGAAATCTGGTAGTTCTCATAATTGTAATAGAACACATCGGCATTAAAGGTCAGCGCGCCGTCGAGCAATGTGTTCTTCGTTCCCAATTCGAACGCATCGACAAACTCCGGCTTGAAGGTCAACGGATGAATGGGGTTGGTGACCTCCCCGCCTCTGAAATTATCGAGCAACACCGCTCCGGGCGGATTGGCCCCGCCGCCCTTATAGCCGTGCGAATAGGAAGCATAGATCAGTGTCTGATCGGTGAAATCGAGCTTGGGCGTCCAGTTCGCAACCGCTCGGCCGGTAAATTGATCCCATTGCTGATTGACCACGCCTGTCGTCGCGTAGCCATAGCCGGCGACGAGCAGTTCGCTAGGAATATCGACGAAATGCTTCTGATCTTCTGTCCAGCGCAGGCCGGCGGTCAGCTTCAGATCAGGCAGGACATTGTAATAGGCTTCACCGAACGCGGCGTAGGAATTGAGCAAATACGGGTTCTGGCTGAGAAAATAATTGTGGCCTTCATTGTTGAGCTTCGCGAGCGGATTGGGATCAATGTAGATGCAACCAATGTTTTGCGGATTATGCTGTGTAAAGGGATCGGAATCAGTGAGACCTCCCACGATGCAATTGGCATTGTCAGAAACACCAGGAATCCAAGGCGATTCGTTCCCATTCCCCGGACCACCACCATAAGTATCGCCCGCAGAGACCATGGTCAGCGTGTTGATGAAGACATAGTAATTTTCTTCGGTTTCGTAGTGGAGATAATTGCCGCCCACGCTGAAATTGAACGGCCCGTTGAAATTGGAGGCGAGCCGGAATTCCTGGCTCAATTGCCAGGAGCGCTCATCCGACAGATCTTCCGCGACAAGTCTGTCGCTGCAACCGAGCTGGGGATCGCAGAACACCCCGTCGGGAACGCAGGAGTATGGACCGCCACCGCCAGTATCCGCGTATGCGCCGCTTGGTGGTTTGCATGCCGCGTTAGCAGGCAACGATTCACACCCGTCGGAGTAATTAAATCGGCAATGACCCAGTCCGTCGGGATCGGGTGTAAGCACATGCATGAAATTGCTACCCAAGTCATCGCCGGGGGTAGCGTATTGGAACGCGCCGGGTGAAGTATCGAAGCGGTTGTAATCCTCGGTCGACCACAAGAAGTCGTTGTTAAAGCCCGTCTGTGCAGTAAATGTTAGCGCAGACGTGATTTTATAATCCGTGTTCAATTCGAGCGTATCGTTTTTCGCCCGATAGACCGGATTCAAATGGGTCTCGATAACGCGCAAATTGCGTGATTGCGTGGTACTCGCATAGGGATCGAAACTCGAAAAATCGCCACCCTGAACGGGGGCACCAAGTTGGGCAACACCCTGATAATAGGCAAGTGAATCGCCGTTCGGTACCTCGAACGCATCAGGCGAATAAGGCGACGAAGCAATGCAACCCTGATTGAGATAGCCATTTGGGTCGATGACCCTGTTTTGCCCGGGCGCCGCTGCCACGGGGACACCGCCCACTTCGGTGGGCGACGGTGCGGTTTTGCAAAGCTGCTTCGACGTACGCATGCGGTCATCATCTTCAGAGAAATGCTCCCAGACGAGATTAACCTGAACGTCCCCGAAAGGTTTCCAGCCGATGGAAACACGGCTTGACCACAGATCGCGGCCATCGGTACGGGCGTCGGTGAGCTCGTTGAACGAATAACCCTGACGTTTGGTCCATTCGCCGGCGACACGGATATCCAGCCAGTCATCGACGATGGGAATGTTGATCATGCCTTCCAGGCGGCGATTGCCGTAATTGCCGATGTCGGCGGACGCCATAGCTTCGAACTGATCGGTGGGCTTTGCGGATTCGAGGTTTACGACACCCGCTGTTGCATTACGGCCGTAGAGCGTGCCTTGCGGTCCACGGAGAACTTGGACCGAACTCACATCGTAGAATTCCTGCTCAAAGAAATGATTGCGGATGAACGGAATATCATTGAACGCCACCGCAACGGCCGGATCGGTCGTTACCGAAATCGCTTGCGTACCGATGCCGCGAAGTTGGATGCTATAACCGGAAAAATTGGTTTTCGTGAAGGTCATGTTCGGCACCTGCTTCACGAGATCGGGACCGCCCGCGGTTTGCGTGGCAGTCAATTGTTCCTGGCTCAACGCCGTGATCGAAATCGGGATATTTTGCACATCGCCGCCGATTTTCGATGAGGTGACCGTGACGGTTTCCAAGGCCGCGCCCGACGTGGCCGAAACAGAAGCCGCTGCGATCTTTATCGGAATTTCCGGATCGTTCATTGCCCGCTCGTCGTGAACGATAACAATTGCGCCGGATGTGTGATGCACGACAAAGCCGGTGCCTGCGAGAATGCGCAGCAGGGCCGCATCTGCGGAAAGATTGCCGTTGGCGCCCTTAGTGTGAACACCATTCATTTCGTCGTCGGGATACATCAACTCGACACCGGCCTGCTTCATATAGGCGCTCAATGCCGTTTTCAGGTCTCCGCCTGAAATGTTAAAATCCTGCGCAAGCGCACTGGTAAAAAGCACGGCGGTGCATATTCCACCGATCGCCAAGAATTTGATGTATGCAGTATTTGTCATTTTCTTTCCTTTGTGCAGCTCCGCACCGACGGACCGCTCTCCCTCGATCAACGCGAAATCACGATCTCGCTGCCCCGGTTCTCCACGCGCAACCCGAGCAATTCCTGCGCCGCGCGCGCAAACAGTTCAACGTCGCCAGTGCGAAACGTGGCGCCGATAGTGCGGCGCCCCGCAGCAGCATCGGCTATGACCAGCTTTTCGCTGTTGTAGCGGTTGAATTCCGCCGCCGCGTCAGCAAGCGTGGTATGCTCGAATACAAGCACGCCATGACGCCAGCCAAGCTCGCTTGCGAGCTTCTGCGCCGGCTGCCGTGTCACGAGCATTGCATTTGCACTGGCGACAGCGACGTCGCCGGGCGTCAACGTGGCGGGTTGCGGTGCATGGCTATCGAGCGTGTCGAACCGCACGCGCCCTTCCATCACCGCCACTTCAAAGCGTGTGGAATCGCGGCGAACGAGAAACTTTGTGCCGAGGTCGGTGACGCGCTGCTTGCCGGCCATCACAACGAATGGATGCGCCACATCATGCCTGACCTGAAAAAATGCTTCGCCACGATCGAGCCAGACCGTTCGCTGGTCCGCGCTCACATCCGCGCGCAGAACG
>Ga0208480_1001011_pt1 | contig 10361 bp, 10 predicted proteins | sample NGESurshal092012_4_FD_184485 | JGI IMG/M metagenome (GOLD analysis project Ga0208480, IMG submission 184485) | Arctic peat soil microbial communities from Barrow, Alaska - NGEE Surface sample F53-1 shallow-092012 (SPAdes) | ecosystem: Environmental > Terrestrial > Soil > Wetlands > Peat ... | reverse complement strand
AACATCGTTAACGTTGCAGTGATGGCACCGATATTGGGCGCCGACCTGTCGTACGTGACCGATGTGGACGGGCGAGTCCGGGCACTGGACGCCAACGATGCGATCAGGGACAGCCGCCACAGGCTCCCTGGCCAGGTTGTGACACCGGCCCATGTCAACGGCATCCTCGCCGTCGCCGACGTGCTGCTCGTCGGCTACCCGGTGCCCGACGAGCTGGCTGGTCGGGCGCCGCGGCTTGCCTGGGCCCACCATACCCAGGCCGGTGTGTCTAACCTGGTCGGGTCGGATCTGTGGACCTCGCCGGTGACCCTCACCACCAGCCGGGGCCTGGTCGGGGCGACCGCCATCGCTGAGTACGTCATGGCCGCGGCATCCTATTTCGCCCGAGGGCTGCAGGAAGGGACCCGGCAGAAACGGGACGGGGTTTTCACCACCGACGGCTACGAGCTGATCTCGCTGCGCGGAGCCACCATGGGCATCCTCGGGCTCGGCGGGATCGGGCAGGAGGTGGCCCGCCTGTCCCGCGCGGCCGGCATGCGGGTGATCGCCACCCGCCACTCCGCTAGCGCCCCCGCGACCGACACCGACGGCGCCGACCTCGTCCTCCCCGCCGACCGGATCCTCCAGTTGGCCGCCGAGAGCGACTTTCTCGCCGTCTGCTCCCAACTCACCCCCGAGACCCGCGGCCTGGTCGGCGACCGGGTCTTCGCGGCGATGAAGCCCGGCGCGGTGCTCATCAACATCGCACGGGGTGAGGAGGTCGACGAGGATGCCCTGATCGCCGCCGTCACCGCAGGATGCATCCGCGGGGCGGCACTCGACGTGTACGACGGCGAACTCGCCGGCCGCCCACCCCGGGCGGAACTCCTCGACCTTCCGCAGATCCTCCTGACCCCACACATCTCGGCCCGCGGGGACCCGGGCCTAGCTGAGCCGGTCAGGCGCCTCTTCGCCGAGAACCTCCGCCGGTTCCTTGACGGCCGGCCCCTGCTCAACGTCGTGGACCGCGACCGCGGCTATTAGAGGGACGCGGAATTGAAGGCACCATCATGACGGCCAGCCGGACGAGGCCGCCAGATCCCCCGCTGGGTGCGTGATCAACACGCCCCGCGTCCGCCAGCACTCACGAATAATGGCGGGTCGAATATTGACGGTTACCAGTAGGTGTGTTTCCGGGCCTCCCCGGCAGCAGCGGTAGTTGCCCAAGCGATGGTGGCGGCCCACCACTGGCCGGGCGCCGCCGTCCTCAGCGAACAGGCGCGGCCAGGCGGCCAGAGCAGGCTGAGTGGGTACCTCAACCCGCGGCTCGGCCCGGGCGGCATGGCCGGGTACTACGCCTGCCCAATCCCGGGGCCCGGGCCGCCGGTGGCCGGTCGGTGATCTGCGAGATCCGCGGCACCCAGGGCAAGCTCACCGGCTCCGTGCGCGCCTCCGCCGGCTGAGCCGCCCTACGGGTTCACGGGAAGGGGCAGGGTACCGCCAACGAACGTGACTCCAGGAAAGGCCACAAAGCCGTTGACGACCCCGTCCAGCCACGGCAGGCCGGTCACCTTGCCGCCGTCAAGCAGCAGGACGTGGGGGAAGGTCCTGCCCTTCCGCTGCGGGGTACGCGGCCGGTGCTGGAAGCAGGGCAGCAGCACCCTGTGCCCGGACGTGCTGAGCCACATCGGATCGATGCAGCCGCTGTTCACCGGGTGAACCGGCACGCCTGGGAGTTCAGGCTCGGTGTACCGGACCGTGGGGGCCTTGGAGGCCGCGGCGAACTGGATCAGCGACCCCAGCACGGCCGGGCGCCCCCGGACCGTGCCGGCGCTGCCTGGAGCGCAGCCGGGCAGGCAGGCGACGACGCCGAGCAGGATCTTCCCGTCCGGGCTGATGTTGTAGTCGTCGAAGGAGCCCGCATGGTTGTAACCACGCAGCACGAACGCTCCGGAGAGCAGGTTGCTGCCGGGCGCCGACGTGTCCAGCAGGCGCAGGCCCGTCGATGGCGACACCTGCGCGCCGCCGACCCAGTTGAACGCGAGGGTCTTTCCGTCGGCCAGCCAGGCCATGATGCCCATGGACCTGCCGCCCTTAGCGTCCCGGGCGGGTGTGCGCCAGCGGCGTTCAGCGCTCGTGCCGGTGGCCGCCACGACGAGGTTCTGGATGTCACCGAAGGGGCCATGCTGCACGAATGTCGATATCGCCAGCTTGCTCCCGTCCGGCGACGCCGCGATGTACCCGATCGGTGCCGTGTCGGCGGGGATCGGGAGCTTGGTCGCTGTCGCGTGGGTGCCGCCGCGCGTCAGGCGGACTTCGTAGAAGTTCGCGGCGTGGTCCTTGACGACGGCGGCGAAGAACGCGCCGGCGCTCGCCGAGATGGCGGCCACGTAGCCGGGCAGGCGCACCGTCGCGGCGGCCTTCCCGGTCGCGGTGGCGATGATCTGTAGTTGCTGCGCGCGGGGCAGTTGCGAGGCGGGCGTGCCGCCCACGTTCGTGCCGCTGGGCTCGGCGCCCTTGAATGGCCCTGGATCTGTTATGAAGTAGGCGGGAAGCCCGTCCCAGGTGGGGAACGGCGAAGCCGCCGTTGACACGCGGTGCGGCCTCGCGCCGCCAGCTCGCCCCGGCGCATACACCTTCGCCACCAGGACCGAGGCCGCCACCACGGCGACTACCGCTGCCGCCGCGGCCAGCGGCGTGACCCATCCCGGCCAGCTGCCCGGCAGGTCAGCCGCCCGGCGCCACCACCTGCGCGGCCGCTCGGGCGGTGGGGCGGAACCGACGCTGGCGCAGATGGCGGCCAGCATCCTGTCCGGGCCGGGAGCGTGCCGTTCGAGCGTGTGCAGCGCGGCGCGAAGCTCGTCCTCTTCTCGCATCGGGTGGCCATCTCGGTTATTCGGCATGAGCCTGCCTCCTTGGGCTCATCTCGATGCGCAGCGCCGCGAGCGCCCGGGACGCGTGGCTGCGCACCGTGCCCGGGCTGCAGCCGAGCAGGTCGGCGATCTCGCTGTCCCCACGGTCTTCGTAGTAGCGCAGGACGAGCACCGCGCGCTGCCGCCGGGGCAGCTTGCCGAGTTCGGCGAGCAGGGCCTCGCGCTCGTTGTATGCCGCAGCGTGATCAGGTGCGATGCTGGCGGGCTCGCTGGCCATACCGCCGGCCGGTATCTGGCGTGAGGACCGGCGGCGCCAGCTGAGGAACTCGTTGAGCATCATCTTGCGGACGTAGAGTTCCGGCCGGTCCAGACAGCCGATCCGGTCCCACCGGGCGTAGGCGCGGATCAGCACCTCCTGGGCCAGGTCTTCGGCGGTCGCCCGGTCACCGGCCAGGACCGCGGCGAACCTCAGCAGCCCGGGCATCCGCGTGGCGGCGAACTCCTCGAAGGTCATCCCGCCTCCGTTGTCCTCGTCCTGACTAAGTACATGCGTTCCGCCCCCCGATGTGTTGAGTTCTCGGCCGGCTTTCTGGGACGGTCCGGGATGTCGGCGGTCTATGACGTGGTGAACCAGCTCGCCGGGGCGGCCGCGGCCGCCTCCGCGCTGGACACCCCTGGTGCTGCCCGGCCGGCTGGGCTTGGTGATGAGGGCCAGGATGGCAAACCGTGATCGCGGCCCAGGCTTAGTGAGACATCTCCGCGGTTATGCGCGCAGGGGCCAGGTTCAGTGAGACAACGACTCCGGGTGCTGTCTCACCGGACCTGGTCGTCGCAGGTCAGAGCGTTGGCGCTGGACCAGGTTTAGTGAGGCCGGACATGAACGAGCGCTACGCCGGCTTACCGGAGCGTGATCACGTTCGCGGTAATCAAAGCGGCCGCATCCGAGGCGAGGTAGGCGATTACCTCTGCGACCTCGCCGGGGCTGGCGACGTGAATGAGAGTGGCGCTCGCGGCGACGACGTCCCGGACGGTCCCGGTAATCCAGCCGGTGTCGGTGACGGGCGGGTGCACCATGTTGGCCGTAACACCGAAGGGCGCGAGCTCCAGGGCGGCTGACATCGTGTAGTTCACCTGGGCGGCCTTGGCGGCTCCGTAGGAGACTTCCTCCGGGAAACCGAGCTCGCCGCCTGAGGTCAGCCCGATGATCCGGCCCCAGTTCGCCTGCCGTGCGATGTGACGCCGCGCGAATTCGCTGATCATCAACGCCGCGCCCATCGCGTCGACCGCGAACTGCCGGGTCCACGTCGCGGCGGTCACTGGCCGGAGGGACCGGCTAAGCCGATCAGCCCGGGCAGGCGTAAAAGTGTCGGCCAGCCACCCGCTCGCGTTGTTGACCAGGATGTCGACCGGGCCCAGCTGCTCCTCGGCGGCATCGAACAGCAGCGCAGCCGCAGCCGGGTCGGAAAGGTCAGCCTCCGCCGCAGCAGCCCGGCCGCCTTCTTCACGTATGCGGGCCAGGACCGCCGTGGCGTCCTGCGCGCGCTGATCCTGGTATGTGTCCGGCGCTCCGGGATCGGCCGGGTCGTCAACCCGCAAGAACGTACACAGGACTGCGCACCCGTGCCGCGCCAGGGCTTGCGCGGTCGCGGCGCCAATGCCGTGATTAGCGCCCGTCACGATCGCGGTATGCCCAGTTGCCACCATGGACTCCTTTAATGTCAACGGACGTCGAGATCAGCGGAGAAATGCCGGAAAAGTACAGTTCAACGGACCGAGACTCCCGGCGCGCCGTCCGGCAGCCTCGTGGCTCCTGGTCTCACCCGGCTGGCCCGGGACTCCAGATAGCGTTGCTCGGCGATGCTGGCCGTGGCCTTCGCGGCGCGCCGGTAGTGCTCGTGCGCCCCGGCCGTGTCGCCGGCCTTCTCCAGCAGATGGGCCCGTACGGAGAGCAGCCGGTGATGCCCGGCCATCCGCTCGTCACTGTCCAAGGTGGACAGCAGGGTCAGCCCGGCCAGCGGGCCCTCGGTCTCGGCGAGCGCGATCGCCCGGTTGAGGGTGACCATCGGGTTGGGCGCGATCCGTTCCAGGATCAGGTAAAGCGCGTGCACCTGTGCCCAGTTGGTCTCCTCGGCCGCGGCCGCGTCGGCGTGCGTGGCGGCGATGGCGGCCTGCAACTGGTACGGCCCCAGCGCCGGTGCGGCCAGCGACGCCTTGACCAGCTCGGTGCCCTCGTCGATCAGCCCGCGGTCCCACTTCGTACGGTCCTGCTCGTCCAGCGGCACCAGGTCGCCGGCCGCCGTCGTGCGTGCCTCCCGGCGGGCGTCGGTCAGCAGCATCAGCGCGAGCAGCCCCGTCACCTCGCCGTCCTCGGGCAGCTGCGCGTGCACCATCCTGGCCAGCCGGATTGCCTCGCGCGCGAGGTCGGCGCGATGCAACTCGCTGCCCGAGGAGGCGGTATAGCCCTCGTTGAAGATCAGGTAGAGCACGTGCAGGACGACCTGCAGCCGCTCCTCGCGCCCCGCGCCGTCCGGCAGGCTGAACGAGCTGTCGGCGTCCTTGATGCGCTGCTTGGCCCGGCTGATCCTGGCCGCCATCGTCGCCTCCGGCACCAGGAATGCGCGGGCGATCTCGGCAGTGGTCAGGCCGCCGACCGCCCGCAGCGTCAGGGCGGTCTGGGAGGCCGCGGTCAGCACCGGATGGCAGCACAGGAACAGCAGGACGAGCGTGTCGTCGGTGTCCGGTGTGTCTTCGGGTGCCACCTCCGTGGCCGTCGCCCACTCCCGCTCGCGGCGCGCCTGGTCACTGCGTATCTGGTCGATGAGCCGCCGGGACGCGACGGTCATCAGCCAGCCGCGCGGGTTGTCCGGCACTCCCCCGTCCGGCCACTGCACGGTGGCGGCGAGGACCGACTCCTGTACGGCGTCCTCACACCCTTCGAACTGGCCATACCGGCGCACCAGCGCGCCGAGAACCTGCGGCGTGAGCTCACGCAGCAGGTCCTCGATGGCTGGTGCCGTCATGCCTCCAATTGTCCGTCAGCGAACATCACCTGCCGCACCTCGACCCCCAGGCCCTCGATCGCGGAGTCCGGGATCTGCGATGCCAGCTCGATCGCCCGCTCCTTGTTCTCGCAGTCGATCAGGTAGAAGCCGCCCAGATACTCCTTGGACTCCAGGAAAGGTCCGTCGGTCACCACCGGCTGGCCGTTGCGTACGGACACCACAGCCGCCTGTGACGGGTCCACCAGCGCCTGCGTGGAGATCAGCTCGCCGGACTTCTTTAGCGCCGCGAGGAACTTGCCGTGGCCGTCGCCGATCCCCGCCTTCTCCTCGTCGGTCAGCGCGTCCAGCACGGCCGGGTTGATATGCAGGCTGATCAGGAACTTCATCTCGTACTCCTCGTGGTTCGGGAGCCCCGCTGGGCCCTTCGACCGGTTGGTCGGAACCGCCGGCGGCGTCTTGACATCCCCCGCCAGAAATCTTGCCCGAGTTCCCGCCATCGCATCGCCCGGACCGCGAGGCCGTCACTTTCGGTGACACCCTCATGACGCTCCAACGTGCTGACGCGAGAGATTTCCGTCCGGGCCGATGTCAGGAAGCTCTCGCCTGCTCCCCGGGCCTGGGCGCTGCTGAAGGTCACCGCCCTGCAGGCACCGGCCAGCTTCGCCGGAATCCAGGTACGTTGCGGTACTTCAATTGCTTTCGTGTGCTGTGGCTGGCGTGCTGGTGAGAGCGATCACGTCGCGTAGCTGGTGGCGGCTGCCTACCCCAAGTTTGGGGTAGGACCGGTACAGGTGCGAGCTGACCGTGCGCGGTGAGAGGAACAGCCGGTCGCCGATCTCGCGGTCGCTCAGGCCGTCGCTGGCCAGGCGGACGATCTGGCGCTGCTGGGGAGTGAGCTCCCCCAGGGCATCGGGTTCGCTGTTCGCGCCGGTAACGGCCACCCCGCACGCTCTCAGCTCTGCCTGGGCGCGCTGCGCCCACGACCGGGCACCTAGCCGCCGGAAGGTGCCCAGGGCTTCGGTCAGCAGGGCCTTGGCGTCGTTGATCCGGCGGCGGCGCCGCAGCCATTCGGCGTAGTCGAGGCGAAGCTGCGCCCGCTCGAAGGGCCACTGGTCCCCGGCGGGGTCGGCGAGCGCCTTGTCGAAATGGGCCCCGGCCCCGCCCGGACCGGCGAGGATGCCACGGGCCCGGGCGATGAGCTGCTCGAGCCGGGCAGAGGCCCTCCCGCCGGGAGGGCTGAGTGCGTGCTCGATGACGTCGCGCCCTTCCATCCGCCGGTCGGCACGGACTGCAGCGGCAGCGAGATCGGCCACACCCAGGTAGGAGGCGTAGTTGTGCAGCGGCGTGCCGTCCTCGCTGAACAGCCCGCGGAGCTGCGTGAACGCCTGGAGGAAGCTGCCGTCGGTGAGGGCCCGCGACACCGAGGGCACGACGGGCCCGGGCGGCCACCAGCCCGCATTCGGCTGGATCGACAGTGGTGAGCGCCCGGTCAGCATGCGTTCGTGCCGCACCGGAGTCGCCGCGCAGGGCCAGAACGGTGGCGGTGATCACCTCAGCGGACGCGGCGACGATGTCCATATGGTTCGCCTCGGCCAGGCCGGCGGCCTCGGCGGCGGCTTCCTGGGCCTCGTCCCAGCGCCCGGTGTCGATGTAGGCCCACCCGAGCACGGTCAGGCTCCGCCGCTGGTGCCCCGCACGCCGGGAGCCCGGAGCCGCTGCATGGCGTCTTGCAGCAAGGTGATCGCCAGGCTGGATTCGTCCAGGAGCCATGCGGTGGAAGCTATCCGCCACAAAGAGGGCTCTTCAAATCGCCCTCCAGCATGCCAGAGCGCGGACGCCGGTCTCGCGGACATCAGGCGGGTCAGTTCTGTGCTGGCTGGCCGGCGGCGATCAGGGTGCTGATGATCTCGGGCAGATGGCCGGCGATGGAGTTGTGACCCTCGCTCTCGAGGGTTCGCAGTTCGGCTCGGGGAAGGTGGTCTCTGAGCCACTCAGCGTGAAATGGGGGCACGAATTGGTCGTCCGTGCCCTGCCAGATGGTGACCTGGCGGATGCTGGCCAAGGGGAAGCCCCAGTCGCGAAAGGTGGCCAGGCAATCGTCAGCTGCTCCCTGGCTCCCTGAAACGCCGGCTGCCCGCAGGAACGAGGCGACCCACTCCGCGTATCCTTGGGAGAAGAACCGGCGGTCCGCATCGCTGTTCGTTTCTGCGGCGATGTCCTCGGCCCTGGCGTCTGCGAGTTGGGCGACAAAGGCATCAACCGCCTGCCGGAACCCCTCGATGTCGCCCGCGAAGGCGAGTTGGTTGTCTTCATCGGCTTCGTACCACGCCCGCACGGGGCTTGAGATTTCAGCCTCCGTGTACGGCGCTGTTCCGGCGATAACCGCGGTCGCCAGGCAGCGATCGGCCAGCAGAGCATCGCAGGCGAGAGCGTAAGGACCGCCCCCTGACCAGCCCAGGTTGAGGAACTTGCCCGCCCCCAGCGTATCCAGGATGGCCGCGGTATCGCCAGCCGCATCAGCGACAGTGCGCCCGGCTTGAGGCGTGGAGCGGCCGTAGCCCGGGCGGGCATACAGGACGGTGCGGATTCCCATCGGTGCTGGGTCGAGTCCGGCTGGAAGCGGTACCAGGCCACATGGGGTACCCGTGTGGAGCACCAGGACGGCCCCGTCCGGGGGACCAGATACCAGGGCTTCGAGCAGCCTGCCGTCAGCAGCGTAGACGTTCACGCTCTCGGGTCCGCCCATGTGATTGTCCCCTCTCACGCTGGCTTGCCTCTGCCTGTACGACGTCATCTCCGGTCCGGACTCATCGCGGATGAACACGGACGGCGGCAGACCGTATCGAGGAGCGCAAAAGGACATCCGGCACCGGCGAGGCGCCTGGACCTACCTCAACGATCCGGTGTGCTCCATGTCGCCAGCCGACCGCATTCCCGTCCGGGAAGTGCAGTAAGCCTGCGGATACCCCGCCACCACGTTCCAGACACAGACTCAGACCGTTCGAGGTTCCCGGGAACCGGACCAGCGCCGCGTCTAAGGGCTGACCCAGGAACCATCAACGCGCAGAACGGTCAGTGCTGGTGACCGCCTTGTAGCCGCACAACCTGGCGTCCGCACGGGCGCCGGGCACACCAGGAAGGAGACCCCAGTGAACATCACCCGGATTACGTGGCCAGGCAGGCTGCGGCTCATTATCGCGGCGGTAATCGTGGCCATTGCCGGCTTGGCCATCCCGCTCAGCCAGATCGCGTCGGCCGGTACACCCGGGGCTGCCGCCGCGGGTGACGGCCCCAAGCCCAGCATCGTGCTGGTGCACGGGGCGTGGGCCGACAGCGGCAGCTGAGACGGCGTCATCCAGCGCCTGCAGGCTGATGGCTACACGGTGTACGCGCCGCCGAACCCCCTGCAGGGCCTGGCCTACGACCCGGCCTACCTGGCGGACTTCCTGCACACCATCTCCGGTCCCATCGTGCTGGTGGGGCACTCCTACGGCGGGGCGGTTATCACCGACGCCGCCACTGGCGACCCGCAGGTCAAAGCCCTCGTGTACGTGGACGCCTTCGCGCCCGCGCAGGGCCAGACCCTCGCGCAGCTGCTCGCCAGCTATCCCGGGTCGTGCGCCGTGCCCGCGAACCTGAATGTGGTCCCGGTCCCTGGCGCCCCAGCGGCGCTGGCGACGCCTACATCAAGCAGAGCGTGTTCCCCAGCTGCATGGCCAACGGCCTGCCCGCCCCGGAGGCACATGTGCTCGCCGCTACCCAGCGGCCAATAGCAACGGTTGCGCTGACTCAGGAGAGTGGTGTCCCGGCGTGGAAGACCATCCCGTCGTGGGCCGTGGTGGGCACCGCCGACCACGCCATCCCGCTGGCGTTGCAGCTGGCCATGGCCAACGCGGCGCACGCCCATATCACCAAGGTAGACGCGCCGCACCTGTCGATGATCTCCGATCCCGGTACGGTGACGAACGTGATCCTGCAAGCCGTCCGGGCGACGTCCTGACCTAGGCCTTTCGCCTAAGGCAGCAACTGGCCTGGCCGGCAGAAGGCCTGCCGAGCGGATCCGCTCGGCAGGCCTTCTCTGTTGAAGTCCCGCCTTCCCGACGCGGAACGCTTTGGCTCGGCCCAGGTCCGGTGCCGGCAGCGCCGCCGTAATCCCCGACGTCTCGATGACGGGATGGTATGTCGTCCGGCCGGCCGCGGCGCTCCCGGTCCGCCCCCCGTTATGCCGTGCCGAGGAACGGCGTGATCAGCGCGAGCACTTCCCCGGGCCGCCGGGCCACGCCGACGTGCGTGGTCGCGGGGAGTACCGCGAGTTGCCCGTCTGGCAGGAGTTCGAGCAGCTCCACCACGTCCGGCAATGGTGAGAAGTCGCGGTCGCCGAAGAGTAGCAGGGTCGGTACCTGCAGTGATCGCAGCTCGTCGCTCCAGCCCGGGAACTCGTGCACCATGGCCGAGTTCCTGGCCGCGAACTCGTCGAAGTGCGCGGGGTCGGGTGCGACTGCGTTGT
>Ga0208480_1001009_pt1 | contig 10369 bp, 11 predicted proteins | sample NGESurshal092012_4_FD_184485 | JGI IMG/M metagenome (GOLD analysis project Ga0208480, IMG submission 184485) | Arctic peat soil microbial communities from Barrow, Alaska - NGEE Surface sample F53-1 shallow-092012 (SPAdes) | ecosystem: Environmental > Terrestrial > Soil > Wetlands > Peat ... | reverse complement strand
GTGGTGCGAAGTAACCGTTATCTTAACAACATCGTCGAGCAGGACCATCGAGCGATCAAGCGTCGCTGCGCGCCGATGCTCGCCCTCAAGTCCTTTCGCACCGCGGCCGTTACGCTCGCGGGTGTGGAACTCGCGCATCGCATTCGCAAGCGTCAGTTCTCATTCGGCCGTCGCGGACCGCGCCGGTTTTTGTCACTTAAGCATCTCTGGGCACGTGCATTGGCTGACCCCGAGACTGATAGAGGCAAGCCTGCTGTCGTGACGCTAAGCCGCTACGGCACCAGAACTCAGGTGCTCGCATGCTGACCGAGACCGAGGTGCAAGCCGTTAAGCTGCTGCGCTACTTACGAAAGGTCTCAGATGGCGGGGGCTTGTATCTGCTGGTGACTCCGAAAGGCGGGCGATGGTGGCGATACGCCTACCGATTTGCGCAGAAGCATAAGGTGCTCGCTTTGGGAACTTACCCCGCGGTTTCTCTTGAGCGGGCCAGGGCTCGTCACGAGTTCGCTCGCAACCTACTCGCCCACGGACTCGATCCGTCGGCGTTGAAGGCCGCACTCGGAAAGGACATCTTCATAGTGACGATGCGGGAGTGGGAGATAGCACGAGGGCACATGTCGAGACCCCGATTACAGTCACGAATAAAGCCGCGCCGATCAGATCCGGCTTAACTTTCGTGACCGCCGCAATTGCCGGTTTGGAGACACGAATCGGTCAGCACTCGGGCCAGGAGCCGCCATTCGGGCTGCGGATCCAGTAAGCCACATAGCAATCGGTCGAAACGTCTCTACCGGAGCGCAGGCGCCACATTCTGATTCATGCGGAACAGGTTCGTGGGATCGTATTTCGTCTTCAGCGCAGTTAGCCGCGCAAACTTTTGGTCGCCGTAAGCTGCCCGCACGCCGTCGACCCCCTCATCAACGATATAGTTCACGTAAGATGCCTTGGCTGCGAAGGGCCCCATGGCCTCGAAGAACTGCCGCGTCCAGAGAACGTTCTTTTCGGTGTCCGCGGCGTCAGACCAGGCCGAGGTCACCAGGAAATTGAACGGGTAACGACGGTTGACAAAGGCGGTCGCGGCCTCAGGAACTCGCTGGATTGCGCTGTGGCCTAATGACTCCAGTACCACCACGGTATGTGCTGAAGGCACCCGCGAGAAGTGGTCCGCGATGACCCGAATCGCTGCGTCGCTCAGGTCTTCTAGAAAGCACGATTTCCAGTAGTTAAGCAGGCCTGGAGGCCAAAGAAAGTCTGCCATGCGTTGGGCGGCGCTGTATGGCATCGGCTGGAACAGGTCCGCAACGGGTGGACCAAAGGCGCGGAGCGGAGCCAGAACCTTCACTCCCTCTTCGGCCGCGCCGGCGTAGACACCGCCCACGGCGACGACCTTCACCCCGCGCAGCGGCGCAGGTACGGCGGGATCATTCCCAAAGTGAAACAGCATTGCGCCTTCCGTGAGTTCCTCGGGTGCGGTCTCTTCGAACTCACGCCAGCGGCGCAGCACACTCGTTGCAACTGCAAATGGATGCACGACGATGCCGCCCAGCACGGTGCCCGCCGGATGTACCTGAAAGGTGAACGAGGTGACGATACCAAAATTGCCGCCGCCCCCACGTAACGCCCAGTAAAGATCTTCATTCTTCCCCGCACTCGCGTTCACTCGCCTGCCATCTGCAAGCACGACTTCAGCAGACAGCACGTTGTCGATCGCAAGTCCATGCTTACGCGCGAGCCAGCCAAGTCCTCCGCCCAATGTCAGTCCCGAAACACCGGTGACCGAGACGTAACCGCCGGTGGCCGCGAGCCCATGAGGCTGCAGAGCATCGGTGACCTCTCCCCATATGGTTCCCGCTTGGACGCGCACCGAGCGCGCGGCAGCATTGACCGCGATGTGCTTCATAAGGGAAAGGTCGATTACAACTCCCTCATCGCAAACCGCGAAACCGGCCACATTGTGGCCGGCGCAGCGTACCGAGAGCAGGAGGCGCCGCTCGCGCGCGAAGTTGACCACGAGCACCACGTCCTCGGGGCTCGTACATTGGGCAATCAGGCCGGGGCGTCGGTCGATCATCGCGTTAAAAACTTTGCGCGCTGCGTCATACCCCTGATCATTGGGGTGCAGCAACTTCCCACCAAACCTTGACTTCAGATCGTGAGTATCCAGCGCGGTCGTCATATTAGAGCTCTCCACGTGCCGCGGGCCGACTTTGCAGCGTGACGTGCGGATCATACAACCTCTGTGGCCTTCTTGAACGATCGGCCGCTTTTGCAGAAATGAGTGTCCGCTATCGGTCACGACCCATGGCTGTAGTGGGTGGTCGAGAGGATTCATTGGCGGTCTTCAGCAGCGACGTAAACCGCGTTCACGAAAAACCCGGGATGCACAGAGCTGCCCAACAGCGGCCGCTCACGCTTCGGTTTCAATTTTTCTAATAGCGGTCACTGGCCCCGAGAACCACTTGCGAAGTCCTTGTAGAGGGAGGGTCTGACGGTAATGGCGGTTTAACTGCCGCGTTGCTGCACGAGGTAACATTGACAGAATAGCCTGGTAGTGACGTTCTCGGAACGCGCCGGGTGTCCGCGCTAATCCGATAAGATCAGGGGTATCTCGCTGGTGACTGAGTCTTCGCACGCCGTATTCCTTAGTTACGCCTCGCAGGATGCGGAGGCAACCCAGCGCATCTGCGAGGCACTCCGCGCGGAGGGCGTCGAGGTCTGGTTCGATAAGAGCGAACTGCGAGGTGGCGATGCCTGGGACCGATCCATCCGCCAACAAATCCACGACTGTGAGTTGTTCGTTCCGATTATCTCCCAGCATACGCACGAGCGGCTCGAGGGCTACTTCCGTCGTGAATGGAGACTGGCGGTCGAACGCGCCGGCGACATGGCTGAAAACAAGGCGTTCCTCGTTCCAATCGTCATAGACAACACCGCCGAACGAGATCCGTCTGTCCCGGAAAAATTCCGGGAGTTGCAGTGGATACGCCTGCCCGATGGGCAGACCTCGCCCGCTTTCGTCGAGCGCATCCAGCGTCTACTAGCGGGCGCGGCTGCTGCCGCGTCGGTGGGCGTCCGAACCGCGAGTCCTGTCGCGAGTACGGCATCCGACGCACTCGGTCCTATCCGCCGGCGGATGGAAGTCACGTACGGGGCGATCGCGGCCGCGGTGCTGTTGGTGGTCGGGTATGTCGGGCTCGAGCGGCTCAACCGACCGAAGCCCAGCGCCCCGGGCATTGCATCCATCGCGGTGCTGCCGCTCGCAAACGAGAGCGGCGAGGCGAGCCAGCAGTACTTTTCTGATGGGATATCAGAAGACCTGATCACTGCGCTCGGGCAGTTCCCGGGGCTGAAAGTGATCGGGCGCGGCTCCGCGTTCCAGTTCCGCGATTCGAAGGAAGACAGCCGCAGCATCGGCGCGAAGCTCGGTGTGGCGCACTTGCTCGAGGGGACCGTGCGCAAGTCGGGGAACATGATCCGGGTGAGCGCCGAGCTGATCGACACCGTCGACGGCAGCATGCTGTGGTCGGAGCACTATGACCGGCCCTACAAGGACCTCTTCGCACTGCAGGACGAGATCACGCGTGCTGTGACGGGGGCGCTAAAGACCAAGCTCCTGCCGGGTGAGCATGCCGCGGCGCAGAGCGAGCAGCCCCCGAGCGGGAACTTGGAGGCCTACAACGCACTGCTGCAGGGTCGGTTCTATTACGTCCGCGACACAGAAGCCGATAATCGCAAGGCAATCGAGTTTTTCACGCAGGCCACCCAGCTTGATCCGCGTTATGCGCTTGCCTGGAGTGAGCTCGCGCGTGCCTGGATCGGCCTCAGTGGAGATTTTCTTGAAGGTGCAGCCGCGCAGGACGCGAATCTGAAGACGCGTGAGGCGGTCGACCGTGCGCTCGCCCTCTCACCTGACCTTGCGGCTGCGCACAATGCCCGGGGCGATCTGCTTCAGCTCGTCGACTTCGATTGGCGCGGAGCGGAAGCGGAGTATCGGCGTGCGCTGGAGCTCTCGCCCCATGACGCCCAGGCGCAGTTCAATCTCGGGACTGCGCTCGCTTCTTACGGTGAGATGGATCAGGCGATCGAGCTTACGCGGCAGGCGCTCGTAACTGAGCCGCTGCGCGCCTGGGGGTATAAGGCGCTCGCCACATATCTAATGGGCCTTCACCGCCTCGATGAAGCCGAGCAAGCATTGAATAAGGCCATCGAGCTGCAGCCTATGGCGGGACCCTTATACTCATGGCTCACGAACATCGAGATTAAGCGCGATAAAGCATCAGCGGCGCTCGACACCGCGCAGCAGGCGCCTCCCGGAATATACCGGGACATGTCGCTCGCGTTCGCACGACAGCTCGGGAGCGACCGGAGTGCAGCCGATGAGGCGCTTAGGACATTTATCGAGAAGGATGCCGGTGGTTCCGCCTACCAGATCGCGGAAGTCTACGCGCTGCGCAACGACGCGACAGCAACCTTTGAGTGGCTCGATCGGGCCTGGAGCAACCGCGATCCGGGCATCCAGTATCTTCTCTTCGATCCTTTCATCCTGCGCTACACGGACGATCCGCGCTTCGCCGCTTTCTGCCGCAAGGTCGGGCTACCGGTGCCGGGTGAGGCAGGAAGGTCCACCTGACTTCGTGGTTTCGCGGACTGTCCGCTCATCGTCACCTGAACGGCAGGTATCGGGAGTCGCGAAGGACAGCAGCGGGTCCGATTGTTCCCATTAGCGCATTAGCCCGGAGTCCACGGGCGGCCACCGCCGTCGAATAATATCTCGCCCTCCCGCGGGGTAACTTTTCGGGTAACTCGTCTCATCTATTTTTACAAACGCTCACGAAACAGTTGGTTATAGCGCCTATTCGAATCCTCAGCCGGCAAATCCCGCACGACGGTACAAAAACCGCCATTCGCTTTCCGTCGCGCGTTGGATTCAATTCGAACCCCCGACATAAAACAAGTCGGGTTCGACAACTTGGCCGCCAGGCCAAGTTGAACGCCGGAGGGCGCAGCCCGGAGGCGGCCCCGGAGGGGCGAGGCGCGCAGCGCCGAGTAATCCCTCAGCCGGCACCAGAAAACATGAACATTATCAGAATGTTATGTGATAATTAGAATAATTGCAACAGGGCAAATTTAGAACCCAATTTGCACTCCAAGTTGTAGCGTGAAAGCCAGGCGTCCTCGCGTCAGCAGAGTTGCCCACCGGCTGCAGTCGTCGCCCAAGCCGCCAGCGGCGAGCGGCCGGTTTCGGAAAGGAATTAAGAATTACTTCCGGAGGGTCAATGACTCAATACGTGCACCTACTGCCAGCTCATGAAATTCTTTTGACTCCGCAGGGTCATCGAATACCAGCTCATTGTTCACGTAGCGAGCATGCTGCGCATGGGCATCTAGGTAAGAAATCAAATCAAGGCTCGCCTGCAGGCTTCTTCGTTGGCCGGCCAGATTGTGCGAAAGTTCGACGTCCCCGCTCATCTCGGCTTCAGGGCCCAGTAGCCTTGCTCCCCAAGCGCTATCAGGCCCTGATCCCCCTCGAAACGTCCCTGTTTGCGTTCTATACGCTTCCGTCCGCCGGAAGCTACAGCTTCGTCCCCAGAAGCCTAGCGAGCGCTGTTAGCAGCACGGCTCTTCCGCACCGAAGATGTTTCACTTCTTCTCTTCGAGCGTCCAACCTGAAATTGTGCAACTTAAGTAAGTGAGCGACCCGCTGTCCAATTGAAAGAAAATACTCGGCGCAACTCCGGCGTCCACGAAAAGCAATGTTTGCAGATTGCTCCCGGTAGTCAGACCTTGGCCATTGGGGCCCGCTGAAATGATTGGAAGTTCAACATACGTTAAATTTGCGTTCGGGTTTGTGAAACCTAGAGCCAACTGCTGAATCACAGCCCCCGCACTGACTACCGACCAACACGCCACATTGTGAATGGCGGTCTGCGCAGTAGCGGCGGGGAAGTTCACCGTACAGTAAAGGGTGTTGTAGCAGCTGCCCGCTTGCACCGATTGCTGGTAAGGAGCTTCCTGTATTGTTTTCTCTGTTGCCGCTTGAGCCGGCACTACGCTGAATCCAACAATTGCTAAAGCGGCGCTTATGAGCGCTATATGACGCATTGTGATGAACATATGGATATTTCCCCTTTTTTCGGTTCCGAGTTAGTGGCGCTACCAACTAAAACCGGATCGTCGGGCCAATCCCGCCATATAGAACTCTCTTGCCGTTCGTGCGCTCGCGGATTCGCTTGAGGCGGACCGCCGCACCGAACACCGTGACGAATTTCGCCGACGCATGCTGATGCGTGTAAAGACAGCAGCGGATTTCGTGGATCGCCCCGCTCCCGCGCTCATCCTAATGCCTGGTTCGTCGAGGTCCGGCAAATCCTCGCTTAGCGAGCGTCTGATTGAAAGGCTGGAGGCAGTGTGCATTCGATCGGATGTCGAACGCAAACGTCTCGCGAAGGCTCGCCTGTTCGATCCTCGCGACTCCGATCTAGAACAAGGTATTCACGATTCGGACTCCAATCAGAGGACTTATGCGCGCCTATTCGACGCAGGCATTCCTAAGTCTGGCCGCGAGCTCGGCCTTTGCGGGCGCGCGCATCGAGGCTGATGAGCTTGGTTTCAAGGTCACTCTTGAGAAGCGCGCTAACGCGCTTTAAAGCCAACTTCGCGAGCTATTCCGTTGCATACGGATCTTTAAGGAAGCTGGTTGCGGTGCAATTAAACGGCGCAAAGTGCAGCAGGACTTGAGCCAATTTCGTGATACCCTTCTCAAAATCCTGATCCAGGTCCACGACCAGCGGAGCTAAGTTAGGTTTAGCCGGGTCCTCGAAGCGAATCCTGACCTGTGTCAGGGCAATGCCAGCCGGCAGCGCGGCCTGCGATTGTTGATTGATTACCTGTAGCAGTTCGCCGGCAAATTTCTCCCATCGCTTTACTGCGCCTTTTTCGAGCAGCTTTTTAAGAAATAAACTCAAGGTGATCGGGATGATCTTTATCCAGTGAGGCACGTTGTCGGAAACGCGGTAAATTCCGTACAGCGCCAAGAGCAGTTTTCGGCGAAGACCGACATATTCGAAAAGGGTGGTCGCCTTGCAGGCAATCGCTTTTGCACCGAAGGGAATCGGCAGAACCGTCGGGCGTCCATCCTCAACCACAAAAAAGAGGTAGTAGCAGCCGTCCTGGCACGCGACACCCGCGTTGTAGAGTCCGAACGCGCTCCACTCCGCGGATTCCATCCGTACCACCGCATGTAGAAACTGCCCATTTTCCGCCGACAGAATATCCCCTACCCGATTGGAGCCGAGGAGCAATACACCGACCGCGCGCAGCGCGTCAACTCGAAGCTCGGAGTCTTCTTTTTCCGCATCGCCCACGAGCATGAAGACCGCTGCAATGATCAGACCCACCGCAACGAGCACGATAAGTACCACACCTAAAGCGATGGTCAACCACTTGGGTACAACGTCGTTGAATAAGTGCTCCATCAGCACATCAACGGCCCAGGCGAGGAGACCCAAGGCTACGGCGCCTGCCAGGGTCACCACTACAACTTTAAGTTTCTTCACGCTTCCCTCCGTGACTCAAAGGCCGCTCTCTTAAGACGTAACTTAAGGGTACGACGTCAGGGTGGCTGTCGCCAATGGTCTTGCGGTGACCGCGCCGATTTACGCTTCTTGGCTGTCACCTCTCGACCTCCCTGTCAGCGATTGGCTCGTTTCTGCGCCCAGCCGGTGATCCAGATGCTCAAAGGTTGCACGCGGGTGTTCTGGAACGATCGAATCAGCCAGTCTCCGCCCGACTTTACAAGTACATAGGTTTGATAGGACTTCTTTCGCCCGCTACCCTCCGTATGAACCAGAGCTATGCTGCTCGATAGCAGGTCAATGCTCCTGCTGATCTCGGCGGACAGCTTCGTGCCCTTGAGCACGCCGCGGAACAGCGCACCGTGGAGCGCGGCATTTTCTGCGCGACCGCGAAGGTGCATCCCGTTGAATGTGATGTAGTCGGACCGCTCGGCAAAACATTGACCATAGGCTTCGCCGTCACCGCGCGTCCACGCGTCATACAAACGACTGAGCGTTTCGCGAATCGCTGTCGCGACATCAGTTCTGATCTCGGCGGTTCTGCCAGCTTCGTCGGTCATCGTCTCACCCTGCTAGGTGGGCCGGCTCCATCATAACAAAACTGACTGACTGAAAATTCTGCCTGGCAACTTTGCGTCAGTGTTTAGGATAGCATCGCCGTCATGCGAATAGATTTCGACTGGGACGCGCTCGAACAAGCGCTGAGAGATTGCGAACGCGTCACAGCAGAGGAATGCGCATATCTCAAGAGTGCATTTGTGGCGACCGAACGGATGTGCGCGGAGAACTTTGCCGAGGGCGGCACCGTGAAGTTCGTGATGTTGTCGGAGGCCCCGCTGTTCGGTGTAAATCAGCGCTATTTCTACAATGCCGCCACTCCCTTCGGCGCATTTTTCCATTTCCGTGACGCCGAGGCCATTTTAGGTCACGGCTTTGCAGAAGGTCGCACGGCAAGGAGTTTCTCCTTGCAGAGCTTGCGCGCGCCGGCTTCATGATACTGGACCTTTTCCCCTTCGCCTTGAACCAGTATGACACGCCATCCGTCACGTACCGGAAAATGTCCTTGAGCCGCTACCGGCAGCTGTTCCAGCGGACCGCCCCGCTCTACTTCGATAGAAAGCGTGACGCAATTCTCCAGCGCGGGCGGCCGCTCTTCATGTTTCGCTATAAAGCGACGCGGCACGCGTTGGTTGACCTCGTAAATGCCGAGCTGGCAAAGCGCAACATCGCTCCCGCACAGTCGATCGCCGGAGCGAATATGCCGCTTGATCGCGAGAAACTAAGACAGTTCTGTAAGCTAGCGCAATTCGCTCCGATTGTAGATGAGTAGAATTGGACACACCTCTCCACGGCTTTGACTTGCTCCATGCGCACAACGAGATGCGGATCTCAAGTGGGATGCAAGTAATTCTATACGTCGCTCCACGCCACCAGTAGACTGGTATTCGGTTAGCGCAAATTGCACCACCGGCGTCGCTCGGACGGTTCCGGGCGCTTACGTGGAAATCTCTCATGTCTGATTCGTCTGCAGGCAAGCGGCGCTTTGCGCGCATCGATCGGCTTCCCCCTTACGTTTTCAACGTTACCGCCGAGCTAAAACTCGCAGCCCGCCGACGCGGGGAAGACATTATCGACATGAGCATGGGCAATCCTGATGGGGCTACCCCGGCGCATATTGTCGCGAAGCTTATCGACGTAGCTCAACGTCCCGATACGCACGGCTATTCCACTTCCAAAGGTATCCCGCGCTTAAGACGCGCCATTTCCCGTTGGTACCAAGAGCGGTACGCTGCTGAGATCGACCCGGACAGCGAAGCCGTTGTGACTATCGGCTCCAAGGAGGGATTGGCCCACCTCATGCTCGCGACGCTTGGTCGCGGCGACACCGTACTTGTTCCGGATCCCAGCTACCCGATTCATCTTTATGGTGCCGTCATCGCTGGCGCGGATATCCGATCCATCCCAATCTCACCGGAAATCGATTTCTTTGCCGAATTGGAGCGCGCCATTCGAGGTAGTTACCCGAAGCCGAAGATGATTATCCTGGGATTTCCGTCCAACCCCACGGCACAGTGCGTCGAACTCAGTTTTTTTGAGAAGGTTATTGCATTAGCGCGCCGGCGCCAGTCATCGCGCATATCCTTTTGCTTGACTTGTTAATAGAGACCGAGCTTAGGACTTCTCAAACGTGCAATGCTAGCGTAATCTGGAATGAAAAGACGTAAGACTCGCCCTACCTAGGGCGCTGGCCTTAACGCGTCGAATCCTCGGTCGTCACGGCTGCGTCGAAGACATCAGCGCACGCGCGGCGCATTTCAAATTGTTGATTGGCTCTAGGGATTTTGCGACGTCGCGTAGTACCAATGCCGCATTCGCCACGTAAATCGCGCGCGCTGCCCGCTGAGCCCCGCATTATTTCTCTGACCGAAGCGACTATTTGAAGCCAACGCGATTCCTGCGGCGATTTGGTTGGGCATTTGAAGTCTCAATACGGCCAGGACACGATTCGCGGCGGATCCCTGAGGACTGGTTGACCTACGCGATGTTAGCGTGCACAGTCCTTCGTTGACGGCATGGGTGCGCTCTCATCGCGACTCGATCCGAGAGCATGTCGATGGCCGTCCAGGGTCTCTTGGTGTCTATTGGCAGCCGGATAGTCAGCCGCCAATGTAACGGGCAGGACACGATTCGCGCCTGGCATCTGAGGAGGCCTTGACCAGACGGGATGTTAGCGTGAACAGTCCTCGCGAAGAGCCCGCAGCCGTTCAGCACAACAGCCGAGAACGATCACATTT
>Ga0208480_1001008_pt1 | contig 10376 bp, 9 predicted proteins | sample NGESurshal092012_4_FD_184485 | JGI IMG/M metagenome (GOLD analysis project Ga0208480, IMG submission 184485) | Arctic peat soil microbial communities from Barrow, Alaska - NGEE Surface sample F53-1 shallow-092012 (SPAdes) | ecosystem: Environmental > Terrestrial > Soil > Wetlands > Peat ... | reverse complement strand
ATGGCTTCTGTTGCCGATCATGTTGCTGCAGCCACTCCATTGGGGGCTGATCCACGAAGCCATCCATTCCCATTTGCTTCCCAATCGCCGCGCCGATGAATTCTCTGCGCGTTTGTTGTCCATCACGCTCGGCGTGCCCTTCGACGCGACCCGTTTCAGCCATCTGGTTCATCATCGCTATTCCCGACACGGTTATGACCGGCCGGATGTCTATGACGGCAGCGGCCCTTACGCGCTTGCCTGGTTGCGATATTGGGGGCGTCTCTTCGGTGGCGTCTATCTGGGCATACTGGTTTCGCCGCTGATCGCGTTTGTCCCGATGTCAGTCGGGAGCCGTTTGATGGAACAAAAAATTCTAGTGAACGAAGATGGCGATCTGGAGGTGCGACGCTTATTCGTGTCTCTGGTAACAAATCCGGTCAAGCGCCGACGCACGCGGCGCGCATTCGCAGCGACCTTGGCATTGTATGGCGCGAGCGCCTTCATATATGGCGCGTGGTGGCCGATGCTGTTGGCCACTATGTTTGTGCGGGGCCTTTGGCATTCGATTGCAGACAACGTCGCCCATCACGATGTCGCGCTCGACGAGCCGGAACGTGCGCGCAATTATAAATTGCCGAGAGCGCTGGGATTCCTTGTAACAAATCAGCACTTGCATCTGACGCATCATCTTCATCCCGCAGCACCGTGGACGTCTCTTGCCATGATGAACGTGCCGTCAAATGAAAAGATGAATGACAATTATTTCCGCGCTGCGTTTCGTCAGGTGAATCGGGCCTATCCCCGATCTCTGGTGTAAGGCCCCTCGACGGAGCGACCGATGGGCAATATGAATGACATGAGTTCAAAAATCTGCGTCGTGACAGGTGCAACGTCGGGCATCGGAAAAGCCATCGCATTTGAACTGGTAAGAAGGAACGCAGCGGTCATCCTGATCTGCAGAAACCGGCAGAAAGGTGAAGATGTCGTCCGCGAAATACAAAAACTGACTCAAAGAAGCCCGATCGATTTGTTGATCGCCGATCTTTCATCGCAGCAGCAAGTACGAGCGGTCGCCGGTGAATTGAACGGCAAGTACGGGCAGCTGCATGTCTTGATAAACAACGCAGGCGCTATGTTTCCGAGACGCGAAGAAAGCGTCGATGGCATGGAAATGACGCTGGCGGTCAATCATCTGGCCCCGTTCCTCCTGACGAGCCTTCTTCTCGATAAATTGAAGGCAACCAAAGATGCGCGAATCATCAACGTCAATTCTGATGCGCATGAGCAAGGAAGAATCGATTTTGCCGATATACAGATGCGGCGGCGTTATGGACGCGGCGTCGGAATGCGTGCTTACGCAAACGCAAAGCTCGCAAACCTGCTAACGGTATACGAGCTTGCCAGACGCATTCAACACACGGATGTCACAGTTAATGCCTTGCATCCCGGATACGTGGCCACCAACATCGTCTCCATTCAAAACGCGACGGGCGCGTGGCGGCTGCTCAAGCCGTTTTGGAGTATGGCGATGGGTTTTATTCTCACGCCGGAGCAAAGCGCTCTTTCTTCGATTTTTCTCGCCTGTTCCTCCGACGTTGCCGGAATATCGGGAAAATATTTCGAGAAATGCGCCCCAGCGGCGTCCAGTCCGGCATCGTATGACAGACACATGCAGACGCGGATGTGGGACATCAGCCAGAAATTGACGGGAGGTTAGAAGAACGACGATGCGCGGACCCATTGTCAACATAATCAAACCCGCACTTGCCTGGGCTGTTATGATTTGTGTTGTTGGTGTAGCCGTTTCTTCCGCTGCCGCATCCGAACAGCGGTGTAGTTATCAGATCCACGATTCCCTCTACGGCATGATCGGTGTCTATAATAACGTCATCGACAGGAACGGCGATGCGACGACCGTTACCACTGAGGCCCATGTCAAAGTCTCGCTGCTAGGTGTCGTCCTCTACAATCAGGACGTATCCCGGATCGAGCGTTTGGTCGGCGGGCGTCTCGTTTCCTTTCATGGAGTCACAACCGAAAACGGCAAGCCGACGGAAGTGAATGGTTGGGCCGAAGCCGACCATTTCATCGTTACGTCTCCCAGCGGCAAAGTTACGGCACCGGCGACGATCCGATCAGCAAACCCGTGGTTTGCGGCCACTGAAGGCGGCGATACGATCCTCATGCCGGACTCCGGCCTCATTTCGAAGATGCACGCAAGCGGTGGCGAAGAAACAGCAATCACGATTGATGGCGCTACCAGACAGGTGCGGCAGTATCACATCGAAACGGCTGGTCCGGTCGAGCAATACGAAGTTTGGATGGACAAGGATGGAACGCCGCTCAAGTTCAACATAAAGGATCAGGACGGAACCGACACATTTACGCTGATCCGTTGAAATAGCCGTTCCGAGGCGCGTCAGTTAGATCGCGCCGTCCGGCCATCGCATCGCGGTCTCCACGTCACGCGATAATTTGGAGACCGCTTCACCCCGCAAAGCCGAATGAAATTAGGCGCTCGTGCTAACGGACTTGCCCATGCCGGGCGGAGGAGCTGCTACCGCCGCAGATGTTGCCACAGAAGCTTTGTCATCAGTATCGCCATCCCGATCCGGACCGGGCTTTTCTTGGGTCTCCGGAACACGCGCGGATATGGCAGGCGCTGCAGGGGTCACGGGTGCGATTTGCATGGATTTTCCTTCGGTTGGAACACATCACGAGCTTAGTGATCGCACCTTAATGCGCAGTGTGGCCTACATTGATTTTTCGTATAGTGTCGCGCCCAGCGCAGCACGCGCTTGTCGGCGACCAATCTTGGGATCGCAGCGTTTGCCCCGTGAGAGACACTGATTGGGCGCGTTATAAACGAGCGTTCACATTGCGAATGGGCGATCACTATCAACTTCCGCCGCCTGATTGATCCCACACAACATTGGCAAATCCCAACGTACAACGCATCTGCGTTTAGTCGTCATTCATGTAAGCTCGGCTAGCTTGTCTCATGATCAAACCTTAACTGGCTCTGCGCGGCAGTCACGTATCGCTTCCGATTGGCTGAGAGATATTCGATGAAACCTGTTTCTCGATCCTCAATGCGCTATGACGCCGTAACGATTTTATTTCACTGGCTGACGGCTGCTCTTGTTGTAGGGCAGTGGGTTGGAGCGAAAACTATCGACATGTGGCCGCGGGGTGGGTTGCGCGTTGATGCCCGCTCGATCCACATAACATTTGGGATTTTTCTCGCCTTGTTGTTGATCGCACGCATCGCTTGGCGTGTTACGGGAGGAAAGCAGCTGCCCAGAGCAGAACGCGGGATTCTGGGATTGCTCGCACGCGTGACGCATTGGGGACTTTATGGCTTCCTCATCGCGACAATCATGTTGGGTCTGGCGCTGATGAGCCTGCGAGGCGACAGCTATTTTGGAATGCTGACGCTACCATCGTGGACTTTCTCTACCCCTCAATTGCGTCACACGATGGAGAATTTGCACGATCTGTCTGCTACGACACTGCTCGTTATCGCTGGATTGCATGCTTCCGCCGCGTTGCTGCATCGATATGTTCTACGAGACAGCGTGCTTGCCAGAATGCTTCCGCAGCGCAGCTAAATCGCAACAATAGAGATCAACATGGTTCTAAGCCTTAGAGGGCGCGCCGGGATGTTTCCATCCTTTTCAGAGCGTCCAGAACCAGCGACGGCGCGAGGAGCTGAGGAAGCACGATTGGCCGGGTCCGTAAATCCGGCGGATATAATAGATAAAGCGGAACACCGCTGCGGCCGTAGCGGCCTAGCTCGGCGGTGATTGCTGGATCGCCATTCGTCCAGTCGCCTTTCAATGTCACAACGCCGTCACGGCGCAAACGCGTCAAGACCGCAGCATCTCCCAATGCGACACGTTCGTTGACCAGACAGGTCACGCACCAGGCTGCCGTCAAGTCCACCAGCACCGGCTTTCCAGCGCGGCGCGCGTCCATTACGGCCCCGGCTGACCACGCCGCCCAGCGATCAGGCTCCGGGGCGGCTTGAATGCGCAAGCTCACTACGACTAGCACGGCCAAGCCTGCAACGCCGATAATTCGACGAGGCCACGGCGTCAAAAGCGGCAATAACCACAGCAGGAAAACGAGCCATAATCCCGTCGAGAGCGCCACCACGAGTCCCGTCGAACCGACCTGTTTGCTCAGCACCCAGACAAGCCAGATGGCGGTTGCAAACATCGGAAACGCCAGAAACTCTTTGAACCTTATCATCCACGTGCCCGGCTTGGGCACCAGGCGAACCAGCGCTGGCACAAATGCGAGCGCACTGAATGGAAGTGCGAACCCGGTTCCCAAAGCGAGAAAAACAATCAATGCGAAAGCCGTTGATTGCGTGAACGCATAAGCAAGCGCCGTGCCCATGAACGGTGCCGTGCAAGGGCTCGCGACCAGCACTGCAAGCATTCCTGTGAAGAACGCGCCCAGCCCGCCTTTGGCGCGCGTAAAATCATTGCCAATTCCAGCCAAGCTCAACGGAACCTCGAAAACGCTCAGCAGATTCAACCCGATTGCCGTCATCAGCATCGCCATCGCGAACACGACCAAAGGAGATTGAAGCTGGAACCCCCAACCCAACACGGCTCCGCCTGCCTTGAGAAGAAGAAGCAAAATCGCGATGCCGGTAAACGTCGCCTGCACGCCCGCAAAATAAAACGCACCGTCGCGGCGCAGAACCCGCGAATCTCCTCCCGACTGCGCCAGCGCGAGCGCCTTCATCGACAGGATCGGCAAAACGCACGGCATCAAATTGAGGATCAACCCGCCCAGAAACGCCAAGACGGCGGCTTCGGCCAGCGTCAACTCATCGGAACGTGAAATTGGCGCGACAGGAGCTATCGGTGTGGCAGACACGGCGAACGCTCCGACACCGGGAATATCCAATACGCCATCGAATTTGCTGAATGGCTTGGCATGTAAAGGCCGCACCGCTTTCCAAACCAATGTGTCGCCATCGATACGCGTGCTGGGCGAAACGTCGTAATTCATCGCGCGCATCGTGGCCGGATAAAAATTCGTCAACTGCGCTTTCGCACCCGCCAGAACGGGGCCGATCAATGTCAACGTCAGAGTGTTCGTACCAACGGCGATATGGGCAGAACCGCCGAAGACGCGTGGCAAAGCGGCACGGGCTTTGGCAAAGATCACGGGTGATCCAGACGCCTTGCTCAAATCCAGATCGAGCGTCGCCTGCTCGGGAATGCACATCTGCGCGCATTCGAGCAGAAACACGCGCGCCTGAGCCGACGTAGCGCTGACCGTGACATTGCGTGCGACAGTCAATGGGACGAGCAATGTGGCTTCATTCGCATAGCCGTAATTGATGATCGAACCGGTAGTGAACTGACGCGGCGTTGGCCATTGCGGTGTTCCCGCCGTCACCCCTTGGGGCAGAAGCCAGGAAATGGATGTCGCCAAACCGGAATCGCCAGGATTGCGCCAATAGGTATGCCAGCCCGGCGCAATCATCTGCTGAATCGCAACCCATACCGTCGATCCGGATTTGGCTGGCGCGTCGAGCGAGATGCTTAGTTTGACATGATCGACCTGGACCGTGGACGCCGCGCGGGCCGGTGCAAGCAACAATCCGGCAAGCGCCGTCGCGAGGAACACCCGAAGAAGACATCCACGCATCGAATTACCTAATACACCAAGCTCGCACGCTTTCACGCTTCAAGAACGCTTCGGCACCGCTACCTTGCAGCATCGCCAACGTGGCAATCATTCCTGCCTCGATGCATGTTGCTGCCGCAACTGTAACCGAGCGCGGCGCGTGTTCGACAGGCCTGCCGGTACGCGGATTCAAGATGTGGCCGTAGCGAACGCCTTCTTTAAGAAGAAACCGGCGCGCATCGCCGCTTGTGGCAAGAGCACCACCGGCAAGTTCCAGCAATCCCGCTGCCTGACCGTTCGCATCGACGGATTCGATTGCCACTTTCCAGGGCTTATCGTGCGCGCGTGGGCCGGACACGCGCAAATCGCCGCCGAAATTCACGAGCGCGGGCGCTGACGTGACTTCTCGAACCGCGCCAAGCGCTCTGTCCACCGCATATTCCTTGGCCAAGCCGCCCAGATCGATTTCCATGCCTGCGGGCAAAATGATCGCTGGCGGTTTCCAGGATACTTTCTCCCATCCGATCAACTGGCGTAGCGATTTGATTTGCGTATTCGTGGGGACATTGTCCGAGCCGTCGAACCGCCAAATCCGGCGCAACACACCCGAAGTGATATCGAACAGACCGTTGCTTATCTGAAAACATTTGGCGGCAAAATTGAGCAAATTGGCCGTCTCCGCATCGACCGCCATTTCTCTACCACCGGCTGCATTGATCAACCCGATGACACTATCGCCCTTATAGCGGCTGAATTTCTGTTCGATTCGGCGTGCTTCGGCCTCGACGGCAAGTCCTGCGGTTCGCGCCATGGTGGCGTCATCTGTTTCCAGCCGCATTTCGCATGGCGTCGCCATCGCGCGAAAAGAAAACAGAAAATCCGGGTCCGAATGCACCAGATTGTCCGGCTTCTGCGATTCCATGCGTGCAGCCGTCTGCTTCAACTAATGGAAGTCCCAATTGTAGCCGAGAAACACAAAAGCGGCGTTGGTGCCCTCGAACAGATTTTGCTGTTTAAGCTGTCCAATCGCGTCGGCTGGATGACCATCGCCGGTTTGCTGATAATAGCCGCCGCGCAGATAGAGTTCGGTTCTTCCGGTCGGATTAAATCCGATTTTAGCGCCATACGTGATCGCCGTGAATTTGCCCAGCCGGGGATCGGGCGACGCAAAGGCCGGAAGAGGTTGTCCGCCCACAAGATAATTGTCGAAGAAATTCGCTGCCGATTGCTGATACCAGCGGGCGCTCGGCTCGACATAAACCCAACGCGCCAAGCGTATGCGTTCCGACAGTTCGGCGGTTTCCGAAGTGACGCCCCAACTATCCTTGAAATAGCGCAGCGATAAATCCGTAACGGCCGGATCGTAATCGAGCTTGTTGTCCCAAAAGAGACTTTGACTCTGCCGGTTGTTCGGTCGGTTTTCATACAAATAGCTCGTGGGCTCGCCGCTCAACGGATCGACGACGGAAATAATGCGGTAAGGGTCGTTCTGATAACCATTTTGCATATCCAGAGAATAATCGAGCTGCATGAGCCAGCGGCGCGTCATGACTTCGGTGAGACCCAAAACAAGCCCAAGTTGCGTCTTGCCGCGCGACGATGGCGTCTTCCAATCCGGGATCATCGGCGTAAGCGGTGTCGGAACGCCGCCATAAGGAAATGAGGAATCGAGTTCGGTGTTCAGAGAAAGGCTGATGGTCGTATCGTCGCTGTTAAAATTATGCGCGATCCGCGCGTTCGCGGTGATGGCGCGATAGTCGCGCTCGATGGAATAGCCGCCACCGAAACCGACATTCGAAATGCCGCCAAGCGGAAAGGACATGCCGAGATTGAAGCCAATGCGATGGTCACGAAATCCCCTGTCCATCGGCAGTGCATTCGGCGCGACGGTGTATTGTCTGCCGAGCGCCGCCGACGCGACTTCTCCAGGTGACGGCGGCAGATGAATGACGGTGCTGCCACCCGACGCGCTCGTCACCGTGACCGTCGACCCTTGCGCCTTCAGCGGCGTAACGAAGGTTTGGATTTTATCGGATGGAACAGCGCCATTGGGCGTAGCGCCCGAAACGGCGTCGAAAACCAGTCCAAGATTGAGTTCCTCTCCGCCCGCACCATGTGCCGTCAAATCGGTCGACGGTTCGATGGCCCGCACGCGGCCACCGGGTTCTTGATAGACAAGCAACGCACTGTCGATCTCGGAATAGGCAATGCCGGGACCGAAAATGTCGTTGTTGTAGTTCGAGTCGTTGTTTTGCGCTTTCGCTTCGTTGGTTACGGGCACCATGGTTGCGGCCAGCAAACTTGCCGAAAACATGGCGAGATTTTCGCGTATTTGTCCGGCGCGCTTTTTCTTCTTCAATTGCAACCGCAGCCTCCACCGGCAAAACCACGGCCACCGCTGGATGCTTCCTTGCTGAAATAGATGTGATCGTCGGCTGCGGTTTGCAGAGGGTAGGGATCGAGCAGCATTTCGCGCCGGGCCATAAGGTCTTTCTCCCACGGCTTAGGCTCGATCGAGGCACATGCGCTGCAAAGAATCGCGATCGCCGCACACGCGACGGCGATCGAAGCACCTTTTTTGATGAGTTTTTGTCTGTCCACGTCACAGCGCCTTTTCATTGAGCAGCGTGTTGATGTCTGCGATGTACTTTGCGTCCTGTTTGGGAAGAAAGCCGTTATGGACGTAACGAATTTTCCCGTCTCGTCCAATCAGGAATGATGTTGGCATATCCTTGAAATCGTATTTGCTCGCGATCTTGCCATCTGGGTCGTAGACGATCTTGAATTGAGGATAGTTCGCCCGCAGGAATTCGTCGGCGAGACTGCGATCATGATCGACGTTGACGGCGATCACGACCAATCCCTTGTTTCCGTAGGTTTGCTGGACGTCGTTCATCCACGGAAAGGAAACCCGGCACGGCGTACACCACGACGCCCAGAAATCCAGATAAACGACTTTGCCTTTATATGCGCTGAGATCGAGTTCATCTGCCCGGACGGGGCTTGCAGTGTATGCATATAACGCTGCCAAGAGGGACAGGATCGGCCCTGCCTTAAAAATTAGACCCATAGTCTGATAACCTTTTGCCGCAATGCGTAATTGGCCGTTGAAATCATTAGTACATTGGCCGCGCCGTCCCATCATTGCCGGAGTTCGTATTTTTTGTCGGGATTGAGCGCTGATGCGGGAAAAGCCGATTTAAATTGCGTTGCACAGCCGCGCGCAACTCAAACTGCGTCGCAGTCCCACTATACAAATTCCCAATGTTACTGAAGAGGCGAACCGCGCCGCGCGCTACGCGGGCGAAAAAATCATATCGATCTTCAAGCCCGGCCTATTATCGCGGGCCGATAGCACGGCATCATGCAGTTCGGCAACCGCCGCAACAATGCTGAGGCCCAGGCCATTGCCCGGTGCGGTCCTGCTCTGTTCGAGTCTGTGAAATCGTTTGAAGATATTCTCGCGCTCCGCCTCAGCGACGCCAGGTCCGTTGTCGGCGACGCGGAGTTCAATGCCATCAGCACCAAGCTTGAGTGAAGCCGTTACGAGCGCGCCGCTTTGTGTGTGTGCAATCGCATTTTCCATGAGATTGACCAGAGATTGAACGAGCAGTTCGCGATCACCCTGTACCCAGAGACTGGGTTGAATCTCGGTTCGCAACGTCTTTCCTGCATCTTCCATCAACGGTGCGAAGGTTTCGCACACATCCGTCATCAGCTCGCTCAACGACAGGCGTTGGAACCCGCTGCGACGGCTGCCGCTCTCGATTTGCGCGATGCGCAAAATAGCGCTGAATGTTTCGAGAATGCCATCGATCTCGATCACGGCACGATCCAGAACCGCGCGGTATTCATCCGGCGACGCGGCTATGCGCTGCGCTTCTTCAAGAGAATTGCGCAGTCGCCCCAGAGGCGTTCGCAGATCGTGAGCCACGTCGTTGGAGACGTGGCGCAGACTTTCCATCAGGGCCGCCATGCGATCCAGCATCCGGTTCAGTGTCGCGGCCAATCTGTCCAGATCATCCGGAGCGCCGCGTCTCGGGATTCGGCGTCGTATGTCGCCTTCTATGATTGCTTCCGCAGTACGGTTGATCGCTTCGATGCGCTTGAGAAACCGGGAACTGAGGAAAATTCCGCCGGCCACCGCCATCATCGCCGTCAGCAAAAATATCCAGCCGAAACTGTTCAGAATGAGGGTGCCGAACTTGCGAACTTTTCCGATGTCATCGCCGACAAGAAGGCAGAAACCGGATTTCAGCGGCGATACCAACACCGCCAGCTTTTCCATCTGTCCCGGCGCTTCGTCGCCGTCGGGCGGACCGGTGAATATGATCCACCCTCCTACACAGCGCATAGGAGGCAGCTTGCCGAACAGAAGCCGCCCCTTGTCGTCGTAAAGCGTGTAATCGAGGCCGCCGACGAGCCGCCCGCGCTGCCGCTCCGCTATGGCTTGGAGCAATTGTGCGGTGCCGCCGTGAGCATACTCTTCGCGAAGGGCGACGGAATCTGCTGCAATGCGCGTGTGGATTTCGTGCTGGAGTTCGGACGTCGCGGAGAAAAACATCAAACTCGCCAGAATACCGACGGAAACGCTGAAAAGCCCGACATAGGCTGCCGTCAGCTTGAAGCTTGCCGACTTAAGAAGCTGTCCCAGTCGCATGAATCAAATATCCCGAGCCGCGCACAGTCTGGATAAAATCGCCGTCAATCTTTGAGCGAAGACGGCTGATATGCGTTTCCAC
>Ga0208480_1001007_pt1 | contig 10381 bp, 9 predicted proteins | sample NGESurshal092012_4_FD_184485 | JGI IMG/M metagenome (GOLD analysis project Ga0208480, IMG submission 184485) | Arctic peat soil microbial communities from Barrow, Alaska - NGEE Surface sample F53-1 shallow-092012 (SPAdes) | ecosystem: Environmental > Terrestrial > Soil > Wetlands > Peat ... | reverse complement strand
GTGTCAAGCGAAAGAACCGGGCGGCTCGCGCCGCCTAAAACTAGAAACCGGACATTTGACGTATTAATAAACCCGGACATCTTGACTTATTACCGACAGTTCGAGAATTGCCCAACACAAGATGAGCCTGAAGGAGGGGTCTGATTCCAATACAGCGTGAGCCCGAAACGGGAGAGTGATTCCAATACAGGACGGGCCTGAAAATGAGGGGATGCATGCTGCGGGTGAATGACCATCAGGATGCAGGAGTTGGAACGGATGACGTTGGAGGAGATGCGGGAGTTTGCGCGGAGCAACCGCAAGCTCTGTATGGCCTGATAGAGCGAGTGCTGAAGAACCAACGCTACAGCAAGCTGAAGAAAGGCGAGCGCGGTGTAGTGCGTCGGTTTCTGCTGCGGGTGAGCGGATTGAGCCGGGCGCAGATGGGGCGGCTGATCGGGCAGTGGATCGCCGCGCGACAAGTGCGTTCGAAGCAGTCGATACGGCGGCGGTTTCCGACGCGCTACACGGCGGAGGACATCTTATTGCTGAGCCAGGTAGATGCTGCGCATGAAGACTTGTCCGGGCCAGCAGTGCGGCGGATTCTCTGGCGAGAGTACAGCGTATATGGCCAGAGCGAATATGAGCGGCTGGCCGGCATCTCGGTTTCCCATCTGTACAACTTGCGGCTCTCGCAGCGGTACCGCGAACTGCGGGTGAAGGTGGAACACACGCGCACCAGCCAGGTGGCCATCGGTGAGCGACGCAAACCCGATCCGCAGGGCGAGCCGGGCTTCTTGCGAGTGGACACGGTGCATCAAGGACATCACGACGGCCAGCCGGGTCTATATCACGTCAACGCCGTGGATACCGTGACGCAATGGCAGGTGGTGGGCTGTGTGGAAACCATCGCGGAGCGGCATCTTCTGCCGGTACTGGAAGCGATGCTGCACCAATTTCCATTTCGCATCCGCGGCTTTCATTGCGATAACGGCTCGGAGTTCATCAACCACACAGTAGCGCGTTTGTTGGAAAAACTCCGAGTGGAGTTCACCAAGTCACGCGCCTACCGGACCACGGACAACGCCCTGGTGGAAGGCAAGAATGGAGCTGTGGTCCGCAAGCAAATCGGCTACGGACCAATCGACGCCGAGCATGCCGAAGCGTTCCAGAAGTTCTATACGAAATACTTCAACCCGTACGTGAACTATCACCGGCCGTGTGGATTCGCGCGGGTCAAGACCTTGACGCGCGGCCGGCGGAGGCGCATCTATCCAGCGGAGGACTACCGCACGCCACTTGAAAAACTGACCTCGCTGCAGAACTGGGAGAAATATCTCAAGCCGGCCGTTACCGCCGCTGTGTTGGAGCGGCTCGCGCGACAGCTCTCCGATACTGCAGCAGCCCGGCAGATGCAGAAAGCCAAACAGATGTTGCTGGCCCGCAGCCGGAGAGCGAGACCGTGATGAGCGAACTCATCGGAGTACATTCCCCGCTGGATTTTTACAGGGCTGTGGCAGGGCAAGGCGCTCAATTGCCGCCGTTGCCCCGCGCCCCCATCCCGGCTCAAACTGCACGAATTCTTTTCAAAGAAAGGAGATCCCAAGCATGCCCTGATTCCCATTCCTTCAGGCTCATGCCGTATTGGAATCAAATCTCGTTTTCAGGCTCATTTCTGGATTGGAATATGCTGTTCGCATCTGTTACTTTCCAGCCAGAAAATACTTCGCTGGCAAGAACGCCCTTTATGCACATGCGAATTCCCCCAGAACCTTTATAGTTACGATAACCCGAATCATGGAACTCAAAGCCACTACAGCCCGTGAGATCACCAAGGAAAGCGTCACCGAGGCTGAAACGCTTGTCGTAAACGGCGTGAAAGCCTCGAAATGTCCGAGCGTGCCTTCAACGTGGATCGGGCGTTTGAACCTCCGCTCTTTTTCGGACGTGTGCGGGCATGATTTCAAATGCCTCCGATAGATGCGTACCACTGGCTATGGTTTGGCACGTAAGAGGTACGCGGGGAAAGGGAATCGGCCTATAAGCGTTTAGATTGAGCAGGATTCGCAGGATGGGCGGCTGGTGGGATTTGAACCCACGACATCCAGAACCACAATCTGGCGCTACTACCAACTGAGCTACAGCCGCCGTATTCACACCGAGTTTAACATCCGTTTCACATCAAGCTGATGGGGTCCACATCGATCATGAGCGCGGCGGGGCTCCACTTTCCCTTTTCCGCGAAGAGGCGCATACGCTGCAACGTCTCGCGCAGCAGAGTTCGTCTGGCGGCCTTCAACAAGATCTGATAACGGAATTCATCTTTCAAGCGCGGCACGGGAGCTTCAGCCGGGCCCATCACGCGAACGCCCTCCGGCGCAGGGGTCAGCACGTAGCCCAATTCGGTCGCCATGCGCAGGGCATCCTGCTGCTTCGCGGAGCGGACCAACACATTGGCGAAGGCTGCAAAGGGCGGATAGCGCAGCCACTTCCGGAACTCGATTTCTTTGCCGTAGAAGCCTTCGTAATCCTGCTGGGCGGCGAACCTTACGGCGTAGTGATCGGGATTCAACGTCTGGACCACGACACGGCCGGGCACGTCTCCGCGTCCAGCGCGCCCGGCGGCCTGCGTCATGAGCTGAAAACTGCGCTCGGCCGCGCGAAAATCGGGCATGCTCAATCCGATATCGGCCAGCACTACGCCGACCAGCGTCACGTTCGGAATGTCATGTCCTTTGGCGATCATCTGAGTGCCGACGAGAACGTCGATACCGCCGTTCCGGAAGGCATCCAGAATTTCCTCGAAGGCGCCCTTCCCCCTGGCGCTATCGCGATCGAGCCGGGCGATACGGGCTTCCGGCAGATGTTGATGCAGTTCGTCCTCGAGCCGCTCCGATCCGGTGCCGAGAAACTGGATGTAATCGCTGCCGCAGTGCGGGCACTCCGAGGGAATGCCGGCGGCAAAGCCGCAGTAATGACACAGCATGCGGCGGTCGCGCTTATGATGAGTGAGCGCCACGGAGCAGTTGGCGCACATCAGCCGCTCCCCGCAGGCGCGGCAAACCATAAAGCTTGAAAACCCGCGGCGGTTCAGCAGCAACATGGTCTGCTCGCGCTGGGCGAGGCGGTGTTGCATTTCCTCAAGCAGGATTCGCGAGAAGATAGACTGCCGTTTCGTCTCGAGAAACTCAACGCGCATATCGACGATTCGGACTTCCGGAAGCGGGCGGCGGGCAATACGCTCAGGCAGCGAAAGCAATCGATATTTGCCGTGGTCGGCGTTGAAGCGGCTTTCGACACTTGGGGTAGCGGAGCCCAGCACGGCGACAGCGCCCGCTTCTTTAGCTCGCATCAAGGCAACGTCACGGCCGTGATAGCGCGGCGTCTCCTGCTGCTTATAGCTGCCGTCATGTTCTTCGTCCACGATGACCAAACCCAGTTTCTGAATTGGCGCAAATACGCCAGAGCGGGTTCCGACCACCACCCGAGCCTGCCCGGTCCGGACGCGGCGCCACTGATCGGCTCTCTCGGCGTCGCCAAAAGCCGAATGGAGAATGGCGACCTGCTTTCCAAAGCGATGGAAGAATTGTCCGGCCATGGCGGGAGTCAACGCAATTTCGGGCACCAGCAACAACGCATTGCGGCCGCGTTCGAGGGCCGCTTCAATGCTGCGTAAGTAAACTTCGGTCTTACCGGAACCGGTCACGCCCTGTAACAGAAAAGCTTGGAAGAGGTTTTGATCGAGAGCCTGCCGGATTGCGCAAAATGCCTGCTCCTGATGCGGATTCAGCACAGGAACCGGACGCTCGAAGCCGCTGGGAGCCGGCAACGCTTCTATTTCTAGGCGGATGAGCTTGCGCGTGGCCAAGGCGCGCGCGGCCACGCTCGCTTGCTTGATTTTGCCGCCAAGCTCCGCCACATTGTGAGCGCCGGGATGTAATTCGAGAAAGGCCAGCAGCTCGCGCTCGCTTTTTTTCAGTTTGATTTCGGGAAGAGGGCGATAGAGGAATTCGGCTTCCAAGCGCTCCGCCGACGCGCGAAGAGGATCGCGTTCTTCCTGGGCTTCCTCTTCGATCACCCAGCCGCGCTTGAGCAATCCTCGCACGGCTGTGGATGCGCCTTTTATTTTCTGGGACAGATAGGCGGAGGATAGTGAGCGTTCTTCGAGCGCGGAGAGAATCCGCAGAGCGCTATCGCTCTCCGCGTTGACGATCAACTGGCGGGCGACGTCGCGCCCGGCTTTGGTAAGAGAGTATCGGGCGCTTCGCCGCGTCTCGCCGCTCAACGGCAACATCCCTTTCAAGACTTCGCCCAGCGGAGCGCAATAATATTCGGCAATCCACTGCCCCAGCCGCAACAGCTCGCCATCGAGGACCGGCTCTTCGTCCATTAAGGACAAAACCTCTCGGGTTTCCTGACTCGGAGCATTGTTATGCGCAGTCACGACGACACCCGCCAGCTTTCGCGCGCCGAATGGAACTAGAACGCGGCAACCGGCGGCTACGCGATAGCGCAAAGTCAGCGGAAGCTCGTAGGTGAAGAGGCGGTCGAGTGGAACCGGAACGGCGACATCGCAGTACCGGAAGCCAGGTTCATTCATCCAACTCGCCGATAGCGTGGAAGGCGGATTTGAGAGCGGGATAGAGCGATCGATAGACTTCGTAGCGCTTCTCGTAAAAATTGACGGAATCGCGCTGTGGTTGTTTGACGCCGACTTCCTTCACGGCCGCATGGCAGGCTTCGACGGCGGTCGCATATTCGCGAGTGGCGACCATTGCAAGCAACGCCGCGCCATAAGCGGAGCCTTCCTGAGTTTCGAGCGTGGCCACAGGAAGGTTGAAAATGTCGGCGAATAATTGATGCCAGAAAGGACTCTTGGCGCCTCCACCCGATAACCTCACCAGCGAGGGACGCGCGCCGAGCGCGGCTATAACTTCAAGTCCGTCCTTCTGGCTGTAGCAGACGCCTTCAAGAATGGCGCGGACTAGATCGCCGCGATGATGTTTCGCCGTGAGACCGATCCATGCTGCGCGGGCCGTAGCATCCAGATGCGGCGTGCGCTCGCCCATTAGATAGGGCAGCCAAAACAATCCATGAGCGCCAGGGGGCGAAAGAGTGGCATCCGCGGTCAAGTCATCGTAGGGAGTATCCGGCGTGAAGCGGTTACGAAACCATTGGAGGCTGAGACCGGCTCCCTGTGTGACGCCCATCACGTGCCATGCTTCCGGAATCGCGTGGCAGAAGGTGTGGACCCGCCCGGCCGGATCGTATGCGGGCCTCTCCAAATAAGCGAACACCACCCCCGAGGTGCCGATCGTGCAGGACACCGTGCCGGCTTGGACGATTCCGTTGCCGATGGCGCTGGCGGCTTGATCTCCGGCTCCAGCGGCTACTGGCGTGCCAATTGCCAATCCGGTCTCCTCAGCGGCGAGCTTGGAAACAGCGCCGGTGATTTCGCTCGATTCGTATGCTTTCGGGAGAATCGCAGGGTCGAGGCCCAAACCGCTCGCCATCCCCGCGGACCACTTGCGCTTCGCAACATCGAACAACGCCGTTCCGCTTGCGTCGGAAACGTCTGTCGCAAATTCGCCGGTCAGCTTGAACCGCGCGAAATCTTTGGGAAGCAGCATCTTCCGCACGGCTTCGAAATTCGATGGTTCGTGGTCGCGCACCCACAGCAGCTTCGGCAAGGTGAAGCCGGTCAAAACCGGATTGGCGATCAAGCGGAGCAGGTTCTCGGGTCCGAGCTTGGAATTGATGAAGTCCACCTGCGGCTGGCTGCGTTGATCGCACCAGATCAATGCCGGGCGGATCACGGCGTGATGCTCATCGAGAAGCACCAACCCGTGCATCTGGCCTGACAAGCCAACACCCGCCACGGACGCTCCATCGATTCCGGCCGCATCGAGGACTCCTCGTATCGCGAGGCGCGATGCCCGCCACCAATCGTTCGGATCCTGCTCCGCCCACAACGGCTTGAGCATCCGCATCTCTTCATGAGGAGCGGTATAGGAATAGCGAACGCGGCCGCCCGCATCTACTAATAAGGCGCGGGATCCGCCGGTGCCGATATCAAGTCCGAGCCAATACATGCGTCCGGTCCGGGTCGGTCTCCCGCTGAAATGGCAGATAGGCCGCTCCATACAGCCCGGCGTCCGCTCCAAGCGCGGCCTTTTCGATTCTGGTTCCGGTTCTGGCGAAGGTGAAAGACCGGCGATTGACCTCGTGAAACATCTCGGGAGCGAATAGATCCCAGGCCGGCAAAGGGCCGCCCATGAGGAGATAGAGCGGAAAGTTGAAAATATTGATTAGGGTGGCGATGGCGATGCCCAATGCCCGTCCGACCGATTCGAAAACCAGAATGGCGCGGTCGTTTCCGCTCAAAGCCAACTCATAAACGCGCTTCGCGGTGACATCGGCGCAGTCCTCGCCTCCAAAATGCATCATGCGCCCCATAGCCGCTATGGCGGTTGCCGAGGCGTGCTTCTCGAGGCACCCGCAGTTGCCGCATCCGCAGGGATTGCCATCGGGAAAGACGGTCATGTGTCCGAATTCTCCGGCCATTCCGAGGAAGCCGTGCAGCACTTTTCCATTCAGAACAATCCCGCCGCCTATTCCCGTTCCCAGCGTAATCAGGATGAGATCCTTGACGTTCTTTCCCGCTCCCATCCACATTTCGCCCAGGGCCGCGGCGTTGGCGTCGTTCTCAAGAACGATGGGCGTTCCCAATCGTTTTTGAATCTCATCGCGAATCGGGAATCCCTGAAATCCGGGCAAATTCGCCGCGCCGAGGATCACGCCGGCCTCGATGTCGATAAATCCCGGCACGCCGATGCCGACGCCGCGCAGGTCCGGCAGGCCCACTCGCGCGCGCACGGTTTGAATCGCCTGGGCAATGTCGTCGACTACTTTCTCCGGACCCTGATCGAAGGCCGGGCGCACCGACACTCTATCCAGAATTTGCCCATCCGGATCGACGGCCGCGGCGCGCAGGTTGGTGCCGCCGAGATCGACGCCGATCGAGTATGGGCCCATGCGCCCTGAATCATAACAGATGGATGGAGAAGCCGAGCCGGCTCCGATCTCCAATGCGCGCTCTTATCGGAAAAGCTTTGCTCCGCGACGCTCCAGTTCGGCGGGAATGTCAGCAACATCGAGCCAAAAATGCGCCGCCGTCCGGATGGTGCTGAAAAAATTCTCCAGGTCGGGGGGTTTGCGGAGATAGCAGTTGGCGTGCAACTCATACGCTTCCCGGATATCCTTTTCCGCGTCTGAGGTGGTCAGGACGGCCACCGGGATCAGCCGCAAGTGCTCGTCCTCTTTCATCTGGCGAAGCAGTTCCCGTGCATCCGATCCGGGCAAATTGAAATCGAGAAACACGAGGCTGGGTCTTGGAGCGGCGGCGTGCGGTCCCTGCTGCGACAAAAATAGCAGCGCCTCCTCGCCATCGCCGGCGACATGGGTCCTGATCGGCGGTTGGAGGTCGCGCAGCGCCTCGCGCATCAGTCGCACGTCGGCGGGATTGTCCTCGATGATGAGTATCTCTCGCGGGGTTGGCAATTGTCTCCTGTGTTCCACGCCGTGCAAAGCTATCGGCGATTTATTTAGTTTATCGGCAATTTCGCCGGAGCAGACTACGCTAGAAGAAGGAATGAATCGGAGGATTGGTCTTTTAGCCGTGGCGTTGACCGCTTTTCTGGCCAGTTGCACGGTGGGGCCAAAATACAGCAAGCCATCCGTGCCTACGGCTCCCACATATAGCGAACAGCCGCCGCCTGGCTTCAAAGAATCGGACGGCTGGCAAACGGCGCAGCCCGGCGATAGTCAAATCCGGGGGAAGTGGTGGGAGTTATTCGGCAATCCTCAACTGAACGCGCTCGAAGAGCAGGTTGGGCCGGCCAACCAGACCTTGAAAATTTCCGAAGCGAGTTTCCGGCAGGCGCGCGCGCAGATAAAGCTCAGCCGCTCGAGTCTTTACCCGACCATCGGCCTGAATCCGCAGATCACCGCAAACCGTGTATCGGGCCATGCCCCGACCGGGCTTGGCGGGTTTCAGTACGGAGATTTTGTTCTTCCTGTCAGTGTCTCCTACGATGCGGACTTTTGGGGACGCATCCGCCGCACCATTGCCAATGCCCGAGAGCAGTTCCAGGCTTCGGCAGCCGATCTCGAAAATGTGAAGCTGGAACTGCAGACGGAACTCGCCGTCGATTATTTCGAGGCGCGCAGTTTGGACGCGGAGAAGCAACTCCTGGACGACACGGTAGTGGCTTATGGGAAAGCGCTGCAGCTCACCGAAAATAGATATAACGGCGGCGTGGCCTCGAAGGTGGAGGTGGCGCAGGCGCAAACCCAGCTCGATCAAACGCAGGCGCAGGAAATAGACGTAAGCGTGACGCGCGCGGAATACGAGCATGCCATTGGCGTGCTGACGGGCAAGCCTCCAGAGGAGTTTAGACTGTCCATGATGCCGCTGAAACAGGAGCCTCCGAGCGTTCCTGTAGGCGTGCCTTCGCAGCTTTTGCAGCGGCGTCCGGACATCGCCTCCGCAGAGCGGCAGGTAGCCGCGTCGAATGAACAGATCGGTATCGCGCGCGCCGCCTTCTTCCCCGACTTGATGATTACTGCGACGGGCGGCCTTGAGGGTAGCAGCATAGTGAATTGGCTGACTTGGCCGAGCCGGTATTGGGCGGTGGGGCCGCAAGTAGCGGAAACCATATTCGATTTCGGCCGGCGGCGTGCGCAAGTAGAAATCGCGCAAGCCGGCTACGACGCGCAGGTCGCCAACTACCGGCAGACCGCGCTCACCGCCTTTCAGGAAGTGGAAGACAATCTGTCAACGCTGCGAATCTTGGAACAGGAGTCCGCCAAGCAGCATGAGGCGACGGCGGCGGCTGAAAACTCCCTTCAGCTTTCGATGAACCGCTATAAAGGCGGATTGGTCACCTACCTCGAAGTGATCACGGCGCAGAGTACGGCGCTAACCAATGAGCGCGCCGAAGTCGATCTGGTAAGGCGTCGCATGGACGCCAGTGTCCAGCTCATCAAGGCGCTTGGCGGCGGCTGGGACGTGAGCAAGCTGCCACAGGGTTAGCCGGATTATCAAGCAAGTCAGCAAGAATTCATGTAAAATCGGCGAATCATGCCCGACAAAACTCCGCAGACTAGAAGCAACCACATGCGCCTCGATCCGGCGTTTCATTTTTTCCTTGCGCCGGCCCTCCTGTTGTATCTGGTTTGGACCATTATTCATTTAGTACGCCATCCGGCGCCCGAACCCCTGGCGCTCTTCGGAATCGCAATCGTGCTGATCGTGATGCTGTTCAAACTTCGCAACTATGCGCTGAAAGTACAGGACCGGGTCATTCGGCTCGAAGAACGGCTGCGCTTGGCGAGCCTGATATCGGAGCCATTGCGCAGCAGAATTCCGGAGCTCACCGAATCCCAGCTCATCGGGTTGCGGTTCGCATCGGATGCTGAAGCGCCCGGATTGACGGAGCGCGCCCTGAATGAAAAGCTCGATAGAAAGCAGATCAAAGCGGCGATTGTGAACTGGCGCGGCGATTACTGGCGAGTGTGAAGGGCATTTCCCGGCGGAATTTAGTGGGGGCCGCGCTTGCGTCTCCTCTTCTCGGCTCGATGGGCGAGTCCCGGAGCGGCGATGCCGGGCGAAAACTCAAAATAGTCGTGACCGGTGGCCATCCCGGCGATCCGGAGTATGGCTGCGGAGGAACCGTTGCGCGATATACGGACCGGGGACATGAGGTCACGCTTCTCTATCTGAATCGAGGCGAGAAGGGATGTGCCCAGCAGAGCCCCGCTGAGTGCGGCATCGTTCGTGTGGCGGAAGCCAAAAAGGCCTGCGGCATTCTAAAGGCGAGCGGGGCCTATGCGGGGCAGGTTGATGGAGAGGCGATTGTCGATCCGTCTACCTATGCGGAATTCCGGAAACTACTGGAGGCCGAGAAAGCCGACGTGGTATTCACGCATTGGCCGATCGACGCGCATCCGGATCATCGTGCGATTTCGACGCTCACCTTCGATGCGTGGCTCCGGACCGGGAAGAAATCCGCCTTTTACTATTACGAGGTCTCCGACGGCGAAGATACGTTGATGTTTTCGCCGACCGATTATGTCGATATCTCGGCAACGGAAGCGAGGAAGAGGGAAGCGTGCTATGCGCATGCGTCCCAGACTCCGGACCGCTTCTACGCACTGCAGCGCCAGGTGACGAGCTTCCGCGGCATCGAGAGCGGTCACTCGCAAGCCGAAGCGTTTATCCGCCACGCGCAGAGCGTGAATGGGCTGCTCCGTTGAAAGTCATGCTGAAGGGGCTGCGATAGCCAGGGGTTTGAGTTCATCGGAGTAGCCGAGAGCTTTGAGTTCCTTTTTGATGCGTTGG
>Ga0208480_1001005_pt1 | contig 10390 bp, 9 predicted proteins | sample NGESurshal092012_4_FD_184485 | JGI IMG/M metagenome (GOLD analysis project Ga0208480, IMG submission 184485) | Arctic peat soil microbial communities from Barrow, Alaska - NGEE Surface sample F53-1 shallow-092012 (SPAdes) | ecosystem: Environmental > Terrestrial > Soil > Wetlands > Peat ... | reverse complement strand
CTCACCATCAAAAGACCCAGAGCCCGACCGGCCGATCAACCCTAAAGTGGCCTAACTTTCAACCGGCAGACCTGGCCAACTTTTCAACCGGCCTTGACAAAGCCAACCAATCGTTCCTGCCACGAGCTTCCGATCATCCTGGTCGATGCACATAGCACGTAGTCGACGTACGCTGAACAGCATCTCGTTCGCGAGCATCCAGTCGAGTACCTCATCGAACAACCGTGGGGCTCGACGGCCGATCTCAAGCGTGAAGACGATCAACGCCTCAGGATCCTGTGCCCACGGACTGACGCGATTAGGCTCCGTGAATACGCCCATCTGCGCCACTCGTCCCATGCGAATGAGACAAGCTGCTCCGTAAGCAGCTCTGTACTCCTAAGCCGGCTCACGTCTGACTCCAAAATGAGCAAGGACTTCTTCGAGAACTTCGCGGTACCCAGCCGATGTGTCATGGGTTTCGCTCCACTCAGCCGCCTCGAGCAGCTCCGCTTCCGTAGGCGACAAAGCCTGTAGGTCATCCAAGTGCCTGCCGCCGCCTCGGTCTACGACTGCGTAGAGCTTGAAGTGGATTTGGTCGAGCCGCGAGGCGAAAACCACGTCAAGGGCTGTGCCATAGGCGTGCCTTTCCCCACGAGCGAGGAATCCCGGAGGCAGCCCGAAGTCGAGGAGCGAAGTGGGTCCGGAATTCAGCCAGCTTTCGCGGAGGCCGAAGTCATCCGCTACGAGCTTGACGGCTGCCAGCAGCCCGTCGGGCAGAGGCTCCGCCGAGACGAGCTCCTCATCCTGCAGCAGTGCGACCACATCTACGTCTCTAGTCGTTCGAGACACGAACCCAAGCGCAATGCCCCGACGACCACGATCGTGTGCCCCTCGCCGCGAGCAGCGAGCTGCTCCGAAAGCGCAACAAAGAGTTGCTCCGCATGTTTAGCATCCCTAATCGAGACCTCAGACATCACAGATCAAGATGTTAGACATCCCAGCAGCGTCCGGCTGATAGCCACTACCGGCGGCACTTCGCGCTGCTACAGCGAGCGCACCTGCCTCCTAGGAACGCCAGCGAAAACGGGGAGATCGGGACAGATTGCAAACCATCGAGCCAAACTCGATGCCTTGGTCGATCTGCTCATGGAGCCCGCCGGTCGGCAGGCACGACGGCGAGCGGCAGGGGCACTTAGGCTACCTTGAGATACTGCGCAAGGCCTTACGGGATCAGTGACGAAGCCGTTTCGTGATCGCGCGCTACGGAAGGATCTCAGCGCGAAAGCTGCTGAGATGGAGCACACCTGCCTGGGGACCTGTCGTATCGAGCAGCGCCACGATTGCATCCCAATGGTCGAGCAGGCAGCGAAGCTTCTGCCACTGGCTGTATTGGGCGTCGCCGAATGCGAAGACGTGCGCCGCGTTGTCAACGACTGCCTGTCGCTCAGCAGTCACGATTCCCTGCTGGAGCCTCTGGCGTATGCCGAGGATCGCGGCGTCTTGGGTGAGAATCGCCATGCCGCGCGACGCTATGTCTGCGATCCACCACTCATCGCCTTTTTGGGGGCGCTGCATCTCGGGGTGTATATCGTGCTGAAAGCGCGCCAAATCACCCCGTGATTTCGCGTGAAGCGGTTGATCGTGTCGGTCAGGGCACGACCGACTGAGTTCTCGACGTAGAGGTCGCGGATCACGCGGCCAGGATCGCCGCTACCACCTCGGCCTCTGTGGCGCCTGTGTCGCGCTCGATTTCGTTGTTTGAGTAACCCTCGCGATGGCGCGTCGCGATCGCATCTAGACGCACGCCGGTTCTGGCGGTGATCGCGTGTCCGCCGGCGACCTGTGTGTCGACGACCAATGGCACAGCCCTGGTCTTGAACCACCAGCGCCGCGCGCGTTCGTCCTCGTAGTCGATGTCCCGCGTCCAGAGTGCGCCTTCAATGAGCTTCTCTGCGGTTAGCTGCCCGCCTCGAGACGCGTTGAGGAGCATTGCGCCGTCGTCGGTCTCGATGAACTTCGTGAGCAGATCGCCTCCGTATACGTGGAACTGCCTGGTCATTAGCGGACGCTGCTCGCCGAGCTCTTTGCCTACGTACTCGAGAGCGCGTCGAATAGCTTGAAGCGCTGCGTCGCCCCGGTACATAGAGAGGGTCTTGAGTTCGAGCAGGTTGAGGAAGGACAGCGCGAGCCCACCTTTGACTCCGTCTGCCGGGATCAGCGGCTCGTCGCGGCGTGGCTGCCCCTTGTAGAGGCGTTCGTGACCGAAGCTCCACCGGCTGACCGTCTCGGGGCGTCGCCCAACGAGCGTGGCAGCCTCGCTGATCGTGTACCTGGGAGTCAGAGCGCGTTGTTCGATGCGAGCATCCATGCGCTTAGCGTAGTCCACCCGTCGGCACTGCAACCGCTCGCGCTGAGGCGGCTCGTAAGAGCGATGCCTCCGTCCGCCGCGTTGGCTGGCTCGTCTCGGTCCTCGCTCCTTGCACTGATATGTAGAATCGTCGCAGGCTGCAACGCTGGCGTCTGTTTTTCCCTGGCGATTCGCTTGGGCTATCGAACCTCTCGCTTTTACCCGCCGCCCGCGCCCGGAGGAATTCAATCGCTGGCCGTAGGAGAAGAAGGTAGATTCGCCGGTGTTGCAGCCAACGACTGACATCCCGGTCCTCCTGACCCGTGCCGATGTGGCCAGGCACGTCGGCACATCGCTGCGTCTTTTGACCTGGTGGATCTGGGCCTACGATGAGGACAAGCGCTACTACGAGTTTGAGGTCGACCGGCGCACGGGTGGCACTCCGCGCATCATCAGCGCCCCGATCAAGCCGATCAAGGACTTCCAGCGTGCTTTGTTGCCGATGCTCGACGGTGCCTACTCGCCGCGCCCGCACGTCCACGGTTTCACACTCGGCCGCAGTCCCCAGACAAACGCCGCAATCCACCGTGGGCAGCGCTGGATCCTTCGAATCGATCTCAAGGACTTTTTTCCGACCGTGCACTTCGGTCGCGTCCGCGGAGTCTTCCGGGCTCACCCCTTCGACTTCCCGGAGGAAGCTGCGACTGCGTTGGCGCAGATCTGCTGCCATCGTGGCGTGTTGCCGCAGGGCGCACCAACCTCGCCAGTGATCTCCAACCTGGTCTGTCGCTCCCTCGATTCCGAGCTCAGCCGCCTCGCTAAATCGGCGCACTGCCACTACACGAGATACGCCGATGACATCTGCTTTTCCTCGGGACAACGCGTGTTCCCCGGTGCGCTGGCGAGCATCGTGAACCAGCGACCGGTGTTGCACCCTGACCTCCGGCGGGTGATCGAGAGCAAAAACTTCGCGATCAACGAAGACAAGACCCGGCTGATGAGATGGAGCCAACGCCAACGGGTCACCGGCATCATCGTCAACCAGCGCCTGAACGTTCCGCGCGAGTACCGACGGCACATTCGGGCGGTCCTGCATATCTGGGATAAGTACGGAGAAGCCGATGCCATGGCGGCGTTCGCGAGGGCCACGATCCGCAACTGGCCACCTGAGAAGCCGCCGGCTAAGTTTCCGCTCTTGGTTCGTGGCCAGTTGCAGTACCTCGGTTCTGTGCGCGGCTACGACGGCGTCTACCAACGGCTTGCCGCCGAGCTCGCGGCCTTGGATCCGACCTTCACAGCCACCGCGCCGATGGTGCCCGCGCCGGGCCCTGTCACGTTCGCGACCGAGGGGCCGAGCGATCCCCTCCACCTCGAGGCGGCCACACAGTCCTTTCGGGCGGGCGGCGGATTCGCAGAGCTTGACCTCCGGCGTGTCACTCACAAGCCGCCGAAAAACGACGACCAGCTGTGGAAGTGGCTCCAGAAGGAAAAGGACGTTCCCCACCCGTTCCCGCAAGTGGGTGTGTTCGACGCCGACACTGGCTATGCATCGAAGCTGGGGGCAAAAGGCTGGGAGCACCTCGGCAACGGTGTCGTCGCGGTCGCGCTCGTTGCTGCTCCCTGGCTCTCCGCGGGCCAACGCGTCTGCATCGAGATGCTCTACCCGCCGTCGGTTCTCGCCAGCTTCGACAACGAAGGCCGACGCCTGTGGCTGCGAAGCGACTTCGATGAGGCGGGCCTCAGCCACGACGGTTGCTACCAGATGCAATATCCGCGGAACAAGACCACGCTGGTGGTCGAGAAGGTGCATCCGGTTGGGGACACCGAACGCTCGGTCGGCCTGTCGAAGGTCGCGTTTGCGGACGCCGTGTGGCGCGGGCAGCCCCCCTTTGACCACGTGGACTTTGAGGGCTTTCGCCCTACGCTCGAGCGATTTTGGCGCGCGGTCGCTACAGCGCAGACCTGGTGCACTGAGCTCAGAAATGCCCCATAAAACGGCCCTTCTGGCGAAAACGGAGAGGGAGGGATTCGAACCCTCGATGGAGTTTAACCCCCATACTCGCTTAGCAGGCGAGTGCCTTCAGCCACTCGGCCACCTCTCCCGGAACTGCGGGAGCCAAGTTTAGAGCCTGCCGACCCCCGCCGGTTGTCCCACCGCTGCCGCGCTTTGGGGCCGCCCGTCCGAACCCGTTGCGATTGCCTTTCCGGGCCGGAGCGTTTACCTCCGCTATGCCTCGTCCAACCGGCGTCCGAAGCGGACTGCGCCCAGGGCATCCAGCGTCCCCCACGCGCCCAGCGACAAGCTTCTAGTGTTTGTGCTGACGACGCTTGTGCTTTTTGGGCTTGGCGGCGCGCACGATCGTGATCGACGTCGTACTCGTGTTGTTTTGCTCGTCGAAGGCCTTGGCGGTCAGGGTGTGCCTGCCGGGCTTTAGCAGGCGCGCTCCGTACCAGACCATGTGGCCGCTCAGCGTTGGCAGCCCACCGTGGACAAAGAAGCTGCGGATGACGTGACCTTCGTCGTAGAGCGAGATTTGGTAGACCTTCGCGCTGTCACTCGCGGTCACCGAGATCGGTAGCGTGTTGCTGTAGCGGACCCCCGGCTTCGGGCTCGTCAGCTTGACCGTCGGACCCTGCTGAGCACCACACTGTTCGGTCAGACTATCCCCAGTGCGGTCGTATTCAGCCAACGCCCCATAGGCTGGCTTGGGTTGCAGGCTCGGGTCGAGCAGGCCGTAGCTGTTTCGCGGAGTGCCGAACGGTTCGGTGTCCTGCAGACCGAACCAGATGCCTACCTGCACGTAGGGATCCTGGGCGAGGCAGTGATAGGCCTGCAGTAGGAATCTGGCCTGTTGTTGCGGGGTCACGCCGGCCAGCTTTTGGCCGGCCCACGCGCCCGAATCGCAGACGTTGGTGTCTGTGCTCCAGCCGAGCTCGGTCATCCAGATCGGGCTCCCGTCGCCATGGGCGAGCATCACTTCGTGCACCGTCCTGTAGCCCAGGAACGACCAGCGGCTGATGCGCGGGTCGGTCTGGCCATTGCGCAGGATTTCATACGGTGACTCGACGTCGCAGATCGTGTCGGTGTGGACCGCCACCGCGTCGAAGGAGCCCTTTGCCCCGTCGGCATAGAGCTGGGAGAGGAATTCGTAGTCGTTGCCGGTCAACCCACCAAGCACCACGGTCGCTTTCGGTTCCGCGGACTTGATCGCCGGGTAGGCAGCCTTCAAGAGGGCTGTGTAGGCCGCTGGATCGGGGCCGCTGGCCCACCAAAGAGAGGCGTCCTCCTCATTCCATATCTCCCACGCGGCCACGCGCCCGGTGAAGCGTTTTGCGAGCGTTCCGGCAAAGCGGGCATAGTCGGCCGGGTCGCTCGGCGGCATCGCCGGATTGCTCGAGCCGGTCTCCCACTGTGGCGTGTTGACCACGTCGACGATCACCTTCGTGCCCTTGGGGAGCGCCGCCAAACCCTGTTCCAGGCTCACGATCTCCGGTTCGTTGAGGTGGCCCCGATTCGGTTCGAAAATGTTCCAGGCGGCAAACACCCGCACCCAGCCGACACCGAGGCCGGCGGCTTGGTGCACGCTCTGCATGGAGAGCCCTTCGGGCCCGTTGATGACCACGCCCGTTTCGACCGCCTGCGCCGGAGCGCCGGCAAGCGCGAGCATCAGCGCCACAACGGCGCCAGGGATGGTAATCAGGCGAAGCAACCTCACACCCACACTAGTCGTCCAGATGTCGGTAGCCCTCGACAGACAAGCGTCACAATCGATCGTTTGTCGAATCCTTCGAGCGTTCATGTCGAAGAGGGCCGTGGGACCTCGCACTTGCTTGCGCCTAGCCAACCCGTGCGCGGCCAACACTCGACAACAGCCGGCGGGCTCATACGCCACACATACTGCTTGACCGCGAGAATCCAACCGGCCGGGGCGATCGTCATGGCATGGCTCGAATCTTGATCAGTGAGCCCCGCGAGGACGTCAAGCGCCTGATGGAGCGCATGCTCCTGCGCCTGGGCCACGAGCCCATCGCGACCACGGTGCCCGACGCCGAGCAGCTCGCCGGTGCCGATGCCCTCATAGTCGAGCCGCTGGACCCAGTTGGCGCGGTGCTTGCTCAGGCGGCGTCCATGGCCCGTCCTTCGCTGCCCTTGATCTGCGCAAGCGTCGCCCAACCGGGGCCTGAGTTTGTCGAGCTGGGCGTCGCCTTCAGCGCCTGCCTGATCAAGCCCTTCACCACCGGCCAGCTCGAGGTGGTGCTCGAGCGAGCGCTGACCGCTTCCCGACGATCAAGAGGCGATTACCTCACCGTAGATCGCCCGCCCACCCCCTACGAGCTCACCTCGCGCCCACGCCTCCGAGAAGCACCGCCCCTTTCCGCGTCGGAGACAACCCCAATCGGCACACCTCTCGCAGAGGCCAGCGGTACGCCACCAGCAGTCCGGCGGCGGGTGCTGCTCGTCGACGGCGATCCGGACGTTCGCACGGCCGCCTGCGCCAGCCTCGAGCAGGCCGGCGGCTGGCTGGTGATACCTGCCGAATCGGGAGAGGCAGCGCTTGACAGCCTCCCGAGGTCCGGCCCCCTCGACGCGGTCCTGCTGGACGTCTCGATGCCGGGACTGGGGCGGTCCCGCGACGCTCGAGGCCTTGCGTGAATGCGGGCTTCCAGAAGAGGTGCCAATCCTCTTCCTCAGCAGCAAGGCACAGGACAGCGAGCGTCAAGCACTCATCTTCCTCGGCGGCACAGGGGTTCTTGCCAAGCCCATCGACCCACCCTCGTTCCCCGGCGAAGTCGCGCGGATACTCACGGACGCCTCATCAGAGAACCGCGACGGAGGATCCAGCTAACCTTTTTGGCCCCGGAGGGGTGGCAGAGCGGTTGAATGCGGCGGTCTTGAAAATCCACCGGGCCTCAAATCGCGCCTCGCAGCAGAATGTCGATTTCTTGGCTCTACTGAGCCGTTTTCGCATGGTTGAGCGGGATTCATCGGGACGGGCACCGCGTAGGCGAGTCGCTCTTAAGCCGCTATAGACCGCTAGAAACCGCTAGATCCGCGCTTGGACTGGCGCGAGTTTGGCGCGAGCGGGTTGTGGTTACCGCCGTGACCGGAGCGGTACTCTAGATCGTGTATGAGATACCGCTTTTTACGGTATCTTGTACAAATCATGCCTGGGCGTGTCTACACCGAGCTGCTTGATCTGGCGCAGGACCATCACGGGTATCTGCGTGTCGAGGACGTGCGCGACGCGGGCTTCGACCCTAAGCGCCTGGTCGACTATGAGCGACGCGGCGTGGCTGAGCGTGTGGCCTATGGCGTCTACCGGATGAAGGCGATCCCACCGGACGATCTGGATGAGTACATGCGCGCGGCGCTATGGCCGATGGGCGCCGGGCTGCTCTCGCACGAGACGGCGCTCGACCTGTATGAGCTGTGCGACGTGAACCCTGCTGGCATCGACGTGACGGTTCCGAACAACTATCGGACTCACCGACCGGTGCCGGTGTTGTACCGGCTGCATCCTCGTAGCCTGGCGAGCGAGGAGACCGGGCGACTGCGGGGGCTGCCGATCGTGACACCGCTGAGAGCGGTCCTCGACGGGATCGAGACTCATATGCGCCGCGAGCTGATCGAGCAGGCCATCCAGACTGCCGAGCAACAGAGCCTCATCACACCCGACGGCGTAGCTCGGGCGCGGAACACCCTCGCCGAGCGTCACCTGGAGGTTTCCCGTGGAGGGTAGACGCTATGACATTCCGCCGAAGAATAGGCGTGCGCTGGAGCAGCGTCTGCGCAATGTCATCGCCGACACAGAGCTTCAACAGCGCGCACGCCGACAGCTCGGCTACGTCGCCCTCGCCGCGACACTCATGCGCCATGCACGCGACGGACACGACGAGCCCCTGTTCCTGATCAAGGGCGGTGTGGCGGTCGAGCTGCTGCTCGGACTTCGGGCGCGCGCGACGAAGGACCTCGACGCCAGCGCGCGCCTCACCGGCGAGGACATCGGCCCGCGGCTGCGGGCAGCGCTAGCTTACGGCTGGGAGGGATTCAACTTCAGGCTCACCGGGCTCCAGCAGGTACGCGACACCGCAGCCCTCCGCGGCGACGTCAAGGTCAGCTATCAGGGTGACCCTTGGAGCACCGTGCAGTTCGAGGTCTCACCGGCCGAAGGGGTCGCCGGCCACCAAATCCAGTGGACCGGGAACACGTTCGTCGATCCAGAGAGCCTGGGTCTACCGTCCCCCGGCGAGCTGCCGCTCGTCACGATCGCCTACCTCATCGCCCAGAAGCTGCACGCCTGCACCGATCACACCTACCCCGAGCGGCCAAACGACCGCTACCGCGATCTCATCGACCTGATCCTTGTGGATCGACTCATGCGCGACGAGGATCGCGCGGGAGTGCGAGAAGTGTGCGTGGAGATCTTTCGCCTACGCGGCAAGCACACCTGGCCTCCACGCATCACGGTGCTCCCCGATTGGCCGGAGGGTTATCGGACACTTGCAGGGCAACTCGGTTTCGTTCCCGCCGATGTCCACCAAGCCGCGATCGACGTCCACGAAATCATTGCGCGCATCGACGCAGCACACGCGATGACCTGACCTACACCTCACCCGCGTACTGTCGCTCTGGCGTTTTCATCGAGCCATCAGCGGACAAGTAGTAAGCGGAGGGGGAGGGATTCGAACCCTCGGACCAGGGGTTACCCGATCAACAGCTTTCAAGGCTGCCGCATTCAACCGCTCTGCCACCCCTCCTGGGCGACATCCTCAAGGCTAATAGATCAACGCCGTCGGAGGGACGCGGCTGAGCTGCCTGGCCGAGGGCTGGCGCGGTGCGCGCCGATCCCAGATAGGTCGCGAAGGAGGCCAGATGCAACATCTTTCGAGCAATCAGACTTCTCCGAGCACGACAGCGGGCCTATGGCGCATCGTCGGCTGCCTGACCCCGGAGCAGACCAAGCGGTTTGAGCGCGAGATCCAGCTAGTGGCGTCTGCGACGCTCCCGGCGCAGTCGTCTGTCCAGCCCCGCACGCGCGCCGCGGAGGGCGTACGGGTGAGGCACTCCCTGTGGTGCCCAGCCCGTCGAGATGCGGCATGTGGGTGTTCTCCGCGGTGGGAGGCGTGGGTGTACTCGCGGAAGGACAGGGGCAAGATCCGCAAGACGTTTCCCGAGCACTGGGAAGCAAAGGCATGGCGTCATAGGCAGCTTGAACTCGCGAGCGTCGAGCGACTACACGCGCCGAGCCATCATACCCTCGGCGAGACCGCGTCACTGTGGGTCAAGATGGCTCAGGAGGGGCAGCTACGTAACCGATCAGGACGCCGCTACAAGCCGAGTGCGCTACGCACGATTGAGATAGACCTGCGTCTGCGCCTGGTTCCTAGCCTGGGCACGAAGGTCATGGTGGGAGTCACCCGTGCGGACCTGCAGCACCTTGTCGGTAGGTGGCTGTCCGAAGGGTTGAGCCCGAGCAAGATCCGGTCGATCGTCAACGCTGCACGGGTGCTATGGCGAGACCTTGACCTCTTGACCGGGCCCGATGATCCGTTGCTCGTCGACCCGACGCGCGGGCTGCGTCTGCCTGCCAGCATCGGGCGACACCAACGGATCCGCTACCCCCGATGAAGCTCGCCGGCTCGTCGAGGCGCTCCAGCCGGGGGATTGCGCATTGTGGGCGACAGCGATCTCTATGCAGGGCTGCGCCACGGCGAGCTGCGCGCGTTGCAGGTACGCGACGTCGACCTCGAGCGACGCCGGATCGAAGTGCAGCGAGGCTGGGATCAGTACGAGGGCGAGATCGACCCCAAGAGCGAAAAGGGCAAGCGCCCCACCGTCGTCAGCAACCTCCTGCACGAACTCCTCCACGGGCACCTGCAGCGCACCGGACGGACAGGCACTGATCTCGTCTTCGGACGCACGGCGACGGAACCGTTCAACAGCAACACGATCAACAACCGCGCTCGCAAAGCCTGGACCGCCGCGCGCGAGCGAGAGGACGAAGAGGACGTCATCCCCGTGGGCGAACGTATCCGCGAGATCGGCCTGCACGAGTGCCG
>Ga0208480_1001004_pt1 | contig 10396 bp, 12 predicted proteins | sample NGESurshal092012_4_FD_184485 | JGI IMG/M metagenome (GOLD analysis project Ga0208480, IMG submission 184485) | Arctic peat soil microbial communities from Barrow, Alaska - NGEE Surface sample F53-1 shallow-092012 (SPAdes) | ecosystem: Environmental > Terrestrial > Soil > Wetlands > Peat ... | reverse complement strand
GGCCCGTGGAGTTCGAGCAGTACCGCGGTGAGCTGGTGGCGTACTGCTACCGGATGCTGGGCTCGTTCCACGAGGCCGAGGACCTGGTGCAGGAGACGACGCTGCGGCCGTGGAAGGCCCGCGACCGGTACGACCGCACGCGGGCGTCGGTACGGACCTGGTTGTACCGGATCGCGGCCAACGTCTGCCTTACCGCGCTGGAGGGGCGGGCTCGGCGGCCGTTGCCGTCCGGGCTGGTCGCGCCCGGGCGGCGATCCCGCGGCGCCGCTGACGCCGGCGTCCGGCATCTCCTGGCTGCAGCCGTTTCCCGATGCGCGATACGACGCGGAGATGCGGGCGGACATGCGGCTCGCGCTGGTGGCGGCGATGCAGGTGCTGCCGCCGCGGCAGCGGGCCGTGCTCGTGCTCCGCGAGGTACTCCAGTTCAGCGCCACCGAGGTCGCCGCGCAGCTCGGGACCACGGTCACCGCGGTCAACAGCGCCCTGCAGCGGGCCCGCGCTGGCCTCCCGGCAGCCTGAGCGTCGTGCACGCGCTGATGGCCAGGGACCTGATCGATGAGTACCGGCTGCTGACCTTCCCCACCATCCTCGGCACCGGTGAGCGGCTGTTTCCCGCCGGCGGCCCGCCCGTGTACCTGGAGTGCCTGTCAGCCGGGCCGGCCGGCGCCGCCGTGCTCGCGCGGTACCGGAGGGCAGCCCGATGACCGCTCAGTTCCCGGTTACACGCCGAGCCGGTCGGCCAGGGTGGCCCGGTGCTGGGTTTCGGTGCCGAACAGGACCGCGGAGCTGCGGGCCCGGCGGAAGTACAGATGCGCCGGGTGCTCCCAGGTGAAGCCGATTCCGCCGAGCACCTGGATGGACTCCGCCGTGATGTGCGTGTAGGCGGCCGAGCAGTGCAGCCCGGCCACCAGCGCGGCGATCCCGGGATCGCCTGCGCCGCCGGCGGCCGCCTCCAGCGCCCCGTCCAGGGCGGCCCGGGCACCTTCCAGCGCCACCAGCATGTCCGCGCACTTGTGCTTGACCGCCTGGAACGAGCCGATCGGGCGGCCGAACTGGACCCGCTGCTTCGCGTGGCTGACCGCCAGGTCCAGGGCCTGCGCAGCCCCGCCGACCGCCTCGGCGGCCAGCGCGACCACCCCGGTGTCCAGCACGCGGGCCAGGGCTGCCGCCCCGGATCCGGGCGGGCCGAGGGGCTGCGCCAGGACGTCGCGGAACGCGAGCCGGGCTAGCGTGCGGGTGCCGTCGATCGCGGGCATCACCCTGCGGGCCAGCCCGGGCGCGTCACCGGCGACCCGGTACAGGCCCGCCCCGGTGCCGTCTCGCGCGGCGATCAGCAGCACGCCCGCCGCGTGGCCGTCCACCACGTAGAGCGCCTCGCCGTCCAGGGTCACTCCACCCGGGGAAGATGACGCCGTGACGCCGAGCGAGCCCGGGGTGCCGTCCGCCCGGCCCGCGGGGCCGCTGACCGCCACGGCGGCCAGCAGGGTGCCGTCGGCGAGCCGGGGCAGCAGCTCGGCCTGGGCCGCCGCATCCCCGCTCGCCAGCAGCGCTGTCACGGCCAGCACGGCCGAGGACAGGTAGGGAACGCAGGCCAGCACCCGGCCCAGCTCTTCCAGGACGACGGCGGCCTCGGGGAGGCCGCAGCCCGCACCGCCGTGAGTGGCCGGCACCAGCAAGCCGGGCAGCCCGAGCTGCCCCAGGCCCGACCACGCAGCGGGGTCGTAGCCTGCATCCGTGCCGGAGACCCGCCGGACCTCCTCCAGCGGGAAGTGATCCCGCGCGAACGCGCGGACCACGGCCCGCAGGCCGTCCCGTTCGGCGGCGGTGGTGGCCTGCGGCGGCGCCTGGGTGGGCTGCGGCACGGTCGTGATCCTGGTCCCGGCGGCTCAGCCGGCCGCGAGGGGCTGGCCCCACATGTCGGAATTCGGGGCGGCCTTGGCCACCAGGCCAGGCACGACGGCGCCGAGATCCGCCGGTGCCCAGGTGCCGGGCTGCCGGACCCCCCGGCCCGAGTGCCAGCCCTCGGCCACGTTCAGCTCGCTGCCCCAGACGTTGAATACCCGGCCGGTGATGTCCCGCGACTGCTCACTGCCCAGCCACACCACCAGCGGCGACACCCGGTCCGGGGCGAGGTCGTCGGCGCCGGCCCCCGCCCCGTCGAGCACCGGCAGGCCCTCCGTCATCCGGGTGCGCGCCCCCGGTGCGATCGCGTTTACCGTGACCCCGTAGCGGCCCAGTTCGGTGGCGGCGATCAGCGCGAACGCGGCGATGCCGGCCTTGGCTGCACCATAGTTCACCTGGCCCGGGTTCCCGTACAGGCCGGACGGGGACGAGGTGCAGATGACCCGGGCGTCGTTGGCCTGCCCGGCCTTGGCCCGCTGGCGCCAGTACGCGGCCGCGTGCCGGGTGGGGGCGAACACGCCGCGCAGGTGGGTCCGGATGATGCCGTCCCAGTCGTCCCCGGTCATGTTCACCAGCATCCGGTCGCGAAGGATGCCGGCGTTGTTGACCAGCACGTCCAGCTGGCCGTAGGCGGTAACCGCGGTCTGGATGAGCCGGGCCGCGCCGTCCCAGTCGGCCACGTCCTCGTAGCTGGCCACGGCCTCGCCACCCAGCTCCCGGACCTCGGCGGCCACCGCGTCGGCGGGCCCCTGGCCGCCGCCGCTGCCGTCCCGCTCGACGCCCGTGTCGTTGATGACCAGCCGCGCGCCTTCCCGGGCGAAGGCCAGCGCGTGCGCCCGGCCCAGGCCCCGGCCGGCCCCGGTGACGATCACGGCCCGGCCCGCGCAGATCCCGCTCATGCGTCCGTCCTTCCCGTCAGCCCGATCGCCCGGGCCCACAGGGTGGTGAGCTCGTCGGTGGCCTTATCCAGCTCGAATTCCTCGCCCTGGGCGCACCAGGTGTAGGCGAACCGGCTGACCATGCCGGTCAGCGCGTGCGCCGCATAGCGCGGGTCGAGGGACGGGTCGGCCAGCCCGGCTTCCTGCAGGCCGCGGATGGACTTCTCGGCCCGGGTGACGAACGCCCCCTTGGCCTCGTGGAGCAGCGCGGCGATGTCCGGGACGATCGCCGCGACGTTCTCCCAGATCACCATCAGCTTGCTGTTCGCCCGGTAGGTCTCCAGGTAGCGGCGGTTCGCCGCGCGCAGCGCGTCGAGCGGGGCCCGGTCATCGCGGCGGCCCTCGTACCGGGCGGCCCCGGCGCCGAGGAGCTCGGATTCCAGCTGCAGGATGACCGCGCGCAGCGCGGCCTCCTTGGAGTCGAAGTAGGTGTAGAAGGTGCCGTGCGCGGCTCCGGCTTCCTCGGCGATGTCGGTGATGCGGGCATCGATGAAGCCGTCCCGCTCGAAGACCCGGCGTGCCGCCGCGATGAGCGCCTCGCGGGTGCGGCGGCCGCGCTCACTGAGCTGCTCGGGTGGTTTGGGGGAGCCGCCGGCCGCAGGCGGGTCGGCAGGCCTGGATCGCGCCATGCGACCTGACGATAGTCGAACTTGACGTCGGAATCAAGTTCGGCTTAGATGGACCTGACCAGGGCGCAGGGAACCCGCCGGGTGGCGCGCGGTCCCCGCCGGGACCGGCCGCCCAGGCCCGCAGGCACATGCGTGAGGAGTCTGATGGATTTCGAGTTCTCCGCGCGGTCGGCGAGGCTCCAGCAGGAACTCCTCGCCTTCATGGACAGCCATGTGTACCCGGCCGAGGAGCTCTATGAGAGCCAGCTCGCCGCCTCGGGGGACCCGCACAGCCAGCCGCCGGTCATGGAGGAGCTGAAAGCGGCCGCCCGGGCCCGTGGCCTGTGGAACCTGTTCCTGCCCGGCCGGGCCTGGGGTGCGGGCCTGACCAACACCGACTACGCGCCGCTGGCCGAGATCATGGGCCGTTCCGCGATCGCCTCGGAGGCCCTGAACTGCTCCGCGCCGGACACTGGCAACATGGAGCTGCTGGTGCTGTTCGGCGCCGAGGCCCAGCAGCGTGAATGGCTGGTGCCGCTGCTCGACGGCGCGATCCGGTCCTGCTTCGCGATGACCGAGCCCGCGGTGTCCAGCTCTGACGCCAGCAACATCTCCGCCACCATCACCCGGGACGGCGACTCGCTGGTGCTCAACGGCCGCAAGTGGTGGACCTCCGGGATCCTGAACAAGGACTGCAAGCTGATGATCTTCATGGGCGCCACCGACCCGGACGGCGGCGACCACCGCCGCCAGAGCATGGTCCTGGTGCCCACCGACACGCCCGGCGTCACCGTGCTGCGGAATCTGCCGGTGTTCGGGTACACCGACCGGCTCGGCCACGGCGAGGTGCAGTTCACCGACGTGCGGGTGCCCGCGGCGAACCTGCTCGGCGCGGAAGGCGGCGGCTTCGCCATGGCCCAGGCCCGGCTGGGGCCCGGGCGGGTGCACCACGCGATGCGCGCGATCGGGATGGCCGAGCGGGCCCTCGAGCTGATGTGCCGCCGGGTGACGTCCCGGGTCGCGTTCGGCGGCCCGCTGGCCGATCAGGGAGTGATCCGGGACTGGATCGCCCGCAGCCGCCTCGAGATCGACCAGGCCCGGCTGCTGGTGCTCAAGGCGGCCTGGCTGATGGACAGCCAGGGCAACAAGGCCGCGCGGACCGAGGTCGCCGAGATCAAGGTGGCGGCCCTCGACGTGGCGCACCGGGTGATCGACCGGTCCCTGCAGGCCCACGGGGGTGCCGGGGTCAGCAACGACTTCCCGCTGGCGCGGATGTACACCAGCGTCCGGGCGCTGCGGATCGCCGACGGCCCGGACGAGGTGCACCTGCGCACCGTGGCCCGCCGCGAGCTGGCGAAGTACCGTGACTGACCCGGCCAGCCCCAACCCAGCCGGTCCCAGCCCAGCCGGCGCCGGCCCGCTCGCGGGCCGCAACGCGCTGGTCACCGGGGCGTCCCGCGGGATCGGCCGGGCCATCGCGGAGGCGTTCGCGGCGGCCGGCGCCGACGTGATGATCTCCTCGCGCAAGGCCGGCGCACTCAAGCAGGTCGCCGACGAGGCCGCGGAGCGCGGGCTGCCCGGCCGGATCCTCTGGCAGGCGGCGCACGCGGGCAGGCCCGCCGAGGCGCAGGCCTGCGTGGCCGAGACCGTCCGGCAGCTCGGCCCGGTGGACATCCTGGTCAGCAACGCCGCCACCAATCCCTACTTCGGCGATCTGGCCGGGCTGGACACCGCGCGGGCGGAGAAGACTTTCCAGGTCAACCAGCTGGGCGTGCTGACCTGGGCTCAGCAGGCCTGGCAAGCGTCGATGCGCGAGCACGGCGGGGTGATCATCAATATCGCCTCCATCGGCGGTTTCATGGTGGAGCCGATGATCGGCTTCTACAACGTGACCAAGGCCGCGGTGATCCAGCTGACCCGCCAGCTGGCCTACGAGATGGCCCCCGGCGTGCGGGTGAACGCGATCGCGCCCGGCCTGGTCAAGACGGACATGGCCCGCGGCCTGTGGGAAGGCCGCGAACCGGAGCAGTCACGCCGCATCCCGTTGCGGCGCCTGGGCGAGACTGCCGACATCGCCAGCGCCGCGGTGTTCCTGGCCAGCGACGCGGCATCCTGGATCACCGGGCACACACTCGTCGTGGACGGCGGCGCGATGATCGCGCCGTCCGTTCCCGCCGGGGACCAGCCGGACCCGTACGGGCCAGACCAGCACGGGCCGGGCACGCTCTAATCGCGCAGGGGACGGGCATGGACTACCAGGAGATCCGGTACGGGCCGGCCGAGGGCGCAGGCCCGCAGGTCGTGCAGGTCACGCTGGACCGGCCGGCCGCGCTGAACGCCTACACGTCCCGGATGTGCGAGGAGCTCAACGACGCGCTGCTGCGTTACGCCCGGGACGAGGACGCTCGGGTCCTCGTGCTGACCGGCGCCGGGCGGGCCTTCTGCGCGGGCGGTGACGTGGCCAGCCAGGCCGAGGTGGACGAGGCGGCCCGGCGCCTGCTCGGCCACGGCGTGGTGATGCGCGAGCGGATGCACCTGCTTGTCCAGTCCATGTACCGGATGGACAAGCCGCTGATCGCGATGATCAACGGCCCGGCCGTGGCCGGCGGCCTGACCCTGGCCCTGCTGTGTGACTTCCGCGTCGCCGCCTGGAGCGCCCGCCTGGGCGACACCAGCGGCCGGGCCGGGCTGCTGCCCGACGAGGGCGGCGCCTGGCTGTTCCCCCGCGTGATGGGGATCGCGGCGGCCACCCGGATGACGCTGCTGAGCGAGCTGTATGACGCGTCCACCGCGCAGCAGCTGGGCCTGGTCGGTGAGGTCGTTCCCGACGAACAGCTGCACGAGCGGACCGTGCAGCTCGCCGACGAGCTGGCCGCCCGGGCACCCCTCGCGGTCCGGGTGGCCAAGAGGATGATGCGCCGGTCGCTGGAGCTGACGTTCGAGCAGTCGCTCGGCGACGCCGAGTACGCGGTCAACATCGTGAACGACAGCGAGGACGTGCAGGAAGGCGTGGCCGCTTTCCTGGAGAAGCGTGCTCCCGTGTTCCGGGGGCGCTGAATGCCCGGGGACGCCGGCCTCCCGCAGCCACCGGCCACGCCGCCCGGGCCGTCCGGTGCGTCGGCCGCCAGGGCGGCCGGGACGCTGGACGTGCGCGGCCTCCCGCCCGTTGCGGAGAATTTGTTCTGCTGGCCGGACGGGAGGCCGCGGCTGATCGGGTCGGCCTGCCGGGCGTGCGCCACGCTGGCCTTCCCGCAGCAGCAGTCCTGCCCGCGGTGCTGCGGCGAGGACGTGGAGGCGGTGCTGCTCCCGGCGGAGGGCACGCTGTGGTCCTGGACCGTGCAGCGGTTCCCGCCGAAGTCGCCGCCGTACGCCGGGGCGGAGGCGGAGTTCCGGCCGTTCGCGGTCGGCTACGTGGCGCTGGACGGCGGGATCGCGGTCCAGGGGCGGCTGACCGGCGCGGCCACCCCGGACGGGTACCGCATTGGCATGCCCATGCGGCTGGTGATCGAGCCGTTCCCGCGCAGCGACGGGACGACCGTGGCCGCGTACGCGTTCGCGCCCGGCCCGGCGGGCAGCGGCGGCAGCCTCCCCGGCGCGCCGGGGGAGACGAGCGCGGCGTCATGACGGGCAGCCTGGCCATCGCGGGCATCGGCATCTACCCGTTCGGCCGTCACGAGGACGTATCCGGGCTGCAGATGGCCGTGACCGCGGCCCGGGCGGCGCTCGCTGACGCCGGGGTGAGCTGGCCGGACATCCAGTTCGCGGTGGGCGGGTCCGACTCCGCGGGCAGGCCGGACACCATGGTCAGCCGTCTCGGCCTGACCGGCCTCCCGTTCACCAACGTCATCAACGGCTGCGCCACCGGCGGCGCCTCCCTGCTCACCGCCCGCGACGCCATCGCCTCCGGCGCGCACGAGATCGGGCTGGTCGTCGGGTTCGACAAGCACCCCCGGGGCGCATTCGACCCGCGGCCGGAGGACTGGGGCCTCGGCGCCTGGTACGGGGACCTGGGCCTGATGCTGACCACCCAGTACTTCGGGATCAAGATCCAGCGTTACATGCACGAGCACGGGATCACCGCCGCGTCGCTGGCCAGGGTGGCGGCCAAGGCGTTCCGCAACGGCGAGCGCAATCCCGCCGCGTGGCGGCGCAAGCCGCTGTCCGAGGACGACATCCTGGCCTCGGCCATGGTCGCCGACCCGCTGACCCAGTACATGTTCTGCTCGCCGTCCGCGGGCGCGGTCGCCCTGGTCGTGTGCCACCCGGATCTGGCCGCCCGCTTCCCGGCGCCACCGGTGTACGTCCGGGCCGTGTCCATGCGGTCCCGGCGGTTCGGCTCCTTCGAGGTGTTCAGCCCCAGCGTGCCGCTGACCCGCGGGCCGTCGCCCTCCCAGGAGGCGGCGCGGGCCGCGTACGCCGAGGCGGGCATCGGCCCCGGCGAGTTCGGCGTGGTGCAGGTGCAGGACACGGAGTCGGGCGCGGAACTCATGCATCTGGCCGAGTGCGGGCTGTGTGAGCACGGCGCCCAGGAGGAGCTGATGCGCACCGGTGCTACCGAGATCGGCGGCCCGATGCCGGTCAACACCGACGGCGGGTGCATCGCCAGCGGCGAGCCGATCGGCGCGTCGGGCCTGCGGCAGGTCTACGAGACCGTGCTCCAGCTGCGCGGGCGGGCCGGGGACCGGCAGGTCGAGGGGGCGCGGACCGGGTTCACTCACGTGTACGGCGCGCCAGGCATCAGCGCCTGCGCGGTGCTGAGCCGGTGACGCCGTGACTGACCTCGCGGAGTGGCAGGCCAGGGCGCGGGACTGGCTGCGGTCGCATGCGCGGCCGCGGGATGGCGGGGCGGAAGCTGCGGCCGGCGGGGCGCCCGGACGCGGCCCGGCTGGGGCCGGGCTGGGGTCGGTCGCCGTGTTCGACAACCTGACCTTCGAGCAGGAACAGGAGCAGCTGGCCGCAGCGGCCGCCTGGCAGCGGGCCAAACTGGCCGCCGGGTACGGGGCGATCACCTGGCCGGCGGAGCACGGCGGCGCGGCGCTTCCCGCCGCCTACGAGGACGCGTTCAGCCGCGAGGAAGCGCAGTTCGCGGTGCCCCGCAGGAATGAGCTGTTCTCGGTCACGCTCGGGCTGGTCGCGCCGACCATCGCCGCGTTCGGGACACCGGCCCAGCAGCGTGAGCTGATCCCGCGGCTGCTGGCGGCCGAGCTGTTCGTGTGCCAGCTGTTCTCCGAGCCGGGCGCGGGCAGCGACCTGGCCTCCCTGTCGCTGCGCGCCGAGCGCCGGGGTGACGACTGGCTGCTGAACGGGCAGAAGGTGTGGACGTCCGGAGCCCGGCACGCGGCGCTGGGCGAGCTGATCGCGCGGACCGACCCGGGCCAGGCGCGGCACCGGGGGCTGACCGCGTTCCTGGTGCCGATGGACGCCCCCGGGGTGGAGATCCGCCCGATCCGGCAGATGAGCGGCGGGTCGAGCTTCAACGAGGTCTTCTTCACCGATGTCGTGGTGCCCGACGGGGCGCGCCTCGGCGACATCGGCCAGGGCTGGGCCGTGGCGATGACCACGCTCGGGTTCGAGCGGGCCGCTTCCGGCGCGGGCCCGCAGCAGCCGGGCGGATCCTACGACCAGGTCGCCGCGACCGCCCGTCAGCTGGGTGTGCAGGGCGAGCCGCTGGTCCGGCAGATGCTGGCCGACCTCTACGTGCGTTCGGAAGTGCAGCGCCGGTACGCGGAGAAGATGGGCCAGGCGGCCGCGTCCGGAACTGGCACACCGGGCGGGGAAGGGTCGGTGCTGAAGCTGATGTGGTCGGCCAACCTGATGCGGACCTCGGCGGCAGTGACCGAACTGCTCGGCCCGCGGCTGGTCGCGGACACGGGGGAGCCGGGCACGTTCGCCTGGTCCGAGCACCTGCTGGGGGCGCCTGGTTACCGGATCGCCGGCGGCACCGAGGAAATCCAGCGGAACATCATCGCCGAGCGCGTCCTGGGCCTGCCCCGTGAGCCCCGGCCGCCCGCCGGAGCGTCCTGACCGCCGGACAGCATGACCGGCCCATCACTGCCCGGCCGACTGTCGTACCCGCCGGGCATTGTGGGTGGCCACGGTTCCTTGGAGGGAGAGGCAGATGATCGGCGAATTGCATTCGGTGGTGCTGGACGCCCGCGATCCGCACACGCTGGCCAGTTTCTACTCTGAGCTCCTGGGATGGCCGGTCGTCCGGGTGGACGGGGACTGGATCGATATCGGTGACGGCCAGGGACGGCAGCTGAGTTTCCAGCACGCGCCGGACCACCAGCCGCCCCGCTGGCCCGACCCGGCCTTCCCCCAGCAGGCTCACCTCGACATCGGGGTCCAGGACATCGACACGGCCGAGGCGCAGGTCCTGGCCCTCGGAGCGACTCCGCTGCCCAGCAACGAGCCCGGATTCCGGGTGTACGCCGACCCGGCGGGCCACCCCTTCTGCCTCACCTCGGACTAGCCCGGACCGGGCCCCACGTGGAGAACTCCGGCCGCACAGCGACCGTCCGATCTGTCGGTATTGACATGTGCGACGGGACCTGGCAGCCTGCTCACATGTTCTAGATGACATGTCCAGAGTTACATGATGGTGCGAAAGGGATGCCATGGCCGAGCACGTCACCGGGCACGTGCCTGATTTGCCCGACGTGCGCAAAACGATCACCGTGCCAGCGCCGGTGGACGAGGCGTTCAGGATCTTCGTCGAGCGGCCGATCGAATGGATACCAGCCGGCCACTCGTTCCTGAACGACCCGCAGTCCATGGCCGTGGAGCCGAGGGCAGGCGGGCGGTTCCACGAGCGGGGGCGGGACGGCGCGGAGATCACCCGGGGCACCATCCTGGAATGGTCGCCGCCGCACCGGCTCGCCGTGACCTGGCGGGTCGGCCCGGGGTGGCAGCCCGTCTTCGATGACGAACAGGCCAGCGTCATCCGGG
>Ga0208480_1001003_pt1 | contig 10402 bp, 9 predicted proteins | sample NGESurshal092012_4_FD_184485 | JGI IMG/M metagenome (GOLD analysis project Ga0208480, IMG submission 184485) | Arctic peat soil microbial communities from Barrow, Alaska - NGEE Surface sample F53-1 shallow-092012 (SPAdes) | ecosystem: Environmental > Terrestrial > Soil > Wetlands > Peat ... | reverse complement strand
CGCGAACGGTCCTACAGCATCTGAAAGACTCGCTTCGGCGAGAGGCGGACCACGAGGTGGGGCACAACCCCGCTGGCGGCTGGATGGTGCTCATCCTGCTCGCCCTGCTGCTCGCTGAGACGTTGACTGGACTCTACGTCGCGAATGACGTCGCCGACGAAGGGCCGATGACCGAAATGGCGCCGGCGTGGGTCGCCAACGCGATCACGTCCGCTCACGCGATCCTCTGGGACGCGCTCTTGGCGGCCATCGTGCTGCATGTTCTGGCGATCGCGGCGTTTGCGGTGATCAAGGGCCAGAACCTTTTGCGCCCTATGATCACGGGAACAAAGGTCATGCCCGCAAGCGTCGCCGAGCCGCGCGCCGGCAGTCCGGTGCAAGCAGCCCTTCTGCTGCTCGCCTGCGCCGTGGCCACCGCCTTGCTGGTGAACCTCTTGTGAGCCTTTAGCTCTTGGGAGGAACGACCTGACCGCGGATTTCCCCTGCGGGATGCGATTGGCTGTGAACGTTGACATACCACTCGCCGGCGGAGAACTGTTTCGCCTGGTCCGGGGTGAGCGTGGCGGTCCCCTTCATCGGGTTCGTGGGCGGACTGCCCTGCGTGCTGAGCCAGATCACGGGCGGCGCATTCTTGCCTGCCGCCGCCGGGCCGTGGAAATGAGCCATCGTCGATGCGCTCGACAGCCCGGTGTAAGAGATGTTCCAGGTGACGACTCGTGTGGCCGGGTCGTAAGTCAGATCGGCGGTCCCGGTGCCTGTCGTGTCGACTGGCGGAACACATTGTGCGCCAGTCAGCGGGATCTTGAAGGAAGTGGCGTCGGCGAGGGCGGCCCCCGCGTTCACAAAGCCCAGAAGGACGACAAAAGGAAGGAGAGCGCGCTGACGTTTCAAGGCTTTCATCTTTTCCTCCATGTGGCTCGCAACAGATCTGTTCCCGTAAACAATAGGATTGAGCGTTTCGTTCCCTCGCGTAGTTTAAGCTCACTGTGACATTCTTTTGCGGGCTCGCCAACTGTGTGATGATGTCCGCGAGCGCCGAGACTCGGACGAGCCGTGACATTTGAGCCAGCTTTGGCAACTGAGCGGGGATTGACACGCTCTCCAGTTGGCGTGAATGGGCAGGCGCTTCCTGCGCGTCGCCGGCAGCCTTTGTGAATTCGATCGATGCCGAATTTCTCGATTCGCGTAAGGCTGATATTTCTGTCAGCCCTGCTCCTGGCAATCCTTGCCGGCTCCTCCGCGCTTCTGATCCGGGAGCTGGTCCGCGACTCGCAAAGCCTCGCTGAGGAGGCCAATCTTGTTTCAATCGTCAAGAACGCCAATTCGGCCAGCAAGCACTTTGGCGATTTGAAATATTGGGCGATCGACTCCGCCGTCACGCAGCTCGCGGCGTCCCAGCAAGCGGCGGACCTCGCCGAGTCGGGGCTTGATTCCGATCTGAAGGCCATTTCCGCAGTCGATCCCAAGGTCGTCAAGGCGATCGAAGGCGAAGTTTACAGCATGACGGATCTGGCGCGGCAGGCGGGCGTCGCTTACTCGAGCGACGACAGCGCGGCCGGCAACGCCCTCCTGTCGCAGGCCAAGAGTCGGGTCATGGTCATCGACGACCATCTCGACAGGATCGTGGAGAGAATCGAGCAACAAGCCCTGGAGCGGCGAGATGCGTCGACGCGCCACGCCGAATTCGCGGCGAAGCTGGCGATCGCAGCCGGCATTGGAGCGCTGGCCCTCGCATTGGGCTTCACCGCATTGACCGTCCACTCGGTTACTGTCCCCCTGAAACAGCTCGATCGGAGCATTGCTTCAATCACGCGTGGCGATCTGAACGTCGCTATGCCGCCTTCGGGCGTTCCTGAGATCGCTGGTATGACGCGAACGCTCGGCATGTTGCGCGACAGCCTGATCGAGCGAGAACGCCTCGAACGCGAACGACAACAAGCGGAAATGGAAACTCGGGCCGCGCGCGACGCGGCCGAGGCCGCGCTGCACGATCTGAAAGCCGCTCAAGCCAACCTCATTCAGGCGGAAAAAATGGCCTCGCTCGGTCAATTGACCGCTGGGATAGCGCACGAGATCAAGAACCCGCTCAACTTCGTCAACAACTTCGCCAGCCTTTCGGTCGGTCTGCTCGGCGAACTGAACGAGGCCGCAGCGCCGGCCCTTGCCTCGCTCGACGAGCGACGGCGCCGCGAGGTCGACGAGACGAGCGATATGCTGATCGGCAACCTCAAACGGATCGTCGAGCATGGCAAGCGCGCTGACAACATCGTCAAGAGCATGCTGGCTCATTCCCGCAGCGGCAGCGGTAGTCTGGAAACCGTGGATCTCAACGCTCTGGTCGACGAGTCGCTCAATCTCGCCTATCACGGCGCCCGCGCTCAGGACCAAAACTTCAACATGACGATCGAACGCGCCTACGAGAAGGCCATCGCGCCGATCGCGCTTGTGCCGCAAGATATGACGCGCGTGTTCCTCAATCTCTTCGGCAACGCCTTCTACGCCGCGAACAAGCGCCGGCGAGAGACAAACGATAAGGCGTTCAAACCGAAATTGACCGTGACCACGCGTGATCTCGGGGAAGCCCTTGAAGTGCGGGTGCGCGACAACGGAAGCGGCATTCCCGCTGATATCAGGGACAAGCTGTTCCAACCTTTTTTCACGACAAAACCGAGCGGCGAGGGCACAGGGCTCGGGCTCTCGATCAGCTATGAAATCGTCACCAAGCAGCATGGTGGAACGATCGAGGTCTCGAGCAAGGTCGGAGACTTCACCGAATTTACGATCTGTCTGCCGCGCGGCCTCGGCGCCAGAACCGCGCTGAACCCTTCTGCATGAGTTGCGGGATCATGGCGGTTAGCATCCTGATTGTCGACGACGAACCCGATGTCGCAATCCTGTTTCGGCAGCAATTTCGTCGCGAAACGCGGGAGGGCGTCTATATCTTGTATTTTGCGCTCTCGGCGTCGGAAGCGCTTGAGCACCTTGCGAAGGAAATCGAGCCGCAGCGGATCGTGATCCTGTCGGACATCAACATGCCCGGAATGGATGGTCTGGCGCTCCTGCGGGAAATCAAGAAGAGGCGGCCCGAGCTCCCGGTGATGATGCTGACCGCTTATGGCGACGATGAACGGCGCCGCCGCGCCACCGAGGACGGCGCGGCTGATTTTGTGACCAAGCCGGTCGACTTCGACTTTTTGAGAATTCGTCTGCGCGAGCTGCACGGAACGTTGAGTTAAGGGGAGCCCATTGGCCGCTTCAGCCAAGATTCTCGCTGTCGATGACGAGCCTGATTTCGAGCTTTTGATCCGACAGCGCTTCCGCGCCCAGATTCGCGACGAGGAGTTCGAATTCCGCTTCGCTCATCATGGAGAAGAGGCGCTTACGGCGCTATCAGCCGAACCTGACATCGAACTCATGTTGCTCGACATCAACATGCCGGTGATGGATGGGTTGACGTTGCTCAACGAACTTCGCGAGCGGCAGCTGGCGGTGCAGGCGATCATCGTCTCGGCATACGGAGACATGACGAATCTGCGAACCGCAATGAACCGCGGCGCCTTCGATTTCGTCACCAAGCCGGTGGATCTCGGCGATCTCGAAATTACGGTCCGCAAAGCGCTGGCCAATATCGCAAAGCTGCGAGAGATGAATCGGCAGCGCATGGCGGCTGAACGAGCGCGTAACAATCTTTCGCGCTATTTTTCGCCGAACATTGTCGAGTTGCTGGCCTCCCAGGACGAACCGCTCGGGGCCGGTCGACGGGAGACGGTCGCGGTGCTGTTTGCCGACATTGTCGCGTTCACGCAAATGGCGGAGGCCATGGCTCCGGAGGACGTGCTCGCAATGTTACGCGAGTTTCATGCCCGAATGACAGCGCAGATCTTCGCAGGCGGCGGTACGGTCGACCAATATATGGGCGACGGGATCATCGCGGTGTTCGGCGCCACAGCTTCGAGCCCCAATGACGCCGCAAGCGCGCTGAATTGCGCCGAGATGATGCTCGAGACGCTCGAACGTTGGAACCTTGAACGAGAGGGGAAGGGAGACGCCCGGATCGATATCGGCATCGGCCTCAACTACGGACCGGTCGTGCTTGGCGATGTCGGCAGCGAATACGGCATGTCGTTCACCGCGATTGGCGATACGGTCAACGCGGCGGCGCGACTTCAGGTCCTGACCCGCTCACTAAAAACGCAATTGGTCGTAGGGGACGCTGTTATTCGGGCGATCCAGGCTTCATCCCCGGAAATCGCCGCGGAACGCATCGGCCGGTTGGAAGATCGAGGCGAACATAACTTGCGAGGTCGGTCGAGCCCGGTGCGCATTTGGACACGCCAGGTCAGGCAAATCAGCGAAGCTGCGCCCTTCGGAGCGCTTTCTTAAGAGCGGAGCCACGGCCCGACCGCCTTATTATCCCATCGGCATCGGCCCCATATTCTGGTTCAAATTGTACATGATCCAGAGCGACCCGATGATGAGCAAAAAGACGATCAGGACGCCGAACGCCAGCGCCAGGATGTTGTTGACGTTGTCGGGACCGGTGGTGATGTGGAGGAAGAAGACCAGGTGCACGCCGATCTGAGCGATCGCCAGCACCACCAGCGCAATCGGAATGCTGGGGCGCCAAACCAGGAACGTCCCGGCGATAAAAAAGGAAACAGCCGTGAGCAGGATCGCGAGGCCAAGGCCGATAAGGTAGCCAACAATGCCTTCGGCAATCTCATGGCGGGCCGCGGGCTCGTCGCCGGGCGCATGATCGGTACGGCTCAGCGCCTCATAATCGTCCGACGAGCTCATGCGCCTGCTCCCAAAAGATAGACGACGGTGAAGATCGCGACCCAGATGATGTCGAGCGTATGCCAGAATAGCGCGAAGCAGAGGACCCGACGCAAAATGTCGGCGCGATAGCCCTTGGCGAACACCTGCGCGATCATCGTCAACAACCATAGTGTGCCGAGAGTGACGTGAACACCGTGACAGCCGACGAGGGTGAAAAAGGCGGAAAGGAACGCGCTGCGCGTCGGCCCCGCGCCCTGAGCGATCATACCGGTGAATTCGTGAATCTCGATCGCGAGGAAGCCAAGTCCGAGCACGCAGGTCGCCGCCATGCCGCCGTAATACATGAGACCGTTGTGCGCGCGGGCGCCGATCGCGGCCACGCCGCAGGTGAAGCTCGACAGCAACAGGCAGGCGGTCTCGATCGCCACATTGTGCAGGTTGAACAGATCCTTCCCGCTCGGCCCTCCCGCGGTCTCCCCGGAGAGCACCGCGTAGGTGGCGAAAAACGCCGAGAACATGATGATGTCGCTGAGAAGAAAAATCCAGAAGCCGTAGCCGGCAATGATGCGCTTCGCGGCCGGATCCGCATGATCCAGGATCGCTTCGGGTCGCGGCCCGTGCGTCTCCTCGCGCCGGCCGTCGCCGAAATCCGCGCCTGCCTGAAAGGCCGTCACGACAAAGCCTCCGCGGTCGTGAGCGCCTCGCCTCGCGCGCGCCTGTTCGCGCGATCGATGCGAGCGACCTCATCGGCCGGAATCTCATACTCGGTCCGATCGCGCCAGGCGAAGACGACGAATGTCGCGAAGGCGCCCACGAGGCACACAACGACCAGCCACCAGATCTGCCAGATCATGCCGAAGCCGCCGAAGGTCGCGAAGAATGCGCAGATAAAGCCGGTCGGACTGTTCCTCGGCACCTCGATCGGCTTATAGATCGGTTCAGCCCTCGGCGCCGCCCCTCGCTCGGCCAGGCGCGCCCTGCGCCAATAGTCGTCCCGGTCCTCGACCTGAGGCAGGACGGCGAAATTGAACGCCGGCGGCGGCGACGAGGTCGACCATTCGAGCGAGCGGCCCATCCAGGGGTCGCCAGTCAGGTCGCGAAGCTCCTCACGATGGCGGATGCTCACAACGAGCTGGGTGATCTGGCACAGGATGCCGGCGAGAATAACCGCGGCGCCGAAGGCGGCGACCAAGAGCCAGGGATGCCATTCGGGCACGTCATAGTGCTGCAACCGGCGGGTCATGCCCATGAGGCCCGTGACATAGAGCGGCACGAAAGCCAGGTAGAAGCCGAAAAACCAGCACCAGAACGCGGCCTTGCCCCACCCCTCATGCAACCGGAAGCCGAACGCCTTCGGGAACCAGAAGGTGTATCCGGCGAAGGCGCCGAACGCCACGCCGCCGATGATCACGTTGTGAAAATGCGCGATCAGGAACACGCTGTTGTGCAACATGAAGTCCGCGGGTGGAACCGCCAAGAGGACGCCGGTCAGGCCGCCAATGACGAAGGTCACCATGAAACCGATCGCCCAGAGCATCGGCGTCGCATAGACGATCCGTCCGCCATACATGGTGAAGAGCCAATTGAACACCTTCACGCCCGTCGGCACCGCGATGATCATCGACACGATGCCGAAGACAGCGTTGACGTTGGGGCCGGCGCCCATGGTGAAGAAATGATGCAGCCACACCATGAACGCCAGGATGCAAATCGCCATGGTCGCCATGACCATGGAACGGTAGCCGAAGATGGGCTTACGCGAGAAGGTCGACACCACCTCGGAGTAAATGCCGAACGCCGGCAGGACGAGAATGTAAACCTCCGGGTGGCCCCAGATCCAGATGAGGTTCATGAACATCATCATGTTGCCGCCGCCTTCATTGGTGAAGAAGTGGAAGCCGAGGTAGCGATCGAGCGTCAGCATCGCGAGCGTCGCGGTCAGGACCGGGAATGCGGCGACGATGAGCAGATTGGTCGCGAGCGCCGTCCAGGTGAAGATCGGCATGCGCATGTAGGTCATGCCGGGGGCGTGAATCTTCAAAATGGTGGTGACGAAATTGACGCCGGTCATGAGCGTGCCCACGCCGGAAATCTGGATCGCCCACAAGTAATAATCGACGCCGACCCCCGGCGAATAAGTCAGTTCGGAGAGCGGCGGAAAAGGCAGCCAGCCGGTGCGGGCGAACTCGCCGATGACCAGCGACAAGTTGACCAGGAGCGCGCCGGTCGCAGTCAGCCAGAAGCTGACCGAATTCAAGGTCGGAAAGGCGACGTCGCGCACGCCGAGCTGCAGCGGCACGGCGAAGTTCATGAGCCCGATCATGAACGGCATCGCCATGAAAAAGATCATGATCGTGCCGTGGGCGGAGAAGATCTGGTTATAGTGCTCCGGCGGCAGGTAGCCCTGAGACTGGAACGCGAGCGCCTGCTGCGACCGCATCATGCCCGCGTCGATGAACCCGCGCAGCAGCATCACCCCGGCGAGCGTGACGTACATCACCCCGATCCGCTTGTGATCGACGCTGGTGACCCATTCGCGCCACAAATAAGGGATCCAGCCCTTGATGGTGATGAAGGCGAGGACGCAAAGGACCACCAGAATAACAAAGCCGCCCGCGAACAGGGGGATTGGCTGGTCGAACGGAATGGCGCCCCAGGTCAGCTTGCCGAGCATGCTATTTTCCCATTCTCTTCAAGGCGCCTGGATTGGTCTCCGCGATCGGCCCGGGACCTGGCGGCAATGTCTGATCGAGAATCTTCTCGAACAATCCGTCGGAGACCGCGCGGAATGTGATCGGCGCCGGCAAGACGCTTTGCTTGGAAAGCTCGATATAGCGTTCAGGCGTGAGTTCCTCTCCCTGGGCGCGCACTTGACCGAGCCAATCGAAGAACTCCGGCTCTGTCTTCGCCTCGACCTCGAAATGCATGTCGGCGAATCCATCGCCGCTCAGCTGAGTCGCAAGGCCGCGAAAGTTCCCCGGCTCGTCGGCTGCGAGATGCAGCTGCGTCTGCATTCGGTTCATGGTGTAGATCATGCTGCCGAGCTGAGGGACGAAGAACGCGGTCATCACGCTGCCCGACGTCAGCATGAAGTGAATCGGAACACCCGCGGGAACGACCAGGCGGTTGACGCTGGCGACATGCTGGTCCGGGTAGATGAATAGCCACTTCCAGTCGAGGGACACGACCTGAACATTGAGCGGCGCTTTCGTCGACGCGAGCGGTCTCGCCGGATCCAGATCATGCGATCCGACCCAGGCGACGCCCCCCAACAGCATGATCGTCAGAAGCGGAATCGCCCATACGATCAATTCCAGCCGGCCGGAATATTCGAAGTCGGGAAGATATTGCGCCTTGACGTTGGAGGATCGGTACCACCAGGCCGCCGCTAGAATCGCGATGATCGTCGGGACCACGATCGCGAGCATGATGGCGACAGAATCGATCAGGAGTTGCCGGTTGGCGTCGCCGATCGGGCCTTTTGGATCGAGCACCGCCCAGTCACAACCGCTCAGCAGCAGCGCGGCAGCCAACGGCGCCAGCCGCAAAGCTTTTCGAATCCCACCCCAGAGGATCATAGCGCGCCCCCCGCGTGACTCCTCGCCGAGGGTTCAGCCGGAGCCAAGCGTCACATCGGCTCGTTCGATATCCCCGACTCACCCACCCCGCAAATTGCTTCGCTGGAGTAAAAGCAGCATGACATGGCTCAAGGCCCGGGATCAAGTTCAAGTCCACGTGCGTTTGTTTGCGTCGGTAGCGACGAGCTCCGCTACGCCTTACGCCGGTCGGTTTGATGCTTAAGTTATAACGCACGCGCTTCGTGAACGACGTGAAGAAAGGTTTGGGAGGACGAAATGACTGAAGAGCAGGCTCAACCCGTCGGCCCCGATCTGGCGTTGGGAGTTCCCGCCGTCGAACTGCCAGACGGCGGCAAACTCCTCGGCCATGTCGGACACGAGGCGGTGCTGCTCGTACGCCGTGGCGCTGAGGTCTTCGCCGTTGGCGCGCAATGCCCTCACTACGGTGGTCCGCTCGCGGAGGGGCTGATCGTCGATGACACCGTGCGGTGTCCCTGGCATCACGCCTGCTTTGATCTTCGCACCGGCGAGGCCGTTCGCGCGCCGGCCTTCAGTCCAATCGCCACATGGGACGTCGAGCAGCGCGACGGCAAGATCTTCGTGCGTGAGAAACGCGCGCAGCCGGAAACGAAATCGCGCGCCAAGAAGGACGAACCGAAAAGAATCGTGATCGTCGGTGGCGGGGCGGCAGGGTTCGCCGCGGCCGAGATGCTGCGACGGCAGAAATACGAGGGCAGCATCGTCATGCTGAGCAGCGATGATGCGCCGCCCGTCGACCGGCCCAATCTGTCCAAGGACTATCTCGCCGGCAACGCGCCGGAAGAATGGCTGCCCCTGCGCGATCAGAGCTTCTACTCCGATAACGCGATCGACCTGCGTTTGAACACGACCGTCGCCGCAATCGACGTCCGCGCGCATGAAGTCAAGCTTGCCAGCGGCGACGCCGTTCCGTTCGATCGTCTGCTTCTCGCTACCGGCGCCGAGCCCGTCGCTCCTTCCCTGCCCGGCGCCAAGCCGTCCGACGTGCTGACGCTCCGTTCGCTGAAGGACTCCCGAGCGATCATCGAAAGAGCGAAGACAGCGCGGCGGGTCGTCGTGCTCGGCGCGAGTTTCATCGGCCTCGAAGTCGCGGCGTCGTTGCGCGCGCGCGACATCGAGGTCCATGTCGTCGCCCCGGAAGAGCGGCCGATGGAGAAAATCCTGGGGCCCGAGTTCAGCCGCCTCGTACAAGCGCTTCACGAGCAACATGGCGTCGTCTTCCATTTGGGCGAGACGGCGATCGGCATGGAAGGCAGGCGCGTGACGCTCAAAGGCGGAAGCGTCCTTGAGGCAGATTTCATCGTCGCGGGGCTCGGCGTGCGCCCCCGCCTCAGCCTTGCGGAAGCCGCAGGCCTCAAGATCGACCGCGGAATCGTCGTCGACGCGTTTCTCCAAACGAGCGCGCCGGGAATCTTCGCCGCCGGCGACATCGCGCGCTGGCCGGATCGGCTCACGGGTGACGCCATTCGCGTCGAGCATTGGGTCGTGGCGGAACGACAGGGACAGACGGCGGCCCTGAACATGCTGGGGGGCCATGAGCCGTTCGATGCGGTCCCGTATTTCTGGAGCCAGCATTACGACGTAACCATCGCCTATGTCGGCCACGCAGAAAAGTGGGACGCGCTCGCTGTCGAAGGGGACATCGCAGGCAAAGACGGTCTCGTGCGCATGCAACGCGCGGGACGCACCCTCGCGGTCGCTTCGGTCTTCCGCGATCTTGCGAGCCTAGAGGCCGAAGTCAGCCTGGAGCAGGAGACACGCGCGGGAGTGGCCTGACGGATACCTATCCCTGTCGTCATGGCCGGGCTCACAGCGACCAACAGCGACCGCACTGTGAGCCTGGCGAATTGATCAGCCCGCGCACCTCGGATATTCGGCGCTGCATGGACCTTCCCCGCGCTTCGCTCGCGGCGCTGACCGAAGACATCCGGGCATGCCGCGTTTGCCGGGACGCGCCCCGATATCGCGCTGCCCTCTCGCACGAACCGCGACCAGTCCTTCAGGCG
>Ga0208480_1001002_pt1 | contig 10405 bp, 6 predicted proteins | sample NGESurshal092012_4_FD_184485 | JGI IMG/M metagenome (GOLD analysis project Ga0208480, IMG submission 184485) | Arctic peat soil microbial communities from Barrow, Alaska - NGEE Surface sample F53-1 shallow-092012 (SPAdes) | ecosystem: Environmental > Terrestrial > Soil > Wetlands > Peat ... | reverse complement strand
CTTGGTGCTTCGGCGGCTGGCTAGTGATTCGTGAGGCCGGGCGCTGGCTGGGTGGCCGGTCGCGCCTGGCTGCTCCGCAACGCCATGCGCGACGACCACACCCGCCACGCCCGGGCGCTTCGCGGTCCACGCTCGGGGCGTGACAGGGTGGGCAATCACACCGGCCACGCCCATACGCTTCGCGGTCCACTCGAGGGGCGTGACCGGGCGGCTGGTCACAACTGGCCACGCTGGTCGAGGTGCAGGCTTGGGACGGCATCGCCCTGCCGGGCAAGCGCCACGCAACAGCCGGAGGAGTCATGGCCAAGGGAAATTGCACGGGGGCGTGGGGGATCACGCTGGTCCGGGCGGGGTATGGCGTGGCTTTGCTGTGTGCCCCGCAGGTGCTCATCAGGCTGGCTGGGGATCCGGTGACGGGGCAGCCCGCTGGGGCATCGCGGGCGCGGCCTGGGCGGCGGGCTTGCGGGGTGGCGCGGGTGCTCGGGGCACGGCATCTCATCCAGGCGGGGCTGACCGCCGTGGCCCTGCGGGCCGCTGAGCCGGACCCGTCCCTCCCGCTGGGTCTGGGGGCGGCCGTGGACGTGCTGCACGCCACGACGATGGTGGGGCTGGCCGCGGTGGACCGGGGGGCGCGGCGGGTGGCCCTGGCCGATACAGGCGTTGAGATGGTGCTGGCGGTCGCGGGGGGACTCACCGCTGCTCGCTAGCGCGCCCCACGCTGAGGCAACGCGCACCCACGTTGAGGGAACCCGCGCCCGCGGTGAGGGAAAGGGAAAGCCCGGGTCGGCCGGCCGACCCGGGCTTTGCTGATGCCGGCGATAAGGCCGGGGGGCTACTTCTTGAACGCGTCCTTGACCTTTTCGCCAGCCTGCTTGAGGTTGCCCTTGGCCTGATCGGTCTTGCCCTCGGCTTCCATCTGCTCGTTGCCGATGGCCTTGCCGGTCTCCTTCTTGGCCTTGCCCTTGATCTCGGTGACCTTGTTGGCCGCCTTGTCTTCGGTCGCCATGTTCTGGCTCCTCACCACGCTGGACAGTTATCCCGGATTAGTTCGTTACTAACCACTGTCCGCGACGAGAAGGCCTAAACACGCGCGAAGGCGCCCGGCAGCATGACTGCCGGGCGCCTCGCGTCATGTCCCGAAGGACGAACCCTTACCGGTTGTAGGAGCCGAAGTCGTACTCCTCCAGCGGGATCGCCTCGCCAGCGCCCTGGCCGAACGCGTAGCTCGGGGCCTCCTCGTAGGCGGTCGCCGGGTACACCGAGGAGCGGGCGTCTTCCGTGGGCTCGACCCGCACGCTCCGGTACCGCGGCATGCCGGTACCGGCCGGGATGAGCTTGCCGATGATGACGTTCTCCTTCAGGCCCAGCAGCGGGTCCGACTTGGCGTGGATAGCCGCGTCGGTCAGCACCCGGGTCGTCTCCTGGAACGACGCCGCCGACAGCCACGACTCGGTGGCCAGCGACGCCTTGGTGATGCCCATGAGCACCGGCCGGCCCGAGGCGGGCGTACCGCCCGTCTCGACCGTGGCGCGGTTGACGTTCTCGAACCGCGGCCGCTCCACCAGCTCGCCAGGGAGCAGGTCGGTGTCGCCGGACTCGAGCACATTCACCCGCTTGAGCATCTGCCGGATGATGATCTCGATGTGCTTGTCGTGAATGGACACACCCTGCGACCGGTAGACCTCCTGGACCTCGTGCACCAGGTGCAGCTGCACCTCACGGGAGCCCAGGATCCTGAGCACCTCGTGCGGGTTGATCGCACCCTGGATCAGCTGCTGGCCGACGTGCACGTGGTCGCCGTCCGACACCAGCAGCCGGGAGCGCATCGGGACCTGGTAGGCCATCTCCTCGCCGCCGTCGTCGGGGGTGACGATGATCTTCCGGGTCTTCTCGGTCTCCTCGACCTTGACCCGGCCCTCGACCTCGCTGATCGGCGCCATGCCCTTGGGGATCCGGGCCTCGAAGAGTTCCTGGATCCGGGGCAGGCCGTGGGTGATGTCCAGCCCTGCCACACCGCCGGTGTGGAAGGTCCGCATGGTCAGCTGGGTACCCGGCTCACCGATGGACTGCGCGGCCACGATGCCGACCGCCTCGCCCACGTCCACCCGCTTGCCCGTGGCCAGCGAGCGCCCGTAGCACTTGGCGCAGACACCGATCTTGGCCTCGCAGACCAGGACGCTGAACGTCCTGATCGAAGCCACCCCGGCGTTGACCAGGAGATCGATCAGCGACTCGGTGGTGTCCGTGTCCACCTCGGCGACGACCTTGCCGTCCACCTCGATGGCCTCGGCGATGGCCCGGCCGGTGCCGGTGTTCTCGATGTTGGGCAGCTTCCGCAGCGTCCCGTCCGGGCCCGGCTCGGCGATCTTCATCGCGAGCGACCGGTCGGTGCCACAGTCCTCTTCCCGGACGATGACGTCCTGCGCCACGTCCACCAGGCGCCGGGTGAGGTACCCGGAGTCGGCGGTCCGCAGGGCGGTGTCGGCCAGGCCCTTGCGGGCACCGTGGGTCGAGATGAAGTACTCGACCACGGACAGGCCCTCGCGGAAGCTGGACTTGATCGGCCGCGGGATGGTCTCGCCCTTGGGGTTGGAGACCAGGCCACGCATGCCGGCGATCTGCCGGACCTGCATCGGGTTACCACGGGCACCGGAGTTGACCATCATCCACACCGAGTTGGTCTCGGGGAACGCGGCCTCCATGTCCTTGGCCACATCGCTCGTCGCGTGCGTCCAGATCTCGATGAGCTCCTGACGGCGCTCGTCGTCGGTGATCAGGCCGCGCTCGTACTCACGCTGCACCTTGTCCGCGCGCTTCTCGTAGGCGTCGAGGATCTCCGCCTTGTTCGGCGGGGCGATGACGTCCTCGATGGCGATCGTCACGCCGGCCCGGGTCGCCCAGTGGAACCCGGCGTCCTTGAGGGCGTCGAGCGCCGCGGCCACCTCGACCTTGGGGTAGGTCTCGGCCAGCTCGTTCACGATCGTGGACAGCTGCTTCTTGCTGACCTCGTAGTTCACGAACGGGAACGACGTGGGCAGGGTCTCGTTGAAGTAGCAGCGCCCGAGCGTGGTCTCCAGCCGGAACGGGGTGCCGGGCACCCAGCCCTCCGGCATGGTGAAGTCGCGCGGCGGGGCGGAGTCGGCCAGCCGGATCTGGATCTTCGCCTGCAGGTCCAGCTCGCCCGTGTCGTAGGCCATGGTGGCCTCGGAAATCGAGCCGAAGATCCGGCCCTGGCCCGGCGCATCCTCGGCCGACCGGGTCAGGCAGTAGATCCCGATGACCATGTCCTGGGTGGGCATGGTCACCGGCTTGCCGTCGGCCGGCTTGAGGATGTTGTTGGTGGACAGCATCAGGATCCGCGCCTCGGCCTGAGCCTCGGCGGACAGCGGCAGGTGCACCGCCATCTGGTCACCGTCGAAGTCCGCGTTGAACGCGGTGCAGACCAGCGGGTGGATCTGGATGGCCTTGCCCTCGACCAGCTGCGGCTCGAAAGCCTGGATACCCAGCCGGTGCAGGGTCGGCGCCCGGTTCAGCAGGACCGGGTGCTCGGTGATGACCTCTTCCAGCACATCCCAGACCACCGGGCGGGCGCGCTCCACCATCCGCTTGGCGGACTTGATGTTCTGCGCGTGGTTCAGGTCGACCAGCCGCTTCATCACGAACGGCTTGAACAGCTCGACCGCCATCTCCTTGGGCAGGCCGCACTGGTGCAGCTTGAGCTGCGGGCCCACCACGATGACGCTCCGGCCGGAGTAGTCAACCCGCTTGCCCAGCAGGTTCTGCCGGAACCGGCCCTGCTTGCCCTTGAGCATGTCGGACAGCGACTTGAGCGGCCGGTTGCCCGGGCCGGTCACCGGACGTCCCCGGCGGCCGTTGTCGAACAGCGAGTCCACGGCCTCCTGGAGCATCCGCTTCTCGTTGTTGACGATGATCTCGGGTGCGCCCAGGTCGAGCAGCCTCTTGAGCCGGTTGTTCCGGTTGATGACCCGGCGGTACAGGTCGTTCAGGTCGGACGTGGCGAACCGGCCACCGTCGAGCTGCACCATCGGGCGCAGGTCCGGCGGGATGACCGGGATGCAGTCCAGCACCATGCCCATCGGGCTGTTGCGGGTGGACAGGAACGCGGACACCACCTTGAGCCGCTTGAGCGCGCGCGCCTTGCGCTGGCCCTTGCCGCTCCGGATGGTCTCGCGCAGGCTGGCGGCCTCGTTCTCGAGGTCGAAGCTGGCCAGCCGCTCCTGGATGGCCTGGGCGCCCATGCCGCCGCGGAAGTAGCGGCCGAAACGGTCGCGCATCTCGCGGTACAGCAGCTCGTCGCCCTCCAGGTCCTGGACCTTGAGGTTCTTGAACCGGCTCCAGACTTCCTCGAGCCGGTCGATCTCACGCTGGGCCCGGTCCCGGATCTGGCGGCACTCGCGGTCGCAGCTCTCGCGGAGCTTGCGGCGGGCGTCGCCCTTGGCCCCGGCGGCCTCCAGCTCGGCCAGGTCCTTCTCCAGCTTGCCCTGGCGGGCCTCGATGTCGCTGTCGCGGCGCTGCTCGAGCTGGCCGCGCTCCACCGAGATCTTCGCCTCGAGAGACGGCAGGTCCCGGCCGCGCGCGTCATCATCCACGTACGTGATCATGTACGCGGCGAAATAGATGACCTTCTCCAGGTCCTTGGGCGCCAGGTCGAGCAGGTACCCGAGGCGGCTCGGCACACCCTTGAAGTACCAGATGTGCGTGACCGGCGCGGCGAGCTCGATGTGGCCCATCCGCTCCCGGCGCACCTTGGCCCGGGTGACCTCGACGCCGCAGCGCTCACAGATGATGCCCTTGAACCGGACGCGCTTGTATTTGCCGCAGTAGCACTCCCAGTCCCGGGTCGGGCCGAAGATCTTCTCGCAGAAGAGCCCGTCCTTCTCCGGCTTCAGGGTGCGGTAGTTGATGGTTTCCGGCTTCTTGACTTCGCCATGGGACCACTGGCGGATGTCGTCAGCAGTGGCCAGGCCGATACGCAGGTCGTCGAAGAAGTTGACGTCAAGCACGTGTGTTATCCCCTGGGGTAGTTCGGATGAGAACGGTGCCCCCGGGCAGCCCGGGCGGTCAGGCCCGGGCTACCCGGCACGCTCTCACACCTCTTCAACGCTGCTCGGCTCGCGCCGGGACAGGTCGATACCGAGTTCTTCCGCCGCGCGGAAGACATCCTCATCGGTGTCTCGCATCTCGATGGCTGCGCCGTCACTGGACAGCACCTCGACGTTGAGGCACAGCGACTGCATTTCCTTGATCAGGACCTTGAACGATTCCGGGATGCCGGGCTCCGGGATGTTCTCGCCCTTGACGATGGCCTCGTAGACCTTCACCCGGCCGAGCACGTCGTCGGACTTGATCGTGAGCAGTTCCTGCAGGGCGTAGGCGGCGCCGTAGGCCTCGAGGGCCCACACCTCCATCTCCCCGAACCGCTGGCCACCGAACTGGGCCTTACCGCCCAGCGGCTGCTGCGTGATCATCGAGTACGGGCCCGTGGACCGGGCGTGGATCTTGTCGTCCACGAGGTGGAGCAGCTTGAGGATGTAGATGTAGCCCACCGAGATGGGGTCCTTGAACGGCTCCCCGGTGCGCCCGTCGAACAGCCGCGCCTTGCCGCTGCTGCCGACCATCCGCTCCCCGTCCCGGTTCGGCAGCGTGCTGCCGAGCAGGCCGGTGATCTCCGTCTCGCTGGCGCCGTCGAACACCGGCGTGGCGACGGGCGTGCCCGCTTCCGCCTCGCCCGCGCTGACCGCGCGCAGCCGCTTCTTCCAGTCCTCGTCCTCGCCGTCGATCTCCCAGCCGGACTTGGCCACCCAGCCGAGGTGCGTCTCCAGCACCTGGCCGACGTTCATCCGGCCCGGGACACCGAGCGGGTTCAGCACGATGTCCACGGCCGTGCCGTCCTCCAGGAACGGCATGTCCTCGATCGGCAGGATCTTGGCGATGACACCCTTGTTCCCGTGGCGGCCCGCCAGCTTGTCGCCGTCGGTGATCTTCCGCTTCGCGGCCACGTAGACGCGGACCAGCTCGTTCACGCCAGGCGGCAGCTCGTCGCCGTCCTCCCGGGTGAACACGCGGACCCCGATCACCTTGCCGGACTCGCCGTGCGGCACCTTGAGCGAGGTGTCGCGGACTTCCCGCGCCTTCTCGCCGAAGATGGCCCGCAGCAGGCGCTCCTCGGGGGTCAGCTCGGTCTCGCCCTTAGGCGTGACCTTGCCGACCAGGATGTCGCCGGTGACGACCTCGGCCCCGATCCGGATGATGCCGCGGTCGTCCAGGTCCGCGAGCACTTCCTCGGAGACGTTCGGGATGTCCCGGGTGATCTCCTCCGGGCCCAGCTTGGTGTCCCGGGCGTCGACCTCGTGCTCCTCGATGTGGATCGAGGAGAGGACGTCGTCCTGGACCAGCCGCTGGGACAGGATGATCGCGTCTTCGTAGTTGTGGCCTTCCCAGGGCATGAACGCGACCAGCAGGTTCCGGCCGAGCGCCATCTCACCCTGGTCGGTGCACGGCCCGTCGGCGATGACCTGGCCGACCTCGATCCGCTGGCCCTCGGTGACGACCGGCTTCTGGTTGAAGCAGGTGCCCTGGTTGGAGCGGCGGAACTTGGCCACCAGGTAGGTGTTCCTGGTCCCGTCGTCGTTGCCCACGGTCACGTAGTCCGCGCAGGACTCCTCGACCACGCCGGCCTTCTCCGCGACGATCACGTCCCCGGCGTCGGTCGCGGCACGGTACTCCATGCCGGTGCCGACCAGGGGCGCCTCGCTGCGGAGCAGCGGCACCGACTGGCGCTGCATGTTCGAGCCCATCAGGGCCCGGTTGGCGTCGTCGTGCTCGAGGAACGGGATCATGGCCGTGGCCACCGACACCATCTGGCGCGGCGAGACGTCCATGTAGTCCACGTCGGCGGTGCCGATGTAGTCGACCTCGCCGCCCTTGCGGCGGACCAGGACGCGGCTCTCCTCGAACTCACCGTCCGCGCCCAGCGGCGTGTTCGCCTGGGCGATGACGTGCCGGTCCTCCTCGTCCGCGGTCAGGTAGTCGATCTGGCCGGTCACCCGGCCGCCCTTGACCTTGCGGTAGGGCGTCTCGACGAACCCGAAGGCGTTGACCCTCGCGTACGAGGCCAGCGAGCCGATCAGGCCGATGTTCGGGCCTTCCGGCGTCTCGATCGGGCACATCCGGCCGTAGTGCGACGGGTGCACGTCACGGACCTCGAACCCGGCCCGCTCCCGGGACAGTCCGCCCGGGCCGAGCGCGGACAGGCGGCGCTTGTGCGTCAGCCCGGCCAGCGGGTTGGTCTGGTCCATGAACTGCGAGAGCTGGCTGGTGCCGAAGAACTCCTTGATCGCGGCGACCACCGGCCGGATGTTGATCAGGGTCTGCGGCGTGATCGCCTCGACGTCCTGGGTCGTCATCCGCTCCCGGACCACGCGCTCCATCCGGGCCAGGCCCAGACGGACCTGGTTCTGGATGAGCTCGCCCACGGTGCGCAGGCGGCGGTTCCCGAAGTGGTCGATGTCGTCGGTCTCGATCGGGATGACGGACTCGCCGGTCTTCATCTCCTCCTCGCCGGCGTGCAGCCGGACCAGGTACTCGATGGTGGCGACGATGTCATCCTCGGTCAGCGTGCCCTGCCGGATCGGCAGGCCCAGGCCGAGCTTCTTGTTGATCTTGTACCGGCCAACCTTGGCCAGGTCGTACCGCTTCGGGTTGAAGTACAGGTTCTCCAGCAGCGCCTGGGCGGACTCCCGGGTCGGGGGCTCGCCGGGACGCAGCTTCCGGTAGATGTCCAGCAGGGCGTCATCCTGGCCGGTGGTGTGGTCCTTCTCCAGGGTGGCCCGCATCGACTCGTACTCGCCGAAGCGCTCCAGGATCTTGGCGTCGTCCCAGCCGAGCGCCTTGAGCAGCACGGTCACGCTCTGCTTGCGCTTGCGGTCGATGCGGACGCCGACGCTGTCCCGCTTGTCGATCTCGAACTCGAGCCAGGCGCCGCGGGACGGGATGACCTTGCAGCTGAAGATGTCCTTGTCGGACGTCTTGTCCACCTGGCGGTCGAAGTAGACGCCGGGTGAGCGGACGAGCTGCGACACCACGACACGCTCGGTGCCGTTGATGATGAAGGTGCCCCGGGGCGACATGAGCGGGAAATCGCCCATGAAGACGGTCTGGCTCTTGATCTCGCCGGTGCTGTTGTTGATGAACTCAGCCGTGACGAACATGGGGGCCGAGTAGTGCATGTCCTTGTCCTTGCACTCCTCGACGGAGTACTTGGGCGGCTCGAACCGGTGGTCCCGGAACGAGAGGGACATGGTTCCCGTAAAGTCCTCGATCGGGCTGATCTCTTCGAAGATCTCCTCGAGACCGGACTGCCCCGGAACCTCCTTCACACCGGCCTCGCGCGCCGCGTCCACCCGTGCACGCCAGCGCTCGTTGCCCAGCAGCCAGTCGAACGAGTCGGTCTGCAGGGCAAGAAGGTCGGGAACCTCAAGAGGCTCTTTGAAACGGGCGAAAGTTACGCGACGAGGGGCTGTACTGGCGGCCGAGACGCTGCGCGATGCTGCCAACAGGGGTCCTTCCGAGCTTGTGGCCGACTACTCACCGCACGCACACGAAACGCCCTGCGGCGACGCCGCGAGGGTTCGAGGATGCCGAGGACGTAAGAGTGCAGCGCAAATTGGCAGTGTAGCCCACGGCTACACTGCTCGTCAACTGTATCTCACTCTGAGGTTCACGGTTGCTCCGCAGCATGGCTCGTTCGTGGCAAAACGTCAAGTCCACGCCACGTGGTCTCGTCATATCGGTGACGTGACGAACACCACAGTCGATTGTGCGGTTGATTACCTGTACCAACGGGTAAGCCTAGCAGTTCTATTCCGCGTGCCCTCCTCGATCACGCAGGGTCCCCGCGGCCCCCACCCCGTGAGCACCCCGTGAGCACTCCGTGGGCACTGCGTGAGCACTGCGCCGCGGTGTCCGGGGCCGGCGCCGAAAAGGCACTCAGTGCAGGAAGTTTGGCCCCAGACACGCGTGTGCCGGGCCGCGCCGCGCGCGGCCCGGCACACGACCGGCCGTAACGGGATCGTTACTTGACGGTGACCGAGGCGCCGGCGCCTTCCAGGGCGGCCTTGGCCTTGTCCGCGGTCTCCTTGTTGACCCGCTCCAGGAGCGGCTTGGGCGCGGAGTCCACCAGGTCCTTGGCCTCCTTGAGGCCCAGGCTGGTCAGCGTGCGGACCTCCTTGATGACCTGGATCTTCTTGTCGCCCGCGCCCTCGAGGATGACGTCGAACTCATCCTTCTCCTCGGGTGCCTCCGCGGCAGCGCCACCGGCCCCGCCGGGCGCCGCGGCGGCGACCGCCACCGGGGCGGCAGCCTTCACGTCGAACGTGTCCTCGAACTGCTTCACGAACTCGGACAGCTCGAGGAGGGTCATCTCCTTGAACGCGTCGAGCAGGTCGTCGGTGCTGAGCTTCGCCATGGGTGCTTCCTCTTCCTCTTCGTACTGTTCTTGTGCGCTGGCCGCTACCGCGCCAGCTGTGCTGGTTCGCTGGTTACTCGCTGGCGGCTTCCGCCGGGGCCTCGGCGGCCGGGGCGTCCGCGGCGGAGTCCCCCGCGGGTGCCTCGGGTGCCGCCGCCTCCGCATCCGGCGCCGCAACGTCCGCATCCGGCGCTGAAGCGTCCACAGCGTCCGCGGCCGGCGCCTCAGCGCCGCCCTCGGCCTCCCGCTTGACCCGCAACGCCTCGGCCAGCTGGGCCAGCTGCACCGGCAGTGCGTTGAACACGGCCGCGGCCTTGGCCATGGACGCCTTCATGTCACCGGCCAGCTTGGCCAGCAGCACCTCGCGCGGCTCGAGATCAGCCAGCCGCTCGATCTCCGCCGGGGTGATCGCCTTGCCGTCGAGCACCCCGCCCTTGATCACCAGCAGCGGGTTGCTCCGGGAGAAGTCGCGCAGCCCCTTGGCTGCCTCGACCACGTCCCCCTTCACGAAGGCGATCGCGGACGGGCCGCTGAGCAGCGCGTCGAACTCGCTGGCCAGGCCCGCATCCGACGCGGCCCGCTTGGTCAGCGTGTTCTTCACCACCTGGTAGGTGGTGGTGCCCCCGAGGGCTGCGCGCAGTTCCGCGAGCTGGCTCACGGTCAGGCCGCGGTACTCGGTCAGCACCGCACCATCCGAGGTCTGGAACCGCTCGGTGAGCTCGGCGACCGCGCTCACCTTGTCCTCCCTCGCCATGGGCCTCCTTTCCTGGTCCGGGACCGCCCCCGCGGGGACTGTCCCGGCGACTCTGGCGCCGGTGAGGGAGCACCTGACATGCGAAACGCCCCGGCGCGAAGGCACCAGGGCGTGGACACCGGCCACCAGAAGGCTGGCCACGGTGATTCAGCTCGGACGCCTGC
>Ga0208480_1001001_pt1 | contig 10427 bp, 9 predicted proteins | sample NGESurshal092012_4_FD_184485 | JGI IMG/M metagenome (GOLD analysis project Ga0208480, IMG submission 184485) | Arctic peat soil microbial communities from Barrow, Alaska - NGEE Surface sample F53-1 shallow-092012 (SPAdes) | ecosystem: Environmental > Terrestrial > Soil > Wetlands > Peat ... | reverse complement strand
GCGAGGCCCTTCCCCCCCATGACGAGCCGAAAACGATATGCGTCTTCGATCGACGTGGCGAAACTTGCGGGCGTGTCTCAATCCGCGGTGTCGCGGACCTACCGACAAGGCACGAGCGTCTCAGAAGAAACGCGGCGCAAGGTGCTGGAAGCCGCGACCGCGCTCGATTACCGACCGAGCATGATTCCGAGGATTATGCTGACGCACCGCTCGTACCTCGTCGCAGTCGTGGTCGGGGGCCTTTACAATCCCTTCTATGCAACCGTGCTCGAAATCTTTTCGGCCCGCTTGCAAGATGCCGGCTATCAGGTGCTCCTCATGCATACGGATAGTGGCCACACACTCGACGATATCATCCCGCGTCTGTCGAGCTATCGCGTGGACGCGATCGTAAGCGCACTCGCGGTGATGTCGGGCGCGGCCGCGCAGGACTTGGCGCGCCTCAAGATTCCCGTCGTGCTGTTCAATGCCGCGCTCGCGAACAAATGGGTCTCGTCCGTGTCCTCCGACAATCTCGGGGCGGGCCGCGCCGTGGCGGCCCATCTGGTCGAGCGCGGCGCGAAGCGCTTCGGTTTCATTGCAGGTCCCGCCAACAGCTCCGCGAGTAAGGTTCGATTCGCAGGCTTTCGCGGCCAGCTCGCAGAGAACCAGACTGCGCCTGTCGCATTCGCGGAAGGCGACTACCGGTACGAGGGCGGCCGCGCGGCGGCGCTCGCGATATTCGCCGCCGCCCACCCGCCGGATGCGCTGTTCTGCGCCAACGATCTCATGGCCATTGGGGCGATGGATGCGTTGCGCACGGATCTCGGCCTCAGGGTGCCCGAGGATGTCCTGGTCGCGGGTTTCGACGACATCCCAGCGGCGGCCTGGGCTGCCTACGGCCTCACGACCGTGGTTCAGGACGCCTCGCGGATGGTTGACCAGACGATAGCGCTCCTCCGCGCCAGGATGGCGCAACACGACGCGCCGGGAGGCGTCCGGACGATCGTACCGGCAACGCTGGTGGTGCGAGGTTCGACGCGGCGATAAAGCCTGTTGCGGATCGCCGTCCGCGCGTCGCGCAACGACCGCGGGCCGCCGCCACACCCAAACGCCATCTGCGCGCGCTACAGCCTTCGGCGTGCACGGGCGAATTGATGGCGGCGGATCGATCAGCTCCCCCAACACGATTGCCAGCCCGTGCTTCTCGGTGTTGACCGCAGCCGAGTTTCAAAACCGCTGACGTGCCGCCGGCAGATCGACCGCGCAAAGACCGTCGCCATCGCGATGTTCACCCCCGTCGGAATCGGCCCGAGTTCCTGCTTGGTCCGCCGTGCGGATGTCGTCGACAGCGGCGCTGTCCCCGGCGTCGGTCGGAATCAGAAGCACTCTGACTCCAAATCTTCGCAACTCAACAGCGGCTTTGTCCAAACGTGCTGCATCCCGCGATAAGATCGCCGTGTCGAAGCCACGCCGGGCGAATTCGGTCACGACCGGCCAACGCCTGCGCCTGCGCCTGTGATCACGACGATCCTGTTCATCCAAACTTCCTGAATTTCGCGGGCCTACCCAGATCGTTACGTGGCGCGGCGAGCCTGTTCCGCGCGGGGGACGCGATTTTGGAGCCGATTATCCGGCTCCGGCGTTGATCTCATACTGACACGAGGGTTCCTCCATGGCCGATCGCCCGCTATCCATCGATATTCGCCATCCCCTGATCCTCAAGGTCAACGACCTCTTTCTGCTGACGCGCGAGGATGGAGAGATCATCGCCGGCGTGCCGGGGTTTGGGCTGTTCTATCGCGATACGTGCTATCTTGCCGCGTACGCGCTGCGCCTGCATGGCACGGCGCCGCTGCTGCTGATGTCGTCCGATACCGAGGGTCTCTCCGCCCAGATCGCCCTGACCAACGATCATCTGGCGACAGCCAACGGGCAGATCATCGCCGACCACAAGCTTAGCATCCGGCGGACTCTCGCCACGCTTGACGAGCCCGAGCCGACATTCACCGACACAATCTCGATCCGTAATTTCGGCACGGAAGCGATCACGCTTCCGGTGTCGCTGGAGTTTTCGACGACGTTCGAAAGCATGTTCGTGCTGCGCGGCGCGCCTCCGGGCGTGCGCGGACGCATGCACGCACCGGAGTGGGACGAGACCGCGCTTCGTTTCGCCTATGAAGGCGCGGATGGCGTGCTGCGAACATTGCTTGCGGACTTTTCGCTCAAGCCGATTGTCGCTCCGCGAACGACTGAGCAGAGCATCGCGCATTTTGAACTTCAGCTCGAGCCTCAGGGCACGGAAGATTTGGTCGTGACCTGCCGGGTTGACGAACGGCCGGTCGGCGATGCGCCTCCGGTTTCGCGCCGGGCGCCGATCAGCGCGGATGCTATGCGGCAGGCGAAAGAAGCTGCGTCGAAAGCTCTGCTCAAGGACTACGCCCGGGTAGAAACGTCCAGCAAGGCGTTCGGCGAAGCCTTGGCGCGATCCTTGACTGATCTTGCGCTGCTTGAGGTCAGGCGCGGGCCGCACAGGTTCACTGCGGCCGGCGTTCCATGGTTCGTCGGCCTGTTCGGCCGCGACAGCCTGCTGCCGACAATTCAATGCCTCGCTTTCAATCCTGCTCTCGGGCGTCGCACGACCGAGGCGCTCGCGCGCTGGCAGGGCGAGAAGGACGACGCACGGACGGGCGAGCAGCCCGGCAAAATCCTCCACGAACTTCGGGTCGGCGAACTCCCCCACCTTCACGAAGTGTCGCAGACCCCGAGCTATGCGTCGGTCGATGCGACCCTGCTTTTCCTGATCGCCATCGCGCGCCATGTCACATGGACCGGCGAGATGGCTCTATTCGATAGGTTGAGCCCCAACGTTGGGCGTGCGCTCGACTGGCTGGACCGCAAGACCGGCGAGAACGAATCCGGCTATGTCGCCTATGACGGGCTGGCGGCGGGCGGCCAGCCCGTCAATCAAAGCTGGCGCGATTCCGGAACAGGCGTGTTGCGCGGCGATGGCGCCTATCCCGTTCCTCCGCTCGCCCTCGTCGAGGTCCAGGGCTACGCCTATCAGGCGCGCATGGCGATCGCGCCGCTTTTTCGGCGCAGGGGCGAAACCGCGAAGGCGGACCGGCTGGAAGCAGACGCACGGGCTTTGCAGGCAAGGTTTCTGCAAGACTTCTGGATGGAGGCGGAGGGTTGTTATTGTCTGGCGCTGGAGAAAGACGGGCGGCAGGTCGCCTCGACCGCGTCCAACGCCGCGCAGGTTCTATGGACCGGGATCGCCACTTTCGACCATGCCTGCAAGATCGCCGCGCGGATGATGAAGCCCGACATGTTTTCCGGCTGGGGCGTCCGGACCTTGTCGGCGGATCATCCCCTGTTCGATCCGCTCGCCTATCAGCAGGGCAGCGTCTGGGCGTTCGACAATGCGCTGATCGTCTCAGGCCTGCGTCGCTACGGCGAGGACGATTCCGCCCTGCGCATCGTCGCCGCGACGCTGGACGCGGCGGATGGTTTTCGGCTGCAGCGCCTGCCGGAGTTCATCGGGGGAACGCAGCGCCTGCCGGGAGACGGACCGACCCATACGCCGCGCGCCGATCCGCTCCAGGCCTGGTCGGCGGCGGCCATTCCCTTCATGACGACCGAACTTCTGGGGTTGGACGGGGATGGGTTCGAAAAGCGCCTCCACGTCCGCCGGCCCCGTCTCCCAAACGGCGTGGACGCGCTATCCCTGCACGATCTCCGCGCGGCTGGTGGACAAGTCTCGCTCCGGTTCACGCGTCAGGGTGAAAACATTGGGGCGGAGATCATCGAGGGCGGAAAGGGTCTGGAAGTCATCGTCGAATAGCATCGAAACTATTGCGCTGTGGAACCTATGCGGCGGCGCGAGGGTTCAGTTCGAGGCGGAAAACGCCGCTTCTCCGCTGACGTGGGTCAATGAAGAACACGAGGAACCATGTCGCTTGAAGGAAAAGTCGCCGTCATAACCGGCGGAAACAGCGGGATCGGCAAGGCGGCGACTTTGGCGCTGGCGAAAGCGGGCGCAAACATCGTCATTGACTATGTCGCGCATCCCGAGGCGACAGAGGCGCTGGAGCGCCAGATTACCGCGCTGGGTGACAAGGCGATCGGCGTCGACGCCGACATCAGCCGCCTCTCGGACCTGCAACGCCTGATCGATACGGCCGTGAAGCGATTCGGCCGCCTCGACATCATGATCAACAATGCGGGCGTCGAGACACGCACGTCGGTTCTCGATACGACCGAGACCCAATATGACCGCGTGCTGAACATAAACCTGAAGAGCGCCTTCTTCGGCGTCCAGTTCGCCGCGAAACAGATGATCAAGCAGGGCGGCGGTGGTCGGATCATCAACATCACGTCGGTGCACGAGGATTGGCCGATGCCGGGAAACACCGCCTATTGTCTCGCCAAGGGTGGCATGCGGATGCTGACGAGGACCGCCGGGGTCGAGCTTGCCTCGCATGGCGTCCTCGTCGTCGGCGTCGGGCCGGGCGCGGTCGCGACGCCGATCAACCAGTCGACCATGGCCGATCCGGCCCGGTTGGCGAAGCTCGACGGAGCGATCCCGCTTGGCCGCATGGCGAGGCCCGAAGAGATCGCCAGTGTCATCGTGTTTCTAGCCGGCGACGGCGCAAGTTACCTGACCGCGACCACCATCTTCGCCGATGGCGGCCTGATGCAAGGCAGCGTCGGGCTCTGAGCGCGCGAACAAATGCTTCCTGATTATCAGAAGTCGTGGTATTGTGATTTTCAAGGAAAAAACAACGTTGCGCGCGCCCCGCTCCATGGAGGGGCAGAGAAACCTTGAACAGGCCGGTTGCGGCGTTCTTTCGGGCTGCCCGCGATTTCCTTCCCGCGCGTCGGCCCCCGCGCAAGGCCAAGGCAGCAGACTGAAATCGGCGAAAGTGTCAGAAAAAGACACTCAAGCCTTTGAAATCGTGGAATCGCGGACATACGCGCATGCCTCCCAGAGGACCGCGGAGCGCTTGGGCCCGGCGCCGTGAGGGCTCCGTCTCTCGTCCCCGGCCGGCTGCTGCGGCGGCCTGGGCCTTCGACCCCCATCCCCGGGTTTCTGGGCGTCCAGATCGACGACAAGCGGCTAGCCGGCGTCCTTTCCCTCGACGCGCGCCTGGTCGCGCTGCACGAAGGCGCCATCCATTGCGAGGGACCCGTCTGGCAGCCTTCGCACAAAAGGCTCCTCTGGTCGGACGTGCCGAACCGTCGCCTGCTCGCGTGGTGTGAGGACGGGCGCGTCGAAGCGGCGATCGACCCGACCTTTTTCATGAACGGCAATGCGCTGGCGGCGGACGGAAGGATCGTCCATTGCGAACATGGCCGCCGTTGCATCAGCCGTTCCGAGCCGGACCTTCGCGGCGAGCCCAGGCCCATCGTGACGCACTATGAGGGCCGGCGCCTCAATTCGCCCAACGACGTCGCGGTGGCGCCCGATGGCGCGATCTGGTTCACCGACCCGATCTTCGGCATCGTCATGCCAAGTCAGGGGAGCCTCGCCGAACCTGAACTCGATCATTGCAGCCTGTATCGCTTCGATCCTTCGACCGGCTCCCTCGGCCGGATGGCGGATTTCGAGCAGCCGAACGGCCTCGCCTTCTCGGCCGATGGGCGCAGGCTCTATGTTTCCGACACCTCGCGGTCGCTGGGCGAAGTCCCCGGCTTCGAGGCCGGGGCGAAACATGACGTCGAATCGTTCGACGTCGGTCCCGATGGCGCGCTCTCAAATCGCGCCTTCTTCTGCCATGCCGATCACGGCTATCCGGACGGCCTCACAGTCGATCCGCGCGGATGGGTTTGGACCAGCGCAGCCGACGGAATTCACATCTGGTCGCCCGAGCGGGAGAAGCTGGGCTTCATCCCAATTCCAGCGGTCGTGTCGAACCTCGCGCTCGGCGGTCGCGACGGGCGGCGGCTATTCATCGCCGCGACCGATCGCCTGCTGGCGATCGACCTCGTGGCTTGAGATCAGGGTTCGAGCTGGTGCAGGTGGCCATCGGGATCGCGCAGGAGCGCGGTTTCCCCAGCGCTCCAGACGATCCGGGAAGCGGCGATGTCGTTGGGGAGGATCGGCCCGAAGGACTTCCCCGTCGGACGCTGATAGCCAAGCAGCTCCAAATGCGGGGCGCGCTCGGCAGGGTTAAGCGGGGCGACCTCGACCGCGACGCCCACGAGCCCGTCGAGCCTCTCCTGGGTCGGGCCGCGATTGAGCGTGGTTGCGGCCTCCACCAATCCATGGGCGCGATAGAAGCGCCGGCTCGTGGCGACGTCGCGGACCGAAATGGCGCTGTGGTCGATTTCGACGAGTCCCGCCCCCTTCGCCGCCCGGCCCGGGAATTCGATGATTTCGAGCGGGTGGCCGTCGGGATCGCGGAATTTCACCGCGGTCACAGCCCCGTCAGCCGCGGGCAGGACAACCGGCCCGTCACGGCTGATCGGGACCGCTCCGGCGGCGAGCGCCTTCGCCCAGGAGGTCGCCGCGTCGCCGGCCGACAGCGCGAAATGCTGGAAGATAAGCGCGGCGGCATCGGCCCCAGCCGGATAGACGCGGCCTGGTTCATCGAAGCGTTCGAGAGCGAGGCGGCTTAAGCCGAGCGTCAGGTTCTGGCGCGAAGCCCCACCGTCAAGTCCCAGCAGCGCCATGTCGCTTCGCGCGACGGGCTCACGCGCCCCAAGGGAAAAGCCGAGCGCCAGATAGAAACGCGTCGCCCGGTCGAGATCCGCCGTAACGAGGCGGAACCCGGCGATCCGACGCCAGCTCACCGAGGGCCGCCAGGCCCGCGCCGCGGCGCGCGATGAAGCTGGACCGTCATGAGACGGCACGGCTCGTCGCCTATTGTTCCCGAGCGGTGCCCCTTCTTTCCGTTCGTCTCATGGCACCCCTGATCCTCGCCGAACGAGAATTCGCCTGCCCCCTGCTCGACGCGGAAGCCGTCCATGCTCTCGATCCACCAGCGGCCTGCCAAGACGACGATCCATTGCGGGGCGGGGTTTTCGTGCCAGTCGCCAACCCATCCAACGGGCTGGACGGTGAAGACCACAGTCGCCTCGCCGCGCTCCATCTTGTCGCTCCATTGCGGGTCGGCGGGGCCGACGCCTTTGAGCGCGTAATCGGCTAGGGCGCATTCCTCGAAGCGGCTCACGCCCTTCGCGTCCACGTAGAGGCGCCAATAGGCCGTGCGCGGCGGCGGCCCGGAGTCGCTCATGGCAGACTCCTGTAGGGGTGGGTGGAGGCGAACGGATGATCGACAAAGGTCCGTAGGCCGGCCCCGTCAGCTCCGACGACGAGCAGAAGGAAGCCGGCCGCGAGCGACATATTCTTCAGAAAATCCCAGAACAACCCGCGCCCCTTGCCGTTCGGGTCGGACCAGAAGTCGCCCTGCGCCCAGAACCGCTTGAACAGCAAAGCCGTCACCGCGCAATAGCCGGCGATGATCAAAGACGAAGCCCGGTCGGCGATTCCGGTAACAACGCCGAGCGTGCAGAAGATTTCGATCGCAAGCCCAGTCATCAGCACGGCGATCGCGAGCGCGCGGGGCCGGAAAACCTCCTGAGCCTGCTTCGCCGCATTGTGGAAGTTCACAAGCTTGTCGAGCGCGCTGAACGGCAGGAACAGCAACACCATGCCGCAGCGGACGAGCAGCGCCGCGATCCCGGCGCTCATAGCCGCGCCTTCAGAATGTCGGCCACGCGCAGGGCGTTGGCGATGATGGTGAGCGTCGGATTGACCGCGCCGATCGAGGGAAAAAAGCTCGCGTCCGTCACATAGAGATTGTCGACCTCGTGGGCGCGGCAGTCGAGATCGAGCACGGAGGTCGCCGGATCGGTCCCAAACCGGCAGGTCCCGGCCTGATGCGCCGTGCCGGAGATCGGGATGTCCTTGCCGAGATAGAGCGAGCGTTCTACGAGAACAGCGGGCCAACCGATCTTCGAGAGGATCTCCTTCAGCTTCCACTTGAGTTGGGCGAGGGCTTCCAGATTGGTAGGCTCGACATCGAGGTGCACCCGGCCGTCCTTGTAATAGACCCGGTTCTCGGGGTTCGGCAGATCCTCGGTCTGCAGCCAGAAATCCATCGAGTGGCGCGCCATTTCCTGGAATGGCATGTCCGGCGCCCATTCCAGCCAAGCCGGAAGCGCTTCCCCCTTGATCTGTTCGGTATGGCTCGTGGCGCACATCTGAATAAGACCAAGAGGATGGTCGCAGGCGGGCGCGCCGAAGTAGAAGTCGCTCAGCGCCAGCGTTTTCTGGAAGATCGTTTCGTTAGCTTCCTTCATGACCGCCATCACGATCGACATTTCGTGACGCATGTAATTGCGGCCGACCTGATCGGAGCCGTTGGCGAGGCCGTTTGGATGCTGCCCATTGGCCGAGCGCAACAGCAGGAGCGCCGAGGACAGGGCCCCACAGGCGACGACGACGACTGGAGCGGAATAAATCTCCTCGCGACCGTCGCGCGTGACGCGCACCGCCGTGATCCGCCGGCCGCTCTCATCCGTGTCGAGCCGCGACACATACGCTCCCGTCCGCAGCTTCACATTGTCGTGCGCCCGGACCATCGGGTCGACGCACATCACCTGCGCATCCGCCTTGCCGTTCATCGGGCAAGGAAAGCCGTCGAAATACGAGCACCGCATACAGGGGCTGCTTGGCGTCGCCAAGCCGTCGGCATCCTGATCGAGGCGCACGCCGAGCGGCAGGTGGAACGGGTGCAGCCCGATCGCGCTCAGCCGGTCCGATAACTCCTGAACCTTGGGTTCGTGCCGAATGGCCGCAAAGGGATAGGGACTGCCGCTTGGCGGCTCCAGCGGATCCTCGCCACGCGCCCCATGGACCTCAAACAGTTTCTCGGCTTCATCGTACCAATGCGCAAAGGCCGCATAGTCGAGTGGCCAGGCTGGCGACAAGCCGCCCTTGTGGACGACCTCGCCGAAATCCCGCTCGCGCAGCCGAAACAACGCCGCGCCGTAAACCTTGGAATTTCCGCCGACATAATAGTGAAGCGCCGGACTGAAAGTCTCGCCTTTGCGGTTGGTCCAGATTTCCGGCGCCTGATAGCGGCCATCGACAAACACGGACTCAGCGCTCCAGTTTGCTGCCTCCCGAGGCAGATAACCCCCACGCTCGAGAATGAGAATGCGCTTGCCAGTCGGCGCGAGGCGATGGGCGAGCGAGGCTCCACCCGGACCGCTGCCGATCACAATGAGGTCATAAGCATCGCTCACTCGCCATCTCCGAGAAAGAGCCGAGGCGCCGGCATCGTGGCGTCGACTGGGTTCAAACCCTTCGATCGTTTCCTATGTTCCGTCCAGGCCCGAGCCTAAGGTTGCGACGCTGAGGCGCCCCGAGGGATCAGTTGCTTTGACGGTCGCGCATCTCGGCCGTCAAAGTTGGCCTTGCGAATTCGGACAACGGATGAGTGGATTTCTCCCTCACGGCGGCGAGGGTCTCGCCTGCGCGGCCAGCCGATCAACGGGCTCTCGCCGTTCGAGATCAATCGTCGCGGCCTGTCGCGCAGCTTCCAGATCACCAACATCTTCCCCAAAATGTCGGTCGAGGAAAATCTGCGCTGCGCCGTGCTGTGGTCGCTCGGCTACAAATACGCGTTCTGGCTTTCGATTGATCGCCTGCGTGACGTTCGCGAGCGCACCGAATGGCTGATGGAGCAAATCGGTCTGACCGCCCGCCGCGATGTGCTGGCGGGCGTGCTCAGCTACGCCGAGCAGCGCGCGCTGGAGATCGGCGTCACGATCGCCGGCGGCGCAGACGTCGTCATGCTCGACGAACCGACCGCCGGCATGAACAACAGCGAGACCGAACAGGCCGTGGCGCTGATCCGCAGGGCTACGGAAGGCAAGACGCTGGTGATGGTCGAGCACGACATGGGCGTCGTGTTCAACCTCGCCGACCGCATTTCGGTGCTGGTCTATGGGCAGATCATCGCCAGCGACACGCCGGACCGCATCCGCGAAAACGCGGCCGTGCGCGAAGCCTATCTCGGACAGGCGAGCCACTGATGGGCGCGCCGCTGCTCGAGGTCGAAGACCTGCATGCCTATTACGGCAAGAGCCACATCTTGCACGGCGTCACGTTTCACGTTGACGAGGGCGAGATCGTCTCCCTGCTCGGCCGCAACGGCGTCGGCCGTTCGACGACCATCAAGGCGATCATGGGCGGCGTGTCGCCGCGCGGCTCGATCCGGTTCAAAGGCGAGGAGATCGCCGGACTGGCGCCCCATCAAACGGCCCGTCACGGCCTCGGCTTCGTGCCCGAAACGCGCGACATCTTTCCCAGCTTGACGGTGCGCCAGAATCTCCAACTCGGCCAAAAGTCCGGCAAGCGCGAGGGCCGCTGGACGATGAGCGACATGTTCCGCATGTTCCCACGACTCGAAGAACGCGCCGACACGGCGGGCGGC
>Ga0208480_1001000_pt1 | contig 10427 bp, 11 predicted proteins | sample NGESurshal092012_4_FD_184485 | JGI IMG/M metagenome (GOLD analysis project Ga0208480, IMG submission 184485) | Arctic peat soil microbial communities from Barrow, Alaska - NGEE Surface sample F53-1 shallow-092012 (SPAdes) | ecosystem: Environmental > Terrestrial > Soil > Wetlands > Peat ... | reverse complement strand
CTCCAGGTAGCGCGCGTACCCACCGCCCTTGGCGGCACCGATGCTGGCTGCGGTCATCACAACGGATACAGACCACGACCGCACGAAACCGGCCAACGAATTTGCACAGCGCATCCACAGCGCCCGCTCAGGTGAGCATCTAGTCTGTCCGGGCTTGGTGCTGTGCGCCGGTCGCGGCGAAGCCGCGCAGGCCGGAGGGCTGCGAAGGTCGCCGCGAAGCGGCCGGCCGTGCTGGCTGCGGCGTAAACCAGCAGTCCAGCGAGCAGACCGTAGGCCGTGAGGCGTGCAGTGCCGGGGTCGGCAGTAGAGCCGACCGCAGGGAGGCTCGGTTACAGCGGGCGAAGCCCGCGTCCGGTCTCTGAGGCAGTTTGAGATCGCGCCGTCGGGCGGTCGCCGGCGCGGTGCGAGCGGGCGACTGAGCGCGCTGGCGAGGGCGGGCGTGAGCCCGCGCGAGAGCCAGCCGTGGCGGCTGGCAGAATCCTCGGCGATGGAGCCGAGCGAGACCTTGGACGCGACCTTCGACCCCACACAAGAGCCGATCGACCTGCTGCCGCTACGGCCGTGGGAAGTGCGGAAGGTGCGCGCACGACAGGCGGCGATGCTGAGCGAGACGCCCGCTGCGAGAGGCGAAGCGCGCGCGATCGTCGCCAACGTGCTCGAAGCCCATCGGGCAGCGCTGGAGGAGTACCGGGACACGCCGTGGCTGGCGCGGTTTCGGCGGAGCGCTCGACGCCTGGCGGCGATACGCACCTACCGCAATCGGGAAGTGCGTGGACTACGCCTGCTTCGCCAGGAGGACGAGTAAGCCGACGCAGCGCAGGCCGGGGAAGCTGACCGGGGCCGCAGACGCTTGTCTGCGTTTTGTGCTATCCGTCGCGGTGTGGTCCTCTCCCCCGATCGACGGCGCAGCGAGCGAGCGATCGTCTTGCAACTGCTGCGCGACGACCACGCTCAACGGTGGACGCGCGGGGAGCTGCGAGGCGAGTTGAGGATCGCCTCGGCTGCGTTGGTGGACTCGCTTGACGACTTAGAGCAGCATGGCGTCGTCGTAACAGCCGCAGACGATCGTTGGGTTGCCTCCCGATGCGCGCGCCGCCTGGACGAGCTAGAACTGATTGGCATCTGAGCATGCGCTCGCCGTCAGCGCGGACCTCCGCGATCATGCGCCGCTGCGCGGGTGCCGACTTGGACTCGTCCATCAGCGGACGTAGACCTGATCGAATGAGTCCAGGCGCCGGCCGCGGGTGCGCTTGCCCTTCGCAAGCAGCACGCTGGGGTGCTGCTGCTCGTCGGGGATCACTCGAGCGTCGTCGTAGCGCTGGGTGGCGTAGAACTGATCGAAGACGATGACGCTCGCGAAGCGCTCCTGTGTGGCGAGTTCGGTGAGGCGCCGGTAGCCGGCGTCGAGTGTCTGCGCGAGGCGCTCGTGGCCCTCCACGAGACCGCGGAGCTGCTGGAGCAGGTAGACCGGTGATTCCTCGCGCGGCAGGGCGTCCTCGAGGCCCGAGATGCGTCCCTCGAAACTCGCGTTGTAGGGGTACTTCCCGGCGGCCTGCAGCCCCTCGTAGATCGTCCAGTACGCCTCGATGAACGGAATGATCTGAGCGAGATCGCGGTAGTCCCCGTTGAACACCCAGACGCCGAGTCGCCTGAGTTCTGTGCTCAGCCAGCCGACTTCCGAGCGCGCGATGCAGCGCGAGTCGAAGTCAGCGCCGCGGTCGCGTGCGTGGCACGCGGCGCGGTACTTCTCTAGGAGCTCCTCGCGGGTGGCACCGCACGTCTTCGGGTCGGCCGCCTTGTCTGCGTTGGTAGTGGTGGTCATAGCGCCCCCTCATCGGTCGAGCCCGCCGGGTGCGGGCCGTTGCCTCTCCCGCGCACGCGCAGCGTGCGAAAATTGGGAGGGCGAGGTCCGTACCGATGGCGTGTCTTTGTCTCGCGCGTGCTGCGCAATTCGGTCACAGTTCCACCTCGTGAGGACAGGCGCTCAGACCGTCGCGGGCGATGAGCGCGAGCACGTCACTGTGAATCCAAGGGCAGGGGTTCTGCTCGCCGCCCTCGGGTAGCTGGCCGATGCGACGAGCGAGCCAGCTCGTCTCTCCGCTGACGTTTCCGCGAGGGTCGCGCTTGATGCGTCCGCAGCGCAGGGCGATCTGACTCAAGGTGGTGTCGCCCCTCTGGACTCGGTGCTGGACGACTTCGCGAAGTCTGCGGTTGAGCAGGATGGCGCTCTCGTTCAGGCGGTCGAGCTCGGCTCGGAGCCGAGAGGTGGAGGGCGATGAGCCGTCACCGTGCAGAGCGAGCACATCGCTGGTGAGGGTCCGTGCCGGCTCGTAGCCTTCCAGACGACCGACGACATCACGAACGGTCAGCACCTCGAAGGTCTTATCGCAGCCGGGCTGGCAGGAACGTGTCCAGCGCAGCTCGGACACGGACTCATCCACGGCAACTTCGCGGATGAGGTACAGGTAGCCCTCGGCGTCTTGCAGCACCGAGCCAGGCGCTTCGGCGTGGGTGCTCGGCGGCGCCGGGATCGCGTGGCGAGTCACCTCGAGATCCTCCGCCGTCAGCGCCCGGCAGAGACCCTTGGTCTCGTCGGCGAGGTACAGCTCGCAGATGATGCGCTCGTTCTCGGGTGACTCATCGGGCGAGAGGTGAGCGACCACTCGCCCCTCTGCGAGTGTGTCGAGGTGATAGTCGATGACCAGTCTGCTCCCGTCAGGGCGCTGGAGGCTGACGATTTGGCGCGTCTGTCCGCTGTCAAACGCGACATAGCCGCCCAAGTGTCGGGCTCGTCGTGGGCTTGAGGCGGGTTGCGGCAGAGCGATGTGGGGCTGGGGTGCTGTGATGGTGCTCATGGCTCTCCTTCAGGGTCTGAGCCCGCGGGGCGCGGGCCGCTGCCCCACTCCCGCGCACGCGCAGCGTGCGATCATCGGGAGGGGCAAGGCCCGTCGACCGCGCTCACGCGCTACGTCCACCAGCGAGCACGCGCAGCTCACCGTGCCCGTCGGGTGCGAGGCGATAGCCGACACCCCGCACAGCTGTCAGCCATCCGCCGGCGCCGGCGTCAGCTAGCGAGCGCCGCACGCGGCAAGCGTGGGTGTCCACGGTCCGCGTCGAGCCTTGGGAGCGATAGCCCCACAGCTCTCGGAGCAGCTCCTGCTTGGTGTAGACACGGCCGGGGTCACGCGCGAGATGAACGAGCAGCGCGTATTCAAGGCGGCGCAGGCGAAGCGGTGCAGATCCGAATGTCGCCTGGTGAGCAGCTGTGTCGATCCGCAGCGCTCCGAACTGGATAACGCCGGTGGAGCTGATGGTGCTGCGGCGCAGCAGCGCTCGCACACGAGCGAGCAGCTCCGCGTAGATGAATGGCGAGCGGACTACATCGTCGACGCCCGCCTCAAATGCGCGTAGCGCCTCGGCCACCTCCTCGGTCGCGCTGATCCACAGCACGCGCGCGCCTGGGTCCACCTCGGGGGTCAGCTCACCCGCGCGCAGCGCACGCAGGGCGTGAAGTCTCTCGACCTGGAGAGCTGTAGGGCAGAAGATGATGAGGTCGATGTCGCCGGACGTGTGTCGCGCTCGCAGTGCCGGCGAGTCGCTGGCGCGGCGCAGTTGGTAGCCGTCGAGTGCGAGCTCCTGCGCTAGCGAATCGCTCTCCTGGCCCTCGCCAAGGACGAGAACTACCTCGGGACTGTTGCTCATCGTGGGTCCTCCGATCAAGACTCGGGCCCCGCCCGGTGCGGGGCCGCGGAGCCCGATCCCCGGCACGCCCGTAGGGCGTGCCACACTGCGGAGGGCGACGGCCTCCCACCTGGCCCCCGCGGATCGAATCACCCGCGGGGGTGCGGCCAACGCCTCTGACCTGCTAGGCATCCTTGGCAACCTGCTCGCGCCCGCGGCGCCGGCTCTTTGCCATCGGGATACCCCCGAGCTGCTCGGCCTGCGCGATGTAGTCAGCCACGAGCGCCTTCACTTCGCTGTTGCCGCCCTTCTCGCACAGTTCCTCCTCGACTGTGTAGATGCGCCCCGCCTGCTCGACCGCAGCGTCGATGATCCGTGGCTTGCCGTCCACGCGGATGCCGTAGAGCGCTCGCACTTCACCTGCTTTTGTCACATAGCGCCCGAGCTCCAGCGGCTCGCCCGCCGCTCGCTGCAGTGCCGGCACCGGTGCCGAGCTCTGCGGGGCTGGGTCCCCACGCCGTGCGCTTGACCCGTAGCCAACGATCTCGCCGGGCTTCTGCTCGGTCGCGTAGGGCTGTTCGCCTGGGTCCAGGTCGAGTCGCGGAGCTTCGAGGTAGCGGCCCCGTCTTGCCTTGAGTCCCTTCAGCCGTTCGATTTCACAACTGGCCTGGCGCCTGTTCCTGGGGAACGTGAACGTGGTGCCGGTCTGCGAGGCGAGGTCCCTGAGATATGAAAGCTGCTCGGGGCTTGCTCCGCTGCGTACTGATGTGTGAGGGCTCATGGTGTGCTGTTCCTTTCGGTTGGTGTGAGCTTGCGAACTTGCCCTCTGCTCATCACGCTCCGGAAGGAGAGTCAAGCAATTGATAATGTGAAATCAGTGCGCCCCTGTCAGGGGGCGATTCTCAATTGCTTGAAGGCGTAAGCCGATCTCTCAGGGAGGGGTGTGATACGACCCTCGTGTTAGACGTGGAGACTCCGGCTACGTCACTATTTCGGCCACGGCGGTATCCATCTTTCACCTGATCGGATGCTACGTCCCGCTTAGTGCAGCATTGATCTCTGCGGCCATGAAGTTCAGAGCGTCTCGAACGACAGTCGGATCGTTGTCGGCTCGATCGTCATCCGAGCTCCGTGCGAGGTTCTCGGCATCGCGCCATCCGCAGGTCACGCCAGCGCGATGATCGACACCTGGATAGGCCGCCAGGATGAAGCCGCCGCCGTTCTCGTCGTCGTCCCCGTAGCACTCGATCACGAGGCCATCTGGAACGACGAGCGCGTTTAGGGACTCAGCGGCGACAAAGAGCTCTGCTGCGACGCTGCCAGGAAGCTCGTCGCCGTCAAGCGCGCCATCGCGGCCCAGGTTCGGTACGAACAGGTCGCCGGTGATCCGCCCTGGATCGACCTTTACGCCGTCGCCGGCGTAGTGGATTGTGAGTGGTGCTTTCGCAGGATTCATCGGCCGACTCCTGCTGTTTGTGCGTTAACTCTCCTGTCCAAGACGCTCTGGGAAGCCTCCTCGGCATCCGTGGTCTCAAGGTCGAGAAAGTAGCCGTGAGCGGTGAATGACTCGCGGCAGTTCTCGCAGCGTGACGGGAGCTGGTCGCGCTGCACGGGCTGTATGTGCCCGCAGCACATACAAACTAGGTTCGTGTGATCGCTCATGCGCTTCGCCTTTCTGTAGTGGCAGCCGCTTCGGTGCGGGTGCCGGTGGCAGCCGCTCGGGCACCCCGCAAGGGGTGCGATCATTGGCGGCGGCTGGCACCCGACTCGGGAGGAAACGTCCGGCCCGTTGGCGGCGCGCTGTGTCTACGCCGCGAGCTCGAGCCAGCGCTCACGCTCGAGGATGCTCGCGTTCGCCAACCGTGCCAGCACATCGCCGTGGCAAGCGTGCGGCGCGCACCAACATCCGAGCACCAGCCCGCGCAGCTCATCGAGCGCAGCGAACAGCGCCGCGTTCTTGCGCAGCCAACTCTCGTACAGCGCGATGCACTCGCCTCTCGCACCGTGCTTGTCCACCACGAACGGGTTGCCCCACTTCGAGGGGCGCCCTATGTAAACGTGGTGGCGCTCGCGCTTGCAGTGAACCGCGCGTGGCTTGCCGAGCTGCACATGCGCTGGGACGAGTAGACCGCTGGGTCGCCGTGAGTCCTTGCTCATCGCTATCTCCTTGAGGTCGGGGTTGAGCACGCCCCGGCCAGAGCGGGCCGGCAAGGTGTGTCAAGCCCTGTCCCTTGGGGATCGCCGCCAGGCGACGCGAAGCGCAGGGCTTTACGCGCCGTTAGAGCCGGTCTGCTGGCCTAAAGGGGTGCGCTCGAACCCGGCCCGGAGTAACGAGCCGGTAGTACCTGCGGCCCAGAGGTCTACTTGTCACTACACGGCGGTGAACTCAAGGTCTTGCCAGCAGCGAATATGACATTGGCAACCGTCGTCGGTTTGGAAGCGCGACCCGCCCTGGTAGGTGAATGTGCTGTGTGACTCGTCGTTGGTGAATGAGAGCGCCTTGGCAAAGGTGACGGTCTGTCCCTTGCGTGGGTGCGCTCTGGCGAGGCGGGCGCGGCAGCGCTCGCGCCACTCACGCGCGTAGTCGTTGCTCGGCTCGGTGAGCAGATCGAGGATGCGGGCGGGGCAGCGGTCCTCGGCTGGTCCCATGTCCTCGCTGATCGGCTTGGTGTAGAGGATGCCGCCTCGGCGCTCGGCGAGCAGCACCAGGCCGAATATCTCCTTCTCGTCGTGTGAGCGCACGGCGGCGTAGATGACGGTGCCGTAGCGCACGGTGTCGATGACCCGCGCAAGGAACTCTGCGCCTAGCTCGAACTCGATCGCGGCGCGCGCGGTGAATGGTCCCTGTAGCTGTCCTCCGGTCCAACCCATGATCTGTCCTCCTCTGAAAGGCCGGGTGCGCCCCGTGCTGGGGCGATGGTTTGTTGGGCGTGCGGCGGAGCGGGGTGAGCGCCCCGCCGCACGGTCCTGGGTCGTTTAGGCGGCGAGCGCCATCTCGGGTGGGGCTGGCGTCTCGCTCTCGTCCTGCGGCGTGGCTTCACCGCTGGCCTCCTCGGCGGTGGGACTGTCCGTAGGCTCGGGCAGCTCCATGAGCTTGCGGCTCTGCTCCGGCGGCATCGCGGAGAAGCCATACTCGTGACGCAGCCTTTGGATCTCGGCCTGACGCTCATCGCACGTCAGGCTCGGGGCCTGCTCGATGAACTGCGCGACAACGCCATCGCGCTCACGCTCGCGGCGCTCCTCCTCGGCACGCACCGCTTCGCGGTGTTCCTTGGCCTCACGGATCGGGTCGGCGACCTCGGGGGGCAGCTTCTCGATCAGGATCTCATCGAGCAAGTCCTCGACTTCTCCCTGCCACGGCACGCCACGGTCGCTGTAACTCGTGAAGCGCAGCGTGTAGTTGCTGGCCTTTGAGTTGGAGACCGCGTGCTTCTCCTTCGCCCAGCGAGCGGCGGCCAGCAGCGCAAGCGTTCGTCCCGCGATCTCAGCTGCGGTGCTTGCACCCGCGAGGAACTCCTGGGCCTTCGCTTCACCCGCGAGGTAGTCGAGGTACTCGGCTTTGGTCGACCCGTTCTTTCGAGTCGAGAGCTCCGCCCAGCCGGGAAACGCGAGACGCGCTCCACGCGCAGCGATCTTGGCGAGGTCGGCAGAGATCGGCGCCGCGGTCAGGATCTTCAGAGCCCGCTCGTCGACCCTCACCTTGCACACCTGCTTGATGAGCGCCGCACCGAGTCGCTGGTTGCGGGCGATCGTCTCGTCACACAGACGGCGGTCTTCTTCCAGCGCCCGCTTGCGGCCTGCCTCGATCTCCTCGTCTGACGGCGGCTGCATGGCATCTGCCTCGCCCGATTCGCCGTCGCCACCGTCTGCCCGGTGCCGTCGCGGAGCGCTCGCACGCTCAGCGTTCTCGCGTTCGTCCTGCGCCTGCTTGAGCTCGGTCTTCAAGCTCCTGTCAATCAGGTCGCCGGCGAGCTGGCGGGCGACATCGGCACCGACGATGATGGCCTCCGCCTTGTTGGCCGACAGGTGCGCCGCGTTCAATGCGAGCGCCTGGTCGAGCAGCTCGCGGTCGAAGTCGACTGGAAACTCCTCGGGCTCGATCTGCAGCAGCTCGCACAGCAGGCCTATGCTCTGGGTCGTCTCCTCGTCGAGCTCGAAGGCCGAGACGGGGTAGCTGCAACCCGCCACGAATACGTCCTTGGGCAGGTCTGCGAGCTGCTCCTCATATTCACCGATCACCACCGCGATCGGGTTTGCGAGAAGATGCTCCCAGGTGGTGGGCTCGTCCCATTGCTTCACGGGCCCACCGAGCACGCGCTTGACGGCGACCTCGGGAAGGTCGGGATGAATCTTCGCGAGCGCACCGAGGGTCTTGACGACCATCAGCGGGACGATCCCAGCGGCCACCTGATGGCGCAGCTTCTCGGGGAGGTCGAGAATCAGCAGTCGCTCACGAACCCGCGCGAGCGGAATCTGGAACGCCTCGGCGATTCCCTTGCGGGTGTAGCCCGCATCATTGATGAGCGTCTCGTAGCCGAGCGCCTCCTCGAGCACGTCCAGCGAGATGCCGAGGCCGTTGGCAAGCATCGCGTCCAGCAGGTCAGCACCCGGCGCATCCGGGCGCGTCTTGACCAGCGCTGGTATCAGCTCGACCTGCGCTTGCTGGGCGGCACGCCAGCGCCGCTCGCCGTCGATGATCTCGTAGTAGCCCTCCCGCTCGGCGGGCTTGACGAGGATCGGGTGGTTAAACCCGCGCGTGGACATCGCGTGCGCGAGCCGTTCGAGCTCCTGCTCATCAAACTGCTTGCGCGGGTTGTTCTCCGAGACCACGATGTGGCTCACGGCGATGTCACACAGCGTGTAGGTGCCCTGCTCGGCCTCCGATGTGGCTTGGTCGGCCTGGGTCATGGTTGGCATTTCGTCCTCCATTTGGTATCGCAGGCCCACCGGGGCGGCGGGCCCTGTGCGACCCCTCGGCACGCCCGTAGGGCGTGCCACAATTGGGGAGCTAAGGGACCCGCCGCGAGGTGTCGGCACGCTCCGCTGCTGTATCGCGCTGACGCATGTGCGTAGACCGTTGTTCACTTCGGTGAGAGCTCCGCGCGCGGATCGTTCACCAGCGCCCGCTCGAGCATCGCTGCCACGTCCTCGATCGTGCCGGCGTGCCATTCATACGTCGGCACGTCCTCATATCGCTCGGGGAACAGGTAGTGGTGAAGCGCGAGCAGAGCGCGCTCGGCGCCCTGTGGTGAGGAGAGGCCGTCGCTTGTCAGCGCTTCGGCGCGGATGATGAACGCTGAGTAGCGAATGTCGAGTGCTTGCGCGAGCGCAAGCAGCAGATCCAAATCCGCGTCCAGCCGACCAGCTTCGAGTGCCTCGAGCTTGCTCGCCTGGATGCCGCTCGCGGTGGCGAGTGCGAGCGCGCTGAAGCCTGCCTGCTCGCGCTCTTGCCGCACCGCCTCGCCGAGCGCGCGCAAGGCTCGCGCTCGGGCTCCGCACTCGTCGTCGATGCGCTCCTCGATCTCCCGCAGAAACGAGCGGGCATCGCTGAGCGTCCGTGCGAGCACGACACCGCTGCCGTTGGGATCAGATCCGGCGAGTTGCCAGGGGGTGTCCGGCATTGCCGTTCTCTGCACTTCGACGCCGAGACGCTTGTGCCGGTAGTGCCCGGCGCGGATGCGAGTGAGTGATGTACTCACGATTCGTCACACCTCCAGTTGTGTTCTCGGCCTACCTGTCGGCAGGCCCTGTGCGACTTCCCCGGCACGCCCAACGGGCGTGCGAGCATCGGGGAAGCCAGGGCCGCCCGGCTAGGGACGTTCGTCGTCGTCGGTGTTCTCGGGCTCGATGACGATGGTGAATCCGTTGACCTCGCCGAGGTTCTGAGGCAGCGGCAGGCGCAGCCATGTTTGGATGCCCTCGAGCAGGCCCTCCGCCGTGCCGTAGCGACCCTCGAACTCGCTGAGGTCGCTCAACGTGAGCACCGGCTCACCGTCAGGCATCACGGTGAACTCGCGCTCCACGCGACTGCCAGGGTCAAAGGAGCGCGCGGTGCCTGCAACCTCAGTCTTCCTCGCGTCCCAGGCGACGTAGGAGACATCGGCGAGCCGCAGGGTGGCGAGCACCGCCTCGAGATCGGTGAGCCCGTGGAGCCGCTCGCGGGAGATTTCAAGCAGGAGATGGCCGTCCTCGGTGCGCCGCGCGGTGAGGCACCCCGGAGCCGCCTGCGGCTCTGTGAGCGGGACGCCGATGGCGCGCAGCTCCTCGGCGACGCTCGCCGCTAGTGGTGTGGCAGGCCAGAGGATCAGGGTCGTGTCGTAGGAGTCGCGCATCACGACTGTCCTTTCCGTTGTGGACCCGCTCGGCTGCGGGTGCCGGTGGCAGCCCTCCGCACCCCAATCGGGGTGCGATCATGGGGCTGCCGGCGCCCGCGATCTACGCTCGCGGTTCGTGAGTGCGACTCCGACGGGGTCGTTCACTCGCCTGCGTCAGCGAGCGTCGAGCGGGCAGTGCCTTGACAGCCGCTCGGCGTGCTCTGGACGGGCGAGGTTGAAGACCGCAATGCCGTGGTGATTGGCGATCCGAAGCGCCTGGCCGGTCCCGCCGACACGCCGGCCGCGACCATCGAGGCTACCGTCAGGTGTCCAGCACAGCACGAAGCGCGCCGGGCTGGCTAGGTCGGGGCCGAGCACCTGATGGCAGTGGCGTGCGTGCAGGCGTCGCACACTCTGCGCCAGCCGGGACCA
>Ga0208480_1000998_pt1 | contig 10436 bp, 8 predicted proteins | sample NGESurshal092012_4_FD_184485 | JGI IMG/M metagenome (GOLD analysis project Ga0208480, IMG submission 184485) | Arctic peat soil microbial communities from Barrow, Alaska - NGEE Surface sample F53-1 shallow-092012 (SPAdes) | ecosystem: Environmental > Terrestrial > Soil > Wetlands > Peat ... | reverse complement strand
CCGACGACAGCCTGCACGCCGGGAAAATCCTCTTCAAAGCAAGAGAATAAGCGAAACCAATATTGCCGGTTGTAAATTTCCAGGCGCTCGAATGAAGTCAAACGATCATTGGGTCGAATGAACTCGTCTGCTTCGGCTTGATTCGATTGGCCGGCAGAATTCCGGCGCCGCATCTGCTCGCGTGAGGTCAGCGGCTGCATCACGGCCTTAGCCATGCGATGTTGCAATTCCTGCAGGGCGCTCATCGCGCGTACTCCAAAACATTTTCCGGTTTCGAGTTTTTGGCTGACGCAGCTTTCAGATATTTGTTCGCCTTCAGCGCTTCGGCGTGCACTTCGTCGAAGGAGGGAATTCGATCGTCCCATTCGAGCAATGTCGCGGTGGGCCCGCAGCGCTCAATCGCACGCTCATAGAGCGTCCATACGCGATCAAGAACGGGATGATCATGCGTATCGAGGATGTACTTCTCAAACTTCGAATGCCCTGCGATATGGATCTGCGCGACCCGGTGCGCAGGGACCGCATCGACATATACGCGAGGGTCAAAATTGTGGTTCTGTGATGAAACATAGATATTGTTCACGTCGAGCAAGATTCCACAATCCGCGCGCTCGACGACTTCATTCAGGAATTCCCACTCCGTCATCTCCGAAACATGAAACTCCGCGTAGCTGCTTACGTTTTCAACCACCACTGGAACTTCGACAAAATCCTGAACCTGACGAATCTTTTCCGCGGTCAATCGCGCGGCTTCAAACGTGTAGGGCATAGGCAGAAGATCGTGTGTATATCGGCCATCGACGCTACCCCAGCAGAGATGATCAGACAGCCAGGCTGTACCAGTTCTGCGAACCAGGGTTTTGAGGCGCTTCAGATGTTCACGATTCAGCGGATCGGCAGAGCCAAAATACATGGAGACGCCGTGTTGCACCACGCGATACTGCTCCAAAATGGAGTCCAGCACGGTCAGCGGACGTCCGCCATCCACCATGTAGTTTTCGGAAATAATCTCAAACCAATCGACGACCGGTTTCTTCTCCAAAATGTGCTGGTAGTGGGGCACACGCAACCCAATCCCTACGCCGTATTCGGTAAATCCATTAAAGCGATTGGCTGGCATGTTTCATCCTGTGAAGCGGCGGTTGAAATATTCCCCCTGCGAGGAGAGTCTCTTCGCAGGAGGAATAATTCCACGAAGAACTAGCCAGGCATCTTCGAGCCGTCGGTGGCGCAACCACCCTTGCCCTTGCAGCTGTTTTTGCCTTTGCATCCGTTGTCGCTGGACTTGCAACCACCCTTGCCCTTACAGCTGTTCTTGCCTTTACACGAGTGCTTGTCCTTTGCGGACAGCCCAGTAAAAGCGGTTTGACCAAGATACTGGCCGTTCGCCGATACAGTGTTGGGCGCAGAGTTCGGAGTAGCTGCATGGAGAGCCACTGCGGGTAGTCCGAGCATTCCGCCCACCGCTGCGCTCAGCATGATCGATTTCATCGAATTCTTCATTTTTGAATCCTCCTGGTTGTGCAGTCTCGCGAGTTTCCACGCGGGCTGTGCAACGTTAGAATCCTACAGATCGCATTTGGTTACAGGGAAGGGAAATTTATTTGATTGAGGGGGTCAATTCGCAACTTTCGGGAGGGCCAGCGCGATTCTCTGTTGAGAGGGCAGTCTCAGACAGTTGCGTGAATTTTTTCTCGAACTGGGACGTTTTCGGCGTGGTTGCGACCATCTTTCCGCCTGATGGGTCGGCGGATTGCCTAGAAAGCGCGGTTGAGGGCGAAGTGGGTTACGACCTCGGCGACGATCAAGAGGATCGTAAGGCTGGAAATGGCGATCTGAAAGGTTTCTTTGCGTTTTTCTTTTGGCGTTAGAGGGCGAATCCGCCATTGGGATGCTGGACGAGCTCGCAGAGTTCTGGCACGGCGAACGATATAAAGCGTGAACAGGGAACCTGCGAGGGCCAAAACCATCATGGGAATGCGAATCAGGTCCGCGTGAAAGCTACCCGTTAGCCGGGTAAGGCCGATGGCGGCTGCAAACGATCCTAGCCCCACGGCAGCGTTGATACCGCTAAAGGCGACGGCCACCGTACAAGCGCTCTGCAACACAATGAATAAAAGGCTGGTGAGGCTGACAGCCCACATTCTGGGAGCAGTCGCACTAACGGGTTCGGAAGCTAATTCCGAAGAAATTCTACTCATGAAATTGCATTTCCTTTAAGCGGACATCTCCTCCGCTCGTCATCTGATGATCGGATTAACGCCAAAGTCCAGTCATTGTTTCCAATCATCTGGAAAGATTCTAGGGCAATCTTCCAGTTTCTGTCGTTTGAAACGATGCGGCTGGAGCAAGGGCCGACCTACAAAGCTGCGATTCGGCTGGCTTTCGCCAACCGGGCGAAATATCCTGATGCCTTGAAATTGATTCTCGGGCGCTCGTCGTACATCGACTATAGCGCTTACAGTATGTAGTACACATGGTTTCGGACGATACACTCGCTTTTCCAGGCATACAACAGCTGTTCGATTTTTCGCCTGACGCGGTCCTTCTCACGGATGCGCGGGGAATTATTCGCGCCGCAAATCAGCAGGCAGAAGGGATGTTTGGGTACGGGTCTGGGGAGCTAATCAATCAGCCGATTGAAAGTCTTGTGCCTGAGCGTTTTCGCGGGGGTCATCCCGCCCATCGCGAAGACTACAACGAGCAGCCCCGAACTCGATCGATGGGTGGAGGCTTGAATCTGTTTGGTCTGCGGAAAGATGGCAACGAAATTCCAGTCGACATCATGCTTCGCCCCGTGGACACGGCTAACGGTCCGTTCGTTCTGAGCTTTGTACGGGATGTTTCGTTTCAGCGCATGGCCCAGGACGCGCTGCGGCGATCGGATCAACAATTGCGCTCGATTGTTGACAGTGTCAAAGACTATGCGATTTTCCTGCTGGATAGCAACGGATATGTCGCGACATGGAACCCGGGAGCCCAGCGAATCAAAGGCTATACCGCGGATGAAATTATCGGCCAGCATTTCTCCGTCTTTTATCCGGACGACGACTCGGAGCGGAGGAAGCCTGACGAGCAATTGAAGATCGCCAGGGCCAAGGGAAGGTTCGAGGCGGAGGGCTGGCGCATCCGGAAAGATGGGTCGCGCTTCTGGGCGAATGTCGTCATTACCCCGATTTACGACGGACATAATGAGCTGACCGGTTTTGCCAAAATCACGCGTGACTTTACCGACCGCAAACGCGCAGAAGAAGCGTTGATGCTGCAGCTGAGCACGGTTTTGCTGGCCAATGTGGATATCCGCAAGATGCTTTCGGCAATTTCCGCCAGTATTCGCGACGTGGTGCCGCATGATTGCGCGACCCTGGCGCTGCGCGATCCGGTATCGGGCGGATTGCGAGAGCAGTTTCTTGAAGCCGGCGAGGGCAAACAAGCGATCCAGACGGAGACCATCATTTCGATTGAGAATTCGCCCGCCGGTTCGGCGTTTCGGCTGGGCGAGCCTGTTCTGCTGAATCAAATTAACCTGGGCCCCTACGCCAGAGAAGCTGTGAGACATTTGACGGACAAGCAGATGATGTCCGGATGCTGGGTGCCGTTGATCAACCGGGGACAGACGCTGGGAACTCTGATGGTGGCCAGCCGGATGGAATCTGCCTTCACGCAACGCGAAGCCGACATGCTGGGACAAATTGCCAGTCAAATTGCGATGGCGGTGAACAACGGGCTTGCTTTTCGGCAGATCGCTGACCTGCGTGACAAGCTCTCGCAGGAGAAGAAATACCTCGAAGACGAGCTCAACATGGAGCATCGCTTCGAGGATATTGTCGGTGAGAGCACCGGATTGCGACATGTGCTGAAGGATATTGAGACGGTTGCGCCGACCGATGCAACGGTGTTGATCCAAGGGGAGACAGGAACCGGCAAGGAACTGTTGGCGCGTGCGATTCACCGCCTGAGTGGACGGCGGGAACGAACGTTCATCAAGCTGAACTGTGCCGCAATACCTGCCGGCCTGCTGGAAAGTGAGCTCTTCGGTCACGAGAAGGGCGCCTTTACCGGGGCCATTTCGCGCAGGATGGGTCGGCTGGAGTTGGCGCACGAAGGCACATTGTTCCTGGACGAAATCGGCGAGATGCCGCTGGATCTGCAGCCCAAGCTGTTGCGTGCATTGCAGGAGCGCGAGATCGAACGGCTCGGTGGAACGCAGAACATCCGCGTGGATATTCGCTTGATTGCGGCCACCAATCGTGACTTGGAACAGATGGTCGCAGAAAAGCAATTTCGCAGCGATCTTTACTATCGACTGAAGGTTTTTCCGGTGGTTTCTCCGCCGTTACGCGATCGCCGCAGCGATATCCCAATGCTGGTTCGCCACTTTGTCGACAAGCACGGTCGGCGTATGGGAAAGACGATTGAGTCTATCCCACCGGAGTCGATGGATGCGCTGGTGAGTTGGAAATGGCCGGGGAACATTCGCGAACTGGAGAACTTTATCGAACGCGCCGTGATTCTAAGCCGCGGCAGCGTACTTCATGTTCCTCTGGCGGAGCTGGCAGCCGCCGATTCCGAAGTTGTCTCTGAAGTCGACCCGAACCTGCACGCTGCCGAACGCGAACACATCCTGCGGGTGCTGCGGGAGACCCGTGGAATGATCGGCGGACCAGGTGGAGCTGCAGAACGACTTGGCCTGAAGCGCACCACGCTGAATTCCAAGCTGAAGAAGCTGGGCATCGAGCGCAGCGACTATATGTAGTCTTGGCGACGAAATATCGTCTTCGTCACTTCGTCACATGGTTGTGAAATTGAACAAATATCCGCACCACAATCCATTCGTAACTCATTCTCCTTAAATAACATGCAGGACGCCGTCGGGTAATGTTTTAGGTTTGGCCTGAGACGTGCCATTAGAGAGTACGTGGCGCAGGCACGAGCCAATATACGTTACGCATAACGATCGACAACAATCCGAATACAGCCACTATCAAGCTTGAGGGAAGAGTGGTTGGGCCATGGGCTGACGAACTAGCTGCGGTATGGGGCGACCTGGCGACTACGCTCGACAAGCGTTCGGCGGCACTCGATCTGCGCGATGTGACCTATGTTGACGTGCGCGGTATGCAGGTTCTGCGCCAGATTTGCCGAGAAAAACAGCCGGCAATTCTTACTGCAAGCCCTTTGACCGAGTCTTTTGCTGAGCAAGCTCAACGCAATCTAACGAACGACAATCAGGAGAATGATTGACATGCCACACACCTATCACGCTGACCGGACAGATCGTTGCAAGTCGTATCATGCAGCCGAGTTTTTCAAAGCATTGCCGCCACAAGCGCTGGCCGACTTTGAGTCCATGTCAATTCGACAGACGTATGAGCCGCGGGAAGTTTTATTTGAAGAGAAACAAAATCCGTCGCGCGTCTTCGTTCTGTTGGAGGGTCAGGTGAAGCTCTCCATGAATTCGATTGATGGTCGGCGGCTGATCCTGCGGATTGCTGGACCGGGCGAATTGCCGGGGCTGACGTCAGTTCTTTCCGGCAAAGAGTACGAAATGACCGCGGAGGCGCTGCATCCCTGCAAAATCGCATCGGTGCGGCGGCAGGATTTCCTTGAATTCCTGATGCGTTATCCGGCCGCCTATGCGAGCGTGGCCCGCGATCTAAGCCTGGACTATACGCGGGCCTGCGAACAACTGCGCACTGTCGGGTTGGCCCCCAGCGCTCCCGTAAAGCTGGCGCGACTGCTGCTGGAGCTGTGCGCGGCGGCCGATGCAACCAATCATTGCAACCAATTCAAGCTCACCCTGACGCATGGCGAAATCGGCGAGTGCATTGGCGCTTCCCGCGAAACGGTGACGCGGACATTGAGCGAATTCAAAAATCGGCACCTGCTGGATTTTCGTGGTTCGACGTTATTGATCCACAACCAGATGGCGCTGGCGAGCTACGCGGAAGTGTAAGTTGGATCTTCCGCGCAGCCCGCACGACGTTGCACGAATGAAGCCCTCCCCCTTGCGATACGTTGCGCGCATCGCTGGTACCTGAACCGGCGGATTGAGTGGTCTGCAAGAAACTGCCTTGCGTATGGATGCGAATTGAACGCTGTGACCACACATCGATCGCGGCGTTGACCGAATCGATTCAACTGTTCGCTTCTGATAAGCGCCGCATCCTCCCTCTGCAATATATCTCGCATTCAATCCCCGCCGGTTCACACGCTTACTGCGGAACGGTCCCATGCTGGAAGGGCATCGTCACGCTGGTACAGTTGTGTTGGAGATGAGGTGAACCGGCAAAGATGGACGCATCAACCACTGCAACGTTGCCGCGCTTGAACGCGGAATTTCTAAAACAACATCCGGAATTGGTGCCTGAGGAATCCGTTGCCTCTTTTCCGGAGCGCGTGCTGCAGTTTGGCGCCGGCGTTTTCCTTCGTGGATTCGTCGACTGGATGATCGACGGCATGAACCGGAAAGGTTTGTTCCGTGGCCGAGTGGTAGTGGTGGCGTCGATGACGCCGCAGACGGTAACGACACTGAATCAGCAGAGTGGGGCGTATACGCATCTTGCTCGCGGCATCGAGAATGGCGGGCTGGTCGAAGAAAAACGCATCATCACCTCGATAAGTCGCGGCATCGATCCACACAAGAATTTCGATGAATATCTGAAATGTGCACACAACCCGGACCTTCGCTTCATCGTGTCCAACACGACGGAAGCAGGCATCGTATACCGGGCAGAAGATCGGCAGATCGATCGGCCTCCAGTGTCGTTTCCAGCAAAACTGACCCAGCTCTTGATCGAACGATATAAGGCGTTCGAAGGCGATGCGTCGAAGGGATTTGTACTTTTACCGTGCGAGCTGATCGAGCGCAATGGCGAGAAGCTGAAAGAAGCGGTGCTGCAAACGGCGGCAAATTGGAGCGTCGATCCACACATTGTGCGATGGATTGACGAGGCGAATATTTTTGCGAATACGCTGGTGGATCGGATCGTTACCGGCTTTCCGCGCGATGAAATTCAGACGTTATGGAAAGAGTGCGGCTACATCGACGAATTGTTTAACACCTCGGAAGTATTTCACCTGTGGGTGATTGAAGGGCCATCTGCTTTGGCCAGGGAGCTGCCTCTGCGCGAAGCTGGCTTTAATGTGATTTTTGCTGAGGATATGACACCCTATCGGGAGCGCAAGGTACGCATACTGAATGGCGCTCATACAGCCACAGTGCTGGCCGCATATCAAGCGGGCGAGAACCTGGTCGGCGGATGCATGAAGGATCCGTTGATTCGCGATTTTATGACTCACGCGATTTACGACGAGGTCATTCCGACCCTCACGCTGCCGAAGCAAGAATTAGACGCTTTCGCGGGCGCGGTATTTGAGCGCTTCAGCAATCCGTTTATTCATCACGCGTTGCTGAATATCTCCCTGAACTCAGTTTCGAAGTACAAGGCGCGTCTGTTGCCATCGGTTGCACAGTATTTTCAGATGAAAGGCGAACTGCCGAGTCGTTTGACCTTCGCGCTGGCTGCACTGATTACTTTTTATCGAGGGACGGAAGTTCGAGATGGCGCTTTGATTGGCCATCGCAGCGGCGAAGAATATCGGATTCAGGATGGACAAGCGATTTTGGAAACATTTGCGCGTCTGTGGTCAGGTTTCGACGAGTCGGCTGAGGGAATCCGTAAGCTGACGGAATCGGTGCTGCAACGGGAAGACTGGTGGGGCAAAGATTTGCGCCAGTTGCCGGGCATGACTCAGGGGGTGAGCGGATATGTCGAGTCCATACTGAATCATGGAATGCGCACCACTCTTCAGCAAGTGAGCTAGCTATTTTCGAATAGAAAACTGTTTATGCGGCAAGTATGCATCGGCATGGCGCATGTCGTCCCGTCCAAAAGCATGACCCAGTGAAACTGTGACAGGATAGAAGGAATGTCGATTCCACAAGAACCGGCTCGCGGCGCTGCCGCATTTGCCTCCCGCGATTTTCGTCGATATCAACTGGCGCGGCTGCTCGTCATTATTGGCGCCGAAGCACAGGCGGTCGCCGTGTCCTGGCAAATCTATGCGATTACGCATCGAGCCATCGACCTTGGTTATGCGGGATTGGCCCTGTTTCTTCCGGGGATTTTGTTCCTGCTGGTGAGCGGGCATACAGCCGATCGTTATGATCGACGGCACATCATCATCATCTGCTACGGCCTGCAGTGTCTCTGCACGGGGACGTTGTTTTATCTTTCATGGATTGGCACTCAAAATGTTGCCGCCTTGTTCACAGTTTTGTTTTTAGTCGGGACAGGTCGGTCGTTCAGTGGGCCGGCCAGTTCGGCGTTGCTGCCGCACCTGGTGCCAAAGGGGGATTTCGTCAACGCTGTTTCCTGGGGCGCCTCCATCTTTCAGCTGGCGAATTTCGTAGGGCCGGCGCTTGGTGGAGTACTATTCACATTGCCGCTGGCACAATGGCTCCCGAGCCCTACCGGGAAAAACTTGGCAGGTGGCGCCATCGTGTACGCGTTTGCCCTGGCAACGTTATTCGTTTTCCTGTTTCTTCTCGCATCGCTGTCGGTGCGACCCGGACGCCAGGAGCAGCGTGCGATTTCGGCGGAAACGCTTTTGGCGGGATTCCGCTACATGTGGCACAAAAAATTGCTGCTCGGTGTCACGACTCTGGACCTGTTTGCAGTTCTCCTGGGCGGAGCCGTTGCGCTGCTGCCGATTTTTGCTGAAAACATTTTGCATTCCGGCGCCATAGGTTTGGGGATCCTGCGAGCAGCACCTGCGCTGGGGGCTCTTTGCGTCTCGGTATTAATGACGTGGCGACCCATCGGCCACAACGCGGGAGTTCGCATGTTGTATTCGGTGGTGATCTTCGGCGCAGCTACGGTCGTCTTCGGGCTGTCACGCAATATGGCACTTTCGCTGGCCGCATTGTTTATCGTCGGAGCGGCCGACATGGTGAGCATCATTGTCCGGTCTTCGATGCTGCAGTTGGCGACGCCGCAGGCGATGCGTGGGCGTGTGAGTGCGGTGAATGCCTTATTTGTTGGGGCAAGCAACGAATTCGGGAGCTTTGAAAGTGGCGTGACTGCTCAGTGGTGGGGGGCGGTGCCGGCGGTCGTGGTTGGCGGCGTGGGGGCGATCGTGGTCACTGCCGCCTGGACGTTGATGTTTCCTTCGCTTCGGAAAGTGAACCAACTGAGCGAACACGAATTGCTGGGAGCGGATCAGGAAGCTGCCACGGCGGAGCCGCGTTATTGAGCGAATCCAGTTTGCCAGATGGGAATAACCGCCGGTTCAGTTGGAAAAAAATTTCTAATTAACGGAGCCCGGCGGCGATCAGAGACATGCTTCGATGATGCCGACGATGATGGACGTATGTGGCCCGTCGCACGTGATGGACGTAGTAGCTATGTCCATGCTCAACATGAACCGTGTGCTTGACAGGCAGGCTCACCGGTTCTACGACGGCCGGAGTTGCTGCGGGCTCAGCCGGGGCATCGTTGTGTGCCACCAGTTCAGCCGGCGGAGCGCTGTGCTGTTCGTATGTTTTATACACGGAGATGTGGAAGCAGGCTTGTTCAAATTCTTCCTCGACATCGAGCTTGCCGCTGGCCTGAAGCTCGCCGAGCACGGCTCGCATCCACGCGATTTCTTTCAGCGACATTCCCTTTTTTCCGAGATCGATCGCTTCGCCCGTTAGATGAGGAGAAGCTGTATCTCCGGACGTGGGTGCCGCGTTGCCATTGTAGTGCGCGAGGTGGCGTTGAAAATTGACGGTTCGAACAGCGGAAGTAAGCTGCAAGGGTCGACCAAAAAGGTCCTCGTGGGCGCGAGCGAGATTGCTGAGAAACCGCGCTGTCCACGGGCGAGTGTAGCGACGATTCAGGGGAAGGCGGGGATCGATCGCCAAACCTGGAGAAACGGGTAACGCCACCAGGTCGCCAGATCGTACCATGGCGCTGAGTTGAGCATCGTCCTGAATGCGGCTGAGGCCTTCCACGTCGGCGACGATGTTCTGATGCACCAGCACTTCATGAGACCCGCGCAAAGCGACTGGCATGTAACTGGGGACTGAAGTATTGAAGAGAGGCATGTTGCGCGAGGCCGAGGTGCTGGCGGTCGATGCAGCGTCCTCGTCAGTTGCAGGGGTCGCCAGCGCAGGTAGCGGCGCATCAGTCGGCGAATCCGTCTCGGCAAGGGCAGCCGGGTGGGAGTGGACCTGATCCAGTGTCACCGACAAGCTGTGACTGCGGGCGTAAGTTTTGCTCCGATGGTGGTAGCGGGCTCGGCGTTGGCGTTCGATCGCGAGGCGGTGGAGCTCGGCCTGCCTATGGGTGGTCTTGGCGCGCGAGGAGCGCAGATGCTTCGAGTGCGCCCGTGATGTGGCGGTTGCGAGGGTGGAACTTGCTGAAACGAAATGCGTAACAAGCAAGGAC
>Ga0208480_1000997_pt1 | contig 10439 bp, 6 predicted proteins | sample NGESurshal092012_4_FD_184485 | JGI IMG/M metagenome (GOLD analysis project Ga0208480, IMG submission 184485) | Arctic peat soil microbial communities from Barrow, Alaska - NGEE Surface sample F53-1 shallow-092012 (SPAdes) | ecosystem: Environmental > Terrestrial > Soil > Wetlands > Peat ... | reverse complement strand
CGGTAGGTGGTTCCCAACGTGCCAAGCTCGCCCCCATGAAACAGGGTTCCTAGATCTTTCAATGTTTTGGTTTTCAAGTCATACCGCAAAAAGTCGCCGGCCGGCCACGTGATACCGTACAAACGTCCCCGCTGCACGTCCATGTTCATCGCAATGATTCCTTGGCCGCCCGGTGCAATCGCAAGGTTCGTAAATTTCCCGGTCTTCATGTCATACGACATAAAATGTCCGCCGGGATAAGGCCGATAGCCATTGGGAGCGGCTGCCGTCCGCTCAACCCCGCCCGCATCGTTGTAGTACCCAAGGTGTGTCGAGAAATAAAGCTTGTCACCATCCTGAACAAAGTTCACGTGACTTTTTCCCTGCGCAACGGCCTTCATGTTTCCCTGGCCGACCGCATCGTTCAGGTTGGCGATGTGCGTAATTGCCTTGGTCTTCGGATTGAAGGAATACATCTGTCCTGGAATGTTATATTGCGCGGAAGAAAGCACGTAATAAATTGTTCCATCGCTGGAAACGCCCATGCCGTTGAAGGCTTCTCCGGGTTTTGCGGCTTCCGGAAAGTGAGAATCGTGTGCCGTTGCCCGGATCGCATGGGAGTCGACGCTCTGACCATGAAAGGTTGGCGCGGAGGCACTCAGACCCAGTAGGACGATCGCAGATGTGCGAACTGCAGCGGTAATTTTCAATGTATATCTCCTCAAATCTGGAAAGGGAATTGAGTGCCGGTGATAAGGCACTCCGCTATCGAATCGCAATGGACATCGTTCAGGGAAAGCACTACGCCCGGCAATCTTCAGAATTTCAAACCCGAACTGAGAGCAGCGAGCAATGAAATTCTGATTTCATTTGCTTTCAGCGTAAGTATATAAATACACCAGTCTTCCAACGATTGCCCTGTGAAGGCTCGATCGAAAGGGTCCGCGACAAATTATGACGCCAGAAAAAGCATTGGAAAATATTCAGCTCGAAATTCGCGACGGAATTGCTTTCCTCACCCTCAACCGTCCCAAAGTTTTGAACGCTCTCAACGCCGCCACTTTGCGCGAGCTGCAATCCGCCATCAACACAATCAAGTCCGACGATTCCATTCGCGTCGCTATCCTCACCGGTTCGGGCGAAAAAGCTTTTGCTGCCGGTGCCGATATTCAAGAGCTCGCCCAGGTCAACGGCGTTGAAGGCCGCGAACTGGCCTTGCGCGGCCAGGCTGTCTTGCGCGCCATTGAAGCCTGCGGCAAACCCGTCATCGCCTGCATCAATGGATTTGCTCTCGGCGGCGGCTGCGAGCTCGCCCTCGCCTGCACCCTCCGCATCGCCAGTGACCACGCCAAAATGGGTCAGCCGGAAGTGAAGCTCGGCCTGATCCCTGGTTACGGCGGCACCCAGCGTCTCGCTCGCCTCGTCGGCAAAGGCGTCGCCTTGCAAATGATTCTGACTGGAGAAATTTATTCTGCCGCCGACTGTCTGCGCGTCGGCCTCGTCAATGAAGTTGTCGCACCCGATCAATTGCTCCCGCGCGGAGAAGCCATCGCTCGCGTCATTGCCGGCATGGCGCCCCTCGCCATTCGCTACGCACTGGAAGCCGTCGATCGCGGCTACGATCTGCCGTTGCAGGAGGCGCTCTTCCTTGAAGCTTCTCTCTTCGGCATCAGTTGCGGCACCGCCGACAAAGGTGAGGGCACCGCGGCCTTTCTCGCCAAGCGAGCCGCTGTCTGGCAAGGTCGTTGACCGACATGCAGCGCTGATATTCTGAAGACAATGCTTCGTGCCAGTCTTCGCTTCTCCGGTTTTCGATCCACCATGCTGCTTGTGTTCGCGATCTCCGCGTCCCTCGCCATCAGCGGATGCAGAAATTCCGGGAATACTTTCGATATGTCGCGCCACGCCGCAAAATGGGCGGCCGCCAAAACCTCCGCCCGTCAGGAACTCACCCAGATTCCGCCGCCTTTGAAAAGCGTGTACCTCAACATCAATCAGGAACCGCAGTGGCAGAATCCTTTTCTCAGCGTGGAGCAGAACATGATTCAGCTGCGAATTTATTTGCCGGATGAAAACGCCAGTCCCATCGATCGCGGCGGACTCACGCGTTTGAGTTCCGCCCGCAAACAGGTGGTCAACGTTCGCCTGGCGGAGTTGCCCCGCGCTCTTTCGTCGTTGCCCAACGGCGCGTGGCCCTATGGTCGCGTGGTCGCCATCGGTAGAGAAAAAGACACGCCACAAAATCGCGCCTGGTTTCCCAATCATCTCGACATCACCGTTCATGCCCTGCAGGATATGGGCGTCGTTGTTGACGATTGGAATCATCCCGTTGCCCTTCCGTAACTCGAGCCGCCGGCATCCCTTACACTGTGTCGACGTCCAACAGATAGAGGAAGTGAAATGGCCGAGCCGCAATTTCCGATTCTGGTCGAACAGAAACAGCCCCATCCGCACGAGCATTTCTCTGCCCATCGCGATCTGGAAGCAGCCCTTCGTCAGTCCGTTCGTGGCGAGGTCCGCTTCGACTCCGGCAGCCGCGCCCTTTACGCTACCGATGCCTCGAACTATCGCCAGCTTCCCATCGGCCTCGTGCTTCCGCTCGATACCGCGGATGTTGAAGCCGCCGTGGCTGCCTGCCGAAAATTTAATGCGCCCGTTCTTTCTCGAGGTGCCGGTACCAGCCTCGCAGGCCAGTGTTGCAACGTGGCCGTGGTGCTCGATTTTTCCAAGTATGTCGATCGCATTATCAATCTCGATGTGCAACGTTGCCAGTCGCGCGTCGAACCGGGGATAGTTCTCGACCGCGTGCGCGAGGCCGCCGAGCGACATCACCTGACCTTCGCCCCCGATCCCGCCACCCACAGTCGCTGTACCCTCGGCGGCATGATCGGCAATAATTCCTGCGGCGTGCATGCGCTCATGGGCGGCAAAACCGTCGACAACATAGACTCCATGCGCATCCTGCTCTACGACGGCACCATTCTTGAAGTGGGTGCCACCTCCGATGTCGAATTTGAAGCCATCGTCGCCGCTGGCGGTCGCCGCGCAGAAATCTACACTACCCTGCGAACCATCCGCGATAAATACGCCACACTCATTCGCGAGCGCTATCCGAAAATTCCGCGTCGCGTTTCCGGTTACAACCTCGACGACCTGCTTCAGGAGAATGGCTTTCACGTTGCTCGCGCCCTGGTCGGCAGTGAAGGCACCTGCGTCACCGTGCTCGACGCAACCCTGCGCCTGATGCCAAGTCCACCCTGCCGCATTCTCGTCGGTCTCGGGTTTGCGGACGCCTACATCGCCGCGGACAATGTTCCCTTTGTACTGCAGCACAAACCCATCGGCCTGGAAGGATTCGACGGCCTGCTCGTCGAATTCATGCGGCGCAAGCATCTTGTCGAAAATGATCTGCAACTCCTTCCCAACGGTGACGGCCACTTGCTGGTTGAGTTCGGCGGAGACACTCTCGAAGACGCTCAAACGCAAGCCAACGCCATGGTTGAGGCCGCGAAAAAAATCTCTCCCTCTCCGCACACCCGCCAATACTCTCAGTCAGAAGCCGCGCGTGTCTGGAAGGTGCGTGAATCGGGCCTCGGCGCCACCGTCTTCGTGCCCGGCGAGCCGCATGGCTGGGAAGGATGGGAAGATTCCGCCGTTCCTCCGGAGAAAATGGGCAGTTATCTGCGCGAATTATTCGCCGTGGCCAAACGCTACGGCTATCGTTCGCCGATCTATGGCCATTTCGGCCAGGGCTGCGTCCACATGCGCTTCAATTTCGATCTTGAAAGCGAATCCGGCATCGCCAAATATCTCCAGTTCATCAATGAAGCGGCCGACATTGTGATCGCGCATGGTGGTTCGCTCTCCGGCGAACACGGTGACGGCCAGTCCCGCGCCGCACTCCTGTACAAAATGTTTGGTCCAGAGTTGGTGCAAGCCTTCCGCGAATTCAAATCCGTCTGGGATCCCACTAACAAAATGAACCCCGGCAAGCTCGCCGATCCTATCGCCGTGTATGGGCCGCAGGAAAATCTTCGTCTCGGCGCGGGATATGAAGTTCAGAAGGTGAAAACGCACTTTCAATTTCCTGACGACAACGGCTCTTTTTCCGAAGCCACACTGCGTTGTGTCGGCGTCGGAGCCTGCCGCAAAGAGACCGCCGGCACCATGTGCCCCAGCTACATGGCCACGCGCGAAGAACAGCACTCCACTCGCGGCCGCGCTCATCTTCTGTGGGAAATGTTGCAGGGCGAACTGCGCCATCAGGGCTGGCAAAGCGAGCCGGTGAAAGATGCGCTCGAGCTATGCCTCTCCTGCAAGGCCTGCAAACATGAGTGTCCGGTCAACGTCGACGTCGCCACCTACAAGTCGGAATTTCTCTCGCATTATTATGAACACCATCGCCGCCCCATCCATGCCTATGCCTTCGGCATGATGGATCAATGGGCTCACATCGCTTCCGCGATGCCGCGCCTCGCGAATCTTCCCGGTCAATTGCCCGTCGTGCGAGATATCGTGAAGGCCGCCATCGGCATGGCGCCGCAGCGAACCATTCCCGCCTTCGCCCCGCGAACATTTCAAAGCAGTTTCCATTCCCGTCGCAGCGCGCAAAAAGATATTCGGCCCAGTGTCGTGCTCTGGCCGGATACGTGGAATAACTATTTTTACCCGCAAGCTGCGCAGGCCGCGGCTCAGGTCTTAGGCGATGCTGGATTTGTCGTGCAGGTGCCGCGTGGGCATCTCTGCTGTGGGCGACCGCTGTATGACTTTGGCATGCTCGATCGCGCCAAACGATATCTGCTGCGCGTGCTCGATGCTCTGGCTCCGCAACTGCAGGCGAACACTCCCATCGTGGTGCTCGAGCCCAGTTGCGCCAGCGTCTTTCGCGAGGAGTCTCTAAATCTGCTTGCCAACGATGTTCGCTATGCCGAGCCCGCAAGAAAGCTCGCCGCTCAAACCTATCTACTCAGCGAATTTCTGGTGCACAAGGCAGACCACTACACGCCGCCCAATCGCCACGAGCAGCGCATTCTGCTGCATGGCCATTGCCATCAGAAGCCGAGGATGACCGAGGAAGTTGAATTGTTCCGCGCATCCGGAGCTCAGGTGGAGCTGCTCGATTCCGGCTGCTGCGGCATGGCTGGTCCCTTCGGTTTTGAGAAGGAAAAATACACCATCTCCACCGTGCTTGCCAACCGGGTCTTAATGCCGGCGGTCGAACGCGCTGAAAAAGAAACAGTCATTGTTACAAATGGCTTCAGCTGCCGCGAACAGATTGCACAGCTGTCTAATCGCCGTGCCGTCCATCTCTCCCAAGTCCTCGCCGGAACGGACTAATATCCACCCTCGTTCACCTGGTTCAACATCGGCTCACCCGCCATATAGCGGCGAACCTGCTCGCCGGCGAACTTATATCCGCGGCTTGAAAATGCTGCGACTGATCCCGCGATGTGTGGCGTGATGAAACAATTCGGCGCACTCCAAAGCGCATGTCCCTTGGGCAGCGGCTCCGGATCCGTCACATCCAACACGGCCTGGATGCGCTTGGCTTGCAGTTGCCGCACCAGCGCGTCCGTGTCGACGACTGGCCCTCGCGCCGCATTTACCAGCAACGCACCCGGTTTCAGCCGCGCCAGCATGTCGGCATTCATCATGCCGCGGGTTACATCCGTCAGCGGCACCAGCAACACCACCACGTCAGCCTCGGGCAGCAAACTACCCAGCTCGCCAAAGGCCGAAACACCCGGCTTCGCCGTGCGGGCCACCCGAACCACCTCGACATCGAATCCCTTCAAAAGCCGTTCCACCTCGGAACCGATGCCGCCATATCCGACAATCAGAACCTTCTTGCCATGCAACTCATCCGCCAGGATGCGATACGAATGCGGGCCCGCCTTTGAATCCGCAGGAGCTGCCTGCGTCCCTCCCGCGCCCTTCAGCAAGACCTGCCCGTCCCAGTACTGCTCGTCCTGGCAATCGCGGTAATGCGGTAAGCGCCACAGACTCGCCAGAATGGCCCCCACAATCCACTCCGCCACCGGAATATTGTGCAGCCCCTGACCATCGCACAACAGAATTCCTTTGGGCAGCCACGGCAAAATCCAGTCCACCCCCGCCAGCAAACTCTGAATGACTTTCACCCCACGCAGGTGCGGAAACATGGGCGTAGCCAGCCATCCGAACGTCGGAGGAATCCAGAATTCCACGTCCACGGGGTGGTCCAGCGTGTCGGGCAAGCGAACCAGCTCAACGTTTTCTTTCGGAAAATCGAGCAGGAAATCCTCAGAGATATTCGCGGGCAGGCCAATTTTCAACATGGCCTGATGATAATCAGGAGACTTCCATGCGGGCAAACCGACACACACTTTTTACCACCGAAGAAATGCTCTGGAGGTACACTTGAGGCGACTTCCTGGCATAGTGAAAGAATGGATCGCGCAAACCTATATCTTTCCGGCAGCGGGAGCCATACCACTCAGAAGGGGATTCCGGAATCAAACGGAACTGAGATGAAGGTTAAACTTTTAAGAACTGCAGTTGCCTTGTGCGTCGGCGTCGCCATTTCCCAATCTTTGTGGGCTCAGAGTCAGACTGTGGAAACTCCTCAAATGCTGGATGAGGGATTCCATGAGATGTACAACCTCCACTTCCAGGAGGCGCACGCCATTTTCGCCAAGTACATGATCGAGCATCCGGAAGATCCCATGGGCCCGGTCTCCGATGCTGCCGCTTATCTATTTTCGGAGTTCCATCGCACCGGCGTGCTCGACATGCAGCTGTTCACCAACGATACGAATTACCTGCAGCACAAAACCGTTCCCGATCCAGAGATAAAGAAAGGGTTCGACGCTGCTCTCGATAAGGCGGACGGCCTGGCCGACGACGTTCTGGCCAAGCAGCCTACCGACGCCACTGCCTTGTTCGCTAAAACGCTTGCCTTCGGCATGCGCGCAGATTATGCTTCGCTGATTGAACGTCGCGACCTCGCGGGATTTCAATTTACGAAGCAGGGTAGCGCCTTTGCCCATCGGCTGCTGGCCGTCGATCCCACCGCCTACGACGCTTATCTCGCCGTCGGCATGGAGAATTACATTTTGGGATTGAAGCCGGCGCCGGTTCGCTGGCTGCTGCAAATGGCGGGCGGAGAAACCAACCGCGTCCTTGGGGAGCATGACCTGGAATTGACTGCCGGCCAGGGTCACTACCTGAAGCCGCTGGCCAAGCTGCTGCTCTCGGTCGCTGCGGTCCGCGATAAGGACACCGCCAAAGCCCGCGAATTGCTGGGGTCTCTCGCTCAGGAATTTCCCAACAATCCTCTCTACGCGCAACAGCTGGCAAAGCTCAAATAACCGCGCTACGCCTTCCCCAAGTCAGTAGAATGCGTTTGCATGCTGTGCTTTTTGTAGGCCTGAGCCGCTTCCGGTAGGCGGGACTTTAGTCCGGAAACCGACGGCACATGTACCGCGCCTTCAGGCGCCAAGATACGCTGCTGGCATCCGCTTTCAACCCAGGCTTTATATCCCCGAGCTCGACCCAAAAAAGAAAGGACGTGGATTTCTCCACGCCCTCTCTTTCGATTCCGCTGCCGCGTTTACGGCAGGTAGTACCGGAACGACGTGAACACCATGTTGTCGTTTCCATGGGCGCCGCCGGCCGGGTTCAGAGGGCCACCCGCGCCAGACCACAGGTCGCGGCGAATGTTGCTGTACTGGAAGCCCTGTTTCAGGCCGCCCTTCGGTCCGTTATGGATGAAGAACCAGTAGCCAGCCGTGAACTCCGCCACGTCCTTGTTGCTGCCGGTGCACTTGGAGGGAGTGCTCGGGTCCGAACTCGGGAACGAGGCCGTTGACACCTGCTCGGTGTTGCAGCCCGACATGTCAGCCGTATAGGTCCCGTAGCCGACCTGCTTGCCACCGCTCACAATGGTGTAGTCGCGGCCAAGGTAGTCGCCGCCATAGTTGAAGTAGATGTTCAGGCGCTTGTTCGGATTAAGCTCCACCGTGCTGAGCGCGGAGAAGCCGTGGATCGGAGAGAGGCTGCCATCAGGCCGAATGGTTACGTCGCCGAGCTGGGCATTCCCGTAACGCCCAACACCTTCGCCGTAGAGACCTTTCAACCCGATCACCAGCTTCTTATTCAGTACGGTTGCTCTTCCGCTGGCCCCGATGCCGCCACCCGTCACAGTATCGTTGTAGGGGGCGCCGGTTGCCGGATAGATGCGGTCGCGATAGAAGCTCGCAATTCCGAAGAGTTCATAATGCTGCCCAGGTGCCGGCTCTGCAACCAGCTTGGCGATCATATCCGGGGCAATGTTGAAGGAGTAGTTTGCGGTCGAGTTGTAGAGTCCGCCGCCCGTTCCACCCGAACCAATCAGGATGTTGGTGGGCAGATTCTGTCCGCCTGGATTCAGCGTCTCGGGATTCTCAGCCGCCGCACCCAGCCAGATTTTGTCTCCAAACTGTTTGACTGCGCGGAAGCTGTACTGCCGCGTCCATACGAAGCCAGCCGTATATTGAGGATCGATGGTTCCCGGCAGGATTTCCGTTCCGCGGCTCTCGCCTTGCGTAGTTTCAGCTGCCAACGACCATCCCTGGCCGCCGGAGAAATCCCAGCCATTCGCAAGTTTCGCGTCCGCCCAAAGTTGCCGCTGGCGAACCACGTAGCTGTTCGATTGGTTGTTGTTGGAGGTGATGCCGGTACCCAACCAGTCCATTTCGTAGTAGCCGGTCATGGTCATGCTCTCCAGCTTGCCAGTCGCTTTGATGGCGATACGCGACTGACGGCCGGTACCGTCGAACTCAGTCAACTGCGCGGACGGCGAGTTCTGCAGCGGCACAGCCGTGAATGCGGTGTTCAAGCCGCCGCCGGTGGCTCCGCTGCGCCACACAGTTTCAGCCGCCAGGAAGCTGCCGTGAGGAGAGATCGTAATTCCCTTGTAGTAGATGTCATCCGGGTGGGTGACCTTCTTCTTCAGCTCCTTCTGGTCCTGCTCGGCCATGGTGGCCGTCTGCTGCGCCTGCTCAGCCTGCGTCTGAACGTTCTGCACCGCTTGATGCAGGTTGGTGTAGGCATCATTGCTCTGGGTGGCGCTCTGCTGCGCTGCCTGTACCTGCGCCTGTGCCTGCTGAGCAGCCTGCTGCGCCTGTTGCGCCGTATCCTGCGCCTGCTGCAGTTGCTGGTCGCGGCTTTGCAGTTGCTGTTTCAACTGGTCAATCTCGTCCTGTTGCTGTTGGAATTGCTCCCGCATCTCCCGCATCTGCTGTTCGATGCTGACAGGCTTTTTGGCTTTCTTGTGACCGGTTGTGGTCTTGGCTGTACTCGTTTGCGCGAAGACAGTCAAACCCGCCTGTGGCGCAACCGCCATGCAGGATGCAAGAATCAGGATTTTTACCTTGTTCGGTCCGTGTTTCATTCGGCCTCTCACTCGTGTTGTTGTATTGAAGATCCAAGAAGGTGGAATGCCCGCCGTCCTAACTCTGGGAGCGCAGTGGTTCACTGGGGTTGCGAGTACATGTCGCTGGCAGGGCTGTTCATTCACACCGCGAGTAGTCTTACAGCGCTCCGTGAATATCCTGAAAACAGAAGATGAATGGGAGATGAATTCATGCGCCAAGGGTGGATTTGGCGTCATTTAGGGACGGATGGGCCATCCCGGCCGCTGGAATGTTCTGTCAGGGCACGCCTTCAGCCGTGCCAAACCGTGCCGCCGCGTCAGGTTGCCGGGAGACCTTCGGCTTTAGTCGCGGGATACAGGGTTGCCCCCACCCGGCTTCAGGGGCCGACGTTGCCGGAGTTTTGTATCAGGGCACGACTTCAGTCGTGACAAATCGACAAGAAAAATTCAGAGGTTGTAACCCTTCGGGGAATTCCGCGCTTACGGCAAATTTCCCAGCTGATAATTCAACGCCGCCAGCGACAACTCGTACTCATAGCGAGCATTTACGTTCTCAATCGACGCCTGCGTCTGTTCCAGTTGCGACTGGCTCAGTTCCACGATCGAACTTAACCCCAGCTTGTAGCGCGCCTGCGCCAGCCGCAGCCCCATATTCGATGCTTTCAGCAATTTTTGTGTAACAGCAATTTTCTGGTACGAAGTATTTGTCTGCAGCCAGGAATCGCGAACATCCCGTACCACCCGGTCCCGCAGGTCGCGCAGATTCTCCTGGGCCGCCTGCGCCCGATCCTCCGCCTCATGCGCCTGCGCGGTATAGCGAAATCCGCTGAAGATCGGGACTTCAAGATCGACCCCCACCGCGCCGAACCAGTTGCTGGTGAAATACTGGTCGTCTCGAATTGGCGTTCCCCCCACGACAGCCATCGTGTCCAGTGTCGGCATCAGTTGTTCCCACTGTGCCCGCGCATACTTTTTCGCGGCCTGCTGGTCATAGTCCAGCGCCATCAGGTCCGGGCGCTGCTTCAACGCCATGGCTACCAACTGGTCCTGGTCTGGGGGAGGCGTC
>Ga0208480_1000996_pt1 | contig 10441 bp, 12 predicted proteins | sample NGESurshal092012_4_FD_184485 | JGI IMG/M metagenome (GOLD analysis project Ga0208480, IMG submission 184485) | Arctic peat soil microbial communities from Barrow, Alaska - NGEE Surface sample F53-1 shallow-092012 (SPAdes) | ecosystem: Environmental > Terrestrial > Soil > Wetlands > Peat ... | reverse complement strand
TTCGAGCCGATGTCGACGATCGCGTAAGGACGTCGGTCGACCTGCCTCACGCGCTCGGGGTCGAGCTCGAGCGGCCGCGGCGGCTCGTCCGAAGTGAGCGCGCGTCCTTTCGCCATCGCGTTTTTCTCCCCTTTCAAGTCTATCACAGACGAACGGCGACGGCCTGCCGACGGTTTCCTGTTCTCGTCGCTCAGACCGCGACCGGGGCGCCTGTCTGGACCGAGCGCAGCGCCGCCTGGCAGAGCCTGAGAGACAGAAGATTGCCGCGCGCCGAATTCAAGGGCTCGCGGCCGTCTTCGACGGCGCATAACAGTTCGCCCATGGCGCCGGCGAAGCCATCGTTGAACCAGGAACCTGTGAGTAGCGGCCGGGCCACGCCTGCTTCGGTGTAAAGCTCAACCGCCTGATGACCGAGGTCCGGGCCCTGGCTGGAAGCGCCGCCATTGGCGCCGACAACCGAAGTCGAATCCCGCGCGCCGTATCGCGTCGCGCCGTCGAAAACAAGCGAGGCCTGACCGCCATCAAAGGCGACAAGGGCCTGAGCCAAAAGCGGCGGCCGCGCTTTCTGTCCGGCGGCTCGGGCGGTCGTCGCATGAACGAAACGGGCGCGGTCGCCAACGATGCTCGCGAGAAAATCGAACCAATGGATGCCGAAGTCCCAGAGGATGAGATCGTCCATCGCTTCGAACGACGTCCCCGCGATCCAGCCGTGGTTCCAACGGATCTCGACATGCACGCCTGTGACTTCGCCGATGAGGCCCGCGCGGACGGCCTCGCGGATATAGGCGAGGTGCGGCGCCCAGCGGCCATTCTGATTGACGGCGAGCTTGAGGCCGCGCCGCTCCGCCAGCTCAGCCAGTTCGCGGCCGTTATCGAGGTTCTCAACGAACGGCTTCTGCGACAGCACGTGCTTATCGGCATTCAGCGCACGCCGCATGAGGTCGAGGCGGACATCCGGATGGGCGGTGAGGTCGAGGACACTCACGTTGGGATCGCGCAACAGCGCGTCGAAATCGTCCGTGACGCGTGCGTTCGGGAAATGGACGGCGCCGCGCGCCCGAGCGCGCTCGAAATCACGCGAGCAGATCGCGACCACGTTGAGGCCATAGCGCGCATAGGCGTCGAGATGCGCGCCGCTGATACCGCCTGCGCCGACGAGCGCAATCGCCGCGCTGCGATCCCTCGGCATCGGCGGACGATAGGGAAGGTCCGGCGCTTCGACCTCCGCCGCCGTCTTGGCGACCAAAGCGTAGTCGTCGGCCGAGGGTCCCTCGGCCTTCCCTTCCTCCGTCGCGGTCACGGCAGCAAAGCCAAGGTCCGCCGCTCGCGGGCCGAGAGCGCCGCGGTGTCGACGATGCGCTGAGCGGTGCGGCAGAGGGCGGGATCCAGCGGTCCTTCAAACGGTAGGCTATGCTCCTTGCAATGCAGCACATATTCAACCGGTTTGCGGAACGGCGCCTTCAATTCATCGACGGGAACTTGGCGGATGGTGGGGTTGGCGCGTGTCTGCACCCCGACATGCGCCTCGTAATCATAACTCGAAATCGTACCCTCTGAACCAACGACGACAAAACCGCACTGCGGCTGCGGCTGCGTCATCCACGGATCAGTGAAGGTCCCCCAGCGTGTTTCGAGTTTCGATAGGCCGCGGGCGTAGCGGCAAATGGTGATCGAATGCTCGTCGACTTCGAGCCCCTCCGGCTGATCGACGACCGCGGTCACCTCGATCGGCGCTTCGCCGTTCATGAACCACGTCCCGAGTGTCGCGCCATAGCCGAGATAGTCGAGCAGACTGCCGCCGCCCGAGGCTTTGCTGTACCACCACGAATTCGGCTTCTCGCGCCGCACCTCCTCGTCGGATACGGTGACCTTGTCGGCGCGGTGATAGAGCGGACCGCGGTTGCCGTCGTAAAAATGAACCTCGATCACCTCGCCAATCGTCCGCTCGTCGATCAGCCTCTTGGTCGTGACATGCGATGGATACCAACGCAAAGGCCAGTTGACCGCGAGCCGCACCCCCGACCTGTCGACAGCCGCGAGCATCCGGTCGGCGTCGGCAAGCGAAACGGCAAAAGGCTTCTCGAGCAAGATGTCGACGCCGAGCGCGGCGACCTCCTCGACCACGTCCGCATGCCGGGCGGTGGCCGGACAGAGGATGGCAAGATCGGGATGCGCCTCGCGCACGCATTGCACGATATCCTGATAAACCCGCTCGCTGGGAATGGTGAAATTTTCGATCGCGTCGACCATCCTCGATTTGTCGTCGTCGTACACCCCGGCGATCTCGGCGTTGGGGTGCTCGTAGACCTCGCGCAGAAGGTCGCCCATGTGCGCGTGTTCGAAGCTTAAGCCGACGATTCGCCATTCGCGCATCTTAGGTCCTGCCCTCGCTCGACCCAGCGGGGTTCGGCGCGTCGCGCCCGCGCGCGCCCGCTTCGTTGCGCCGCTGCTCGACGCGCAGCACCAGCGCCATCGCCACCGCGAGCGTCGCCGACAGCGATTTGAATCCGGAGAAGCTCTCTTCGATCACCTCGACATAAGCCTTCGAGACGGGAACCAACGGGCTGAAGGCGCTGTCGGTCAGCGAGACGATCGGGACGCCGCGCTGGGCCGCGGACGCAGCCAATTCCGGGGTGATGGAATTGTAAGGCGTGAAGCTGACCGCGAGCACCGCGTCGGAGGTCGAAGCGCAGCGCAGAAGCTCGAAGGCGGTCGAGCCAACATTGTCGAGCGCAAGGTTGCGCACGCCGAGATTGGCGAGCGCCAGCGAGACATAGCTGACCAGCGAGAAAGCGCGCTTGGCGCCGATGATGTAGATCAGGTCCGCGGTCGCAAGCGTCTCGCTCATAATCTCGAATTGAGCCAGGTCGAGCCGATCGCGGACGCCGGCGAGCGCCGTGGCGGACGACCCGATGAAACCGTCGACCAGGCGCGCCGCCTCGCTGCCCGAGCCGCTTTCCCAACGCTCGCGGCTCCGTCCGCCACCCGCGAGATGGACCTTGAACACGTCTTGCAAGTCGGAAAAGCCCGAATAGCCGAAGGCTTGCGCGAACCGCACCAGGGTCGATGGCTGTACGCCGGCTTCGCGGGCGACACTCGTCACGGTGCCCAGCGCGACGGCGGTCGGATGCTGCCACAGATGGATCGCGACCTGGCGCAGCTTCTTCGGGAGCCGAGCGGTTCCGGACGACAGCACCGCCCGAAGCTCCTCATAGCTGCCGGGCCGCGAGTAACCGAGCGCCGCGCCGACGCCGGCGTCCGCGACCGCATCGGCGCGCTCGATGGTCCGGCGACTATTCATCGCCGAGCCGTTCTCTGAGGTAGCCTCGGGCGTCGCCGCCGAGCAGGCCGCGCAGATGCCGTGCGACGGGCTCGACGACCTGCGCGGCCGCCATGTCCATGCCGAATATGGGCGCAATGGCGAGAACGGACTTGGTCAGCTCCGGCCAGTCGGAGTTTGTTTCGCCAATCGCGATGACGGTCTCAGCATAAGGGTCTGAGGGCGCCCAGCGCGCGCCGAAGCGACGCGCCCCGCTCAGGCCGTAGGCGATCCAACTGGCGACCGCGAGAATGAGCACGCCCGCCGGCTGGCCTGCAGCGAGACGCTCGCGCAATGGATCGACGAGACGCTGGACAATCTTTTGCGATCCATCCGTCCCGATCTGATGGCATCGGTGACGGATGGCGGTGTTGCGGATGCGCGCCATCGACTGATCGATATACGGAGCGATCTCCATTCCCGCGAGCTTCGGCAGCGTGGTCGACGTTTCCCGCTCGAGCATCCTGCGCGTGAGCGCGGCAAGCACGGGATCGGCGGCGGCCTGATAGGTGAACTCGTGGCCGACGAGCGCGCCTTGATGCGCCAGCGTCGACTGCGCGGCGTTGAGCACCCGCATCTTGATCTCTTCGTAAGGCTTCGCGTCGGCGACGAACGTCACCCCGGCGAGATCCAACGGCGGTCGCTCGCCGGCAAACTTGTCTTCGATGACCCATTGCCGGAACGGCTCGCCGACGACCGCGCCGGAGTCGCGCGCGCCGAGGACCTCGGAGACTTTGTCGACGTCATCCGACGCTGTCGCCGGCACGATGCGGTCGACCATCGTGCTTGGAAACGTGACGCGCTCCTCGATCCAGTGCGTCAGCTCCGACGATCGCAAAGCCGCAAACTTGAGCGTCGCCGCGCCGAGCCGCGCGCCGTTGGACGGTACGTTGTCGCAGCTGATCAGCGTCAGCGGCGCTCCCTCGGTCTGCCGCCGCCGATCGAGCGCAAGCGCCAGCAGACCAAGGAGCGTGCGCGGCGGGAAGCCGCCTTCGAGGTCCGCGCGAAGCGCCGGATTGTCGAGATCGAGCGCGCCGGTCGACGGCGTCAGGCAATAGCCTTTTTCGGTCACGGTGATCGTCGCGACAGAAATCTCAGCGCCGCCGAGCGCGGCGATGGCGGCCTCGGCGCTCGTTTTATCCGTAACGTCGATCACTTCGCGCAGTGCGCCGATGATGCGAGTCTCGGCGCGAGCGTCCTGCCTGAGCGTGCGGGAATAGAGACAGTCCTGAGGGGCCAGGAGATCGGCGAGGCTTGGCGTCGTGAGATTCACGCCCATGACGCCCCATCGTCCGAAGCGAGCCTCAAGCATGTCGTCAATGAATTCTTCCTGGTGGCAGCGATGAAAAGCGCCGACGCCAATATGCGCCATGCCGATCTTCAGACTCTCGCGATCATAGCGCGGCTGGCGCACCGACGGCGGCAGCTCCGGCAAAAGAGCGCGAGACAGGCGCCGCATCGTCTTGGCCTCAGTCCAGGGCGCCAAAGACGTTCTGCGTATAATCGATCAGCGCCCCGGACATCGGCTCCGAAACGTCGGAGAGAAGAAACAGAGAGAGCCGCGCGACGTCGTCCGGGTTAAGCAAGCGTCCGAACGGCATGCTTGCTGCGGCGTCGGCCAGCCATCCCTCGCCTTTGCCAAGCGTGACCGCCTGCATCTGCCGCTCCCCGGGCGAATCGACCCAGCCTAAAATGACGCCGTTGACCCGAATGCGATCAAAACGATGGGCGTGCGCCGTATTCTTGGTCAGCCCGGCCAACGCCGACTTGGAGGAGGCGTAGACCGCAAGCTCGGGCGCTCCGCCGCGAGCGTGCACGGAGAGGATGTTGACGATCGAGCCCGGCGTCTTGCGCTGGCGCAGATGATTGACGAGGCGCTGCATGAGAAAGAATGGCGCGCGCGCGTTAACCGCGAAGAGCCGGTCCCAGAATTTCATGTCGGCGTCAGCGAGCGACCCTCTGTCCGTGAGCGCCGCGGAGTTAACGAGGCCGTCGACATGGCCGAAGCGCTTCAGCGCAGCGTCGAAGATCAAATCCGGCGCATTGGACTGTTCGAGGTCCGCCGCGACGAACAGGGCGGGCGCCCCGCTTCGCTCGACCTCGGCCGCTGCGGCCACGCCTTTGTCCGCGTCTCGTCCTGTCACCACGAGGCCTTCGGCGCCAGCTCGGGCGACCGCCTGGGCAATCGCCAAGCCCACGCCCTGGGTTGAACCGGTGACTATGACCACCCGCCCCTTCACGCTCGCCTCCCAATGAGATTTTTCGGTTCGCGCGATTTTGGATCAGAAATTCCGATTGTCAAATCTTGGAAATTTCATAGCCAGCCTTGTGAGGACATCAATCGAAGCAAATTGACATATGGAATTTTTTTGCCAAAATCATTCCCACGGCATAATAATTTCCCCTCAAGGGGCACTTGAGCCGCAGAGGGAGAAAACGCATGCGAACGATCAAGGGCCCAGGCTTGTTTCTGGCCCAGTTTGCAACCGACACCCCGCCCCATAACACCCTCGCCGGGATTGCAAAATGGGCCAAGGATTACGGATACAAGGCGATTCAGATCCCGACTTGGGACAGTCGCTTTTTCGACCTTGATCGCGCTTATGACAGCGAGACCTATTGCGACGAGATCAAAGGACAGCTCGCCGACATCGGCATCGTGGTCAGCGAATTTTCCACTCATTTTCAGGGTCAGATGGTGTCCGTTCACCCGGCCTATGATGCGATGTTCGACGGACAATGCCCCGCCGCCGTGCGCGGCAACCCGGAGAAGCGGCGCCTCTGGGCGGCCGACCAGGTGCGTAAGGCGGCTCGCGTTTCACGCCGTTTTGGCCTGACCGAGCATGTGACCTTCAGCGGCTCTCTCGCCTGGCCCTACTTCTATCCCTATCCACAGCGGCCGGCCGGACTCGTCGAAGAATGCTTTGCCGAGCAGGGTCGCCGGTGGAAGCCGATACTCGACGTCTTCGACGAGAACGGGGTTGATCTCTGCTTCGAAATTCATCCGAGCGAGGACGTGTTCGACGGCGACACCTTCGACATGTTTCTCGACGCGGTCGGCGGCCACAAGCGTTGCAACATCAATTACGACGCCAGCCACTACATCAAGCAATGCATGGACTATCTCGGCTTCATCGACGCCTATCACGACCGCATCAAGATGTTCCACGTCAAGGACGCCGAGTTCAATCCGACCGCTAAGCAGGGTGTCTTAGGCGGCTACAAAGGTTGGCTCGAACGCGCCGGACGGGATCGATCGCTCGGCGACGGGCAAGTCAATTTCAAGGGGATCTTCTCCAAGCTCGCGGCCTATGATTTTGCCGGCTGGGCCGTGTACGAGTGGGAATGCTGCCTGCAGCATCCCGAGGTCGCGGCGCGCGAGGGCGCCAAGTTCATCGCCAACCACATCATCGAAGTGACGGACCGCGTGTTCGACGACTTCGCCGCAACCGGGTCCGATCGCGCGACCAATCTCAAGCTGCTCGGCATCAAGGGCTGAACCGATGGTTCACGCGACCGCCGTCGACGCATTGAAGGGCGGACGCCTGCGCGTCGGCATGATCGGCGGCGGCCGCAACGCGTTCATCGGCGCGGTTCATCGCATGGCGATGCGGCTCGACGATCTGATCGAGCTGAAAGCCGGCGCCCTGTCTTCGGATGCCGAAAACGCACGCGCGTCGGGGGCTGACCTCGGTCTTGCGCCGGACCGGACCTACGCGGATTATCGCGAAATGGCCGCCAGCGAGGCGGCGCATCCGGACGGCGTCGAGGCCGTCGTCATCGTCACTCCGAACCACTTGCACTTCCCCGTGGCGAAGGCGTTCCTCGAGGTGGGCATCGACATCATCTGCGACAAGCCTTTGTCTACGACGCTCGCGGAAGCGTCGGAGCTGGTCGAGCTCACGCGCGCCAAGAGGCTCATCTTTGCGGTGACCCTCAACAACACCGGCTATCCGATGGTGCGCCAGGGGCGCGAAATGATCGAAGCCGGCGAACTCGGCGACATTCGGGTCGTCCACGCGGCTTATGTCCAGGATTGGCTGACCATGGCCATCGACGCCGACGGACACAAGCAGGCGGAATGGCGCACTGATCCCACGCGCGCGGGCGCTTCCGCATGCCTCGCCGACATCGGCGTCCACGCGCACAGTCTGGCTTTGTTCGTAACTGGCCTCGAACTCGACGCGGTTTCAGCGGACCTCACGACCTTCGTGCCCGGCCGCCGGCTCGACGACAATGCGCATGTGCTGATGCGGTTTCAAGGGGGGGCGCGCGGCGTGCTCACGGCAAGCCAGGTCGCGGTCGGCAATCTCAACAATCTGAGTCTCAAGGTCTACGGTTCGCGCGCCGGTCTCGAATGGGCGGGCGAGGATCCGGAGACGCTTCGGTTCACGCCCTATGGCGAGCCGTCCCGCATCTTGCGGCGCGGCGGTCCAGGAAATACTCCGCTTGCGATCGAAGGCTCGCGCATGCCGGGCGGCCATCCCGAAGGTTACGTCGAAGGGTTCGCCAACCTCTACCGCGGCGCCGCGGAACTGATCTCGGCCCGGCGCGCTGGGCGTGCGCCTCACAAGAGCGCGAAACTAACCCCGACCGTTCTGGACGGCGCGCGGGGCGTTGCGTTTATCGAAGCGGCGGTCAAATCCAGCCAGAACGATGGGATCTGGACATCCGCCCGCTTCGGTTGAGCGCATTGCGCGAATGCAAGGGCATGAGTGAGCTGAAGGCCGCGTACAATCCGAAGCTCGACCCCTATTTCAGCGTCGCGACGGTGCCCCCTGCTCTGCTTCGACCCGACGCGCGGCATCGACATCGGCACCAAGCAGCAGATCTATGCGCTCATGCGCGAGATCGCCGACCAGGGTCTGTCCGTCCTCTTATTCACGTCGGAACTGCCAGAGATTCGCCTCGCCTGCGACCGGGCGATCGTTCTGTTCAGCGGCCAAATCTCCGGTGAAACGCCGGCGGCGGAAGCCGGCGAAGCGCGCCTCTTGCGGGCGGCGCACGGCCTAACCCGCGCGGGGGCCGCAGCGGCGCTCGCATGAACGATGCGGCGGCTCGAAACCCCGGCGCTTCCTGGCGCGCTTTAGCCCGGGCCGGCCGATTTCTGGGCATGCCGCTTCTGCTCGCGGCCTCGCTGGCCGCGACCGTCGCGGTCCATCGTGATTTCGGTTCGTTCGAGATTCAATCCTTGGCGCTCGGCGCGCTGCCGCTCGCGCTTGCCGCGGCCGCCCAGGCGATCGTCATCATCAGCGGCGGCATCGACCTCTCGATCGGCTCGATGATCGCGGTGTCGAACGTCCTCTCCGCCAGCCTGATGCAGCACGCCGACTTTCGTCAGTCCCTGGCTCTCTCGATCATCGTCCTGATCGCCGACGCCGGCCAGGGCTTGCTGAACGGCCTCGTTGTCGCCTTCTCCCGCATTCCAGACGTTGTCGCCACTCTGACCACCGGGTTCATTTGGGGCGGCGTGGCGTTGCTCATCCTCGAGCGTCCCGGCGGAGGCGCGCCCGCGGCCTATCTCAACATCGGCGCGGGCGCTGATTTCTGGCCATGGCTGCCCAACGCCCTCGTGATGATGGTCGTCGCCATCGCCGCGATCTGGCTGCCGATCCGTCTCAGCCGCATCGGCCTTCTGATCTACGCCGCCGGCAGCGATCCGGTCGCCGCGTTTCGGAGCGTCGTCGACGTCATGCAAGCGCGCACGATCGCTTATGTCTTCAGTGGAGTCGCCTGCGCATTCGGCGGCATGGCGCTCACCATGACAACCGGGATCGGCGCTCCCCTGGCGGGCGCGCGTATTACACGCTGAGCAGCGTCGCCGCCGTCGTCATCGGCGGCGTCAGCCTCGCGGGCGGGCGCGGCGGAATGGTCGGCCCGGTCATTGCCGCATTGCTTTTGACCCTTGCGCCAATGGTCCTGGTGTTCCTCGGCATCGACCCGAATTACGGCCAGGTGATTCAGGGAACGCTGATCGTGCTGGTGGTGATGATCGCGGGATTCTTTGCGTTTTTGCAGGAACGCAAATGAGCGCGGTCGTAAGCTTCCTGCGCGGCCACACGATCTATGCGCTCATCCTGTTGCTGGTCGTCTTCGTCCTCGGCGTCGAGCTCGCGAGGCCCGGGACGGTCACGCCGCTTTGGGCGTCAAACACGATCCTGTTCGCCGCGCCGCTCGCGATCATGGCCGGCGGACAAACGCTGGTGATGCTGACGGGCGGCATTGACCTCTCGGTGGCAAGCGTTGCGACGGGGCGGCCTATCTGCTCGCGACCAACGCCTCCTCCGGCGCCGCCCCCGCGATTGGCCTCGCGCTTCTCGTTGGCATTATCGTTGGCATCATCAACGGCATCGGGGTCGCGCTCTTGCGCGTGCAGCCGCTGGTCATGACGCTTGGCGCCGGGCTCATGACCGGCGGCGTGCTGATCGTCTACAGCCAGCACATGATGGCGAGCCAGCCGCATGTCCCCGATATCATCCAGACGCTCGGCGCAGGACGAGTGTTCGGGCTCGTGCCGATCGACCTCTTCCTGTGGCTCGTCATTGCGGCGCTGATCCTGTTCGGTCTGCAACGGACCGGCTTCGGCCGTCTTCTCTACGCGGTCGGCGATAATCGCGAGGCCTGCCATCTCGCGGGTGTGAGGGTGTGGCGTGTGTTGTTCGCCAACTATTTGCTGTGCGCAATCCTCGCGGCGATCGCCGGGCTTGTCGTTGTCGGAGGCACGAACGCGGCGGATCTCAGTCTTGCCGACAGCTATCTGCTGCCGTCGGTCGCCTGCGTCGTCATCGGCGGCACCTCCATTTTCGGCGGACGCGGCGGCTATGCGGGGACGATCATCGGCGCGTTGATCCTGACCGTTCTAACCGGTCTGCTGACGCTCCTCGACGTGTCCGAGCCGATCAAGCAGATCCTCTACGGAGCGATCATCCTCTCGCTCGCCGCGGCCTACGCACGGCTGACGGAGTGACCACCCGGGTCCCCGCTTTCACCCAGCGGCCGGGGCGGTGTTTGCGAGTCCGTTTCTCGCGATTCCAACAGGTTGCGGCGTGATTAGCGAGTCACTCGGTTCAGGCGGCCACAGAGCTGAAGAACAATACACGTTGTATTAGTTATTTACTACTT
>Ga0208480_1000995_pt1 | contig 10453 bp, 6 predicted proteins | sample NGESurshal092012_4_FD_184485 | JGI IMG/M metagenome (GOLD analysis project Ga0208480, IMG submission 184485) | Arctic peat soil microbial communities from Barrow, Alaska - NGEE Surface sample F53-1 shallow-092012 (SPAdes) | ecosystem: Environmental > Terrestrial > Soil > Wetlands > Peat ... | reverse complement strand
CCTCGAACGGGCACCAGTTCCCTTCTGCCACAATGCCGCCTGAATTTGACCTCGCCGGCGGCCTCGGTCCCGGTCGCGGAAAGTTGCCAAATCCCTTAGATTTGCTTGTCGAATTTGCTGAAAATTAACGCTTCATTATCCCCGGTGCGTAAGTTTCCGGCATACTAGGCTGCCTTGCGAAAGCCATGCCTAAGAGATAACGATTGGCCAGTGATGGAATGGGGATGATCCATCCGTCGGGGAGTGTCCGTTTGAACCGCGCCACACCGGCTCGCATGCATATTACGCGTGCGCTTTTGGCTTCTGCGGTGCTTGCTGCCGCACTGACGCTTGGCGGCTGCTTTGGCGAAGACGGATATGACATTCCCGGCAGGGCGATGAAGGAACTGTCGCCGCAGATGCTGGCGACGCTCCATCAAAAGAACATGCCGCAGGACTCGCCGCTCCTCATCCGTGTCTTCAAAGAGGAATCGGAACTCGAAGTCTGGAAACAGGATACGAGCGGACGCTACGCGCTGCTCAAGATCTATCCGATCTGCCGGTGGTCGGGCGACCTCGGCCCGAAAGTCAAAGAGGGGGATCGCCAGGCGCCCGAGGGTTTCTACCCGATTACGCCCGGCCTGATGAACCCCAATTCAAACTACTATCTCGCCATCAATACCGGCTTCCCCAACGCTTACGACCGGGCCAACAATCGTCACGGCGCGTTTCTGATGATCCACGGCGATTGCTCCTCGCGCGGCTGCTACGCCATGACCGACGAGGAGATCGGCGAGATCTATTCGCTGGCGCGCGAGTCGTTTCTGGGCGGGCAGAAGGAAGTCCAGCTCCAGGCCTATCCGTTTCATATGACGCCGGCCAACTTGGCCCGCCACCGCAACAATCCCAATCTCGCCTTCTGGCAGATGATCAAGGAAGGCGACGACCATTTCCAGGTCTCGCACCTCGAGCCTAAGATTAACGTCTGCGAGCGGCGCTATGTGTTCGATGGGGTTTCGTCGGAAAATCCGGCTAAGCCACTTTCGTTCACCCCGACGGGGCGATGTCCGAAATTCGAGGTTGATCCGACGATCGCGAGCGCAGTCGCGGCGAAGCAGCAGATCGACAATTCGAAATACGCGCAGCTCGTACGGGAAAACATCGCCGAGGCGCCGCTGACGAACGGAACGGACGGCGGCATGAACCGGGTGTTCGTGGCCAAGCTCGACGATCCGACCTATACCTACGATAACAATGGGCACATCCATGTGCCGCCGCTGCAGCCCGGCCGCCTGCCGCCGGCTATCTCGCCGCCTCGGGGCTCCGAATCCGATATGACCGCGGCCATTGCCGCACCGCCCGCTGAGCCTGGCTCGGTGGGCAATATCTTCGGCAGCATGTTCGCTTCGCACGCTTCCGCCGAACCAGCCGTCGCATCCACCGATTCCGGCAGCCGCTCAGGTTTCTTCGGTGGTCTGTTTGGATCGAAGGGCGATGTCGCGCAGCAGCCGGCGCCGCAGGCGTCGGCGCCAGTACGGACGGCAACCGCTCCACCTAATCTTCGGCCGTCAGTGCGAACTGCGCCGACTGCCACAGCGAGTATCCGGCCGAAAGCACAGCCCCAGACAGCTGACGCCGGCAAGCCCAAGCCCAAAACTGCGCCGATCGAACAGGCCAGCGCTTTCGCGCCGGCGGCGAGCAGCGGCAGTTTGATTAGCGGCGCGCAACCCGTTGTGCCAGCCGGCAACTTCAACAGCCGATGGTCCGGCTTCTAATTCTCGGCAATTTCTCTGAAAGACAGCGGCTTGGGAACGGCGTCTGATCCGCCGGCCCCGCTGTGATCAGACGTAGCGTCCGTGACAGTGCTTGAACTTCTTGTTTGAACCGCACGGGCAGGCCTCGTTGCGGCCGACCTTGCCCCAACTCGACGGGTCTTTCGGATCGCGCGGCATTGTCTGCGCCCCACTCGCCGCGGCGGACGCCAGCGACGCTCCGGCGTTGCTCGCCATGGCGCGGACGATGTTTTGGCGTGGCTGCATGTCACCGCCGGCCATGGCCATCGCCATTTCATCTTCGCCGGTCATTGGGTCGGCCTTGTGCAACTCCATGGCGGGCAGCATTCCTTGTTGCTCGGGCGGCGCCTGTGTCACCTCGACGCGCATGAGCTGCGCCGTCACCGCCTCGCGCAAATTGTGGCTCATCGCCTCGAACAGACTGAAGGCTTCCGCCTTATATTCGTTGAGCGGATCGCGCTGGGCGTAACCGCGCAAGCCGACGACCTGGCGCAGATGGTCGAGCATGACGAGATGCTCGCGCCACAGGTGATCGAGCGTCTGCAGCAGGATCGATTTCTCGATGTAGCGAACGACATCTGCGCCCCATTCCGCCGCTTTGCCGGCCATGTGCTCATCGGCGCGGCGCTCGACGCGATCGAAAATCTCCTCGTCCGCGATGCCCTCTTCCTTGGCCCACTCATCGACCGGCAGATCGATGCCGAGCACACGCTGGATCTCCCCACGCAGTCCCGGCGTATCCCACTGCTCGGGATAGGCGTTCTCCGGCACGTGCTTGGCGACCAGATCGTCGATCGCGGTGTGGCGCATGTCGGCGACGATCTCGGCGACCGCGTCGTCCTGCATCCATTCGACGCGCTGGTCGAAAATGACCTTGCGCTGGTCGTTCATGACGTTGTCGTACTTGAGAATGTTCTTGCGCAGGTCGAAGTTGCGCGCTTCGACCTTCTGCTGCGCCTTTTCCAATGCCTTGTTGATCCACGGATGGACGATCGCTTCGTTCTCCTTCAAGCCGAGCCGCGTCAGCATGCCGTCGAGCTTGTCGGTGCCGAAGATGCGCATCAGGTCGTCTTCGAGCGACAGGTAGAATTTCGAATGGCCGGGGTCTCCCTGGCGGCCCGACCGGCCGCGCAGCTGATTGTCGATGCGCCGGCTCTCGTGACGCTCGGTGCCGAGCACACAGAGGCCGCCGGCGGCGAGCGCCTTATCCTTCAAGCGGCTGACCTGCGCACGGATTTCCGCGGCGCGCTCGGACTTCTCGCGCTCGCGCTGGTCTTCGATATCGGCCAATTCCTGGCGAATGCGCATATCGGCGTTGCCGCCAAGCTGAATATCGGTGCCGCGGCCGGCCATGTTGGTGGCGATAGTGATGGCTCCGGGCACGCCGGCCTGGGAGACGATGTAAGCCTCCTGTTCGTGATAGCGGGCGTTGAGGATGGCAAACACCTTCGCCTTCGTGGCGCCCTCGTCGCCGGAATAGAGCGCCGCAAATGCGTTGGGATCGGAAAAATCATGCTGCTCCCAGCCGTGCTGGCGCAGCATTTCGGCGAGCTGCTCGGACTTCTCGATCGATGTCGTGCCGACCAGCACCGGCTGACCGCGCTTCTTGCAATCCTCGATCAGTTCAATAATGGCGCGATATTTCTCCGCCGCAGTGCGATACACTTCGTCGTCGTCGTCGAGCCGCACCATCGGCATGTTGGTGGGAATTTCCAGCACTTCGAGTTCGTAGATGTCCTGGAACTCGTCGGCCTCGGTCAGAGCCGTGCCGGTCATGCCGGCGAGCTTGTCGTACATGCGGAAATAGTTCTGGAAGGTGATCGAGGCGAGCGTCTGGTTCTCCGGCTGGATCGGTTGGTGCTCCTTGGCCTCCAGCGCCTGGTGCAGGCCTTCCGAGTAACGGCGGCCCGGCATCATGCGGCCGGTGAATTCGTCGATGATGACGACCTCGCCGTTGCGCACGATGTAGTCCTTGTCGCGGGCGAACAGCTGGTGCGCGCGCAGCGCCTGATTGACGTGATGGACGACGGAGACGTTTTCCACGTCGTACAGCGAATCGGACTTGAGCTGGCCGGCATCGCGCAGCGACCGCTCCATCTTTTCCATGCCGGCTTCGGTCAGCGTGACGGTGCGCTGTTTCTCGTCGACTTCGTAGTCGGTCTTGTCGAGCCTGGGAATGTAGGCGTCGATGGTGTTGTAGAATTCCGAACGATCGTCGAGCGGTCCGGAAATGATCAGCGGCGTGCGCGCTTCGTCGACCAGGATGGAGTCGACCTCGTCAACGATGGCGTAGACGTGGCCACGCTGCGCCATGTCCTCGACCCGGTATTTCATGTTGTCGCGCAGATAATCGAAGCCCAGCTCATTGTTGGTGCCGTAGGTAACGTCGCACTCGTATTCCTTCTTGCGCTGTTCGTCGTCGAGGCCGTGAACGATGATGCCGACTGTCAGCCCAAGGAATTTGTAGATCTGGCCCATCCATTCGGCGTCGCGCTTGGCCAGGTAATCGTTGACCGTGACGACGTGGACGCCGCGGCCGGCCAGCGCATTGAGATAGACCGGCAACGTTGCGACCAGCGTCTTGCCCTCGCCGGTCTTCATCTCGGAGATTTTGCCGTCGTGCAGCACCATGCCGCCGATCATCTGGACGTCGAAATGGCGCTGACCGAGCGTGCGCTTGGCGCCCTCGCGCACGGTGGCGAAAGCCGGCACCAGGATGTCGTCGAGCGTCTTGCCCTCGGCGAGCTGCTTCTTGAATTCGGCGGTGCGACCGCGCAACTCCTCGTCGGAGAGCTTTTCGAGCTCGGGCTCGAGCGCGTTGATCGCGTCGACGCGCGACCGATACTGGCGGATACGCCGCTCGTTTGAGGTCCCGAACAGCTTGCGGGCGACTGCGCCGATCATCGCATTATCATCCTTCCGCCTACCGGCCGCGCCACAAAGTTAACGAAGTCGTCCCCGCAACGTGGCGGCCGCCTGTCGCGAACACGGTTGAATTTCCTCGCGATCGGCCAAGCCCAACTAACGGAAAATGCGGCGCTATTTGGGCTTCTGCAGACGACGATGCAACGGCACGCAGGCGTGGCAATCACCGTCCGCACCCTTGGCGAGAGATAGGAGGGGGTGGTTTTCTTGTCAATGCGATGCCTCGGTCGCGTAGGCGCAACCTCCGGCCGAATTCTTCGATTGCAAAGCGGGGCCGTTTCGGCGAGTTTCCGCGCCGAATTCTGGGTTCGGACGACTGGCTCGACCGGCGCGACGACCGGGCCAAGCCGAAACGGGCCCGGCGAACCTGACAACCCTGCAGGGTTCCTGCCGGTAAACCGACCGGTCAATTGCCCCTGTGACAAAGGAATTGGTCTGATGACATTTATTCGTTCGCTTGCAATCGGCACGTTCGGCGTGCTTTTCGGCGCCCTTGCACTCACGGCGCCGCTCTTTGTGCCGGTCACGCCGTTGCGGGCGCAGGACGATCCGGTGATCGCCCGCGCCAATGGTGTCGATATCCATCAGAGCGACCTCGCGATGGCGGAGGAAGAGATCGGCTCCAACATCCCGAACATGGGACCGGAGCAGAAGCGCCAATACCTCGTCACCTACCTCGCCGACGTTATCGTGCTGTCGCAGGCCGCCGAGCAGCAAAAACTTGGCGACAGTGCCGACGTCAAGCGCCAGCTTTCGTTCGACCGCAACAAGGTGCTGATGGAAGCGCTGCTGCAGAAGGCCGGGCGCGCGGCGCAGACCGACGACGCGCTGCACAAGGTCTATGACGACGCGATCAAGACCATGAAGGGCGAGGAGGAAGTACACGCTCGCCATATCCTGGTGCCGACCGAACAGGAAGCCAAGGACATCGAGGCCGCGCTGAAGGGCGGCGCGGATTTCGCCAAGCTCGCCAAGGAAAAATCCAAGGACCCGAGCGGCGCCAGCAATGGCGGCGATCTCGGCTGGTTCACCAAGGACCAGATGGTGCCGGAGTTCGCCGACGTCGCGTTCAAACTTCCCAAGGGCCAGATTTCGGACCCGGTGAAAACGCAGTTCGGCTGGCACATCATCGAGGTCGAGGATAAGCGAATCAAGCCGACGCCGACCTTCGAACAGGTCAAACCGCAGCTCGAGAACTACGTGGCACACCGCGCGCAAGCCGAGATGGTCGACGGTCTGCGGAAGTCCGCCAAGATCGAGCGTCTGGATCAGCCGGCGGCGCCGGCTACGGCACCGCCGAGCCCCATGCTCAATCCTGCAGCGCCGGTGAAGAAGTAAGCTCGGCGCTAACCGTTCCAGATCGGGCGGAATTGCGAGGCCACCAGCTGCAGCGGCGCGTCGCCCGTAGATGCGGGGTTGCACTGAGGAGCAGGCTTTAAGTAACTCTCCAACGAGGGCGCGCGACTGGGGTAACGATGTCGTGGCGATGCGGTTCGGGCATCCCTTTCGCGGACGCGCGGCTAAAGGCGTTATTGTCGCGGTCTGCTCTGCACCTTACGATTAGCGCGGATAAGACAACACTGCGCCTTCCCGACCGCGAATGACAGAAAGACACCTCCTATGGTCGTCGGCGCCAACAGACGATCAGCCCCGACTCAGAGCTGACATCGGGAGGCCAACAGGCCATGTCGGATCCTGATAGCCCTGCTGGCCGCGATCGTCCGGTTGCTGCGGTGTGTCGAGAAGGGATTGGTCGGAGGCCTCTAGCAAACAGTGGCGCCTACAGAATATTACCTGCTGGAGATACCGCGATTGTAATCGAGTTTGGCGACTCGATTGATCGAAATATCAATTCACAAGTCCTCGCGCTCGCTCATCGCCTGAATCAGGTCCATCTGGAAGGGATCATCGAGTATGTGCCGACATTCCGTTCGCTGATGGTCCACTACGACCCAGTTTCCCTGGCAACTTCGACGCTCACCGCGCATGTCATCGGATTGATGCAGGACTTGCGATTCCGGGAGACGTCTGGCCGGAGGTGGCACTTGCCTGTGTGTTACGATAGGCAGGTTGCTCCCGACCTCGACGAAGTCGCGTTGCGCACTGAACTATCGCCAGCCCAGGTGGTCGAGGCTCATAGCGCGGTAACGTATCACGTCTACATGCTCGGCTTTTTGCCCGGCATGGCATATCTGGGCGACTTGCCTGCGGCGCTGGTTTTGCCGCGGCTCGCAACCCCCCGACTTAGAGTTCCTGCGGGTTCGCTGGCCATTGCGACGACGATGACCTGCATTATCCCGCTGGAAACGCCCTCCGGATGGCATCTGATCGGACGGTCGCCGATATCGTTTCTTCAATGGCGGCCGCATCCTGAGGCGCTTCTTGCCGCGGGCGATGCGATCAACTTTGTGCCGGTGTCGCTTGACGAATACGAACTGCTCTCAGCTCGTTCCGCATCCGGCAAGCTGAGCATGACGCCCGTTGGTGAAGTTATAGAAGAAGCAACATGATTCCGACGCTGCGCGTTCTCAGACCGGGTCTGCGAACGACCGTTCAAGACCTCGGCCGACCCGGTCACCAGCGTTTCGGTATCAGCGTAAGCGGTGCACTCGATCCTGTTAGCCTTCGTGCCGCGAATGCGCTGGTGGGCAATCCACCGGGAACGGGCGCCCTCGAAGCCGCTTATGTAGGCCCGACGCTCGCAGTTGAGGCCGAGGAGGTGAGACTTGCCTTCGTCGGAGCTGACGCAACGATCGAACTGCTGCCTGACGCTAGCGCCGTCAACGGCCGGCGAATGAGCCCCTTGAGAAGCATCCGACTGCGACGCGGAGAGGTCGTCCGCGTCGGTTCGCTCACCGGCGGCGCGGTGCTTTACATTGCGGTCGAGGGTGGCTTCGATATAGCGCCCGCGCTTGGCAGTGTCTCGACTGACACCCGCGGCCGCTTCGGAGGTTGGCAGGGGCGTGCTTTGATTGCGGACGATCAGCTGCCGTTACGTAACATGCAGGCGAGCAACCGCGACGATTGTCGGATTGATGAGCTTGATCTTGGCCTGCCGCGCCGCTTGCGTGTCGTTCTTGGTCCGCAGCACGATTATTTCCCGGACCGTGCGATCAGTGCTTTTTCGGGCAGTGACTTCAGCGTGTCCGCCGATACCGATCGCATTGGTATGCGACTGAAAGGCCCGCCAATTAGCCAGGCTAAAGAAGGCGCTTTCACCTCCGACGGCACGGCGACAGGTTCTATCCAAGTGACCGGAAGCGGGCAGCTGATAGTGCTGCTACCTGATCGTCAAACCACAGGTGGTTATCCAAAAATTGCGACGATTATCTCTGCCGATCTACCCGCGCTGGGCAGACTGTCCATTGGATCGCAAATTGCTTTTGAACCGGTCACCATGGAGGTCGCACAAAGTCTGCGCCGAGAAATGTTGACTGTGATCGCTGCACTACACGACAAGCTCAAGCCGGTCCCTCACACCAGAGGCGAACTTTCGGCCAGGTTGCGTGCCTCCAATCTCATCAGCGGCGTGATCGACGGGCGAAATTGAAAAGGCTGACGGACTGGATGATCTTCGGCTTTGGAAGATTTGAGACAAGACCTCAGGCAGCTGAGGCGGTCTGAAGGCGGGCTTTGTGGCACATTTCCACGATTTCCTCGAAAGGCATGGGCTTGCCAAAGAGGTATCCTTGCGCGTGATCGCAACCAAGCGCCTGCAAAACTTCGCTCTGGCTTTCCGTTTCCACGCCTTCCGCGGTGAGATTCATCCCGAGTGCGCGCACGATGCTGACGACGCCCCGAATGATCGCTATTTGCTCGCCCTGGTGGTCAAGATCGGTAATAAAGCTGCGATCAATCTTTACAGTGTCGAGCGGAAATTTGCGCAGATAGCTGAGTGACGAATAACCACTTCCGAAGTCATCCAATGCGATAGAGACCCCGAGCTGGTCTAGCTCGTCCAGGATGGATAAAGTCGGCGCGCTGCTCTCCAGAAGCAACCGCTCGGTTATCTCCAGCTCGAGACGGTTCGGATCCAAGCCGCTCGTTTTCAGCGCTCGCTCGACGGTGCTTACCAGATCGCAAGTGGAAAACTGTGCCGGTGACAGGTTCACCGAGATGCGAATGTCGGCAGGCAGTGCCGCAGCGTGGCGACAGGCCGTGTTCAGCGCCCACTCGCCAAGCCTGGCCATCAGCCCGGTATCTTCAGCGATAGGTATAAAGACCGCAGGCGGCACGAAACCTCTCTGGGCATGGTTCCACCTTGCGAGCGCCTCGAAGCCCCGCAGCTTTTTGTCACGCAAGCTGACAATCGGCTGATAGTGCAGTTCTAGTTCATTTCTCTCCATCGCGTCACGCAAATCAATCTCGATTTGCCGTCGCTCTGACATCTCTTCCGTCATGGACGATCGATAGAACTGATATCCATTGGGCCCCGTTTCCTTTGTGGCATAAAGCGCCAAATCAGCGGCCGCCAGCAAATCGTCTGGTGTTCTTCCATCGGAAGGGGCGAGGGCTATGCCGATGCTGATTGAGGTCTGGACGCGATGACCACCCAAGCTGAACGGTCTTCGGATTGACTCGCTCAGCCAAGAGGCGAGATTCGTGATGGCAGCGATCCCGGCATGGTCGACTGCCATAACGGCAAACTCATCCCCGCCAAGCCGGGCTAAAATATCATGTGGTCCTAATGATGCTCGTAATCGTTCGCCAACTCCCTGCAAAAGCAGATCACCGATACGGTGGCCCAAAGTATCGTTAATGATTTTGAAGCGGTCTAAATCGAGAAACAGGACCGCGTAATCCATATTTTGCCACGCTAATTCTTGCCTTCCCGTGACGCCACTCAACGCGTCTTGGAACCCGCGGCGATTTAACAGGCCCGTCAACGCGTCTTCAGATGCCAACTTTGCCATGGCGCAGGATGTCGCCTCGAGCTCCTTGGATTTTTTGCGGGCTCCGTCTTCGGTGCGGAACATGAATTCCATGGCAGCAAGGATAAACAGCGTCAGTACGATGCCGCCGATAGCCGCGATATGGAATCCGCGCGAAGAATCGGCAAGAACTTCATCCTCGTTAAGGCTGACCTTCACCCATAACGGAAGGCCGTTTACTTTCCGAAGGGTGACGATTCGGGAAGCGCCGTTCTGCGCGTCGCGCAGCTCGAATGTTTTATTCATGCCTTCGCGCATTACGGCGAACAAGGGGGTGCCGCGAATGCTCTCACCCATCCTTTGGTCCTTGGCCGCGCCGCCTGCCGCTCGGACAATACCGTCTTCGCCGATAAGAGCGATAGACTCGGAAAATGGAAGATCAACGCGCGTATAGAACTTCGTGAAATGGTCCGGACTTAACGACGCAACGACGACGCCGCCGAAGTTCCCCGCGTAGGATATGCGACGCGAGAGCTGAATGGACCACTCACCACTGGCGCGGCCAACAACCGGGCGGCTGATAAACAGTTGATCTCCTGTGGCGTGAAGCTGTGCTTGAAAATGATCCCGATCGTGAAGGTCCAGCACCGGCGCCGGTCGTGCAGGCGTCGGTGGTGGGCGTCGGCCTGCTCCTTCGAGCGCCCCTCGGCCTTGGCCCGCTGGCACCGCTCCCGCAGCTGGCCCACCGTGTCCCCCTCCGCCCCCTGGACCAGGTCCTTCTCCCGCTCCGGATTGACCTTCACGGCGTCGGTGACCAGCTTGGCCCGCTGGGTGGTGAGCCTCCCGGCCCGGAGGGCGTCCTCCACCCCCGGTTGGGTGGCCAGG
>Ga0208480_1000994_pt1 | contig 10462 bp, 9 predicted proteins | sample NGESurshal092012_4_FD_184485 | JGI IMG/M metagenome (GOLD analysis project Ga0208480, IMG submission 184485) | Arctic peat soil microbial communities from Barrow, Alaska - NGEE Surface sample F53-1 shallow-092012 (SPAdes) | ecosystem: Environmental > Terrestrial > Soil > Wetlands > Peat ... | reverse complement strand
GATGCGGTAGGACGCACCCGCGAAGCCACCGACGTTGGGCACCGTGACGGAACGAACAGCATTGTGACCTTCGCCGGAGTGCTGATAGACCAGAGTGTACGGAGTATTTTTATATGCTCCCAAGGAGCTTTGGTAGTGCGCGGATTCTCGATGTTGCACGCGCGTCTTTTGTCTGCCAAATAGAATCGCTGCGTTGACGCCCCAATCGAATATCATTTCGCCGTTCTGCGGATTGCCCACAAAAGGCGCCGAGCCGTTCCATGAAAGGGATGGTCCTATTCCGTGGAAGCTGCGCGAGGCTTGGCCCGTGGCGTGATAGGTATTGAAGTGTGGAAGAAAATATCTCGATGGCGCGTGTGCGGACGGATAATACTTGTCATACATGTCCGGCCGCGCACGGATGTCGAACGTCGTTTTGGACGTGAACTGCGCAAAACGCACGCCGAACCCCAGGACAGACGATCCCCCTTTTCCGAATAACCCCAAACCAACATCCTTGCCCACAACGAAATCAAGGATGGTATGACTTTCCTGATGATGCACTTGCGTGTCGGCAAAGTTCTCGGTGGCGAAAGTTTTCACCGGAACGCCGTTGACATAAGCGTAATGCACACCATTCGTTTGATGATCGACATGCTTGAAATTGCTTGACCGGCCAAAGTTGACGGAGCCCGAGAAAACCCAATTCGAATCCTCGGGCTGGAATGAAATTTTGCCTTCCTCGCCGAAGCTGAACGGAACCGGATTCTGCGCCTGCACCGGTGTTGTCGGTTGCAGGACGGGAGAATTGAGGTTTGCAGCGAGGAAAGGAGGCGCAAAAGGGTCTCCCTGCCCGCCCACATGTTCCATTTGCCCGCCGAGTTCGATCCAAACCGTCGGGCGGTCGGCATCGTCATCTGCGGCTTTGGCGTCACGCATATTGACGGACGCGAGAAGCGCCAACGCAGAAACGGTCGTCAGCAAATGCCAGCGAAAGCCGCGTTTGGTGTTTTGCGTATTCATCAATTCGCTCATGGCTTTCCCCTACCAGTTCTTCGTGACACGAACGCCGATCAGCTTCGGATCGGTCAGGAACACGTTGGTCGTCAGACCGGAATCATCGCTGTTCAGGAAATCGCCGGTGATGGCTGTCGTGTTGAATATGTTCTTGTCGTAAAGCATCACCTGCCAGCCGTTCTGGTTGGTGAAGATCAGTGTGAGGTTTACGTTGGTGTAACCGCGCAGGCGGTCGTAAGGGTTATCGTTGAACACCCGCGCCCAGGAATAGTCCTGCCAGTAATAATCGCCGCGCAGCGTGCCCGCCCAATCCTGTGTCAGCGGCAGCGTGTATTGCGCGCCGAACGAGACGGTGAACGGCGGCGCATTCGGAAGCTTGTTGCCGCCCAAGGGTTTGGTAAAACCCTCGCCATCGTTGATCGCCGGATTTGTGGGGTCGAATCCTGGATAACCGGGAGCATTGATGGGAACCAACCCACCCGGCGAAAGCCCCACGGTCGGACTTGCCTTATAAACCAAGCCGGTAACGGGATCCAAAAGCTGATTATAAGCTGCACCGCAAGCTGCCGAGCCTGCCCCGGGTATATTGCCTGGCATAATATTCCCGGACTGCTCATTGATGATCGCCTGGATGACATAATCCGGAAAAATGCAATTGGATGCCTGCGTCAGGAATGGCTTGATAACCATCCAGCCGGGCGTGCCTGCCGTGCGGTCCATCAGATCGATGGCGCCTTGACCATTGTCGATTCGGGTGTCTTCCCATCCGCCTGCAAAATTGAATCGTAGACCGGGGATCGGTTCATAGCTCGATTCCAGTTCTGCGCCCTTTACCGTTGCATTGAAATTCAGGTTGATCGAGGTGCGGTCCACAATTTCCGAAATCTGATACGCCTTGTAATCGTAGAAGAAGACGTCGCCATTCAGCGTCAGCGCGCCATCCAGCAACGTGTTCTTGCTGCCGAGTTCATAGGCATTGATGAATTCCGGCCTGAACGTCAGCGGATGAATGGGTTCTGCGATATCGCCCTGGCCAGGAACCTCGGTGAATACTGCGCCCGGCGGATTGGCGCCGCCCGCCTTGTAACCGCGGGCGTAAGAGCCATAGACCAGCGTCTGATCGGTGAAATCGAGCTTGGGCGTCCAGTTCGCGACCGCGCGGCCCGTGAGTTCATCCCACTGCTGGTTCACGATGCCGGTGACGTAGTAGCCATAGCCCTGCGCGATGACCTCGCTCGGAATATCGATGAAGCGTTTGCGATCCTCCGTCCAGCGTATTCCGCCTGTCAGCTTCAGATCGCTCGCAATTGTGTAATTCGCTTCGCCAAATCCCGCATAGGAATTCAGCGTATAGGGGTTCTGACTCAAAAAATAATTGTGACCATAATTGTTGAGGCCGCTGATGGGGTTCGGATCGGTATAAACACAATCTTGAATCGGCTCACCGCCACCCAGTACGGGATTGGGATTTTGAAACCCTTCTGAACCGCCTTGCAGCCCTATGAAGCCTTGCAAACATCCGGTCTCTTCAACACCGCTCTTGCCGCTCCAGTTGGCAAACGCGCTGAGCGCATTGATAAAGACATAATAATTCTCTTCCGTCTCGTAATGAAGATAATTGTCACCCACGCTGAAATTCAGAGGACCGCTGAAATTCGAAGCCAGCCGGAACTCCTGGCTCAATTGCCAGGCATGTTCATCCGACAATCCTCGCCGACAATCCGGTCACTGCAGCCCAGTTGCGGATCGCAGAATATTTCCGCATCGGTTGGAATATTGCCGGTCCCGGCGGCGGGATCGGGATAGAACCCGTTGCCACCAGAGCCTACATGGTTACCGGCGTTGAATATGCCTGGAGACGTATTAAACCGGTTGTAATCCTCGGTGGACCATAGAAAATCCTGATTATATCCGGTCTGCGACGTGAACGTCAGCGCGGGCGTGACGGCATAGTCTGCATTCAGTTCGAGCGTATCGTTCTTCGCCAAATAATGCGGATTGAGCGCGGATTCGATAACGCGCAGATTTCGCGATTGCGTCGTGCTTGCGTAGGGATCGACACCGGAATTTGCATGTCCACCAACGGCCAACGCGACCAAATAAGGAAGTGAATACCCATAAGGAACCTGAAAAGCGTCCGGAGAGTAAAGCCCGGTCGGAGCGCAGCTCTGGCTCAAATAGTCAGCATTGAACGTTTCAATGCCGTGGGTGGAGGTATTGCCAACATAGATATCCAGAGCCGGCGGTGGCACCGCCGTTCCGTTGATTGATGTGGGTGGCTGATCGGTTTTGCACAATTGCTTGGCCGTGCGCATCCGGTCGTCGTCTTCGGAGAAATGCTCCCAGACGAGAGTGGTTGTCAGATTTTCTGTAGGTTTGAAGCCCAACGTCACGCGACCCGACCACAAATCGCGGCCATCGATGCGGTCATCGGTGATTTCGTTTAAGGAATAACCTTGCCGTTTGGTCCATTCGCCTGCGATGCGCAGATCGATGCGATCATCGACGATGGGAATATTGATCATCGCTTCCAGGCGTCGATTTTGGTAGTTGCCGACATCGGCGGACGCCATAGCCTCGAACTGATCCGTCGGCTTGGCGGAAACGAGATTTACCACGCCCGCCGTCGCGTTGCGTCCGTACAACGTGCCCTGCGGTCCGCGCAGAACTTCAACCTGGCTGACGTCGTAGAATTCCTGTTCGAAGAAATGATTGCGGATAAACGGAATATCGTTGAAGGCGACGGCGACCGCCGGATCGGTTGTCACCGAAATCGCCTGCGTGCCGATACCGCGTAACTGGATGCTGTACCCGGAGAAATTCGTTTTCGTGAAAGTCATGTTGGGCACTTGCTTCACAAGATCGGGGCCGCCCGCCGTTTGCGTTGCCGTTAACTGTTCCTGCGAAAGCGCGGTGATCGAAATCGGGATGTTCTGCACATCGCCACCGATTTTGGACGAGGTGACGGTCACGGTTTCGAGCGAGGCCTTGGCGGCGGTTGTAGCCTGAGCGAGTTGGAGGGGGATAACTTCATTTTCAGACCGCTGCTCGCGATCAATTTCGATCGCGCCGGAAGGATAGCGTCGCGTGACAAACCCGGTTCCCTTTAGGATGCGCGCGAGCGCGTCATCAGATGAGAGATTGCCCTGAACGCCGTGAGTTTGAATGCCCTGGACAGCACTGATCGCGTAGATAAGCGACGTGCCGGTTTGAACAGCATAGGCGGAAAGCGCCGATTTGAGATCGCCTTGCGGTATATTGAATTCCGTTGCAGCCGCTCCCGTGGCCAGCGCAACGACACATACGGTCGCCACAAGAAACGGTCTTATCGATTGATAGCCAAGCATTGCTCCCCCTTGCGATATGATATTTACCCACAGCCTCCGACCTGACTCGGGCAGTTCCTTGTTCAACGAGAAATCACAATCTCTCCACCACGGTCCTTGACAGCCAGCCGCAGAAGACTGCGAGCAACCTCAGCAAAGGTTTGAACATCGTTTGCTTGAAACGTGCCGCCGATTGCAATTCTCGCGGTCTGGGCGTCGGCGATCACAAGTTTGACTTTGTTGTAGCGATTGAATTCTGCCACCGCGTCCGCGAGTGAAACGTTGCTGAAGATGAGAAGACCGCGCCGCCAACCCAGCTCCGCCGCCACTAAAGTTGGTGGGCTTGCAGAAACCGACATCGTTGTTGTCGTCGCGACAGCAACATCGCCCGGCAGCAAGAGCAATGCTTGCGTTTTTGCATTCGAAGATTCCAAGCGGGCTTTGCCTTCGACCAGCGTGACACGAAGCTGATTTTGTTCGTCTCGTATTAGGAATTTTGTACCCAGGTCCACTACACGATGAGAGCCAGCGCTCACCGCAAATGGATGTGTCGCGTCATGCTTGATCTGGAAGAACGCTTCCCCCTTTACAAGTACCGCTGTTCGCGTGGGAGCACGCAATCCGACTCGAACCACTGTGTCAGTGTTCAATTCGATTTGCGAACCGTCCGGCAGTTTCAGAATTTGATGCCCACCCACGGGAGTCGAGAAGGTTTGCAAGGCCGGTTGCAAAAGCCAGTTTGCAACGCCTATGCCCCATATGGCGACCACTGCTGCGACGGCAGCTGTCAATCCGAACGAGATGGCCCAGATTCTGGGGCGGCGCGACGTTGGGGTGACAGTTGCAGTGCGCAACGCTGCCAGCCTTTCGCTTCGGGACCACGCTGCGTTCAACCGCCAATAGGCCAGCTTGTGAACCGAGGACGCGGCAAGCCATTCATCGAGAGCAACTTGATCCCGCTCGCTCCATTCCTGAGCGATACTGCGTGCAAGCCAAGCAGCCGCTTGTTCCTGCACTTCCAAAGCGTTTTGCGGGAGAGTGGCTTCGGATTTGCTCATTGGGCCTTCACCGCCGTGCGATAAAGGGCATTGGCAAGAACCCGCATACCGATCTCCAAATGCTTGGCAACGGTGCGATCGGAAATTCCCATCCGTGTCGCGATCTGCTGTCGTGTCAGATTCTCGATGCGTGTGAGCAGGACGACTTCTCTGCAACGCGGTGGAAGTTGATCGAGAGCGGAATGCAATCGGCGAAGTTCTTCTCCGGCAATGATACTTTGCTCGGCACTCGGCGTATCACCTGCGACTTCGAGGCGTTCCAATTCCACCATTGCCTCGATGGGCACGACTTGGCCCTTGCGAACCAGGTCGATAAGAAGGTTTCTGGCAATTGTGAAAACAAAGGGTTTGGTACGTTCCGGAATACCCTGCTCTGTCGCAGCTTTGTAGGCACGCAAATAGACATCTTGGCAGAGGTCTTCGACCTCGCTCTCATTGCGCCAGTTATTGCGCAGGAATTGCATCAAAACTGCCTCCAATGACAGCACGTCGCCGATGAACCAGGCGTGCAAAACCTCGTCCGCCGCGTTCACGCCAGAGCGTCGCAGTGAAGCCTCGCGTTGACTAAGTTCTGATATTTCGACCATTCCCCCGCCAGCCTTTCGCGTTCGAGGGTTCCGTTGCCGCCACGTAGAGGTAGACGTACAAATTGTACGATTGACGTAATGGGTTGTGAAAACAAAAACGCTTTTTATGAGACGGCGACCAACCCAATGGTTTGTTTATGCAAATTCGAAACGCCCGAGGCTTTTTCGATCCGGAAAGCGAGTTTTCGGGAAAATAAAATGTCCAACATATTCGACGGACGTCGTGAAGACGGACGAACGATTATTGCGTTACTATAGAAAGAGCTAACTCCAGCGCCGCTGCATATCTAAACCAGCGTTGCCATCCGCAGCAGATTTCGGGATCAAATTTTGTTCTTTCAATCCTCCCGCACAGCTTCTCATCTTGGAGACCCGCAATATTTTCATGTTCTTTAATGCGCCTGCAGCGAAAGAACCGTCTGAATTCGAACAGAATGCAATATCATGATCGCCACGCCGGAGGCGGAAAGCCGGGACCGGCAAAATGAATCCAAGCAGCATGCATGTCTCGTAGGCTCTATACGGACATAACGAGAACGTAGGCCTGCCGAAACGTCCAGGCCCTATCCCACCGCGGTACTCAAATCCTGTTGCCGCTTCCAAACAAGATTTGCTTCTCCATCACGTGCCGTTTCAAAGAGCGCGAATGAGAGCGGCAATGAAAGACAAGGATCGTCTAGCACCACGCTCAAATAATCCTTCGCATCGGTGGCTTGCGCCGTCCGCCTCCAAGCCGCACCGAGTTCGCTATGCCCACACATGATGCGGAAATCAGGTGCCTTATCGTTCTTGCGCTTATCGTTTGGCACGAACCGCGCTTTGATGTGCAGGGTAAGCGTTTGAATCGTGCCGGACCATCCGTCGGATGTCCGTGAAAACTTTCCGATCACCATCTAACCGCCCTCCTTCCTAGCCCCGTTTTCCGCTTTGCACGATTTTGCAAAGTGCTTGTCGGACGCGAGGAACAATTCAAGCATCGCGGGGAGGAGAGTTTCGACCTTCTCGTCGGATTGGTAGACCTCCCGATATGCGCCGGCGTAAGAACGCAAAGCCGAATGCAATTCCGGTGTGAGCGAAATCGTCATTTTGACCGACGTTCGGTCAGGCAACTTTGCAAGTTTCAATCCCGCCATCGCATTTCCTTCAGCTCTGATATGGCCGTAAAATCAGGTCTTTATGTACGATAACGCGTAGCGGCCAACCTGGCCGAATTTTGAGAGTCGGCTGAAGGTTGAGATTCTTCTGCGTGATTTGTTGACCCGCCTGATTTATGCTGTCCTGTGTCGATTGCCGGATGGCTGTCAAAAGATCGTTCTGCTGATCTCCGACGGCGAGTTGCGTACCGACGCCAAGCAGCGTCGAGATCGCCACGCCCTTGAGAAGCGACCAGGTGTGATAGTCCACACTGTCTTCCAATCCTGAATATCCTTCCGTGTCCGTCGCCGGGAGATTGTCGATTTGAATGGATGAGCCATCCGGCATGATGATCCGCTGCCAGACCACAAGAGCGCGGCTTTGCCCGAATGCCACAACGCTGTCATAGGAACCGATAAGCTTCGATCCCTGCGGAATAAGTAAAGTGGCGCCGTTCACGGAATCAAAAATATTTTGCGTGACCTGAGCGATCACAAATCCCGGCAGATCGGAGTCCAGACCGGTGATGAGGCTCGCAGGAATCAGCGTGCCGGCAAGAACTTCGTAAGGTGACGCAGGTGTCTGGATCGTGTGTGGATTATAAATCGCATCATCGCCGCGTTGATTTACAAAATCGATTTTGTGCTGCTGATCGTTTTGATCGTGTTCCGTATCCAGAGGCGAGTGACCGGGATTATCTTTGCCGACATTTGGCACCACCGCAGATTCAGGTAACGACGAGATCGCTTCAGCGACAGCCTGAGCGGCTGTACCATGACCCGAACCGGCGGTCTGGAAGAAGACCCCACCTTCCTGCGCTTGCCGCGCGAGTTGGGCCAGATGTAATTGTTCGGCGCGCGCTGCATCTTCTTCACCCTTTGGGCCTAGCGAACCAAGCGCTGGCGACATCCCGAGGCTTTTTTCTCGGGCGACGATCGGCGCGCCAAGATCGCCTGGAAGTGGCGCACCGAGAACGGGTGGTTTCACCTTGTCATAGCTAGGCGGTAGCGAGGCCAGACCGTCAGACGCGGGTTTCGTGTCCGTGTTGTAGAGTTCTTCGGTGCCTGTTTTCACTTTCAATGCCGGCGCACGAAGCGCTAGCCAGCTTGCTCCAAGGACTCCTGCGGTGACGATTGCCGCGACGCCGATCACGACATGCCGCTTGAAGCGCGTTACGCGCCGGGGTTTTCCGCGCAATACGAGAGTTTCCGGATCGGCCTTCGCGCTATCGTTGGCAGGGGACTGGTTGTCGCTCATTGCACTGTCGCCCTCGGCGAGTCCGGCAAATCGTCGTGCGGGAATCGCCACCGATTACCGTCAGCGCGCGTGATGCGGACAATTTTCTGATCGTCCTGTCCGAGCCGCAACTCGGCGGCGGCAAAGAGCTGATCGACGATGTAGTAATTGCCGCGGACGCGATAATTCAAAAGATCGCTCGTGCCCTTTTCGCCCAGCACGAACAGAGGTGGCGCGTCGCCTTGCGCCAGTGATTTCGGGAATTCGATATAGACTTTGCGGCCGTCATCGAAGGCGCGTAATGGTTTCCAAGGCGCATCGTCACCGGTGATGCGATATTGGAAATTCAGATCATCGAGCGAGAGACCGGTGTCGATCGGAATTGCTGCCTGCGCCGCGTCGTTTTTTCCATTCAGCGCGATCAGTTCGTCGTCGGGATAAGTCCAGGACAACGCCGCCATATAGGTGTGGTCGGTGCTTTCGAGCTGGAGATGATAGCTGCGCCGGTCGGTAGTGATGACAAGGTTAGTTTTCAAACCCGCTGCAAAGGGTTTCGCAAGGATATGGACTTGCTTCGTCGCCCCTGTTCCGCTCGACGTATCACCGACGATCCAGCGCACCGTGTCGCCGGCAGAGATAGCTATCAAGGTTTCCCCCGGCTGGAGTGCGATATCGCTCACCTCCTGTGGCGCCGCATACAACCGGTAGAGTGCGCCTTCGGTATAGGGGTAGACCTGAATGGCGTTGATGTATCCGCCGCTTGTCGGTTCCAGTAACGCGCGTCGGTTGGCGGTGTTCACTCGTAATTGGGGCGGCGTCGCATCGGGCGAAACGGGTTTTGAAAGCGGCTGAAGCTGCCCGGGCAATGGCAGTGGTTGAGCCACGGCGATAATTTTTACAGGCTGCGGCGGATCGGGAACGACCGTTGCTTCCTCGAACGCTGGAGGCGCCACTGTGCGCGCATTGCTTGTCGCGCACGCGGCCAGCCCGACCATACAGATCGGTGCGATATATGAGAGATGCAGAAAGCGATTCATTGTCTTCTCCTTTATTGCGCGTCAAGTTCGCGCGACCAGTCGATGGCGTTGACGTAGAGACCGAGCGGATTTTTCCGCAACGTTTCAGCTGTGGCGGGCGGCTTGGTGATGACCGACAGGATTCCGGTCCAGCGCTCCGTGGCGGAAAGCGCGTCGTGGTCGTAAATCTGCTCCGTCCATTTCACCTGAAACGAATTGTCCGAGACCCGCACGACGCTTGTGACCTGAACGGATGCCGTTCGTTCGCCGATCGCCTTGAACGGATCGTGATCGCGGGCAAACTGGTTGAGAAATGCGGCGCCGTGATTGGTCGCGTAGTCGTAAGCCTCCAGCCAGTTTTTGCGCGCGACGACCGGATCGCTCGACAGCGAGCGCACATCGCCAATAAACCGCGCGAGATACCAGGCGATTTCCCCGTCTGAAGGTTTGTAGTTTTGGAAAGCGGGTGCAACTGCTTGGGCTTCGCCGAATTTGTCGACCTGCACGACGTAAGGTGTCACGCGGCTCTGGGTCGATTGCCAGATCATGGCACCTCCGAGAACAACCGCGAGGCCCAGCGAACCGAAGGACATGAGACGCCAGTTCCTCGCCTGCACCCGCGCGGAGCCCAGCCGTTCATCCCACATTTGCTCCGCCCTTTGGTAGGACGTCACGGGCTCCGGCGTTTGACCGTATCGTTGTGGTGTTCTTCTGAATTGCATTTTAGCTTTCTCCTCCGTCGAGATTAGGGTTGGCGCCATGTCCGCCGCGGTCGCCCTCTTTGATGGCTTGCGATGCGGTATGCGCGTGACCGCGCAGACGTTGGCTGCTCTGCATCCGCCGCGCCCAATCGGGCGGGGAATTGGGCGCGGCGGCATTGTTTGATGCGGTTCTTGTCGAATTTGTTTGAGCGGGACCTGAGGCATTCGCGGCTGCGTTCGTGCCACGCATCGCGGAGGCCGCACGGACGGCCGCAAGTCCACCAGCGCTAGCGCGCGCCGCGCCATAGGCAGCGCCACCTGCGAGCATTCCACCGGCCATGAGCCCGCCGACGGTACCGATGGCAGCGCCGGCGCCGAGTTGAGGCGCCCCGGAAACCAGACCCGCCG
>Ga0208480_1000992_pt1 | contig 10479 bp, 10 predicted proteins | sample NGESurshal092012_4_FD_184485 | JGI IMG/M metagenome (GOLD analysis project Ga0208480, IMG submission 184485) | Arctic peat soil microbial communities from Barrow, Alaska - NGEE Surface sample F53-1 shallow-092012 (SPAdes) | ecosystem: Environmental > Terrestrial > Soil > Wetlands > Peat ... | reverse complement strand
CCGAAAGTCGAGCCGTGGGTACCCGCGGTCATCCCCTTCGCCGCGTCACGGGTCGCCAGACAGGCACCGACCGGGAAGCCGCTGCCCAGCGCCTTGGCGAGCGGCATGACATCAGGCGTCACGCCGGTGCGGCGATGAGCGAACAATTCGCCGGTGCGCCCCATGCCGGTCTGCACCTCGTCGAAGATGAGAAGAAGGCCGTTCTGATCGCACAATTCGCGCAGCGCGCGGAGGAACGACGGTTCCACCATGCGCACGCCACCCTCGCCCATCAGCGGCTCAATCATGATCGCCGCCGTCTCGGCGCCGACGGCGCGCTTGGTGGCAGCAAGGTCGCCGAATGGCATCTGGTCGAAGCCGTCGACGACGGGCCCGAAACCGTCGAGATATTTCTTCTGGCCGCCGGCGGCGAGCGTTGCGAGCGTGCGGCCGTGGAACGCGCCTTCGAACGTGACGATGCGGTAGCGCTCCGGCCGGCCGCTAAACGCTTGATACTTACGCGCGGTCTTAATCGCGCATTCGCACGCTTCCGCCCCGGAATTGCAGAAGAAAACCACGTCAGCGAAGCTCGCCGCGCACAGCCGCTCGGCGGCCCGTTCGTCTTCGGGAATCTCGTATAGATTGGAGACGTGCCAGAGCTTTTCGGCCTGCGACTTGAGCGCCTCGACCAGATGCGGATGGGCGTGCCCCAGCGCATTCACGGCGACGCCGGAGGTGAAATCAAGGTAGCGCTCGCCGTCGGTCGCATAGAGCCACACGCCTTCGCCCCGCTCGAAAGCGAGGTGCACACGCGCGAAGGTCGGCATCAGGTGCGATGTCATGGCTTTGGCTCGCAGCCGCTACGGCAATAATCCGCGCGGCCAAACAAAATGTGCCGCCTCTTTTTGGGCGGCACGGTGGCCATTTTATTTGCGCGCGGCGCACTGTCAACACAGGAAAAAACGCCGTTGCGACCTTGGTTCGTTCTCGCACAGTCCACAGCGGGAAGGAACATGTGGACGCACGCCGCACGACTCTTGCGCCCGACTCCCGCCATATTGTAGCTTTTTGCTTGTCAAGTACGACATCTCGTGCGGCGGACAGTCGGCGGACGGTCTTCACCAGCGTTGGGTTTGCGTCGCGTGTTGGGCGGCTACGCGCTTCCCGGCTACAGGAGGGATTCTATCAAAATGATCGCGATGCCAGGAGAGGGAGGCAGCATGTCGTGGACGGACGAGCGAGTCGAGCTTCTCAAGAAGCTGTGGTCCGACGGACTTTCGGCGAGTCAGATTGCCGCCGAACTCGGCGGCATCACCCGCAACGCCGTGATCGGCAAGGTACATCGCCTCGGCCTGTCCGGCCGCGCCAAGAGCACGAACGCTGGGGCGCCGCGGCCGCGCAAGCCGCGCTCGGCGACCCATATGCTGCGCATCGGGCGGCCGGCGATCCGCGGCAATACCGCACTGGCGCACGCCTATGAGATTGAAGCCGATGCCGAACCGGAGCTGATCGACAACATCATTCCGATCGGCCAGCGCCGCACTCTCCTCGAACTGAACGAGCAGACCTGCCGGTGGCCGGTCGGCGATCCTGGCGGCGGCGATTTCTTTTTCTGCGGCGGCAATACCATCACCGGCCTGCCCTATTGCGGCTATCACTCGCGGATCGCCTATCAGCCGGCCGCTGACCGCCGCCGCGACCGCCGCGCGGCGCGGTAGTTTGTCATCTCCGCAGTAAGTTAACTTCGCTCATTCCCGCGAAAGCGGGAATTCAGCTGGGTTCCCGCTTTTGCGGGACGAGTTGATCTTCGATCAACTCGCCTTGCCGAACCGGTCGTCGAGCGAATAGCCGGCGCCCCGCACCGTGCGGATCGGGTCGGTGGTGTGGCCGCAGTTGAGCGCCTTGCGCAGGCGGCCGACATGCACGTCGACCGTGCGTTCGTCGATATAGACGTCACTACCCCAGACGCCGTTGAGCAATTGCTCGCGGGAAAATACCCGCCCGGGCCGCTCCATCAAGAACTCCAGCAGGCGGAACTCGGTCGGGCCGAGGTCGACCGGCCGGCTCGACCGCGACACGCGCTTCTTTTCGCGGTCAAGCTCCAGATCGCCGATCATCAGCATCATGGCGACGCGCTCGGGGCTGACGCGGCGCAACAGCGCGCGAATCCGCGCCAGCAATTCCGGCACCGAAAACGGCTTGACGATGTAGTCATCGGCGCCGGTGGCGAGCCCGCGCACGCGCTCGCTTTCCTCGCCGCGCGCGGTGAGCATGATGATCGGCAGCGACTGGGTCTGCGGCCGCGCGCGCAGGCGCCGGCACAGTTCGATGCCGGACAGGCCCGGCAGCATCCAGTCGAGCACGATCAGATCGGGGGCGGTTTCGCGCAGCCGCGTATCGGCCTCGTCGCCACGGCCAACGGCGTCGACCTCATAGCCCTCGGCTTCGAGATTGTAGCGCAGCAGCGTGGTGAGCGCCTCCTCGTCCTCGACGATCAGGATGTTGGCTCCCATCCCGGTGTCTCCTTATTTCTGCATCAGCGCGGACGGAAAACTGGTGGTATCGCCCTTCGGACGCTGGTCGGTGATCGGGCGGCCCTCGATCATGAAATAGACGGTCTCGGCGATATTGGTAGAGTGGTCGCCCATGCGCTCGATGTCCTTGGCGCAAAACATCAGGTGCATGCAGAAGGTAATATTGCGCGGATCCTCCATCATATAGGTCAGCAGCTCGCGGAACAGCGAGGTGCACAGCGCATCGACCTCCTCGTCGCCGCTCCACACCGCGAGCGCGGCTTTCAGGTCGCGGCTGGCGTAGGCATCGAGTACCTGCTTGAGCTGCGCCAGCACCAGTTCGCCCATGTGCTCGACGCCGCGGATCAGGGTCTGCGGGTAGAGGTCACCGGACAGCGCGACGACACGCTTGCCGATATGCTTGGCATGATCGCCGATCCGCTCGAGATCGTTGCACACGCGCATGGCGCCGACGATCTCGCGCAAGTCGACCGCCATCGGCTGGCGCCGCGCGATGGTCAGGATCGCCTTCTCCTCAACGTCGTGCTGCATCTGGTCGATGATCGGATCGGTGGTGATGACGTGTTCGGCCAGCTCGGAGTCGCGATCCAGCAACGCCTGCACGGCGTCGGCGATCTGCTTCTCCGCGAGCCCGCCCATTTCGGCGACCCTGCGGGCGATCTCCTGCAGATCGGAGTCAAAGGCGCGGGCCGTATGATCAATTCTCGTGGTGGCGTCGGTCATGGTGCGTTACCTAGGCAATTCCTGGGCGCTGCATCGGGCGATCAGCCGAAGCGGCCGGTTATGTAATCCTGCGTGCGCTGATCGTGCGGCGCCGTGAAGACTTTGCTGGTCGAGTCGAACTCGACCAGTTCGCCAAGAAACATGAACGCGGTAAACTCGGAGACGCGCGCGGCCTGCTGCATGTTGTGCGTGACAATCACGATCGTGTAGTCGTCCTTTAGCTCGTCGATCAGTTCCTCGATCTTGGCGGTCGAGATCGGGTCCAGCGCCGAGCACGGCTCATCGAGCAGGATCACTTCGGGCCGCACCGCAACTGTGCGGGCGATGCATAGCCGCTGCTGCTGGCCGCCAGACAGGCTTTGGCCATTGGCATTGAGCTTGTCCTTGACCTCGTCCCACAGTGCAGCGCGGCGCAGCGAGTTCTCCACTCGCTCGTCGAGTTCGGATTTCGCCAGCCGCTCGTACAATCTGATACCGAAGGCGATATTCTCATAGATCGACATCGGAAACGGCGTCGGCCGTTGAAACACCATGCCGATGCGCGCGCGCAGCAGGTTGATATCCTGAGCCGGCGAGAGAATGTTGGCGCCGTCGAACATCACATCGCCGGTGGCGCGCTGATGCGGATAAAGATCGTACATCCGGTTGAGCACGCGGAGCAGCGTAGACTTGCCGCAACCCGACGGGCCGATGAAAGCCGTCACCTTGTTTTCGAACAGTGAAAGGCTGATCGACTTCAGCGCTCTCACCTCACCGTAGTAGAAGTTGAGGTCCTTGATCGTGACTTTGTCGGACATCGTGCTGCGATCGGCAGCAGCCACATTGCTGACGAGCGGTACGGCAATGGAGGCTACGTTCATGACTGCATTCTCGATTTGACGACTGACACGACGTTCACGATCGGCACTCTGGTCCGGCGTTGCCGCCGCGGCGGGATGGAGCGTGCTGCCCTCGAGTATATCCGGATCGCCTGACGGCCGACGGCGCCGAACTTGCCAGATTGTTTGCCAGCCGCAGATGACAATTGGATGACAGCGCAACTCCCTGGAATTTCTGCGGTTATGGGCTCGGCCGGGGCATGGCGATGGGCAGATGAACCCTGAAGGTGGCGCCTTCGCCCGGCGCGCTTTCGATCGACAGCCGTCCGCGATGGCGGTTGAGGATGTGCTTGACCAGCGCCAGACCGAGCCCGGTTCCACCTTGTGCCCGGCTCTCGCGCACATCGACGCGATAAAACCGCTCGGTCAGCCGCGGCATATGCTCGGGGGCGATGCCGGGGCCGTAATCGCGCACGCTGGCGACGGCCTCGGCTTGACCGTTCGCCGCGGTGCCGCGCGACAGCTTGACGTCGACGCGCTTGCCGGGAGCGCCGTATTTCAGCGCGTTCTCAACCAGATTTTCAAACAGGCGCACCAGCTCGTCACGATCGCCGAGTACCATCAGTGCATCATCGGCGGCGATTTCGATGGTCACGCCGCGGTCGCGCGCCAGCGTCTGCAGACCGTCGACCACTTGCCGCACGATCGGAATGAGATCGACCGGTGCATCGGGCCGGCGGTGCGCATTGAGCTCGATGCGCGACAGCGACAGCAGATCGTCGATCAGCCGCGCCATGCGGCGCGCCTGCTCCTGCATGATCGCCAGGAAACGCTCGCGAGCCTTGACGTCCTCGCGCGCCGGTCCTTGCAGCGTCTCGATGAAGCCTGACAGCGCTGCGAGCGGCGTGCGCAGTTCGTGACTGGCATTGGCGACGAAATCGGCGCGCATTTCCTCGACGCGTCGCAGCGGCGTGAGATCGCGAAAGGTCAGTAGCACGAGGTCGGGGCTGCGCGCATCGGGCGTGCGCTTGACCGGCATAGCCACCGCCTCGAACCAGCGGTCGAGCGGAACCCGCTCGGAATATTCGACGCGCTGCTGTTCGCCGCGCGTGCAGGCGCGGTCGATCGCCTCGGTCAGTTCCGGCATGCGCAACGCCAAGGTGACCGGCTCGCCCTGGCGCAGCGCCGGCGCCAGCACGCGCGCCGGTTCGTTAAGCGCAACCACGCGGCCATCGCGGTCGAGCGCGATGACCGGGTCGGGTAAGCCCGAGACTATGGCGTGAAGCGGATCGCCACCGCGCTCGGACGCCGCCAGAACCGGCGAAATCCGAGCGGCTGTCTGACCGATACGCATCGCCACCAGCGCGGCCGCCGCGACGATTGCAAAACCTGCGAGCGCGTAACTTCCAGCAAGGGCGCCGGTCGCCGCCAGGCCGGCAAACACGAGCGCCGCCGCGACGATGACCAGCCACGCACCGCGCCGCAGCGGCCGGGCGCGGAGCGCACGATCGTCAACCAAACTCATCGGCAGGCTCATGCGGCGCGGCGTTGATGTGTCTTGCGTAGCGCGTTGCGTCCATACCGACATACACCGCCGCGGCAGTCATGTTCAGGACACATCCGATGGTTCGCCGGCATACTCGCTCGCAGCCGCCAGCGGCGGTGCGCGGGTGGCGCGCCGCGCGGCATTGAGCCTAGCCTCGCGAATGCCGAGCACGATAAGCGAGAGCACGAACGGAGTGATGTAATAAAGCAGGCGGAACAGCAGCAGTCCGGCGAGCAATTGCTCCTTGTTGAACTGGGACAGCGCCACCATCATGGTGGCGTCGAACACGCCAAGGCCGCCCGGAGCGTGGCTGGCAAAGCCGAGCAGTGTCGCGGCGACAAAGATAACCGCGACAGTTGCCAAGCCGACATTCGGCTCGGCCGGCATCAGCATGTACATCGCGGCCGCGCAGCACGACAGATCGAACATGCCGATCACGATCTGCACCAGCGTCAGCGGGCCACCGGGCAGAACCACCTGCCAATCATCGCGGCCGATGATGCGCGGCTTGGTCCAGACCCAGCTCACATAGGCTGCCAAAAGTCCAAGCAGCACGATCGCCAGGCTGCGGTTGGCCCAGAGCGGCATCTGATCGATGGCGTGGGCCGCGGCCGGCGTATAGAGAATGCCAATGCCGAGTACGGTGACGTTACCGAGCCAAAACGTCAGCCCGGCCACGAAGCAGATTTTCGTCACCTCGACGACACTCAATCCCCAATTCGAATAGATGTGGTAGCGCACGGCACCGCCGGAAAACACGCTGGCGCCGATATTGTGCCCGACCGAATAACTGGTGAAGCTGGTGAGCGCTGCAATACGATACGGCACGTCGAACCGCCCGATCGTGCGCAACGCGAACAGATCGTAGAAGGTGAGCGTCACATAGCCGCCCGCGACGAAGCCGCCGGCGATGACCAGCGTCCGCGGGTTGGTAGCTTTCAGCGCCGTGAGCAGCGCACGCGGATTGATGTTGCGCAGGATGTGATAGAGCACGATCACCGCGGCGACGAAGATGCCGAGGCTAAGGACGTAGCCGATGCGGGTGAACGCGATCCGCCGCCCGCCGCTCGCCGTGCTGCCGTGTTCCGGCATCAGCATTGCGCGCTCCGAGGCGGCTTCATGCGCATCAAAAACGATCCCGTTTTGCCTCTGCCGCGAATAGCACCCACTAGCAGATGCCGTGCAGCGGCGCGAGCACTGCGCCTGATTTAGGACAGCTCCCCAGCAGCGAAGAACGCCCGAAGGTCGGCATAGGTTTCCTCCGGCGCCTCTTCGGACAGATAATGGCCGCTGGGCAACGCCTTGGCGCCTCTGATGTCGGCCGCATAGCGCTGCCAGACCTCGCCGGGGCTCGGCTTGGTGTTGCGGCCGACACCGCCGGTTGCACCCCATAGCAATAGTACCGGACAGGCGATTTTGCGGCCGGCGTCGAAATCCGCCGTATCCATGTCGAAATCAACCCCGGCGCAGGCGCGATAATCCTCGCACATGGCGTGCACGGTCGCCGGATTGTGCATGTAGCGCTTGTATTCGGCCAGACACTCCGGGTCGAAGAAGCTCAGGTCCTTCGCGCTTTTGGCGAGCTTCTTTTCGATGAAAAAGTCGGGATCGGCGCTCATCAGATGCTCAGGAAACGGCTCCGGCTGGATCATGAAGAACCAGTGCCACGAGAAGGTCGCCCACGCCTTGTTGGGATGATTGAAGACGTGGTGCTGGGGCACAATATCCATGATGGCCGCGCGCGCGACCTTGTCCGGATGATCAAGGCACATGCGATGCAGCACGCGGGCACCGCGGTCGTGACCGGCGGCGTAGAAGCGCTTGTGACCGAGCGCCGCCATGACCTCGACCTGGTCCTGCGCCATGGCGCGGAACGAATAGTTTTCGTGGTTCTCGCCGCCGGGCGGCTTTTCGGAATCACCGTAGCCGCGCAGATCGGTGGCGACGACGGTGAATTCCTGCGCCAGCCGCGGCGCGAATTTCTGCCAGGACAGGTGGCTGAACGGGTTGCCGTGCATCAGTAGGAGCGGCGGTCCCTTGCCGCCGTGAACCGTAACGATGCGGGCGCCTGAGGTCTTGATCTCGGTGCGCGTGAAGCCTTCGAAAAACATATCGCCTCCGTCATTCCGGGGCGCGCTCTGTGGGAGCCCGCAATCCATAATCACGGCCCAATAAAACTATGTCGAGTATCTTAGCGAGCCCTACGTCCTGTGGTTACGGATTCCGGGCTCGGCCCTTCGGGCCGCCCCGGAATGACGAACGCAACAAGCCGCGCTAAGCTCACGCGGCAAAAGAAACCAAGGATCCCCTAAAATGCCCAATTCTTCCTCGCCCATGCCTTCCGATATCGACCCGCAATCCGGATGCCGTCTGCCGCTGCGCAAACGCGAGGACCTGGACGAGGCCGGCCAACGCGCCTTCGACCGCGCCTCGACTCCCGGCAAGACCATTGTCGGCCTGCGCGGACCGTCCGGCCTCAATCTCTACAGTCCCGCGACGGTCGACGCGCACCAAGTGATGAACCAGCATCTGCGCTTTAAGTGCTTCGACGCCAAGACCCGCGAAATCGCGATCCTGACCGTGGCGCGCGAAATGGACAGCCGCTTCGAATGGGCCGCGCACGAGCCCGAAGCCCTCAAGGAAGGCGTGTCACAGGACATCATCGACGTCATCAAACACCGCAAGAGCACACAGGGCCTCGACGAAACTTACGCCGCGATCATCGAATTCGGCCGGCAGATTTTCCGCGATCACAAAGTCACGTCGGAAACATTCGCGCGCGTGAAAGCCAAATTTCCTCCAAACAAGCTGGTCGAGCTCGTGCTGCTCATGGGCAACTACGCCTCCACCGCGGCGTTGTTGTGCGCCTTCGATATGCAGGTGCCGGAGGGCAAGCCGATGTTGCCGGTGGGGTAATTTCCCCTCACCTGACCGCGCCTTGCGCGGCCTGTCCTCTCCCGGAACGGGAGAGGGGAAGCAAGGATCATCGCTTCCGTTTATCCAACCCCAGCTCGTCCCAGCGCTTCTGCACGGCGTCGATATCTTTCTGCTCCGGCCAGACCTTGGGCGGGAAGCGCGCGCCGCCGAGATCGGGATCGGGGTCGTAGTCGAGATTGACGGTGGCGTCGATCAGCAGGCGATTCCACTTGCCAGTGCCGAACTGCACGACGTTGCGATCGCGCCGCCGGGTCGACGGATCGAGGCCGGCGCCGAAGGTCGACGGCATGATGACGATGTCGTTCTCGCCGGCATTGACGCGATACGCAACCGCCCAGTCGACCGCGGCGTAATCGTGAATGTCGATATCGTCGTCGACCACGATGACGTGCTTGTAGCGCACGTGCGCGGCCGATGAGCCCCACAGCGCGTTGGCGACCTGCTTGGCCTGGCCGCGATAGCTCTGTTTGATCTGCACATAGACGTTGATGCCGGTCTGCACAGGCGGACACCATACGTCGGTGACGCCCGGCACGCCGGCGCGGTCGAGCACATTCCATGCGGTCGCGGCGCGCATGATCGACGAGCACACGCCGTTCTCGGAAAAACTGCCCGGCATCGAGCCCTCGATGGTGCCGCGCAGGATCGGATCGGTGCGGTGGGTGATGGCGGTGACATGGATGGTCGGCTTGAGCGAGCGGTCGCCCGCCACGTAGCCGGTGAATTCGGCAAACGGGCCTTCCATCGTGTAGGTGTCGGGATCGAATTTCAGCACGCCCTCGATCACGATCTCGGCGCTCGCCGGCACGTAGAGGTCGACGGTCTCGCATTTGACCAGTTCGACCGGCTCGCCGCGGATGGCGCCGACCACATCGTATTCGCACAGGCCCTTGGGCACCGGCGAGCCGCCGACGAAAGGCAGCGAATCCTCCCAGCCGATGGCGATCGCGATCGGCATTTCCTTGTAGCCGGCCTCCTGCCAGGCGGTGACGTGGTGGCCGATATGCTGCGCGCGCCACATCAGGATCGGAATCTTGTTCTTGTCCGCCACCATGCCGCGATAGACGCCGACATTCATCACGTTGGTGTGCGGATCCTTGGTGACCACGCCGCCGTAAGTCAGAATGTAGCGGCCGCCGTCGATGCGATTCCATTGCGGCACCGGAAACTCAAAGAGATCGACGTCCTTGCCCTTGACGATGTTCTCCTTGACCGGGCCGGTCTTGACGATCTTCGGTGCGATGCTCTCGGTGAGAAGCGTGCGGCCGATCTTGACCAACTCGCGCGCGTGCGTGTCGGGCGACAGCCCCATCATCATGGCGACGCGGCGCGCGCTGGCGAGGCCGGACGTAAAGACCTGATGGCAGCGCGCATTCTTGCCGTAATCCTTGATGTTGTTGAACAGCAGCGCCGAGCCGGTACCTGGGCCTTGCGCCAGCCGCGTGACGGTGCCGAGTTCGACCTTCCAATCGACCTCGGCGTCCACATTGTGCAGTTCGCCGGCAGCGTCGAGCGCCTTCATCCAGCCGCGCATGTCGCCGAACGCCGTGGGCTTGCGAGTCATCGTGGTCATTGCCGAATCCAATGGAGCATAAGGAAGCGCGGTTGTGCGCCGACGGCGCGGGCGGTGTCAATCGGACCGCGGCGCGCCCTTCATCCTCCCCACGCAAGTGACGCTATCGCGGGGCGGAGGGCGCACCTCCTCATTCTCGCGATGCGTTTGTTTGCACCCGAGTTTTGTTTGGTACGGCGAATGGCGAGTAAGGAGGATTTCTATTCGCTATTCGTAATCTCAAAACGTAGCCCGGATGAGCGCAGTGACCTGCCACTGAGCTTTCATCCAGCGGCGATTAGAGCCTCGGCAGATGTGCTCTGAGACCGAACTTTGGATCGCCGGAAGCTAGATTTTTCCGGCTTGCTCACGGTGGCGGGCTGGTTGCGC
>Ga0208480_1000989_pt1 | contig 10484 bp, 8 predicted proteins | sample NGESurshal092012_4_FD_184485 | JGI IMG/M metagenome (GOLD analysis project Ga0208480, IMG submission 184485) | Arctic peat soil microbial communities from Barrow, Alaska - NGEE Surface sample F53-1 shallow-092012 (SPAdes) | ecosystem: Environmental > Terrestrial > Soil > Wetlands > Peat ... | reverse complement strand
CCCCCGCGCGTCCGCCTTTTGCTCGACCGAGCGCGAACGACCCATACCTCAACGCACTGCGCGAACGAGTCCTCATCTATGACGGCGCGACCGGCACGAACTTTCAACTCCAAGACCTGCACGCCGACGACTTCGGCGGCGCGGCGCTCGAAGGATGCAACGAGATCCTCGTCGTCACCAAACCCGATGCCGTCGAAGCGTTGCACCGTTCCTTTTTGGACGTCGGCGTCGACGTCATCGAGACCGACTCCTTCGGCGCGTTCTCGGTCGTGCTCGGCGAATACGGGATCGCCGAGCGCTCGCACGAACTGGCGATGATGTCGGCGCAGATCGCGCGGCGCGTGGCCGACTCCTACGCCAGCCCCGGCTCGCCGCGCTTCGTGGCCGGCTCCATGGGGCCCGGCACGAAGTTCCCCTCGCTCGGCCAGATCACGTACGACGACCTGTCGGCCAGTTACGAGGAGATGGCGCTCGGCCTCCTCGACGGCGGGGTCGACGTATTGATCGTCGAGACGGTCTACGACTTGCTCTCAGGCAAGGCCGCCATCGCCGCCTGTCACCGCGCGATGGTGCGCCACGGACGCGTCGTGCCGATCCAGGCCCAGGTGACGATCGAACTGACGGGTCGAATGCTCCCCGGTACCGAAATCGGCGCCGCTATCACCGCACTCAGTCCACTCGGCATCGACGTGCTCGGTCTCAACTGCGCGACCGGTCCGGTCGAGATGTACGAACCGCTGCGCAACCTTCGCGAGTCGTCGCCGATACCGCTCTCCTGCCTGCCCAACGCCGGTCTCCCGAGCGTCGTCGAGGGCAAGATGCACTACGACCTCACGCCTGACGCCTTGGCCGAACACCTGTCGAAGTTCGTCACCGAATACGGTGTGCAGGTCGTCGGCGGATGCTGCGGCACGACGCCACAACACATGGCCCGCGTGATAGAGGCGGTTCGTCCACTCACGCCCGCCGTGCGCACGCCGGCGCTGGAGCCAGCAGTCGCGTCAATCTATTCCGCGACGAACTACCAACAAGATCGCTCGGTGCTGCTCGTGGGCGAGCGCACCAACGCGAACGGTTCGAAGAAGTTCCGCGACGCCATGCTCGAAGGCGACTGGGATACCTGCGTCGGTATCGGGCGCGATCAGATCAAAGAGGGCGCCCACATCCTCGACGTCTGCGTCGACTACACCGGCGCCGACGGCGTCGCGGACATGAACGAACTCATGAGTCGACTGGCGACGCAGTCGTCGGTGCCCATCATGGTGGACACGACCGAGACCAAGGTCGCGCGCCAGGCGCTCACCTGGCTCGGCGGCAAGGCACTACTCAACTCGGTGAATCTCGAAGAGGGCGACGGTCCGGGCACTCGGCTCGACGGATTCCTCAGCCTCGCGGCGGAGTTCGGTGCGGCCATCGTCGCCACGTGCATCGACGAAGAGGGACAAGCGCGCACGGCCGAGTGGAAGGTCCGCGCGGCGCGCGCCATCACCGATCTCGCGGTCTCGCGCTACGGTCTCGATCCCCAGGACATATTCATCGACACCCTGGCGCTGCCGCTCTCGACCGGAATGATCGAGTCGCGTCGTGACGGCATCGAGACCATCGAGGCCATTCGACGGATCAAGACCGAGTTGCCAGGCGTGCGGACGATCTTGGGACTGTCCAACATCTCCTTCGGACTGAATCCGGGGGCGCGTCAGGTACTCAACAGCGTCTTCTTGCACGAGTGTTCCGAGGCCGGGCTCGACGCCGCCATCGTGCACGCGTCGAAATTGCTGCCGCTCAATCGAATCGATGAGGAGGCCCGACGGGTCTGTCTCGATCTCATCTACGACCGACGAAGCGACGACTACGACCCGCTCACGGTGCTGCTCGGCCTCTACGAGGGCGTCTCGACGTCGAATGCGGCCACGAGTTCCCTCGACGACCTCGAACTGAATGACCGGCTGCGTCGGCGCATCATCGACGGCGCACGCGTCGGTCTCGAGGGCGACCTCGACGCCGCGATGGCCGAAGGCATGGCGCCACTCGACATCGTGAATCAGCTGCTCCTGGACGGCATGCGCGAGGTCGGAGATCTGTTCGCGTCGGGCGAGATGCAACTGCCCTTCGTCCTGCAAAGCGCCGAGACGATGAAGTCGGCGGTCGCGCACTTGGAGCCCCACATGGAAAAGAGCGACCAGGGCGGTCGCGGACGCGTCGTACTCGCCACCGTGAAGGGTGACGTGCACGACATCGGCAAGAACCTCGTCGACATCATCCTCACCAACAACGGCTACGAGGTCTTCAACCTCGGCATCAAGGTCGGGGTGAACGAGATGTTGAGCGCCCTCGAAGAACATCAGGCCGACGCGCTCGGGATGAGCGGTCTGTTGGTGAAGAGCACGCTGATCATGCGCGAGAACTTAGAACTGATGAACGAGCGTGGCATGAGCCACGTCCCGGTCCTGCTCGGCGGGGCCGCACTCACGCGCACCTACGTCGAGCGCGACCTGCGTCAGGTCTACAGCGGCCGCGTCTTCTACGGCAAGGACGCCTTCGAGGGACTGCGCGTACTCGACCGATTGGGCGAACTGCGCCGCGGGGACCAAGAAGACCTCACCTTCGGTCGCGAGATCTCCGAACGCAAGGTCTTTCGACGCATCCGCGGCGACGCCGGCGAGGCGCCCGAGGGACTGCCCAGTCGCAGTCCCGACGTCGAGGACGACAATCCCCTCTTCACGCCGCCGTTCCTCGGCAGTCGCGTCGCCAAGGGCATGTCGGTCGACGAGATCAGTGAGTACCTCAACCTGACGGCACTCTTTCGCAATCAGTGGGGATTTCGCCCGGAGAACGGCGAGGACGACCCGGCGTTCAAAGAACGCGTCAGCGCGACGCTCCGCGAACAGTTGGGTATCGCCAAAGAGGAGTCACTCCTCGTGCCCCAAGTGGTGTGGGGTCACTACGCGGTGGCGTCGGAGGGCAACGACCTCATTCTCTACAGCGACGACACCCGCACGACAGAACTCACGCGATTCACGTTCCCGCGCCAGCGCGTCTCACCGTTCCTCTGCATCGCAGACTTCTTTCGTTCCGTCGAGAGCAGCGACCTCGATTACGCGAGCTTCATGCTCGTCACGATGGGTTCGCGGGTTTCGGAGCGCTGCCAGGAGCTCTTCGCCGAGAACCACTACACCGACTACCTCATGCTCCACGGCCTCGGCGTCGAGATGGCCGAAGCGCTCGCCGAGATGTGGCACAAGCGCATCCGCACCGAACTCGGCTACGTCGAAGAAGACGGTCCGACGCTGACGGGCCTCTTTCGCCAGCAGTATCGAGGGGGCCGCTACTCGTGGGGCTATCCCGCGTGTCCGGACCTCACCGACAACGCGAAAGTCGCGAAACTATTAGAGAGTGAGCGCATCGGCGTCACGGTCTCCGAAGGCTTCCAACTGCATCCCGAACAGACCACCGACGCAATCATCTGCGCCCATCCGATGGCGAAGTACTTCGTCGCGTAACTCCGGCGCTTCAACGCAAACGAAGCGTTACTCCAGCTGCTTGGCGCACGAAATAATGGCATTGGCGATGTCTTTGGAACCCTTCTCCCACTTGGCGTTGTACTTAAGAACACTCGCGTCTAACTTGGCCAGACTCGCACTGTTTGAGTAGTACTTCAACACCACGACGACTTCGTTGAACGCTGCCTTGGTGGCAGCGTTGGGCGCCTCCGACGCGAGCTTCTCGTAGTAGGGAATGAGCGACTTCGCCCACGCCTTATACGACTTCAAGTTCTTGACACTCGGGGGCAAACCCGGGCGAAAATTGATGATCGTCGAGCAGAACGGGCTCAAACTCGCCGACCTGATCGTCGCCGCCGATGCACTCGGCGTGCCGACCCCGAACGAGACCAAGAGGACCGCCGAGGCCAGAACTCCGCCAATCGCGCCTCGAGCACGAGCGGATAAAAAGTTGGTGCGAACCTTCAACGTAACTCCTTCATCCGAGGGCCACGGCCCGCTCCCTTGGCCGTTCGACGCGGGAGAACACGCCGTGCGGTACGGCCATTTTCTATCAGACGAAACGGCAGCTCACACGCCCACGAATCATCAATTCTCGCCCACGTTGAAAACCACCTTCAGGGCGATGCATTCAGTCGCAACTATTCGCCGCTGCCCGCACCCATGATCGTGACCGCCGTGTTCATGACGGGCTCGATGAAGACGCAAATCGCGCTTCCGGGCACCGGCATCTCTTCGAGCACGATGGTGCCACCGAGTTCGCGAATCTTGTTGCGTGCGGCTTCGAGCGACTCGACGACGTAGATCGAGTTCCACTGCGCCTGCGGCCGCTCCGGCACCTGATTCTGTGAGACACTCGCGAACCACTGATCGCCAACGTTGAGGACCTGCATGCCGGGCGACGGTTCGATGACGGTGTGACCGGTCAGCGACGTGTAGTACGCCGCGGCCGCGGCCGGGTCATCGGACGCGTGATCCCACCATCCCGGAGCACTGGGCTCGTAGGCGACACCGAAGCCCGAGAACTCACGCGCCTGCCAGAGTCCGTGCACGGCGCCCGTCGGATCCGTGACCAACGCCATGATGCCGGCGCCCGGAACCTCCATCGGTCCCATGAACACCGTGCCACCCAATTCCGCGGCCGCCGCCGCCGATATGGCGATGTCGTCGGTCAAGAAGTACGGCACCATCGCCCCGGCACCGCCGGGCCCCTGGCCGAGGCCCATGACGGGTGCTCCATTCGAGTTCGCAATGGAGTAGTAACCCATCTGTTCTTCGCCGACGTCCCACGTCCATCCGTAGAGCTTGGAGTAGAACTTCATGAGCGCTTCGCGCTGTTCGGTTGTCTCGACCATGGCGTCGACCCAGGACGGTATTCCGATTATGTGCGTATCAAGTTTTGGCATAGCGGCAGTATTCCACAGGCCTCAGACCGACGCACGATGAGCGTTGCCCGGCAGTTCCGACGCGGTGAATGAGACGAATCAGCGGCGACTCGGCGCCGCGACGGGTGTGGCGTCACTGAGGGCCTCACGGGCGTGGTAGCTCGAACGCGTGAGCGGCGAGGACTGGACGTGCTTGAGTCCCAGGTGTCGTCCACGTTCGGCGAGGTCGTCGAACTCCCCCGGTTCCCACCAGCGCGCCACCGGCAGGTGATCGGCCGTCGGGCGCAGGTACTGGCCGATCGTGGCGATCGAAACGCCGACGGCGGCCATATCGGCCAACACCTCTTCCACCTCGTCGGCGCTCTCACCGAGTCCGACCATCAACCCCGACTTCGTCGTGAGACCGGCCTGCACGCTTCGCGCCAGCACGGTGAGCGAGCGCAGATACCCGGCGCTCGGTCGCACGGCGCGCTGCAGTCGTGCAACGGTTTCGACGTTGTGGTTCAACACGTCGGGTCGAGCGTCGATGATCAGTTGCAACGACGCGGCGTCGCCCTTGAGGTCGCTCGTCAGTACTTCGACGTTGGTCCCAGGTGAACGCTCACGAATGGCGAGCACCGTTGCGGCGATCGCTCCGGCACCGCCGTCGGCCAGGTCGTCGCGCGCGACACAGGTGATGACCGCGTGCGCCAGTTTCAGTCGTACGACGGCTTCGGCTACGCGCTCCGGTTCCGTCGGATCGAGGGCGAACGGCTTGCGCGTGTCGATCAAACAGAACCCGCAGGCCCGCGTGCATCGTTCGCCGTTCACCATGAACGTCGCCGTGCCGGCCGACCAGCATTCGAAGATGTTCGGACAGCCCGCCTCTTCACAGACCGTGACGAGGCGCAGGTCTTCGGTGAGCGTGCGCAGCGACTGATACTCCTCGCCCATGTGCGCCTCGATGCGCAACCACTCCGGCTTGCGACTGTGAATCGGCACGCCGGCGTCGGGGTCGACGCCGGCCTTTCGCAGTCGGCGTAGCAGCGGCCGCTCCGCACTGTTCGTTGCCGCACTGCGATCGACGCGCGCGACGGCGGCGTTGCCTCCGAGACGAGCCTCGAGTTCGACGCCCAGTCGCTCGTCGACTTCCAACGACGAGACGTCGAGTCCCAGTGACGTCATTGACGCCACCGGTTTGTCCGCGATGCCGCAAGGGACAATCGCCGAGAATCCGGCCATGTCGACGTCGACGTTCAACGCGACGCCGTGCAGCGTGCGACGAAGTCCCAGTTCGTTGCGCTCGGTTCGGACACCGACCGCGGCGATCTTGGCGGGGGCGCCGTCCACGTCGGCCCAGACGCCCGGGTAGCCGTCCAATCGATCGACTCGACCGAGTCGACCTGCGGGATCGAAGTGTCGCACGGTCGCAATGACGGCGTCTTCGAGCCGAGTCACGTGCGATTTGCCGGCCGAGGGGTCGTCGGCGACGGTGACGATCGCCCACGCCACCACCTGACCGGGTGCGTGATAGGTGACGTCCCCACCGCGATCGGCGTCGATCACCACGGCGTTCAGTGACTCCGGTGGGACCAAGAAATGTTCTTCCATCGTTCTAATGCCGCGCGTGTACGTCGGCGGATGTTCGAAGACCAAGATGTAGTCGTCACTGGACTGGAGCAACGCGCGTTGGAAGTCGTTCGCCTCCGCGAAGGAGATCCGCCCGAGGTGGCGACGGCGCAACACTTAGCGCTCACCTTCGACGTCAAGTCCGGCCAGCAGTTGACCCACCCGTTCGAGATACTCGACCGCCCCTACCGGTTCACAGACGCGATGATCGAATGAAAGACCGAGAACCACTCGACGTCCGACTTCGATGGCGCTCACGCCGTCGTGCGCAACGACGACCGGGACTTCTCGCACCGCTCCGACGGAAAGCACGGCGACCTGGGGTTGGATGATGATCGGTTCGGACCACAACGTATTGGCGCTCGGGGCACCGAGGAGCGTGAAGGTTCCACCCATGAGGTCGTCGGTCGTGAGTTGGCGCGAGGCGACGCGTTCGTCGAGTTCATTGACGCGACGCGCGAGCGCACGAAGCGTCAATCCGGCGGCGGCGTGGACGACGGGCACGAGCATGCCATCGTCGGCGACCGAGCGAACGAGACCGAGGTTGACAGTGCGGTGCACGACGAGGTCCTCGCCGGTGAACGTGGCGTTCAGGTATTCGAACTCCGCCAAGGCACGAACCGCGGCGAGACTCACCAACATCTCGTCGCTCACCGTCACACCGTCGCGGGTTGAACGACCGAGCGCGTCGAGTTTGGCGAAGACGGCGCCGTCGGCTTCGATGGCGACGAAGCCGTGCGGGGTCACCTGGGCCGAGACCGCCATGTGTTGACCCATTCGTCGCCGACCGTTGGAGAGCGCGACGACCATCTCTTCAGTCGGTCCGTCCAAGACCGCCCGTTCGGCGTCACGACGGGTGATGGCCCCACCCGGTCCACTGCCTTGGAGCGTGGAGGGTTCAACACCGCCGTCGGCCAAGATCCGACGGACGACCGGTGAGACGACGACGCCATTCGCGGTGTCGTCGCTCTTAGCGACGACGGGCGATGGGGCGGGCGCCGCAGCGGCGGCGGCCGGTTCGGAGGTCGCTTCAGCCATGCTCGCGACAGGTGGTGACGCCGTACCGGACTCATCAATGACCGCGACACGCGAACCGGTCTCGACGGTATCGCCCTCCTCGGCCAGGATTTGGGTCAATACTCCCGCCGCCGGAGAGGGCATCTCGGAGTCGACCTTGTCGGTCGAGACTTCGAAGAGTGGCTCGTCGCGCGCGACCGTGTCGCCCACCTTCTTGAACCACTGGGTGATGATTCCTTCGGTGACCGACTCGCCGAGCGACGGGAGTGTGACGTCTGTCATGGCATTAACACTAACGGCGCGAAAATGCCATTGACTCTGCGGTGAGATCAGTCGCGACTCCCTGAGACTTAGGTACCCGCGTTGCGTACGGCGCGATCAAATGCCATCTGCAAAAGTGTTGTCATGAAGTCATACGACGTGAGAGGCCTACTAAGTCAAGAACTCGCTGAACTGCGAACGCTCGTTGGCGACCTGGACGAAACCGATCTGACCCAGATGACCGCCTGCGCCGGGTGGCACGTTGCCGATCTTGTTGTCCACATGCGGTTCGGCGCGGAGTCGATTCTTCAGGGATTGGTCGCCGCAACCAATCAGCCCGTCGATCGTGATGCCGTGTCCTATTGGGCCGATTGGCCGCCAAGAGGACCCGCGACATTTTCTCAAGTGCGCTGGACATGGGCCCAATCCTCTTCCTATTCGAACGCCAGCGGACTGAAGACACATTTCGACGATACGGCCGCCGCGGCTCAGTTGGCCATTACTGGCTCCGGGACTGGCCGAATACAGTTCCAATCGCACGTGATGTTGGTCGATGAACTGTTGTCGATGTGGATTACCGAGTTCGCCATCCACCACCTCGATCTCATCCGTCACCTTAAGAATCGACAAGGACCGTCCAAGGAGTTGCTGAAATTAGTTGTCGACTCACTTCAGACCTTGACCGGGTCTTCTGACCTGGAAGGTTGGGATGAACACACATTCATTCAAAAGGTCACTGGCCGCGATGCCATAACTGACGCAGAACGCAATCGACTTGGCGAGAGGCAAAGCCGATTCCCGGCATTCGGTTGAGAATTTCCGTATCGTTCTAGGCAATCAAAATCTGATCATCACCGATCACAACTTCAACGCGCAGCGTGCCGCCGACAGCTTCGACGTATCGACGCAAGGTATCAAGTTGAGATCGATCAATGTCGCCGTGCTCGATTCGCGAGACACGATTCTGGCTCACGTTCAGACGCTCTGCGAGTTCGACTTGAGTGATAGATAGGGATTCTCGAATCTCTCGAAGCCGGTAGGCACGGATCTCGTCGCGCATCTGCTTCTTGAATGCGTCAACCTTTTCACGATCAACGGGCCGCTTGACAATCATGGTTTGTAAGGTACTTTTCGTCATTACTTCTCTCTTTTCAACTTTCGTAGATGTTCTTCATAGAGGTCATCGGCAAGTGGACTGTTCTCCTTGTACCACTGTTGCCACTTCCCGCGCTTGTCACCAGCGACCAGCAGAATCGCACTTCGCTGGACATCGAATGCGTACAGGATTCGAAGTTCAGACCTTCCCTTCGACGCTGGTCGCAACTCCTTCATATTCTTGTGCCGGGAAGTCTTCACGCCGTCGGCAAGCGGCCGACCAAGTTGTGGACCGCGCTCTTCAAGCAGTTCAAGAGCTGCCACGACAAGGTCATATGAGTCTTGGTCAAGACCTTTCAGCCATGGTTCAACCAAAGTGACATCGACTTCCCACACAACGAAATTCTACAACATAGGTGTTGTACAACGCAAGAGTTATATTCAGTACCTCTTGAGATTCCTCGTATTCAATAGATGACTGGTGACCGGAGCATCAAAACTGGCCATTCGCCCGAACCACAATGGGCTGCCTGGGTACATTCGTTCCCTATGACGTCTGTCAAAATTCGCTCCTGAACGTTCCCGGTTCTGTGTCATCTGAAACAACATCTTGTGCAAGTTCCCCGAGACGGTTCGGAATGCGCTGGAACCCGCATTCGGGCCCTGCTTCCGGCAACTTCCCGTCCAGCAGACAAGTCTCCGATATAAAACTTTCATCGATTGGACCAATCTTGGTTCGAAGTCGATCTGCATCTTCTTCACTGAGGAGCCCAAGCGCTTCGTGAATCCATTTGCGAACGGACAACGCGTTGGAGTAGTCGTCAACGCAACCCCAATACGGAGATTGGAGATCGCTTGCCACTTTCGCCCACACGACGACAGCGTCTTCTAGAGTCCAAGTTACGTGCCAGCCACTTGCGCGGAGAAACGGCCCGATGTCTGCTTCGGTGACCGATTCACTCCTTTGCGCCTCTCACCCCTCTAGGTATATTTATTCCGCATGACGTCTGTCATGGCATCAACTCTATCTGTGAGCATGTTTTGTCCATTCCGAGTTTGGCCTCAACGCGAGGCCAATTCTGATGCAGTTTCACGTCCGACTATTGATCTTCACGTCGGCAGATGTCTCCCTTACGTCGTCACCCGTTATGTCCCGTTCGGATGGCCGAAATCGAGAGTCACATTACGTCGCGGGAGTTCCAAGTGGGGTTTGCAGAAGAGTCTTGAAGAGCACATCGCGAGAACCGAGAAACTCGCCGGAGAGTGTGCTTCCGTCACTCAATTCGATCGTCAATGCACCACCTAAGTACGAAAGTTTGAACGGAACAGAACTCACGTCGGCGCGATTGATCTTGGACCACGGCAGCGAGAAACTTCCTCTAATCCGCTGAGGTGAGGTAAGCACACTGCCGGCGTGCCAGTTCATGCCGTGCTCGTCAAAATGAAGGCGACCACCCGAGAGCCCTTGTCGTCCGAACTGACGACGGTGGACCCAATCAATGTCAACGAATTCGGCACCCATTGGGAATTCTTCCTCGTGGAACGACACGAACAATTGCCCTTGGTAACCGAGTGGGCCCGCTGTTATGTGACTCCGTGTTCGCACGCCGAGCACAAT